>Ga0182021_10006036_pt1 | contig 14379 bp, 11 predicted proteins | sample 612E3MmetaG_FD_120493 | JGI IMG/M metagenome (GOLD analysis project Ga0182021, IMG submission 120493) | Permafrost microbial communities from Stordalen Mire, Sweden - 612E3M metaG (Illumina Assembly) | ecosystem: Environmental > Terrestrial > Soil > Wetlands > Permafrost | place: Sweden... | reverse complement strand
TCCAACAAGGAGGCTTACCGCAAGGCGCTCGACAACAAATTCCTGCTGCTCGACGACCGGTTCGCGCACCGCGGTACTTATTGGGTGCAGGATACCGTCACCTCGATCGTCACCCACCGCTGCAATAACCGTAAGCCGCTGATCGCCACCACCAACCTGCCCGATGCCGAAGCCGGCAGCCGCACCTTCCAGAAGACGGCGGTCGGCGTCGATTACATGCACACGCTGCGCGAACACGTCGGCGACCGCGCACGCTCGCGGCTCTTTGAGATGTGCAAGGTGATTCGGATCAACTGGAGCGAGGATTACCGCATCCGTCGAGGCAAGCGGTTTTGAAACGGCTCGCCGCCCTGCTGCTGATTTCGCTCGCCGCCTATCCGGTGCACGCCGCCGACTACCTGCAGGCCGTCGAGTTCCCCTATTACCTGTACCCGCGAACGCTCTGGGAGCGCGAACTGGTCTGGCTCAAGAACATCGGCGTCGAGACCGTCGAATTCTCCATTCCCGCCGGCTACCACTCTGCGCAACCCGGGGAATTCGATCTCACCGGCCTCACCAGCCCGCGCCGCGACCTGGTGGGCTTCGTCCGCCTGCTGCGCAAACTCGGGCTGCGCGGGTGGGTGCGCCCGCTGCCGCCTGTCCCCGGCCTGGTCAATGCGCGGCTCGACACCGCCCAGCAGCGCGCCTGGCTGAGACAACTGGAACAGGTGCTGGCCACCCAGACCGCGTCCCACGGCGGCCCCATCGCGTACGTAGAGGGCCGCGCGCTGGCCATCGACGCCGCCGCGCCCCCTGGGCCGGTGACCACCATCTCCGCGATCGAGACAAGCGCTTTCGCGCGCAGCCGCGAGGCCATGGGCTCGGCGCGCGGGGCGCTTCTGTGGACGGACGTGGAGGACGCCCTCTATCCGGCGGGATGGGCCGCCAATCCTGCCACCCTGCTGCGCCCCGGCGCGGTGGCTCTCTCCGGCGAAGAACACCCCGCCACCACCGCGCTGCGCCGCGATGCCGCGCTGCTGCGCGGTTGGGCGCGCCTCTTCGCCGGCCTGCATCGTGTCACGCTGCCCAAGCCGGCCGCCGGCCATTGGCCCGAAGGCGTCAGCGCCGTCGAACTGGTGTCGCCGGCCGCTAGCGCCCTCAGCATTACCAACGCCTCGCAGCAGCCCTTCCACGACGACCTGCGCGTGGTGGAACCCCTCACCAGAAGGGCGCTGGTGGTCCCCGGCGTGAGCGTGGGCCCCGGCCAATCGTTGTGGCTTCCGCTCAACGTCTCCCTGGGCCCCGATGGCCTGTGCCGCGAGTGCACCAATTTCGCCCCCGCGGAGCACGTCGTGTACGCCACCGCGGAGTTGCTCTCCATCGAGAGCGAGAACGGCATCCTGGCCATGGAATTCGCCGCGCCCGAACCCGGCGAAGTCATCCTGCAACTGGCGCGCCGCCCCACCGGCCCGTTGCTGGCGGCCGGCCATCCCACCGAGTTCGATTGGGACGAGCCGCACATGCGCGCGCGCCTCAAGATCCCCGCCGGAACGCAGCCGGGCCATCGCGTGCGCATCGGCATCGCCATCGAAGCTCCGGACACGTCGGCCTTCTTCAACGACCTCCACCGCCTGGTGATCGGGCGCGGAAATACGGTTTCCACCACGTACTCTTCCGCCGAAGTGGCCGCGCGCTCCCGCCTGCGCCTGCCCGAAGGCTACAAGGCGGCTCCCACCACGCGCTCGCCCAACGAAATCGATTACGAAATCGCCGTCCCCGCCGACGCCATCCACGGTGACTTCGCCAACCTGTCGCTCGAAGCCGATGGCGTGGCGCTCGGCCGGGCGCACGTTCAACTTTTCCGGCCGGCCTCCGTCCGCCTTCTCTCCGGCATGCAGTTGCACTTCGGCCCGCGGACCGGCCTCACTCCCGATCCGCCCATCGCCGCCATCGATGCCCAGGGTGGCAATCTGGAGATTTCGATCCGCAACAATTCGTCGCAGATCCAGACCTACCACCTGGAGCCGGCCGGGCAGGGCATGGAATTCCTGCCGCCGAAAACCGACCTCAGCATCGGCCCCACCGACGAGCGGCGGGTGGAATTCCGCGTGTTCCCCGCCGAAGGCGCGCCGGGCGTGCGCGATTGGACCCTCAAGGTCGCGGGTGGCGCCTCTCTCGCCGTGCCGATGCGCGTGGTGCTGGTGCCGCGCACCGGCGCGGTCGTCTGGACCGCCGATCTCGATAGCGACGGCACGCCCGAGTGGATTCTGGAATCCGCCACGGTGCGCGCCGTTTTCTCCACCCAGTATGGCGGACGCTGGATAGAATTCACCTGGAAGGACACCAACACCAACTTCCTCCCCGATGCCGGACTCTACGCGCAGTCCGGCCCGGTCGAGGTCCGCCAGAACGGCGATGAGCTGGAGTTCACCGGCAAGGGCTGGAAGCGCACCGTCACGCTCCGCGGCGCCACGCTTACGGTGGAGCAATCCACCCCGCTGCCGCCCGAGACCCTGACCGCTGAGAAACGCGGCAACCTCACGCTGACGGTGGAGCGCGCCACGCCTACGCGCGCAATTTATGGTTTGAACTAAAACCGTAAAACCGGGGGTAAAACCGGGTAAAACCGGGGTAAACCCGGGGGACTAAAACCGGGACTAAAACCGGACTAAAACCGACTAAAACCGGGGACAGACGGAACGTTTTCCGGTTTTCTCCGGATTAATCGGAAAACGTTCCGTCTGTCCCCGGTTTACCGGTTTACCCCCGGTTTACCCCGGTTTACCCCTGTCCCCGGTTTACCCCCCGGTTTACCGCGCCGCCGTGGATTGGTGGTAGATCGTTTGGGCTCGGCATCCAGTAACGAGAATTGCAGCTTGTTTTCATTGCTGTCCACGCGGTCCAGAATCACCCGCACCTGGCCGCCGATGGCCCATTCGCGGCGCGTGCGCTTGCCCACCACCTTGCGGACGTTTTCCTGATACGCGTACTCATCGCCGGGCAGGGTGTCGATGGGCACCAGGCCTTCCACAAACAGGTCGGTCAATTCCACGAAGAGGCCGTACTTCGCGGTGGAAATGACCAGCGCGTCGAAATCCTCGCCGACGCGATCGGTCATGAACTTGACCTTTTTCCACTCGACGAGTTCGCGCTCGGCATCGGCGGCGCGGCGTTCGGATTGCGAGCACTCGTCGGCCAGCGGCTTCAGGTATTCTTCGCCGGGAGTCGCTTTGCCCGTCAGCACGGCGCGCAGCAGGCGGTGCACCATCAGGTCCGGATAGCGGCGTATGGGCGACGTGAAATGGGTGTAGGATTCGGCGGCGAGGGCGAAGTGGCCGACATTCTCCGTGCTGTAGCGCGCCTGCCGCAAGGAGCGCAGCATCAGGTAGCTGAGAATGCGCTCTTCGGGCTTGCCTTCGATTTTGGCCACCAGCCGCTGGTAGTGGCGCGAGGAGATGCGTAGGGACGAATCCGCCACCACGACTTCGCGGCGCTTCTTGCCGCCGTCGCGGTGCTTGTCGGTAATGCCGAAGCGCTTCACGGGGATGGCGCCGATGCCGAGCGAGACGCCGAAATGGGTGGCAATCTCCTCGAATTCCATGACGCGTTTCGGATCGGGCATCTCGTGGATCCGGTAGACGCTCGCGATACCGGCATGTTCCAGGTGTCCGGCGACGCTCTCGTTGGCCGCCAGCATGAACTCCTCGATGATGCGGTTGGCGATATTGCGCGGCGCGCGCGTGACGCCGGTCATGGCGCCCAATTCGTCGAACTCGATGAGGGGCTCGGGCAGGTCGAAATCGATGGAGCCGCGGCGCACGCGCTTCTTGTTGAGCACCAGCGCCAGCTCCTGCATCAGTTCGAAGCGCTCTACCAGCGGCTGGTAGCGCTCCCGCATGGTGGCGTCGCCCTCCAGCAGCAGGTGGACGTTGGTGTAGGTCATGCGCTCGGCGCTACGGATCACGCCGGCGGTGAATTCCTGGCCCACCACCTCGCCTTGATGATCGATCTCCATCAACGCGGAGAGCACCAGGCGGTCCGCGTGGGGGACCAGCGAGCACAGGTTGGTGGAAAGCTCGTAGGGCAGCATAGGGACGGCGCGATCCGGGAAGTAGACGCTGGTGCCGCGCAGCTGGGCTTCCAGATCGATGGGTGTTCCGGGGCGCACGTAGTGGCTGACGTCGGCGATGTGGACGTGCAGCGCGTAGTTGCCGTTGGGGAGGCGGCCGGCCCAGACGGCGTCGTCGAAATCGCGCGCCGTCTCGCCATCGATGGTGACGATGGGCATGTCGCGGAAGTCGCGGCGGCCAACGATGTCGGTCTCGGCGATCTGAGCGGGCATCGCCTGCGCCTGCTCGATCACCTCGGGCGGGAACTGGTGGGGCAGGTGGTGCTTGCGGATGACGATTTCCACGTCGACGCCGAAATCGTCGGGGTGGCCGAGGATCTCGACCACGCGGCCCACCGGAGACGCGCCGCGCTCGGGGTACTCCAGCAATTCGACGTTGACCACCATGCCGTCGAGATCGGCGACGTTATCGACTTTGGGCGCGGTCACCCCGATGCGGTCCACCGCGGGAGCGCCGGCGGGCGGGAGTTCCATGCCATCGGGGATGTCGATCCACTGGTGAATGCGGCCATCGGCGGGCACGACGTAGCAGCCGCGCCGGCCGATTTTGAATTCGCCGACCACGGTGGGGTGGGCGCGCTTCAGCACCTTGACGATATCGCCATCGGCGCGTCCGCCGGCCTCGATGCGGGCGATACGCACGATCACGCGGTCGCCGTGCATGGCCTTTTCGGCGGCTTCGGGGGAGATGAAGATATCGCCGGAGACGCCCGGAATCGGACGTTCGGAGATTAAAAACCCATAACCATCGCGATGCAGATTGAGGCGGCCCACGGCGAATTCGCGGGTGCGGGCGGTGACCACGTACTGGCCGCTTTTCAATTCGATCAGGTCGCCGCGCGCCGTGAGACGCGTGAGCGCAGCTTCCAAGTCGTTGCGGCTGCCACCTTTAGCCCCCAATTCGCGCACCAGTTGTTTGAAGTTGGCGCGTGAATGCGGCAACTGGGAAATGTGGGCGACAATTGCCGCGTCGGTCAGCATAGTTCGATTTTACTTGCAACGGGTGGCAATATACCGCCGTCAACTATTAGGATAAACCGGGCTGGTAGAGAACGGCGCAGGCTGGGGCTTCTACGGATCCCCCGCCCGCCAGAGTGAGAATCGGGCAGGATGGGAAGCTGCCCGCACTTTTGTGGTACGGGAGTTCCCGATGAAGTTTTTGCTATTGCTTGTGCCCGCCGCGTTATTCGCCGGGCAGGCGCGGTATGCCCGCCTGGGCGAGTTCGAGGGGAAGGTGGAAGTCCAACTCCGCGCGGGCGACGCCTGGAGCGCCGGGGAGCGCAACCTGCCGCTGATCGAATCGGCATGGCTGCGCACCGGCGCGTCCTCACGGGTGGAAATCGAACTCGACGAGGGTAGCGCGTGGCGTGTGGGGCCGGAGTCGCAGGGGGAGATCTCCGATTACACGCGCCTCTCCACCGGGCAGCGTGTCACGGTGCTCTCGTTGGACCACGGGTTAGCGTACTTCACGGGCGAGCCCGGCGCCAGCGATACGCTGACGCTGGTAGTGCCGGGCGCGCAGGTAACGCTGCTGCGCGGGGCGCGGGTGCGCTTGCAGGCGGACGCCACGGCGAGCCGGATCTCCGTGATCGAAGGCGTGGTACGGCTCTCCTGCCCGGCGGCCGAGATCGACGTTCGAGAAGGCCAGATGGTGCGCGTGGAGCCGGCCAATACGGCGCGCTTTGAATTGGAGCGCGAGGCGCCCGCCATGGACCTGGACCGCTGGAACGAGGATCGCGATAAGACGCTGGCGGCGACATCGTCCGCTTCGCACGTGGCCCAGCGTTACGGAGTGGCGGACCTGGACGGCGCCGGCAGTTGGGTGCAGACGGACCTGGGCGCGGTGTGGAAGCCGAAGGTGGCCGAGGGCTGGGCGCCGTTCCAGAACGGACGCTGGCGCTGGTACGATACGCTCGGCTACACCTGGGTCAGCGACGAAACCTGGGGCTGGATTCCTTACCATTTCGGCCGCTGGACGCGCCAGGGGGACCTGGGCTGGGTCTGGGTGCCGGCCGCGTCGCCGGTGTTCAAGCCGGGCGATGTCTACTGGCTCTACAACGCGAAACTGGCGGGATGGGGCCCGCTCGGACCGGGCGAAGACTGGGCGCCGCCGGCCGCCCCGCAGCAGTTCCTCAACGTCAACACGACCTACGCGGCCTTCCATCAGGATGCGCGCGCGATCGATCCTCTGGGGTTTCAGAATCGTCCCAAAGATCCGCTCAGCGTAGCGTTCTTCGCGCTGGCACTGCCTTCGCCGGCGTTCCCGGCGTCGCGGCTGGAAGCCACGCGGCCAGTGCTGCGCGTAGGCGCCACGCGCCTGCAGGCGGTGATCCCGGGGACCACTTTCCCGGACGGCAACGAAGTTCCGCCGCCTGAGCCGCCGCCCGCGGCCACCGACCCCACACCGGACCCACCGATGGATCCGGGGCCAGCGGGCCCGCCGCCGGATCCGGGGCCGCCCGGTCCGCCGATGCAGGTGATCTACCCGGCGCCGGCGTACACCGGCATCGTGGTGTTGAACCCGCCGGAGCATCCCGACTACTCGCGGCGTAATCCCAACGCGACGATTCCGAAGGGGACCACGGCATCGACCACGACTGTGCCCGGGACAACGCCTGCGCCTGCGGGTGGGACGACGACGTCCGGGCCCACGGGTGGGACGACACCGCCCGCGCATCCGCGCGCGACTCCGCCGGAGCATCGCCCGGCGGCTGGCACTGGCGAACGGCCGTCGCCCGTGCCGACGCCGATCGGTCGCGAACTGCCGAGGGTCTTGCAGCCCGAGCCGAAGCCGGACGCCAAACCGGCGGCAAAGGTGGAAAGCAAACCGGAAGTCAAGGCGGACCCCAAGCCGGATGCCGCTCCAGTCAAGAAGCAGTAGGTATGCGGGACCGGGCACAAGCATGCGGGTGCATCCCATGCTGATTATCTTCGGGGGCCTGCCGGGCGTGGGAAAGACGGCCATCGCGGCGGAGTTGGCCCACCTCATCGGCGCAGTGCACCTGCGTATCGATTCGATCGAGCAAGCCATCCGCGCCTCCGGGGCCGTTGGTGAGCCTCTCAACGATGCGGGGTACCGCGTCGCCTACGCAGTGGCCGAAGATAACCTCCGAATTGGCAGAACGGTGATTGCGGACTCGGTGAATCCGCTTCCCGTAACTCGCGAGGCGTGGGCCGCGGTAGCGAAGCGCGTCCGGGTCAGGGCGATAGAAATCGAGGTGAAGTGCTCCGACGTCAACGAACATCGACGCCGGGTGGAAACGCGGACCACCGACATTCCAGGATTGAAGTTGCCGACTTGGGAAGAAGTGGTTGGCCGGGAATATCATCCTTGGACCCGAGAACATCTGGCGATCGACACCGCGGGCCGGACGGTAGAACAGAACGTCGACGCGATTCGACAAATGCTGCCTGAGCAACCGATGCCGCCCGGCCATGCGAAAATAGAAGTTTGAAGATCGTATCCACAGGCATCTACTACGCGCTCGCTCTGTGCGCCGCCGGGACCATTGTTTTCTGGCTGGCGGGAGGGTGGTATGCGGCCCCAATGGGCGTATTGGCGGTGTTCTGCCTGTATTTCTTCCGCGATCCGGAGAGGGAGATTCCGGCGGGGCCGGTGGCGGTATCGCCGGCCGACGGCAAGGTGGTGGCGGTGAAAGCGGAGGGCGCGGGGAACCGGCTGAGTATCTTTATGAACGTTTTCGACGTTCACGTGAATCGCGCACCCATCGGCGGGGCGATCGAGAAGGTGGAGTACAAAGAGGGCAAGTTTCTGGTGGCCAGCCGCGAGGAGTGTTCGCGGGACAACGAACAGAACATTGTCACGGTGAGGGGCGAGGACACGACGGTGATTTTCAAACAGATCGCCGGCCTGATCGCGCGCCGCATCGTATGCAACAAGAAAGCGGGCGATGAAGTGGGCAAGGGAGAGCGCATCGGGCTGATCAGGTTCGGCTCGCGGTGCGATGTACATTTCGGGCCGGAGTGGGAAATCGCCGTCCGGCCGGGAGAGCGTGTGGCCGCGGGCTCCAGCATCATTGCAAAACGGCTCGACAGGAGATCCTAATGAGTCTCAAAGACCGGCTGGCGGACCCGAATTCCCCGGACCACCGGCCGCGCAAAGCGGCCTACGCGTTGCCGACGCTGTTTACGGCGGGCAACATCCTGCTCGGGTACATCGCCATCCTGCGCTGTTTCGAAGGAGCCATGCGGGCAGCCAGCGGGTCCGCTGGCGCGGCCGAGCACTTCACAGTGGCGGCACAGGCGATCCTCGCGGCGGTGGTGCTGGACGGGCTGGACGGGCGGATCGCGCGGATGACGAACACGACCAGCGCATTCGGCCGCGAGATGGATTCGCTGGCCGACGCGATCAGCTTCGGACTGGCGCCGGCGGTGCTGGCGTTTGCGTGGGGCGTGCGGTTCATCGAACCGCTGATCGGCGAAAAGACGCGGGGACAGATCTTCAACGCCGGGTACCTGATTACGTTCCTGTTTCTGCTTTGCGGGGCGTGCCGCCTGGCGCGGTTCAACGTGCAGGTGAATCCCATTCCTAAGAACCCGGGCCGGCCGGACCGCAAGTACTTCGTGGGACTGCCGATTCCGGCGGCGGCGGCGATGGTGGCGGCGGTGGTGTGGGCGTGCGATTCGCGGCCGCTGGTGTGGTGGGCGTTGTCGGTGGCGTGGCTCCTGCTGCTGGCGCTATTGGGTTTTCTGATGGTAAGCACGTGGCGGTACCACAGCTTCAAAGGGATCAGTTTCAGCAAAGCATATTCGCCGCTGATCGTGATTCTGGCGGGCGGGTTGATCATCGGCCTGTGGAACTACCCCCAACCCATGTTTCTCGCCATGGCCACGGCCTATGTGGCCAGCGGCATCCTGATCCGCATTGGCGGCATTTTGCGGCGCCGATTTAAAGCCGCGCCGCCGGCACCGGAGATCAAGATTGCCTAACCGGAATACTGTTCACCTTGCGGTGGGTGGGACGGACCATCGCTTTTCGTGGTCTGTCATCCTCGGGGCCCGGTGGAAGTCCCGGCGCATGACAGGCCACAAAACCCGATGGCCTGTCCCACCGCGGCATCTTACAGGGTGCGAGCAGGCCGACGGGGGCGTCGGCCGCGGACCGGGGGGTCCGCCCCACCATCAAGGCACGCCGGCTGGGCGGAGGGTGAGAAATGCGGGCTGACTCAAGGACGGTTGCCCTGATCGGCAGCGAGACGCTGCTGGCGCGCGAAGTGCGCGACATCGTGGCCACCAGCGGCGTGGATTTCGGACTGCGGCTGGTGGCGGCGGTGGAGGAGGAGACTGGCGCGCTGACGCGGGTGGGCGACGAGGCGAGCATCGTCAGCGGACTGAACGCGGACAGCCTGGTGGATGCGCGGGCGGTAATTCTGGCGGGGAATGCGGAATCGAGCCGGCAGACGCTGGAGATGTTGGGCGAAGAGCCGGAAGCGGCGGTGATCGATCTGACGTACGCGGCGGAGGAGCGGGGGGACGCGCGGCTGCGCGCGCCCTTGGTGGAGACGGAGGGAGTGGAAGACGCGGCGGTGCACGTAATCGCGCATCCGGCGGCGATCGCGATCGCGCTGTTGCTCCGCAGGCTGCACGCTGGCGACCCGGTGCGCAATTCGGTGATCCAGATTTTCGCTCCGGCGAGCGAACAGGGCGTCCTGGGGGTGAATGAATTGCAGCAGCAGACGCTGAGCCTGCTCTCCTTCAAGAACCTGCCGAAGGCGGTGTTCGACACGCAGCTCAGCTTCAACCTGCTGGCGCGATACGGCGAGGAAGCGCCGGCGCCGCTGGAAGAGACCGAGATGCGGATTGAGCGCCACCTGGCGAGCCTGCTGGCGTTGCCGGGGGATGGCGAAGGGGCGCCGATGCCGTCGCTGCGGCTGATCCAGGCGCCGGTGTTTCACGGGTACAGTTTTTCGGCGTGGGTGGAGTTCGTGGACGCGCCGGATATGGAAGCACTGGAAAGCGGGCTGGCGACGGACGGCATAGAAGTGCGGGGCGGCGAGTTCGAGCCGCCGAGCAACGTGGGGCAGGCGGGACAGGGAGGGATCGCGGTGGGGGCGATCGCGGCGGATCGGAATCGCGCGGAAGCGGCGTGGCTGTGGTTCGTGGCGGATAACGTGAGGCTGGCGGCGGAGAACGCGGTGGCGGTGGCGCGGGAGGTGGTATGAGGAGGCCGAAACAGGCGAGGGCTTCAATTCCCCGCGGAGACGCAGAGACGCAGAGATCAGCGCAGAGAAAACAAGAATATGTGCGGAGGAAGAAGGAGGTTTCACCCATTCCCGCAGCCGTGAGACAACCTGTGAATCTCTCCTTGGTCTTCTCCGCGCTTTCCTCTGCGTCTCTGCGTCTCCGCGGGGACATAGTCCCTCTTGCGATACTTCTCGCCGCCCTCAGCGGATGCGGGTACCACGTATCGGGGCATGGCGATATGCTGCCCAAGACGATCCACACGATCGCGATTCCAGCGTTCGGCAACCTGACTTCGCGGTACAAACTGGCGCGGACCCTGCCGACGGACATCGGGCGGGAACTGGTATCGCGGACGGGATACAAGATTGCCGCCGATCCCAACCAGGCGGACGCGGTGCTGACGGGGACGGTACACAACTTCGTGGCGTACCCCACCGTTTCGGCGAACGGCCGGTCGACGACGGTGGAAGCGGTGGTGACGCTGAACATCACGCTGACCAATCGCGCCACGGGCGCCGTGCTTTTCAAGAGCAGCGGCACGGAATATCGCGAGCGCTACGAGATCTCGATCGACCCGAAAGCCTACTTCGACGAGAGCGGCACGGCCATGGAGCGGCTGAGCAAGAGCGTGGCCAGAAGCGTGGTCAGCGGCATGCTGGAGAAGTTCTGATGACGCCGGCCCAATTCCAGGCCAGGGTGAAAAAGGGGACGGTGCCGGCGGCGACGCTGCTGCTGGGTCCGGAAGCATACGAACGGCGGCGCATCAAGGACGCGCTGATGGGCACGGTGCCGGCGGACGCGGTGAGCCAGCACGATCTGGCGGAACTGACGCTGGCCGAGATTGTGGACGATGCGCGGGCGCTTTCGCTATTCGCCAGCCAGCGGCTGATCTGGATTGTGAACGCGGAACTGGCGCTGCCGCGGGGGCGTGTGGCGGATGACGAGGAAGGCGAATCGGGCAGCGCGGCGGCAGGGGGCGACGCGGCGCCGCTGGCCGTCTACCTGAAGGATCCCACGCCCGGCGTGACGCTGGTGTTCGAGGCTATCCGCCACGATTTCGAGGGGGAGGACAAGCGCAAGCAGGATCGTGTGCGGAAGTTCTACGGCGCCATATCCGAGGTGGTCGATCTGCAAAAATACACGCCCCAGGAAGCGCGCAGCGAGGCCGAGGCGCTGATCCGGCGGGCGGGATTCCGCATGACGCCTGAGGCGCTGGATTTGCTGATCGAGTCGCTGGGGGCGGAGATTGCGCGGGTGGCGGTAGAGATCGAGAAACTCTCGCTATTCGCCGGCGATCGCGTCATCGGGGTGGAGGACATCGCGGCGCTGGTGCCGGACGCGCGCGCCACGACGGTTTTCGCGCTGGTGAACGCGCTGGGCCGGCGCGACCGGGCGCGCGCGCTGGGCATACTGGACACGCTGACGCGGGAGGGCGAATATCTGCCGCTGGCGCTGGCATTCCTCTCCACGCAGTTCCGCATGGCGCTGGTGGCGCGGGAAGCGGGGCTGAAGAGCTCACAGCAGATTCAGGGGCACTTCTCGCGGCTGGGAGTGGCCATGTGGGGATCGCGCGCCGAACAGGTTTACCAGACGGTAAGCAAGTTCAACAAGCCGCAAATGGAGCGGGTGCTGGGATTGATCTACAAAGCGGACAAAGGCCTGCGCGATGCCCGTCCGGACGACCGCATCGTGATGGAGACCTTTATTATGGAGCTGGTGAGCTAGGCCGCGAGCGCCTTGACGCGGAGGTGCAGCTTGCTCTTGTACCGCGCGGCCGTGTTCTTCTTGATAATGCCGCTCTTGGCGGAGCGGTCTATCACCGCGAACGTGGGCGACAGCAGTTCCGAGGCAGTTTTGAGATCCTTGGCCGCCAATGCGCGGCGCATGACGCGAATCTGGTGCCGCAGGCGCGATTTGTTCTTGCGATTGACTTCGGTGCGACGTTCCGCTTGACGCACTCGCTTGAGTGCGGAGTATGTATTCGCCATCTTCGCTAAATCTAATCCTTACAGAGTGATCGAGATTTTAGAATAGCGCAATCGGGAGCCCGGGGGCAACTTGGGTGAAAACACAATACACTGGAATGGACGTGAACCTACTCATACCAAACTTGGGATCGACCTCGCTGAAGTATCAGATCCTGGAAATGCCGTCGGAGACGGTGCTGGCGAAAGGGCGCGTGGAGCGCGTGACGAATTACCGGGAGGCGATGGCGCAGATATCGACGGGTAGCGTGGCGATTGACGGGGTGGCGCTGAAGGCGGTGCACGGGGGGCCGAAGTATCGCGGGACTTTCGTGGTGGACGCTGAGGTGACGGCGGCGCTACGGCAGTTTCTGCCGGCGGCGCCGGCGCACAACGCGATCTACCTGACCGCGATCGAGGCATTGCAGGAAGCCATGCCGGGAGTGCCGATTGTGGCGGCGTTCGAGCCGGAGTTCCACGCCACGATGCCGGAATATGCGCGGCGCTACGGGGTGCCGGGCGATTGGTGGGAGGACGGCGTGGAGAAGTACGGTTTCCACGGCGCATCGCACCAATACATCGGGGAGCGCGTGGCGGCGATGCTGGGGCGGCAGGTGAAGCTGGTGAGCTGCCATCTGGGCGGGAGTTCGTCGATGTGCGCGATCGCGGGCGGACGGAGTGTGGATACGACGATGGGGTTCTCGCCGCAATCGGGGCTGGAGAACGCCACGCGGCACGGCGATCTGGACGTGTTCGCGGTGTTGTACATGATGGATCGTCACGAGTGGAGCGCGGAAGAGGTGCGGCGGCAGTTGGCCAAAGGGGGAGGGCTGGCGGGGCTCTCGGGGGTGGCAGGCGGCGACGTGCGGGACCTCGAAGCGGCGGGAACCGAGCGGGCGTTGCTGGCGCTGGACGTGTTCGTGTACCAGGTGAAGAAGACGATTGGGGCGTACGCGGCGGCGATGGGCGGAATCGAGGCGGTAGCGTTCACGGGCGGGATCGGGGAGAATTCGGCGCGATTGCGGGAGAGGTGCTGCGCGGGGCTGGAGTTCCTGGGAATCGAACTGGATGCGGAGAGGAACGCCGGGAGCGGGGATCGGGTAGTGTCGGCGAAGGAAGGGCGGGTGACGGTGCTGGCGCTCGCGACCAACGAGGAATTGATCGTGGCGCGCCGGGCGTACCGGTGCTTGAGCGGGGCTTGAGCGGGGAGACGAAGGAAGGGGAGGCAGGCGGAAGCGCCTGCCCCACCAATGATGACGACTAGCCGTCGCGGCGCTTGAGGGTCGGGCGCTCGTCGGAATCGGGCTTCGGCTTGGTGCCGTCTTCGTTCTCATCGACGGGGCCGGTGGTGCTGCCGGGAGCGCGGCGCAGGCGGGGGCGGCTGGGATCGGGGTTGGTATCGATCTTGCGGCGGTTGTGAAGCATCGCCAGGCGATTCTTCACGTCGTTAAACTCGCTGGTATTGACCACGTATTCCGGCTTGGCCACGAGGATCTTCTGGATCTCCACCTGGGCCTTCTTGATGCGGTCGTCGGTGGGCGGGTGGCTGGAGAAGATTTTGGAAAGGGTCCCGGGCTTCTTCTTTTCGAGCGACTGGATTTTCTCGAAGAAGTCGATGAAGGAAGTGGGGTCGTAGCCGGACTTGTAGAGATACTGCAGGCCCAGGTAATCGGCTTCGGATTCCATGCCTTGGGAGAAGTGGAGGAAGCCCAGCGGGATGGCGACGCTGACGCCCTGGCGGATGGCGTAGCCGGCCCATCCAGTCATGAAGATGAGGGGGATGGTGGCATAGTTGAGGAGTTGCCCCTTGGTCTGCTGCTTGGTGCCGTGGCGGGCGGCGACGTGGGCGATTTCGTGGGCCATGACGCCGGCGAGCTCGGATTCGGAATCGGCTTTGAGGATGAGGCCGGAGTTGACGAAGAAGAATCCGCCGGGGAGCGCGAAGGCGTTCACTTCCTCGGAATCCAGCACTTTAATGGTGAAGGGCACCTTGGCATCGGAGTTGCGGACGAGATTCTGTCCGACGCGGTTGACGTATTCGGCGATGATGGGGTCGTCGATGATCTTGGCCTGGCGCTCCACTTCCTGCGCCAACTGCTTGCC
>Ga0182021_10006035_pt1 | contig 14382 bp, 12 predicted proteins | sample 612E3MmetaG_FD_120493 | JGI IMG/M metagenome (GOLD analysis project Ga0182021, IMG submission 120493) | Permafrost microbial communities from Stordalen Mire, Sweden - 612E3M metaG (Illumina Assembly) | ecosystem: Environmental > Terrestrial > Soil > Wetlands > Permafrost | place: Sweden... | reverse complement strand
TCGCCGTCGGTGTCCTTGGGCGGCGGGCAGCCGTTCTTGGCAGGATCATCGTTCTTGGGGCCCGGCTCGGTCGGGCAGGCGTCGTTGACGTCGAGGATGCCGTCGCCGTCGGTGTCCTTGGGCAGCGGGCAGCCATTCTTCTTCGGATCGCTGTTTCTGGGGCCCGGCTCGGTCGGGCAGGCGTCGCTTGAGTCGGGGATGCCGTCGCCGTCGGTGTCTGCGGGCGGCGGGGGCGGCGGGGGTTGCGGGGCCGGCGGAGGAAGAGGCCGAGTTCCGCCGAACGCCAGGTATGCAGACACCAGGATCTCATAGTCGGGGCCATGGTAGTACCTCTCGCCGGAGCCTGTGCCGGATACAAACGCGGCGGGGGGGAACATGATGCGGCCGTCGAGGCGCAGCCCGAAATAGTCCACCAGCGGGAACTTCGAGCCCACGCCAAGGTGGAACACGTCATCGGTGTCATTGAAAGGGACTCCGTGCGGGCCGGGGTGGCTATGGGAGATCTCCGACAGGGCGCCCCAGCCGACGAGGGCGAAAGGCCGCACATAGCCGGTGTGGATGAAGTTCCCGATCACCTGGCCGCGGTAGCCAATAATGATCTGGCGCGTGCCCCCGTTGGCATCGTTGAAGCGCGTGTGAGTGGGCGAGATCATGGCTTCGAATTCGACGCCCACCCAGGGAATGATGTTGTAGGTCAGGCGCAGACCGAAAGCCCCGCCCAAATCAGGCGAATAGCCTTCGGGAGAACCCACGTAGCGGCCGAGTCCGCTCTGCTTGTCGTAGAAATGGAGGCCACCAAAGATCCCGATCTCGTACGGCTGATCTATTGGCGTTTCGTCGGCGGCTGCTTGGCTTGGCGGGCTGGCCTCGGCGGCCAGCGCCCGCGGGGATGCGACCCCGGCCAAGGCTGCCAGCAACCCTGCGGTCAGGACACTCGACTTCAGCAACACCGTGTTTGCTCGACTCTTCATGCGATTCCCTCCTTTTCAAGAACGCGATTGTCTGGATCCCGCGCAGCCCTCGTTTCGGCATACGACGCGGAAGCCTCATGCTTCTCTAATCGCCGAACCGTACGATGCGCCACGATCGATTGCGCGTCAACGGTGCGATGTGTTTTCCCTTTCAAGCACTTCCTGGGCGCCGAGGGGCGGCTTCCTCTGCCAACTGGCGCACCAGGCGGGTTAGCTGAACTTCAGGATCCACGCGTGACGATTTGAAGGCGCGGTCGGCCTGGTACAGGCGTTCGAAGCTGCGGCGAAGGGCAGCCACCGACATGCGCCGCGCGGGAACCAGCACGTCGTCGAGAAAGAAGGGCGGCAGCCCCACCGCAGCGGCCATTTCTGCCCGCGGAACGTTGGCGGCGGCCAGTTCCTTGGCGCGCCAGGTTTGGCGAAGTTGGCGTAACAACATGGCTTGGATGCGCAAGGGTGCCTCGCGGTTACGAAGCATGTTGGTGACCAGATCGAGCGCCCGTCGTGGGTCGCCCGTGCCGATGGCCTTGGTCAGCTCGAACACGTTCCGCTCGCGCGATTCCGGCACCAGCTCTTCGACCTGGGCTGGGGTGATGCGACCGCCTTTGCCAGCATAGATTTCCAGTTGCTCCAGGGTTTGCATCAGGCGGCCCAGATCGGGGCCGGCCGCGCTGGCCAGGGCCTCGGCCGCATCGTTGTCGATGGCCATGCCGCGGGTCTTGGCTTCGCGGGCGATGAACGGGCCCAACTCGCGATCCTTGAGCCGCGCAAACTCGTGCAGGTAGCCGGCGCGGCGTAACGCCAGAAAGGCGCGCAGGCGACCGTCGACCTTTTCGGCCAAGAGCACCAGGCAGGTGCTGGGATTGGGATGGGCGGCATACGCAGTCAGCGGTTCCATGGCGTCAGCCTTCACCTGCTCCAGGCCGCGGGCGATCACCAGACGTTGTTTGGCGAACATGGGCAGGGTGCGGGCTGCCGCCAGAACCTCGACCAGCGCGACCTCCTTCAGATCGAAGAGTTCGCAGTTGAGCCCCGATGTGTCTCCCGCCGAGGCGCCCAGGATCTTGCGGCGCAAAGCCCCCACGCAGCGGTCGACGAGAAAGCGCTCAGGACCGTGCAGACAGTACAGGGGCGCAATCTCACCGCGCTCGATGGCGCGCAGCAGATCGGGATCTTCCCGCGCAGGCACGCGATGGGTCTACCACATCCGTGCTACCTCAAGAGACGGATGCTGTCGCCCTCGACGAAGTAGATGAGAGGCGGATCGATGCGGCCATGGTCAGGGCCAAAACGGATGTCGCCGGTCATCCCCTCGAAGCGCCCGCTTCCCACCAGGCGCAGGACATCGGCGCGGGTGCGCGCGCCGCGATCGACAGCCCCACGCAGGATGGCCAAGCCGTCGTACCCATAGGCGTCAACCGCCGTGGGGTTGGTGCCATAGGCTTCGCGGAAGCGGGCGACGAAGTTCCCACTGCGCGCATCTTCGGCTGGGTAGTAGCCAGGGCAAAGCATGGCGCCCTGCACGTAGCGTTCGGCATTGCGGAGCAGTTTCTGGGAAAGGCTCAGGGCGGTGGAGAGCAAGAGCACCTCACGCCGGCCGGCGGTTGGCGCGGTGGCCGAGGAAGGAGCAGCCAGCAGGCGCGGCCGGCGCGGCCAGATGTCAGCCACGGCCAAAGCCGGCCCGATGAGTTCCAGACGAGTGGCCTCGTCGGGCACGAACAGGGCATCGAAGCCGATCTTGCGCAGCTCGCTTACCTGCGCGGAGAACGACGTGGCACCTGCGACGTAGGTGATGTGCGCGACCAGCGCGCCGCCTCCGGCTACCACGGCAATCTTGAAGGCGCCGGCCAGACGCTTGCCCGAGGGGCTGTCCGGCCCCAATACCACGAAGCGGCGCGCGCCCAGTGCCAGCGCCCGCTGCGCCAGCGCAATGGCGCGTGACTCGGGCGCGTGGATGAGTTGGAACGCGGTGGTGCGGGCGCCCGGCGAGTGGTCGTCGAGCAGCAGGAAGGGCACGCCGTCGCGCGCAGCCAGTTCGATGCCACGCGGGTTGGGCGCGCCTAGCAGGCCGATGACCGACTCTTCACGCGAAAGCGACCAGGCCGCGCCGCCCACGCCCGCGCTCCCGGCGCGCTCGGCAGGGGCGTCGGAATCGCGCACCATGAGCTGATACGAAGACGGGTCGCCCGAGGCCGTGGGCTCAGCCATCACCAGCATCGCCCCGCGCAGCACGACCTCGCCCAGACGGGCTTGCGCTCCTGACTGGGGAACCGCTAGGCCCAGCCGTAGCGGATCCACCGATGCCGCCGCTTGCAGGCCCGGGTCAAGACCCAGGTTGCGCCGAATGAGGCCGACGTCTTGCTCCAGCCGGACGGCGCTGGCTTCGTCTCCGCGCGCGCGCAATGCGGCCACCGCGTGCGCCCCCAGCACGGCGCGCACGAACGGGGCGCGAGGAACGCTCAGAGCGGAAAGCGCGGCCTCGCCGGGGATCTTCTCGGCCACCTCCTCGGCGCGGCGGCGCGCATAGGCGCGTTCATGCTCGCGTGCTTCGTCGACGCTGCGATACTGATCCCACTGCTCGATGGCAGCCACCGGATCTCCGGTCTCGGCCAGGGCCTCGGCCGCAGCGGCGCGCAGAAGGAGTGGGGCCTCGGCGTCGCTCAGGCTTCCGATGCGGGGCGGTCCCGAGGCGAGAAACGGACGCAAGAGCGTCACGGCCAGCACGTGGTTACCCAGTCGACCGTAGGCGATTCCTAGAAGGAAGTCGAAGTCGGGCGTTCGTGCGCCCGTATCGGCCTTCTCCAGCGTGGTCTTGGCCCCGGCCGCGTCGCCGGATGCAAGCTGAGCGCGCGCCAGAAGGGCAAGCGCAGCCGGACGCTGACGATGGTCCGGATGGTTGGCCAGAAAGGCTTCCAGGGCGGCGCGCGCAGCGGTTGGATCTGCCGCGAAAGCCTTGCTGGCCGCCGTCCGAAAATCCGCGTCGCCACCGCGATCCTCGCGCGCGAGGCGCACCTCCGCTGCGCCCGAGTCGGGCAGTCGCTCGCCGGTCAGCGGAACTTCATCCTGGCGCGTCTGCACCTGCCTGGTGGCGCAGCCAGTGAGCAGGAAGGCGGCGAGCACTCCGATGCGCATGGGCTGGGTTCTACGCCAGTCGGGGGCCTGAGTCGACTGAACTGGGGCGATGGATCTCCACCCCGCGCCCCCGCGCGATCCGCAGACCGCGCGGGGGCTGGCCGCCCATGTTGCATGGGCTGAAGCGGGCTTGGCTCTCGTAAGCCCGCTGCGGGGAGGTGCAGAACCGTTTCCGGGTTCCACACCAAGTCTTCAGATTCTTCGGACGCCGGCTAGTTTTGCCGGAGCGGACGTCGGGTCCGCACTCTTGCTTCCTCTTCGGATAGACCCTCGGATGCCATCACCGCGCGAAGCTTCTTCACCTCTTCGGGGCTCAGGCGGGACAAGTTAGCTTCCCTTCCCTCGTTGGTTGCGTCGTTCCAGTCAACCGTTCCCGGACGGATGTGCCGTAGCTGCATCGGTCTCCCTCCATCATTCTCTTTCGGTGGCGCCTTTGATCAGGTTCGCGACCTCGCATTCCCAACCTTCATCAACCAGAAGGTATTCCCGAAACTCACGCTCGAATTGTCCCAGATATGTCCGGGGTGGGACAGAAGAAACGCGTGACGCGGCGGGTCCCGAATCTCCGACATCTGCCGCGTCCAGCCCCACGTGTGTTATGAACCCGGCGATGCGCATTTCAAAGACTCTAATCCCGACGCTGAAAGAGGCCCCTGCCGAGGCTGAGGTGCCCTCCCACATCTTGATGGTGCGCGGCGGATACCTGCGCAAACTCGCTGCCGGCATCTATTCGTTCTTGCCGCTCGGCTGGCGCGTTGTGCAGAAAATTTCGCGCATTATTCGCGAGGAGATGAACCGCACTGGGGCGCAGGAGGTGTTTCTGCCCGCGGTCATTCCGGGCGAGCTGTGGCAGGAATCTGGGCGCTGGGATCACTACGGCGACCAACTGCTGCGCTTCAAGGATCGCAAGGGCGCGGACTTCGTCATCGGTCCCACCCACGAAGAAGTGATCGTGGATCTGGTCCGCCACGACGTGCGGAGCTATCGGCAGTTGCCGCTCACCCTGTTCCAGATCCAAACCAAGTTCCGAGACGAGCTGCGCGCGCGCGCCGGCCTGATGCGCGGGCGCGAGTTCATCATGAAGGACGCCTACTCGTTCCACACCAGCGAGGAAGATGCCTTGCGCGAGTACAAGAAAATGTACGACGCCTACACTCGCATCTTCACCCGTTGCGGACTCGCCTTTCGCGCGGTCGAGGCCGACACCGGCGCCATCGGCGGTTCGCAGTCGCACGAGTTCCAGGTGCTGACCGAGACCGGCGAAGACGCCATCCTGGCTTGCGACAAGTGCGACTACGCCGCCAATGTCGAAGAAGCCAAGGCGCGCTCGGCTGCCACGGCACCGGCGGGGGAGCCGGTTGCTGCCGTCGAGAAAGTGGCGACGCCAGGCAAACGCACCATCGAGGAGGTTTCGACCTTCCTGGGTTGCAAACCGCAGGACCTGGTCAAGACGCTCATCTACCTGGCCGACGGAAAGCCAGTGGCCGTGCTGGTGCGCGGGGATCGATCTGCCAACGACGTCAAGGTAAAGCGCGTCCTGGGCTGCACCGAGTTGGTGCTGGCAGCGGACAAGGCAGTCGAGGAAATCACCGCGGCTCCCGTCGGCTTTGCCGGCCCGGTGGGGCTGCGCATTCCCATCTACTGCGACCACGAAGTGTGCGCGCTGCCGTCCTTTGTGTGTGGTGCCAACGTCGCGGACATGCACCTGCGCAACGTGGTTTTCCAGCGCGATTTCTCACCCACCCAATGCGGCGACTTCCGCCAAGCGGCACTGGGCGACGCATGCCCGCGCTGTGACGGCGGGCATTTCATCGGCTACCGCGGCATCGAGGTGGGACAGGTGTTCTTCCTGGGCACCAAGTATTCGGCGCCCATGAAGTGCAACTTCCTCGACACCGACGGCAAGGAGAAGCCGATGGTGATGGGTTGCTACGGCATCGGCGTGACCCGCATCGCGGCCGCGGCCATCGAGCAGAACCACGACGCCGATGGCATCATTTGGCCCGTGCCCATCGCGCCCTTCGAGGTCAGCCTGCTTTCGTTGCAAGTGAGCGACCCGCAGGTGACCGCGGTAGCCGAGCGCCTGCACGACGAACTGCAGAAGGCGGGCGTGGACGTGCTGTTCGACGATCGCGACGAGCGACCAGGCGTGAAGTTCAAGGACGCGGATCTCATTGGCATGCCGTACCGGATCACCGTGGGAAAGAAAGGCGTGGCCGAGGGCGTGGTCGAGCTCAAGGCGCGACGTGCGCCCGAGGTGTTGAAGGTGAAGATCGAGGACGTCGTGCGCGTGGTCGTGGAGAAGGTCGAGCGCGAGCGGGCAGGGGGGCTGGCGTGAGCGCAAGCGCGATTCCCGCGCGCGAGCGCGTGATCGTCGCGCTGGATGTGCCTGACCTGAAGGCGGCCGGCGATTTCCTCGACCGGCTGGAGGGCCAGCCGGCTTTCTACAAGGTGGGCCTGGAGCTCTTCGTGGCCGAGGGTGTGCCAGCCATCGAGGCGGTGCGCAGCCGCGGCGGGAAAGTCTTTCTCGATCTCAAGCTACACGACATTCCCGAAACCGTGGCGCGCGCGGTGTCCTCGGCCATGGCCCTGGGCGCCGAGTTGCTGACCCTGCACACCGCGGGCGGCCTGGCCATGATGAAACGGGCGGCGCAGGCGGCGCAGGGGCGGGCCAAGCTGCTGGGCGTGACCGTGCTGACCAGCCTGGCCGAAGACGATCTGCGCGCCGACGGCATTGCCGGCAGCATGCGCGAAGCGGTAGTGCGGAGGGCGAAGCTGGCCGTGCAGGCCGGGATCGCCGGCGTGGTGTGCTCGCCGCAGGAAGTGGCTGACGTGCGCCAAGCGTGTCCGTCGCTGTTGCTGGTGGTGCCTGGGGTGCGACCCGCTGGTGCTGATGTCGGCGATCAGAAGCGCGTGGCCACGCCGACTTCGGCCATCGCGGCCGGCGCAGACTATCTGGTCGTGGGCCGACCCATTCGCGACGCCGCCAACCCGGCCGTGGCATTTGCTGCCTTGGTCGCTGAAGTCGCAGCGGCCGGAAAGTAGGCGCGTGGCGGAGGAGCGATCGTCGCGGGTGGTGTTCGGTGTTCGGCCGGTCGAGGAGCTGTGCCGGGCGCGGCCGCGCGAAGTGGCGGTCGTGTACTTGGCCGAGGGGCATCGTTCGCGCGAGATCGACCTGGCCGTGGCTGCGGCCAAGGATCGGGGCATTGCCGTCGAGATCCGGCCCCGCGCCCTGGTGGCTGGGCTGGCCGGCGCGCCGGCCCATCAGGGTATCGTGGCCATTGTCGGCGAATATCGCTATGCCCTCATCGCGGACATGTTGGCTGCGGCGCAGGCGGCGTCAGAAGCGCCACTACTCTTGCTGCTCGATTGCATCACCGACCCGCAGAATTTCGGCGCGCTGGTGCGCAGTGCGGAGGTGCTGGGCGCGCACGGGGTGGTCATTCCTGACAAGCACGCGGCGCCGGTGACCGGCTCGGTGGTCAAGGCCTCGGCAGGCGCCAGCGAGCGCATGCGCATCGCGCGGGTTCACAACCTGCTCGGGACGATCGATTGGCTTGGATCGCAGGGCGTGCGCGTGTGGGGCGCAGCGGCCGAGCGGGGCGTGCCATTGGCCCAGGCGGAGCTGATCGGCCCCACGGGACTGGTTGTGGGCGCCGAGGGTCGCGGTCTGCGTGAGGCTGTGGCTCGTCGCTGCGCCGGAGTCGTGCAGATTCCCCAGCGCGGCCAGGTGTCTTCGCTCAATGCCTCGGCGGCCGGAGCGATTCTGCTTTACGAGGCCATGCGCCAGCGCGGCCCACAGGACGACCACCGGTCGCCCCCACATAGATGATTGATGGGGGCGACCGCCGTCGCGCGTGCATTGTCCGTCGCGTGATCCGTAGGGGCGACCTGCGGTCGCCCAGCATTCAGGGGCTGGTCACGTCGTACGAGAAGAGCGGCGAGGGGAACACAAAGGCGCAACCGTTGTCGTTCTCAAGGATGCCGTACACGCCCACCTCGACGTGGCTCGGCGCCATGGACCAGGAGTCTACGGTCGTGCTGCAAACAACATCGTTCCCTTCCGCCTGGCGAAGGGTGAACCCCAGGGGATTGGGACTGCTGGTTCCGGCCGTGTGTGCGGGCAGGAGATCGAAAGTCAGAGTCGAAAACAGAAATGGCGAATCGACGAGGGTGAACTGCTCCAGGATGCTCTGGTTCGCGACCGTCGTGCTTGCAGCGGGCGCTATGTCCTTGAGCACGAACGTGACAGGATCCTTTTCGGTGCCACAAGCGTAGGAGGCACCATGCCCGTGGCCGTCATCGGCTGTGGTCGGCCGAGAATTGCCGCCACAGCCAAGAATTCCTAGCGACAAGACGAGCGAGGTGACAAGGGCTGAGCGTGTTGACATTGGGTTCCTCCGCATGATGAAGGTACTTCGGGCGAGCCGTCGACGCATTCTGGTCAAGGCAACTCCGATGCCAAACCGATGTGCTCGTCTTCTCGCCTCCAATCCCCGTCCAGTGTAGCGGATCTGACGAAAGCTGGACACAAACTGACGGTCAGAACGAAACAACGGATTTGGCACCTGCGCTGCGTCTGCTAGATTTCTGCCCCGGAGGCAAACTGAACATGTCACGCATTCCCGTCGCCGTTGTTGGCGCCACTGGGCTGGCAGGCCAGGAGTTCCTGGTTTCGCTGGCCGGGCATCCCATGCTCCAGGTCGTGAAGGTCGCGGCGTCCAGCCGCTCGGCCGGCAAGACCATGGCCAATGCGGTCAAGGACGACAAGGGAGCCTCAAGGTGGTTCTGCACCGAGCCCCTTCCCGACGAGATGGCCGGCCTCAAGGTCGAGGATTCGGCCACCATGACCACCGACGGCGTGCGTTTGGTGTTCTCCGCCGTTGAGGCGGACGTGGCGCGCGAGTTGGAACCCAAGTGCGCGGCCACCGTGCCGGTGATTTCGACTGCCAGTGCGTTCCGCTACGAGCCGGACGTGCCGATTTTCCTCCCCGGTGTGAACTGGGATCACGCCGGTCTCATCGAGGTCCAGCGCAAGAAGCGCGGCTGGAAGGGCTTCATCACCCCGGGCCCGAATTGCACCACCGTCGGCCTGGCCATGACCCTGCGTCCGCTCGACATCGCGTTTGGCATCGAGCGCGTGCTCATGGTTTCCATGCAGGCGCTTTCGGGCGCGGGCCGCTCACCCGGCGTCACCGCCATGGATATTCTCGACAACATCATTCCCTACATCCCCAAGGAAGAAGAGAAAGTCGAGCGCGAGACCACCAAGATTCTGGGCAAGCTGGTCGGCGACGCCATCGTGCCGGCGCCGCTGTCGGTGTCGTGTACCTGCACCCGCGTGAACGTGCTGGAAGGCCACACCGAGTCGGTCTTCGTTCAGTTGAAGCGCCCCACCCATCTCGACGACGTGAAAGCCGTGTGGCGCGAGTTCGGCGCTGACCTGGCCGGCCTGGGTCTGCCCTCGGCGCCCAAGCACCTCATCGCGATTCGCGAAGATCCCTATCGCCCGCAGGTGCGGCTTGACCGCGACGAGGAAGGCGGCATGTCCACCGTGGTGGGACGCCTGCGCGAGGATCCCGCCCTGCCCAACGGCATCAAGTACATCCTGGTGTCGCACAACACCCGCATGGGCGCGGCCAAGGGCGCCATCCTGGTGGGCGAGTACCTCATCAAGAAGGGCCAGATTTCGTAGGCTGCAAGAGAAAGCCGGCCCGCGGGTCGCGTGGGCGAGGGCGTGAGCGAGTTCGTGTGCGGTACGCGGAAGGCGGAGAGCGGGCCGCGAACCGCACACGCGAGCCGCCCACGCAGCCCGCTGGTCGCTCACGCTCCCGCTACCGCTCACGGGCACGCTGGCCGACCTGTGCCGGTAAAGGCGAAGGATCGTGTTGCCACATCACAACCCCGCGTGCTTGGCCTGAATGGTCGCGGCTAGGGCGTCGATGGTTTGCAGGTCCGCCTCGGTGGGAAGACCCTTGACCTCGACGGGATCCAGAAACTCGACCTTGAGGTTGCCCAGCAGGCCCTTGAGCGTCTCCACGGTCTTGCCACCCCAACCCAGCGAGCCGATGACCGTGGCGAAGCGCGCCTTGGGGCGCAACATGTTGGCCACGAAAGCAGCGGACGCAGCAGCCGGGTGCGGTCCGGCCAGCACGGTGGACGTGCCGATCACTACGGTGGCCGCATCGACCAGGGCCATGGCCATGTGCCCGAGATCCATGGTGGGCAGGTTGATGCGCGTGACGCCCACGCCTCGGGCGATCAAGCCATCCACCAGCCGGTCGACCATGATCTTGGTACTGCCGTGCATGGTCACGTAGGCCACCACGGCTTGATTCTTGGGCTTGTCCCCAATCCAGTCCTTGTGTGCGTCCAGGATGAATTGCGGCCGGCGATACACCGGGCCGTGGCTGGGCGCGATCATGTCCACACCCAGGGATTCGATCTTCGCGATATATCCGCCCAGTCGCGCACGGAACGGCATCATGATCTCGGCGTAATAGCGCTTGGCCGCCAAGTACGCTTGCGCTTCGTCGTCGGCGAAGAGATCGCTTGACGCGCGGTGGGATCCCAGGAAATCGCAGGTGAAGAGTATCTTGTCTTCACGCAGATGGCTGAACATGGTCTCGGGCCAGTGCACCCAGGGCGCGAAGATGAACTGCAAAGTGCGACCGCCGAGGTCCAACACGTCGCCATCTTTGATCACGGTGACCGCCTCGGCCGGCAGGTGTACGTGCATCTTGAGCAGCTCGGCGCATTTCTGGTTGGTGACAACTTTGGCCTCGGGGAAACGCGCCAGCACCGCAGGCAGGCTACCCGAATGGTCCTGCTCGGCGTGGTGCGCGACCACATAGTCGAGCTTGCTCACGCCCGCGGCGGCCAGATTGGCCAGCAATTCATCGCAGAATGCGTGGTCTACGGTGTCGAGCAACGCCACCTTGTCGTTGCCCTTGACCAGATAGGAGTTGTAGCTTGTGCCGTCGGGCAAGGGGATGAGATCGTCGAAGAGCGGCTTGTCCCAGTCGAGGACGCCTACCGCCAGAACACCCGGTTTCAAGGTTCGTGCTGCCATGTGGTTCCTGTTCGCGCTAGGCGGGTGAGAAATCGCCCTTGCCTAACCCACAAACCGGACACACCCAGTCTTCGGGCAGATCCTCGAACGGCGTGCCCGGTTTGATGCCGCTGTCCGGATCACCCACGGCCGGGTCGTATTCGTAGCCGCAGGCGTCGCACACGTACTTTTTCATCTTGTCGTCAGTCATGGCCCACAAGGACTAGCGTTCTTTGCTTCAGGTTTCAACGTCCCTGCGTCTGCACGTTGACAGAGAGGCGAGGCGGGGCAAGATTGGCCTGGTGAGGAAACCGCGATGAAATGGGTGGCTCTCCTGATGGCCGTTCTCGTCGGCGGTTGCGCCGGCTGCTTGAAACGATCGGAGCCGCGGCCCGCCCCCGCGGCGCAGAAGCCTCCGACGGGGGCGCCCCCAGCGCCCGCGCCAGCCGCGGACGCGACCCGCCGCATTCGCCGGGCACAGATGGCCGGTTCCTGGTACCCGGAGAACAAAGACCAGTTGGCGGCCGAGGTCGATGAAATCTATGCCGAGGCCAAGCCGCCCAAGATCGACGGCAAGGTCATCGCGCTCATCTCGCCGCACGCGGGCTATCGCTTCTCGGGCAAGGCTGCCGCGTCGAACTACCAGTTGCTGCGCGGGCAAGACGTCCGCCGCGTGGTGCTTCTGGCCATCTCGCACCACTACCCCCTGCGCGGCGCCTCGATTCCCGACGTGACCGACTTCGAGACGCCGCTGGGTCTGGTACCAGTGGACGGCAAGGCTGTGGCACGGCTGCGGCGGTGCCCAGTGGTCAGCAGCGTGATGCGCGCCGAAAACAATGAGCATTCGTTGGAGATTCAGCTCCCGTTGCTCCAGCGCGCCCTGCCCAAGTTCAGTCTGGTTCCCATCTTGGTGGGCCAGATGACCGACCAGGACTACGTCGATTTGGCGGCTGCCCTGGCCGAGATCGTCGATAGCCACACGGTCGTGGTGGCGTCCAGCGATTTCACCCACCGGGGCTTGAACTACGGCTACGAGATTCCCGACGGCCCCGGTGACTTGCAGACCCGCCTGGCACGGCTCGACCAAGGATCCATCGATCAGATCATGAAGCTGAGTCGGCCCGGATTGCTTGCCTACGCGGAAAAGACCGGCACCACCATCTGCGGCCTGCACCCGATTGCGCTGCTGCTGGAACTGTTGGGCCGTTTTCCGGGCAGCAAGCCGCACGTCATTAGCCACTATACGTCAGGCGACGTCACTTCCGACTGGTCCAGCAGCGTGACATATATAGGTATGGCATTCACGGGCAAGTGGCGCGAGGAGTCGAAATTGGAGGAAGCGCGTGAGGCGGGCGAGAGCACGTTTCCACTCACGGACGACGACAAGCGGACCCTGCTGCGGCTGGCGCGACTGTCGCTCGAGGCGTCGGTGCGCAAGGGACGCTTTGATCCCGACGGCGTCGTGTCCGTTGCTGCGACGCCGTCGTTGGAGCGCAAGGCCGGCGCGTTTGTGACGTTGAAGTGCAAGGGCGGGGCGGACGGTACCTGCACCGGCCAGGGCGAGGAGTTGCGCGGCTGCATTGGCACGTTGGAGCCGAGTTCGTCGGTATACGACGTGGTGGCCCATCGCGCGGCCAGCGCGGCTTTGGAGGACACGCGCTTCCCTCACGCCGTCACCGTCGAGGAATTGCCTTTCATCACCATCGAGGTGTCGGTACTCACGCCGCCGCGACCGGTGAAGAGCGCCGACGAGATCGTGATCGGACGCCACGGCATCATCCTGTCGAACGGATGGAACCGCGCGACCTTCTTGCCGCAAGTGGCGCCTGAACAGGGTTGGGATCGCGAGACCACGCTGCGCCATCTGGCGCAGAAGGCCGGGCTGCCCGCCGACGCGTGGAAGAAGGCCGAGTTTCAAGTCTACGAGGCGATCGTCTTTTCGGAAGGCGAATTCAAGTAGAGCGGCAAGGTTTCTTGCCCGGCGTCTCGCCGTCCAGCACGGTATAATCCGCTCGTGTCTGGGGACCGAATCGACGTTGACCGTCGACAATTCTTGCTCACGATGGGCTCCCTGGCAGCGGTTGCCACCGGGTGCAGTTCGTCCTGTGGCAGCACCCGTTCCACAGGAACTTCGGCGGCCGGCATGCCGGCGGGCAGCGCGGCTGCCCTGAATGAAGCGAAGCGGACGGAAAAACCGCGCGTGGTGGTGGTGCGAGCCAAGCAGGCCCTGACCGATGGTTACGATGCCGACCGCGGCGTTCTGCACGCCATGCTGGCCGCCGGTCTTGCCGCGTTGGCGGGGGCGCCGGACGCAGTAGCGGCTTTGCGCCGGTACTTCCAGCCCGGCCAGACCGTGGGACTGAAGATCAATGGACTGGCCGGCCGCAATGCGGCCACACATGTGGAATTGGTAGACGAATTGTCGGCGCTATTGCGGCAAATGGACATTGGCGGCCATCAGCAAGTCGTTTTTGATCGTTTTGCCTCTGACCTGACTGCGTCGGGTTTTGCCTTGAACGAGCGTGGCGATAATTATTGCTGCACCGGCAACGATGCGCTTGGCTACGAAGAGGAGGCGACTGTGATGCCGTCCTCGGCCTCGCGCCTGGCGCGGGTGCTGACCGAACGCGTGGATGTCGTGTTGAATCTGCCCGTGCTCAAGCAACACATGTTGTCGGGCATGTCGGGCGCACTAAAGAACCAATTCGGCTGCATTCACAATCCCAACAAAATGCACCTGGACAAGTGCGACCCGTATATCTCCGAAGTCAATGCTTTGCCGGCCATTCGACAGAAGCAACGCCTGATTGTGATGGATGCGCTTCGCCCGGTGGTCGACAACGGCCCCAGCTACCAGCCTGGCATGGCCGAAGTGGCCAATGCGCTGCTGTTTGCCGTGGATCCCGTGGCGATGGATGTCGTGGGATTGGAACTACTCGAAGAATTGCGCCGCAAACGCGGCTTGCCGTCGCTCGACAAGGTCGATCTGACGCCGACGCATATTCAGACCAGCGCCAAGACGGGCCTGGGCGTAGGCGAGCGCGCAGCCATTGACGTGGTGTCAATCGAGGTTTGACCATGAGCTTCTCCCGTCGTGATTTTGTTCGAGGCTGCGCGGGGACGGGCTGTGCTCTCGCAGTCGGTGGATCGGTGGGCAGTCTGGCACTCTTTCAGCCGCGGCCCGCGCGCGCGGGCGAGGCGCCACGGCCACACCCGGCGCGGTTCTGG
>Ga0182021_10006034_pt1 | contig 14386 bp, 8 predicted proteins | sample 612E3MmetaG_FD_120493 | JGI IMG/M metagenome (GOLD analysis project Ga0182021, IMG submission 120493) | Permafrost microbial communities from Stordalen Mire, Sweden - 612E3M metaG (Illumina Assembly) | ecosystem: Environmental > Terrestrial > Soil > Wetlands > Permafrost | place: Sweden... | reverse complement strand
GCCCGGGGACGTCACCAATTATAAGCTGCCCTCGACCACCGAGAATTCGGCCGGCATCAACACCGTTGGCGTCGGCACGCCGGTCTATTTGGAGGCGGAGGTGAATATCGCCTCAAATATCACCAGTGTCACTTGGGTCTTGACCAATCAACCCGTCCTCTCGGTGGCGACCTTCACCAGCAGCCCGCTGGGAACGAATGTGCCCGTTTATGAGCCGTCAGACCGCGCATCGCTGAGAGTGGCTGGACGCACGCTCCTGCGCCCGGACGTCGCGGGGCAATACACGGTGGTTGCCACCATTGTCACCTCCGGCAGCAGCTCCACTAACGTGACCATGACCATTACCGCCGGCACCTATGTGGGAATTAACACCTGCACCCTGTGCCACAGCGGCGGCATCCAAGCGGAGGACAAGTATCATTCCTGGGCTACCACTCAGCACTCGATGATCTTTTCCAATGGCATCAACGGTTATCTGGGTTCTTACAGCGCGTCCTGCATTAAGTGCCACACGGTTGGCTACGACACCAACACCAATGCGGTCAATGGCGGGTTTGACGATGTAATGGCCCAGACCGGCTGGACGTTCCCAAGCGTATTGTCGCCGACCAACTGGGCAGCGATGCCGGCGAGGCTGCAGAACGTGGCTAATATTCAGTGCGAAAACTGTCACGGGCCGGGCAGCCAACACGCCTATGGACTCGGCGACACCAATCTCATCACCAAGACAGTCTATTCCGGCGATTGCAACCAATGCCACGACGCCCCGACCCACCATATTAAGGGCACGGAATGGTATGTCTCCCGCCACGCTTTGACGACCGGCCCCAGCAGTGTCAATTGCTTGCCCTGTCACTCGGCCAACGGCTTGATTGCCAGGGGGGCTTCGGCCACGAATTTAAATTATGCGCTCATTGCGACCCCCAATGCGACTTTTGCGCCCATTAGCTGCCAGGCTTGCCACGAACCGCACGGCCAGACCGTGCCCACCAACAACCCGCACCTGATCCGCGTATTGGGCGCGGTGACGATGCCGGATGGCACTGTGGTCACGAACGCTGGCGAGGGCGCCTTGTGCTTGGAATGCCATCAGAACCGCAATGGGTCAGCCACTAATCAGTTGGTGAACTATCCGATCGGGAAAAGCACCTGGTTCGGGGGCTCCAGCTTCGGTGTGCACGACAATCCACAGGGTGAAATGATTGAAGGTATCAACGCCAATACCTATGGCCAGACCATACCCAGCTCGGCCCACCGCTATGCCGTCACCAACCTTTGCGTCGGTTGCCACATGCAGACCGTGGCGGCGGGTGATCCGGCCTTCCTCCTGGCCGGCGGACACACTTTTAACATGACCTACAATGTTGTCACCAACGGCGTAACGAACACCGTGGACAAGGCTGACGTCTGCGTCCAGTGCCACGGCCCGATCGCCTCGTTCAACATGCTGGTCCAGGACTATAACGGCGACGGCGTCATCGAAGGCGTCCAGACCGAAGTCCAACACCTGCTCGACAAGCTCTCCACGATGTTGCCGAACTCGACCTACCAGGCGAATAGCAACAACTATGTGGCGGACGGCCTTGTGAAGACCAGCGTCTCGTTCAAGACCAACTGGCCCTCGAAGTTCTTGAAGGCTGGATACAACTGGCAGTTTGTCACTATGGATGGCAGCAAAGGCGTCCACAATGCTCCCTTCGCCGTCGGCATCCTCAAGGCCTCCATCGCCGACCTGACCGGCGACAGCAACAACGACGGGCTGCCGGATGCGTGGCAGATTCAATATTTTGGCTCGGCCAACAGTGCCGCTGCCGCGCCCAATGCGACGCCTGCCGGTGACGGTGTGCCCAACTGGATGAAGTACCTTCTGGGCCTCAATCCGTTGGTGCCCGGCATCTCGGTGACCAATGGGCTGTCCGTTGGGGTGGTGTGGGCAAACGGCAACAGCCTGGCCAACCCGTATGGCGCCACCAACACCATCCAGATCTACATTGCTGCCGAAGTGGCGTTTGACACGGTGGTGGGCAAGACCTACCAAATCCAGGCCGCCTCGTCCGTCAGCAGTGGCTGGCAGAACATCGGTTCCCCCATTCCGGGCACCGGCAACGCGGTTAGCTACGTGACCCCGACCCGGAAGAACGTGCAGCAGTTCTACCGGGTATATTCGTATTAGTCGCCGCAGGCTCCTGCGCGACTGACGCTCAATTCGGTCCCGCCAAACCCCTCCGCGTTCGCGCGGAGGGGTTTGTGCTTTTGGCAGGAGGTCCATGAACGGGTATTCCAGAATGCAGAGGCCAGAACGCACACCCTCCGGGGCAGGGGAAAGAGGGCGATCCTGTATTGGGCATCTGAGGTGGGGTAAAGCGCGCCTTGGGATTATCCATTTGTTCACAACGGACGAATAACCGCTGATTCGAGCGGTGATGGAAGCCAAGTCAGTCTAACATCTCGAACAGAGAATCTATTCTCCGGCTTTGCCGAATTGATGCCAACACCTGGGAGTATCTGCCGGCCAGGGTCTTCTCCTGCCCGGCGAGGTAACAGAATCGCACCGGCGAAGAAGCCTCCACCCGCATGACAAAGTCCGGGGTGTAGAACTCGAGGTTCCGGGCGACTGTCTGCACGAGCAGGAGTCGGAGGTTGTCCTGAATCAGTGATTTGAGAGAGCAGGGTTGGGCGGACGCAAACCGGCTGAAACTCCAGAGCACCTTTTGCGTGAAAGCCCATAATCGGGCTGTGACTTCATCGAGCGGGCCAAGACCCGTCTCGCGCGTAAAGATCGTCATGTGCCTGTTAGCCAGATCGTCGCGGAGATCCTGCAGGTCGTCCATGAGTTGAAGCAGCACCCCGTAGGCGAACATGAACTCCGCCTCGTCATCGGTCAACGAACCCCGCACCAGGCAGGCATCGGTCAGGACGGAGGTTCCTCCTTTGGCGATGCTGAGGATCAGCAGAGCCTGCCCGTCCCAAGTCCGCGCCGCGTCCTGCTGATCGAGGCTTCTCATTTGCGCGTGATGAATGGCTCGCAGGCTGAGATAGACTTCAGGGAACTCCGCCCTTGGGTAGAGCCGCTCGATCATGCCGACCAGACGGCCAACCTGCTCGGTATGAAGGTCCCGCGGTGCGGCCTTTGCGTCGGACAGACGGAGGGCCAGCCAATCGCCGAATGCAAGCTTCGCCGCGCGCTCAAGTCGCAGGTCGTCGAGGCAATTGTCGGTCCATGGGTAAAGCATGCTGTAAGCAAAAAGCGCCGGGGAAAGAGTAATCGGGGCTCGCAAGAACGATTGGACGCTGTGCGTGACCCAGAGGTTGCGCAAGGCCTGGAAGAGGCTCTGGTCAGTTATTGCCGGAGCAAACGCCCTTGCCTGCCGAACGAACTGGCGGGTGGCTTCCAGGGCCTCGGCAGTGAATAGCCGATCCAGTCCTTCGGCCTCACCCTCCAGGTAGTCGCCCGCAATCCGGCGCACGGCATCCAGCAAGTCCTGGCGCCAGACCCCACGCTTTGCTGGAGATGCGGGCCACCGGCGTAACCTCGCTTCCATCTCCTCACCATACCGGTCACCGCGATGCTCACGCTCCAACTTCGCCGCCAGGTCAACAGTCGCTCCGAACACGGTAGAGGCGGCGTTGGCCTCGGTCCAGGCCGCGGCACACTTGGCCGCGTAGCCATCGGTTCTGCGGTCGAAGGCCTGCTGCTCAACTTCACTGGAGCTCTCGTTGCTCTGCGGTTGATGAGACGCGGCGACTGGGTGCAGGGTCCCGGGGTTTGCCCGGCAGACTAAGTCCACTTGGTGATCCTCCTGCCTTTCTTATCCTTGAAGGCACGGCAAACGATCAGAATCCAATCAATTGTTGCCCAGATACCCAGGCCACCGAACGTGAACAACTGCAAGACTGCCGTTCCGGTCTTCCCGACGTAGAAGCGGTGTGCGCCAAATATGCCGAATATGAAGGCGAGCAGAAAGGCGGGCAGAATCCGGCAATCGCTGGTTTCCTCTGGCGGGGGCGCCGGCGGCGTGACCGGCGCCGGCGGCTGAGAAAGCAGTGGCGGATTGGCTGACCCCGCGGCGGTGATGTTCTGCACATCCGTGCCGAGGTCGCTGACGTGCTGGTAACGGCGCGCCGGTTCCTTCTCCAAAGCGCGGACGACGACCTCATCCAGGCGCACGTCCACCTGCGCCATTTGGGAAGGCGGGGCGAACTTGCCGAGGGGCAACTCGCCCGTCAGCAGTTCATAGAAGACGACCCCAAGCGAGAAGATGTCCGCCCGATGGTCCACCGTCAGGGGCTTCTCCCGCTGCTCGGGCGCCATGTAGTTCAGGGTCCCCACGACGTCACCGGCTCCGGTAAGCGCGGCGTCCGGGACCGTCTGCCCGACGAGCTTGGCGATCCCAAAGTCGGCAATCTTCACCCGCCCCTTTTTGTCCAGGAGGATGTTCTCGGGTTTGATGTCCCGGTGGACGATGCCCTCGTCATGGGCAAATTGGAGAGCCCCGCAGATCTGCGGGATGATTTGCATGGCCTCGCGCGGGTCCAGCTTCCCGCCGCGCTCCAGCTCACGCAAGTTGGGTCCGTCCACATACTCCATTACGAAGAAAGGCATTCCGGCGGCCTGGCCAAAGTCATAGACCGCCACGATATTGGGATGGCTGAGGCGTGCCAGCGCCCGCGCTTCGCGCGTGAAGCGCTCGGCAAAACCAGCCCCGCCGGCCACGCCGGGCGGGAGGATCTTCAGTGCCACGAGCCGGTCCAGTGATGGCTGACGGGCCTTATAGACCGCGCCCATGCCGCCACGGCCAATGAGTTCAAGGATTTCGAGCTGCGGGAAGTGCCGGGCCAACTCGGCGGGGCTGGGCGGCACGAACGGCGGCGGCTTGGGTTGAGCAGGATCCCCGGCGTTGGTCTGCGCCTCGGTTTGGAGGCCCGCCTTCAGCAGGCACTCCGGGCACAGGCCTTTGGGCGCATTCGGCGGCAATGGCCGGCCACAGCTTGGGCAAATGAGTATCGTATTCATAATAGTCTTTCATCCCTCATTACCGGAACGGCGGGAAAAGGTTACCGGCCCTCAAATCAACCCGCCAGTGAGGTAAAAAGGTGGCGCAGTTCATCATCGGCCTGCTCGGGATCGGCCACGATGTTGGCAATTTCCGCCCGCAACAGTTCCCGGTACCTCTTGCGCAAGCGGTGCACCGCCACCTTGACGGCGGCTTCGTTCATCCCCAGGCAGGTGGCCAGCACGGCGTAGGCTTGAGACTCGCGCGTGCCGGTGAGGGTTTGTTTCAACGCGGCGAACAATTCGGCTTTGCCAGCCTGCTGGTGTTCGGCCTCAAGCTGGTTCAGCACCTCCTCCAGCAACGCCGTGGCCCAGTGTTTGTCGAACAGCTTGTCGGGTGTGGAATTATCCGCGGGCTCCAGATCATATCGCTCCTCGGCCTGCGCCAGGTCCAACGACAGGATCTGGCAGCCTCCGCCCCGTTTCCGCGCGCGAACCTTTTCCCATTCGTGGGCCAGGAAGTGGTTCATCGTGGAGAGAAGGAAGGAGCGGAAGCGGCCCCGATTGGGGTCGGCGATGGAAAGCGTGTGGCATTCCAGGAGGCGCGCGAAGAACTCCTGGGTCAGGTCCTGGGCGTCGTGGGGCGAGTGGCCGCGCCGACGCACATAGGCGTAGAGGGGATACCAGTAGGTCTGGCAAAGCCGGGCCAGGGCATTCTGCGCGCGAGTGGAATCAGTGCGCCCGGCCACTAGCACCACCGACCAATGCGTGGTGACAAACCTCGCGCCTGGACCTTCCGCTGCCGCTGTGCCGGTGGAGTTCATTCTGACACCCGGAGCATAAGCAGAGGATAAGGGCCTGTCGAGGTGGATCGGGTTCACGTTGAGCGCTACCCTCGTCGCCTGCAAGGACCGATACGGCCAGTACGAGCAGCCAGTAATGTGGCTGCCGCCAACCCACAAACCTCCGCGCGACAGCAGAATGCCGCCACCATGTGAGCCCCGGAGACGGCGCCAGGCTGCTGTCAATGGGCAGCGGACTTGAGCTGTTGCAGGGCGTCTATCTGGGCCTTGGCCCTGGCGGTAATCTGCCGCAGCTTTTCGGTTTGCTCGGCCTGGACCTGCTGGAGGTGTTGTCTGGCGGCCTGTTGCTCGGCCTCCGAGCCGCCGTTCAGCACCTGGCTGAGGCGCTGCTCGGCTTCCTTGACTTGCGCCTGCATCTCCTTCGCGGCGGCGGTAAAGTCTTTGAGGGCGGCGTCCTGGAGAATTTGCGTTCCTTCCTTCACGGACACGGCCGCGAGGTTGGGAATCAACGTTTTCACCTCCTGGACGGCGGTCGTGTTGACCTGCGACGCGGCTAACGGGGCGGTAGCGGCGGCGGTCGCGTCAAGCAGGCGGACGATGGCGCGGGTGAGGTCGGGTTCCAGGGCTTGCTCCCACTCCGGCAAAAGGCGGGGCAGTGACTCTTTCCGTTCTTTGGACACCAGCGCAAGGCCCAGGAAACAGGCGTCGCCCTTGTCTAAATTGAAGGGCTGGATACCATCCGCCGGGGCGGCGTTGGGACTGAGGTTTGACTGCGCGTTGAAACGGGTCACTTTGATCTTGTTCCCTCCCTCTTGCTGGTAGGCCGAGAGCAACTGGTCCACCCGACCGGCGAACGCCGTGACGGAGTCCGGCACCGACGCGGGATCCAGCACCGCATAGAACCGGATTTCGACTGGTGACTCCAGGCGGCTTAGGACTGCCCGGGTGGCGTCGGACAAATGAATAGCCGGCGGACCGGCCGCCTCGTTATTCGCGCCGGCCGCGCCGCGCTTTGAACTGGTGTAAGCCCAGAAAGCGCTGACCGCGATGCCCAGCAGAACCACAACCACCAGGAGCAGGGTGGTCCGGGCACCGGCTTGCTCGTTCGGTCGCGGGAGCGGCGCCGCACCGACCCTATGTGCCGGCGAGGGTCTCACCGATTCAACTCCAGTTGGACGAAGCTAAGCGCGGCATTGCAGAGGGCCACGACGTATAAGGGGTTGTGGATGCCGGAAGCTGGGTCGTCGTTAGCCAGGTACAGGTTGAACCGGGCCTTCTTGATGTTGTCCGGGATCTGAGCCTGCTCGGCGGTGGTGGGACCGGAGCCGGCGGAGGAGAGGGTGCCCGGGGTGGTGTATTCCCAAACCCGGTTCGCGTACTTGGCATACAGCGCGGGCGGCGCTTTGGTGGCCGCCCAGAAGTTCAGGGCGGCGGTCACCTGCGCCGTCTGCGCCGGCAGGAAGGCATTCATAGCAAAGTCCACGAGATTCGAGGCATTGGGGCCGTGGCACTGCTCGCAGACAGTGAAGGAGTCAACGGTGAACTGGTGACCAGTATTGGCCGGCAGGGCGGCACTTTGGAACGGACTGGCCTGCATGTGGCAATCCACGCACTGATTCGTGAAGAAGCGCGCGTGCGTGGAGGGCTGGTAAGGGGCCAGGTTGGTTCCCAGGACGCCCACGTCGCCGAGCAGCATATTGTACTGGAGTGAGTTGTGCGGCGGGCGCGACGTGTCGGTCCACAGGGCGCCCCTGAGATTGTGGCACTGGGCGCAGATCTGGATGTTGGCGTTGTACTGGCTGTTGAAGTTGAGGTTAATGAGCTGGCCGAACTGATTGGTGGCGCCGGCCAGGCTGGTGGAGTAGGAGAAGAAGTTGGTGGAGGACAGCGGACTGCGCAACTGGAAGGGCCCGCCGTTGGTCGAGTGCGGATCGTGGCACACGGCGCAGGTCTGGGCGTAAAGCCTGGCATCGGCGCCGCTGGGCAGAGCCAGGGCATTCGAGGCGGTGAGATAGCCGCCCTGTGTGAAGGCGTAATTCTGCAGCATGGCATCCCGTGTCGCGCCGGAGTGGCAGGGGCCGCAGCTCATCATGCGGCTTTGGCCGCTGGGTGTGTCGGAGAACCCGGACGCCACATCGGGGGTCACGGCGGCGTGCGCTGAATTGGTCCATTCCGTGTAAGTCGGATTCATGTCGCCATCATGGCAGCCGCCACACACCTGCGCGGCAATGGTGGCGGCTGGCTGGACGAGGTTGTGGCTTCCGTACACATGCGCGCCGCCGGGGCCGTGGCAGTTTTCGCAGCCGACGCCGGTTAGCCACGGCGTGCCGGTCACGCTCACGAACCCGGATGGCCAGCCGTAGCCGACGGTGTGACAGACCAGACAATCCTGAGCAACGCTGGGGGGCAGGCCAGCGAGGGCGTTATAGGCGCTGGCGTGAGCGGTCTGCTGCCAGGCGGCGCGAGTATCAGGGTGGCAACTGCTGCAGGTCCCCGAACCGACGTAACTGTTGATGGGACTCAACTGGAAAAAGTTCTGGCTCCCTGGCAGGTTGGCCATCGTCAGGCTGTTGAGGTAGGTGGTCGCGAGGGGACTCGCCACGTTGGTCCATTGCGGCGGACACAACGTCGGCGTCATCAGGATGTTGTAGCCTCCCGCCAGTCCATACCAACTCAGGGTGGTATTGGTGCCCCGGTGGGAAAAGGAAGTAATCCACGGCTGGGGACTGATTCCGCCGGGGGTAACTTTGGGCTGGTACATATCCGCGGGCGCTGAGTTGGGCAGCAAGGCACTCGCGATGAGGAATGCCAGGATGTCGCTAATTGCCCCCCGCAGCCTCGAAGGGCCGTGCGTGATGATGAAATGCGCCTGATTCATTGGCCGATTCTGTTTTGATTTTACTCTAATCTATATTCACGGCTGCACCCGCCGCCAGCTTGCCGGCTCTTGCGAAGCTTAGCCGCGCAGCAGGAACGTGCAAGCCATTTGCAGCTACGATACCCGCTGCCGGCTGAGCGGCTGCACGCGCCTTGCCTTTCTCTTGCCGTTTATTGCTTTCATGCGGCCAAGGATATTGAGTGGATGGCGGCCGATGCCATAAATAAGTGTCCTTGATGTATATTAGTGGCCATATTCTGATTGGTCATCATCCCGGCCTCCGGTAGAACGGCTGCCGCCAGGGACGCTTGAGTTCACGGGGCCGGGCATTGCCCAAAAGATGTTGATAGTTTCGCAAGAAATGTGTAGCGGCTTGCCCGCCACGGTTCGAGACTGTTGGGTAACTTCGGTGATCGGTGTCCGGACGGCTTCGACGGCGGTGGTGCGCACTACCGGTTGGGGCGGCAGTATCAAGAAGGGCCTAGCGGTGATTTGGCAGCGCGAAATGATTTGCCTGCCGGAACACGCCAACCTACAGTGATGGCGTTGAAAGTGATCGAATATCGAAAATCAACAAAGCAAAGCTTGCTGAATATGAAAAAACTAAACCTCCTCGCAGGCAGCCTCGCTGCTGGATGGCTGTTACTGTGGCCAACGGCAACACAGGCGGGTATTCTCAATTCCCCTCACGACTTCTCACAGAGGAGTTGGAACTTAAACAACCCCAGTGATCCGAACGCCGTTTGCACCCCCTGCCATCAAGCGCACCACGCCGACAGTCGCGTCATTCCGCTGTGGGGTCACACAACCTCCACCGGTCCGTGGATCATGTACAACACCAACAACGTCCCCGTTTCTCATATGGTAGCGGTCCCGTCTCCCACCCCCACGGGTCCCTCGCTGGCCTGCCTGAGCTGCCATGATGGAACGGTGGCGGTCAACTCGTACGGCGGTGGCATTCAAGGCATCGGCGGCGCATATAACATAACCAACAGCGCCAACTTGGGGACGGACCTGACACACTCGCACCCGATTTCCTTCACGTATGACGCGACCTTGGTGGGGACCGGCCCCAATCAGGACCAATGGCTTTACAACCCTGACACGACGCAGGTGTTAACGCCGGACAACGGGACTTTCGTTCCCGGAAACGACATGACCATCAATGGGTTCCTGCTCGGCGGCCATCACCGGTTGGAGTGCGATTCCTGCCATGCCGTTCACAATCAGGTGGGCACTCCCTACAATGCTATCAACAACCCGGACCTGGTGGTGATCAACGGCACCCGGGGGGGTGTCGGCAGCTTGCTGTGCCGCAGTTGTCACAACAAGTAGCGCCGTCCCCCACGACACCCCGGGTCTGCTCAGCCCTGTTTCTGTCGGGAGATCATTCGGCTTGGGGCGCCGCCGGGGCTGAGAGGATCGCTGGTTGGACGACATGTTTGCTTCGATTCGATCTTCGGCCCTCACCGGTCTCTGCGCGGTGGCACTGGTGGCGATAGCCGCCAGTTGCACCTCGGCGCGCAAGGCCGCGCCTAAGAGTTACACTTTCTTCCCCCCAGCGCCCGATGAGCCGCGCGTCCAGTTCCTGACCGCCTTCTCTTCCGAAGTTGAGCTGGGCCGCAGCCCCAGTTTTGCCGACTTCATCACCGGCAGGCCGTCCGGCGCCGGCCCCCTCGTCAAGCCCTACGGTCTGGCCTTGAAGGACGGCAAACTCTACGTGTGCGACACGATGACCAGCAGCCTCCAGGTCTTTGACTTGGCCAAGAGGCGCGCCCGCTATTTCGCCCCTCGCGGTGAGGGCCGCCTTCAGATGCCGATCAACATCTCGATTGACGCGGACGGCACGCGTTACGTCACGGACGCGGGACGGAACCAAGTGCTGATCTACTCCAAGGACGGGGTTTATGTGGGTGCCATGGGCACGACCGGCGAAATGAAGCCGACCGACGTGGCGATCACGCCCGACCGGTTGTATGTCGTGGATGTCAAGGGCCACAGCATCCGGGTTTACAGCAAAGCGGATCGGAAACTGTTGTTCACCATCCCGCGGGACCCCAAGGAGGCCAAGGGCAAACTGTTTTCGCCCACCAATGTGGCCTGGGACAAACAAGGCCGGCTGCTCGTGTCGGATCTGGGCGGGTTCGCAGTTCAGGTTTATGACTTGGAGGGCAACTATCTCCGCACCATTGGCCAGCAAGGGGTCGCGCCGGGGCTCTTCGCCCGGCCTAAAGGGGTGGCTGTGGACCACGAAGGACGCGCTTACGTGGTGGACGCCGCCACACAGGTGGTCCAACTGTTCGACCCGGAGGGGCGCTTGCTGATGTACTTCGGCCAGGCGGGCAGCAGCACGGAGGGCGAGTTGTATCTCCCGGCAGCGGTGAAAGTGGATTACGACCACGTGAGCCTGTTCCAGAAACGGGCGGCGCCGGGGTTTAAGATCGAGTATTTGATTTTTGTCACCAGCCAGTTTGGCGCCCACAAAGTCAGTGTTTACGGATTTGGGTCCAGAAAGTAACCTTGCGCGAAGAAGGCTGCTTAATGCGCCGGAACAAATCGCCCAACTCCAGTCCCCCAGCGACGCAGGCCATTGCGCAAGCCCGGGCAGTTTACACGCTCGAGGCTGGAGCGCCGGCAAGGTGCGGGCTTAGGCCGTTCGGTCTGTGCAAGCCGGCAACATGCCGGCGCTCCGGGCTGAGTGGCTTGCTGGCTGGTTTGCTCCTGCTGGCCGGTTGCTCCGGCCCGACCAAGCAAAGGTGGTCAAGCTTTTTCTTTGACGGCGTCCCCGTGCCCGGCGCGGCCACCAACGCCCCCCGCGCGCAGATTGCCGTCGGCCCGTCTCAGACCAACGCAGTTTTCCGGCCAACGCCCGCAGCCGAGCGGGCGAAGCTCTACGTGCATCCTCCATACGCCAACCGGCAGTGCGCCGAATGCCACGAGGCTCGGTCCTCCCAGAGAATGGCAGGCAAAGGGGCGGCCGTCTGTTTTGCCTGTCACAAGGACTCCCTGGCGGCGGCCAAGGTCAAACATCAGCCGGTCGAGAACGGCGAATGCGCATCCTGCCATAACCCCCATCAAGCGTACAACACCAACCTGCTCGCCCAGCTTCCGCCGGCCCTGTGTTTCCAGTGCCACGATCCGTTTCCGAAGACCGCCAAGAGCAAACATCAGCCCGTTGAGAACGGCGAGTGTCTCGCCTGCCACAACCCGCACAGTTCGGATTTCAAGGGTCTGCTGCTCAAGCCCGACGGGAAGCTCTGCTTCGAGTGCCATGACGACATTCAGCAGCAACTGGCCAGGGCCAAGGTCAAACATCAACCGGTGGAGAATGGCGAATGCGTCTCCTGCCACAATCCGCACCAGTCGGACAACAAGAAGCTGCTGCTCAAGCCCGGGGGCAAGCTCTGCGCCGAGTGCCATGACGACATTCAACAACAACTGGCCAAGGCTAAGGTCAAGCATCAGCCAGTCGAAAACGGCGAGTGCGCCTCCTGCCACAACCCGCACCAATCGGACAACAAGAAGCTGCTGATCAAGCCCGGGGCCAAGCTCTGCTTCGAGTGCCACGACGACATCCAACAGCAACTGGTCAAGGCCAAGGTTAAACATCAGCCGGTCGAGAATGGCGAATGCGCTTCCTGCCATAACCCGCACCAATCGGACAACAAGAAGCTGCTGATCAAGCCCGGGGCCAAGCTCTGCTTCGAGTGCCACGACGACATCCAACAGCAACTGGCCAAGGCCAAGGTTAGACATCAGCCGGTCGAGAATGGCGAATGCGCCTCCTGCCACAGCCCTCACCAATCGGACAACAAGAAACTGCTGATCAAGCCCGGCGGCAAGTTGTGCTTCGAATGCCATGACGACTTGCAGCAGGCCATGGCCAAGGCTTCGTTTAAACATGACCCGGCGGCCAACGGGGACTGTGCTTCCTGCCACAACCCTCATCAATCCAATGAAAAAGCCCTGCTCCTAAAGAATCCCAGCCAGCTCTGTTTCGATTGCCATGAAGAAAAGGACATGGCCGGGGTCAAGGCTCATGCCGGAACGACGGGCAAGTCCTGTCTCGAATGCCATGATCCACACTGGGGCAAAGACAAGTATCTCCTGAAGCCCGCCGCCGCCAAGGCTTCAGCCCGCCCGACCGGAAAATGAGCCTGCTTTCTCCACTACGCGTGAGTCTGTGGCTGCTGGCCGCTTTGCTGGTTCTGGGGGCGGGGAAATCGGGGGCGGAGCCGTGGTCCGACGGGGAGCCGCGCTGGCTGCGGTTGGACATTCCTCAGGCCAGCGTCGGGATGGACATCGAGGGGCTGAGAGAGAACGTGACGGCGAATTCGAGCACCTCGACCCACGAGAGCTTCCTGCTGGTGCCTGAGGTCGGGCTCCGGTTGCAAGGGTCGGTCTATCACCCGAACCTGATGACCTTCGATCTGAGTGGCCAGGGGGGGGTAGGCTGGGCCTACGACTCGGTCACCAGCCCGGGTTACTCGCAGGTCCGGAATGAAAGCCAGAATCTGTTCACGTATCTGGCGACGGTCAACTTCCTCTCCGCCAAACCCTACAACGCGACCTTCTCCGCGAGTCAGGACCACACTTACAACAACTACGACTTTTTCAACACCGTCACCGCGGACAGCACGCGGTACGGCGGCCGCGTGGCCTGGAGCACGAAAGCCTTCAACCTCAGCACCGACGTGGGGTATCGAGACCTGTACACCAGCGGATTAACCGGGACCTCTGACGTGCAAGAAACTTACCTCAACTTCAATGGCCTGAGCCAGCGCGACCACGGCAGCTCGACGCTGACCTACAGCTACGACGACTTTGCCAACCAGCTCAACAGCGGTGCCGCGCAGACCAGCCTGAGTCAGTCCGTCGGCACCTCGGACTCCGAGACCTTCGGCAGTCGCGGCCAAATCACTGCCAGCACCGGCGCCTCGTACGGTTGGGCGGAATATACTTTCCAGCACACGGAGACGTTTAACGCCACGGAGAATGTCACTGTCAAGCATCGCCCCAACCTCGAAACCTTCCTGGCGCTCAACTACCAGTTGAGCCATCTGTACCCAGCGGCTTCTTCCATGTTCCAGGGCACGGCCGGCGTCCGCCACCAGCTCTACGAGAGTCTCACCTCGACTCTCGATGTTCATGGCAACTATAGCGACGTCTCCGGCGACGGCAGTTCGGCCCTTAGCGACCGTTACGGCGTTGGGCTCAGCGAGGCCTACTCCAAACGCCTGGGTTCCTGGGGCCGCCTCTCCCTCGGCGGCTCGGCCATTGTGGACCACGAAGATCACAACTCCTCCGGGGCAGGCGCCCTCACCATCGTCAACGAGGCGCACGTGCTGCAAGACACCACGGTCACGTTTCTGAGCAACCCCCGGGTCTTGACCAGCACCATTCTCGTCACGGGTTCCGGCGGCGTGCCAGTTTATGTCAACGGCGTTGATTACCGCGTCATGCCCGAGGGAGAATTAACCCAAATACAACGCATCCCCACCAGTGTGAACCTCTTGAACGGCGCCTCGATCCTCGTCAGCTACCAAAGCGACTCGCTCTACACCAGTTCCTTCGATACGCTCAATGGCAGCGCCCAGTTCCGGCTAGACCTGTTCAACCTCGTCGGCCTCTATGGCCGACTCAATGTCGTGGATAATAACGCGCCGTCCGAAGCGCTGGCCGAGACGCTCACCGACTTGGTCGGCGGCGCGG
>Ga0182021_10006032_pt1 | contig 14391 bp, 10 predicted proteins | sample 612E3MmetaG_FD_120493 | JGI IMG/M metagenome (GOLD analysis project Ga0182021, IMG submission 120493) | Permafrost microbial communities from Stordalen Mire, Sweden - 612E3M metaG (Illumina Assembly) | ecosystem: Environmental > Terrestrial > Soil > Wetlands > Permafrost | place: Sweden... | reverse complement strand
TATTAGTAGCCCCTGATGAATAATACCAGTGAGTGCCTGCAGGATATGCCATCGGACGATCCATTGCAAAATGACCCATATCGCTTTCACAATGAAGCATTAGGGTAACATCTGACCGGTTTCCATAATCTTCATTCCACTTCAGACCGCTCTGCATCTGCATCAGGTTATTCAGCGTTATTTTACTCCTTTCATCATTTTTCCATTCATCGAGACCTGTAGGTTGCATTATATCCACTTTACCCTGTTTAACCAGAATTCCAACCATAGCATTTACAAAGCTTTTTGCCATTGACCAGCTGAGGAATCTGGTTTTTTGATTAAATTGAGGCTTATATGCTTCAGCAACCGGGACACCCTTATGAACTACCAAAAAAGCAAATGCGTTTCCTTTATAGGCATTATCTGTTATTAATTTCCTTGCTATATTATTAAGTTTTATCGTGTCAATGCCGGTATTCTTGCCTGGTAAAATATTACCAAAAGGCCATTTTATGGAATCTTGCGAATATCCGGGCTCAGCTCCGGACGGATATCGGGATTTACGCAGATTTTCCTCCGAAATACCTCTTAAAAGTGTCACTCCGAATCCGGGTCTGTAAATAGCTTTGGATTTTCCCCAAAGAAAGTGGCTGGTTACGCTCTTCTCATCATAGTCAACATTGTTCTTAGTATATTTTATGAAGGAAAAGTTTAAGTCAATTGCTTCCACGTCTTCCGGCTTCCTGTTTGACAGAAAGACATCCGAACAAAGGTTCTTTGCAGCGTATCCGGTAATAATAGGAAGTAAACTGTTAAGATATACCGCAAAACTTAGAATAGCCACACCAAGAATTGTCAGCACTCCATAAAAAATTCTTTTCCTTATCATAATGTTTAGATTTTACTGATTCCTATTCCAGGGGTGTCTGGTAATACTATTTTACCATCTTTAATTAAGATTCCTTTAAAAACATCATTATCAATCAGAAGATTACCGTCAAGATCTGCCCAATCAACCAGCGGGGAAAGCTGGGCCGCGGCTGTCACGGCACATGAGGTTTCTGTCATGCAACCGATCATCACTTTCATATCAAGCGCCCTTGCCATCTTGATCATAATATATGCCGAACGAAGCCCACCGCACTTCATGAGCTTGATATTAATTCCACTGTAAACTCCGTGTACCTTTTTGAAATCTCCGATTGTCTGAAAAGCCTCATCAGCTATAATTGGTAAAGGACTATTTTGCGTCAGCCATGCAGTATCGTCAACGAAAGATTTGGGCATCGGTTGTTCAATAAATACAACACCCTTTTCTTTAAGCCATTGCACCATCTCAAGCGCCATTTTTTTGTCTTTCCATCCCTGGTTAACATCGACGCAAATTGGCTTATTGGTTTCACTTCTCACTGTCTCGATCATCTCCTTATCATTTCCCTGACCAAGTTTTACTTTTAGAATTCTGTAAGGATCTGCTTCACGAACCTTTGATCTGACTACATCCGGCTTATCTATACCTATTGTAAATGAAGTATTTGGAGTTCTCTCTGGATTAAGTCCCCATACTTTGTACCACGGTTGTTTCATAATCTTTCCTACGAGGTCATGAAGGGCAATATCAACGGAGGCCTTTGCAGCATAGTTTCCCGGGGCAAGTTGATCAACATATGCAAGTATATCCTCCATCAGGAAAGGGCTTTCAAAACGGGTAAGATCAACCTTGTTTAAAAAGGCAGTGGCTGTTGCATGACTCTCTCCCAGGTATGGCGGCATTGATGCTTCACCGTAACCGATAATATTATCAAATTGAAGCTCCGTAAGCATCACCGGAGTCGTGCTTCTCGATCCTTCAGCTATTGTAAAAACATGTTTCAAATTCAGTTCATAAGGCTTGAAACGCAGGATCAATCCTGAACTTTTCCCTGATTTTATGGCAATTCCCGTCATTTCCTGATGACTTGATGTCAGATATGAAAAACCTGCGCTTCCAGCAAGTAGTCCACAATCTGTCAGAAATTTTCTTCTTGAACTCATAACAGTTATGTTTTTGTCTTCAATACCATAGATGTTTAAAAACGGGAACAATTCCCGGATCATTCTCGACACCTATAACTCTTTTTGCTGACAGAAGAGAATTTATTCTTTTTCTGTTGTAATTGGTTTGTGTTGAATCAAGACTGTTTATCGTAACTCGTCCTGATGAATTAATATACTCCATGTTTCCCAGGTATATGGCAACATGTGTAACATGCTGTTTCCCATTTACTTTTGAACCAAAAAACAGAAGATCTCCCTTTTTTAACCGACTGTATCCATTTGAAATGTCAACAACCGATCCATGAAGTGCCTGTAATGATGCATCTCTCTGCAGAATCAATCCGTTCATAAAATAGACTGACTGAACAAAGCCACTGCAATCTACTGCTTTTGCTGAAGAACCGCCCCATAAATAAGGCAGCCCCAGGAATGTTCTGGCGACACTGCAAATGCTTTCCTCCGTACATGGGGTTATTCTTTTCCAATCATTAAAGTTCATAACCTTCTGTTTCTCAACAAATCCTGTGCGGCCGTCAGGCAATTCCACACTGAAATAACCTTTTAGTTCTCCTGTCCTTTTCATTATGCACCCTCCCACCAAATCGCCTTCAACTCCTGAATTAATAGATGGATTGTCATGCAGCCAGCCGGAGTTATCCATGTAGACTAACCTCTCTGAGTTTTTCCAAACATCCATTTCCATTTTGTTTAAAAGCTTTATAGAAGATGCTTCAGTCCAGGATATATAGTTATCAGGAGTTTGGATCTGAATCCATGAGTTTTTGTTTTTCAATATTAAAACAGGAGTTCCAAGTTTAGCCTGCGATACTAATTCTGAAGTATCATCCGGCTCCTTTCTAAGGTTTATAACACTCAAAGTAACCAATCCCAAAGACATCTTATTAACAGTAGTATCAGGTGAAATTATAATACTGTCAACTACTGTTTTACCCTGGTTATATAAAGTTTCAATTATCTCCTTTTTGGCTTCAGGATTAGTTGTTTCCCCTCTCAGAATTAATATTCCTTTTTTTCCGGATTCTAATTTAATATTACAAATTCCGACCCTGCGATCAGGGACAAAACGGGCAGCAATACGATCAATTTCTGTTTGCAGTTTTTTATCACTATAGCTATGACAACTGCATATTATAAAAAGAATTCCGGGAATAAGAACGAAACCCTTTAATAGCCATCTGAATCCCACGTTCTTCATTTATTGAAATTATTTATAACCTAATGCCGCATATCCAACCCAGTGACAATTTGTTGCGATAGCTGTCCTGCCCATGCCTATATCGTCAACAGGGATATGAGGCGATGTTATACTTGTTGAATATCCGATAAGCTCACCTGATAAAGGGTTGCTGTCATTAAGATAATACGAAGTATATAAAGCCAAGGGAACGCTATACCTTCCGCACCAGGTCCATTTATATTCCCTGAAGTTTTCCGGATTTAAGGTATATTTGCTGAATAACCTTATTTTTTCAGGAACTACTTCCCCTTTCAAACAGTTGTCAATTATCACTGACTCATGTTCACGTGCCTTAACATTTCCCTGTTCATCACATCCAAAATAAGCCCTGTCGGTTCCACCCCAATCTTCATTACCATAATGAACAGCGTCGGTGGTAACAACAACTGCAAAATCAGTTCCCCACTCCCATTTATGATTCTTTGCTACTATTCTGATTGCATTTGCAAGAGCTTTTCCACACACCTCCATCCTATCCGGGTTCATAGCAGGTACCAGTATAGGTACAATAGTAATATTCCTGTTAAAATACTGAAGAAAAGGTATCATCGCTTCCACGGAGTGCTCGATTTTTTGCAGTGTATCATTTACAATAGCAATTTTTTTGGAAAGTAAATTGTATAACTCTTCTCTTACCGGAGAAACAGGAACATTTTTCCAGGGACCCTTCCAGTCTGTATAGCTGTCGAATACCAGAGAATCTTCAATCCTAAGCTGCGCTGCTTTATGAGCCACTCCAATAAGAATCAGATTAGGCGCTTTTACGTTTTGAAGCAACTCGGGGTACAGCGTGCCAACATATGTATAATCATCATGAGGGCATATAACCATCTTCCATGGCAATCCTGCTGACTTTTTCCATCCTTTTCTGTCCATCCTTGCCATCAGGCTGTCCATCTGCCAGGAATACTGAGCAAAACCTACAGTATCTTTAAGCGGTCTTATTTTATATGATGATTTTTTTCCCATTTCTTTGTTCTGACATGAAAATAAATTAATCAACAAGATAAGAACAAATGAATAAGCTAATGAATAATGCTTCATATCTTCAAAGGTGCTAAGATTAAGTTTATGTTTCCTTTTTTTATTCTTGCCACTAAATCTTTACCTGAAGGGGAACTGATTCACCCCTTCACCTTTGGAAAAAGACTTACTCTAGGGCAATTAATCATTTAAATAGCAAAACTTTCGATAAATTTAAAAGAATTTTCATTTCAAATAACTCATGCAAATATAATTCAGAAATGAATCAATTGATTTTTGTGTAAATCTAATAGATAGACAGGTTTGAGAATTTAAAATTAATAAGAATATGAAAACCAGGAGCTCTCTTAATCTTCTTATCGGAATTATTTGTGTTGTGATATCACTGTCAGGTTGCAGACAAAAAACTGATTATTATACCCGTGGAGTTGGAAAATACCCGGGTAATCAGAAAGAGAATTTTTCACCTGACCTCGTGTCTGACAATAACGATTACCGTAATATTGCCAGGCTTCGACCTGCCTATCATTCATCAAGTTACGATTATAACCTGACTGCCCAACTTGTTACCGATGGCATCATTATTAATGAGATGCCTGAAATTATATCACTCTCGACAAATAGTGGAGTACTTCCAAAAAATGAACGTGAATGGTTGCTTGATCATAACAGCTTTACAGAGTTAAACCTTACCGGCCCTGATGTATGGGTTCAGCTTGAAATTAATCCAGTTAACAATGTACCTGAAATCACAAAGATAAACATCAGCGGTAGTCTTGAATTTAGTGGCAAAGCAGCCGGGGGGTGGCAATTCAAATGTTCAGGCTCAAATGATGGCATTAACTGGAAAGAACTTGGAAAAGTTGAAGGAAACGGGTTACCAGGGCTGGAACGGCCAAATCCATTTGCTGCTTTGCTTGCAAAACAGGGTCCAAAGGGAAGTGCTTCAGCTAAACGGCCTGCAAATCCATCTTCTAGGTTCTTTGCAGGTCCCTATGGTTCCGATTCGACAGCTCCCAGACCATCTTTTACATTTAATTTCAGGACACCTAAGACTCAAAGAATTATAAATCAATCATTTGAAATCAAAGAGCCCGTCAAATATCATTTCTACAGAGTTAATATGTCTGCAAAATGCGCTGAAGACTGGAGATTTGGCAGTTTGGATTTCTATAAAAATGAAACGAAGTTAAAGATGGCTCCATCACAAAATTTCAGAAGTGCATGGATGAGTGCCGGGACAGGAAAGGAATGGGTATATGTTGACCTTGGAGCTTCAAGTTCTTTTGACAATATTAAACTTCATTGGATAAATAAGGCGATAAAGGGATCCATTCAGGTTTCTGATAATGCAAAAAACTGGACTGATCTTATTTCGCTGCCCGGGAATGCAGAAATGGTGGATGATATTAAATTAAAAACAGAGGCCAGAGCTCGTTTTGTGCGGGTTCTGATGACTGAATCTGCTTCAGGAAACAGATATGTACTCAGCGAACTTGAAGTATTTGGAAAAGGAGGAATTATTGCCCGACCAAAAGTCGGTCCGGATATTTCAGACACCCGGATTAATTTAAGCGGAGGGGACTGGAAAATACAAAGGGCATCCGAAGTTAGTTCGACAGGTGAAAATATTTCTAAACCAGGATTCAATAACAATGATTGGGTAGTGGCAACGGTTCCCGGAACTGCACTTGTAAGTTATTGGAATGCAGGCGCATTACCAGATCCAAACTTTGGTGATAACCAGCTTATGATCTCTGAATCTTTTTTTAACTCTGATTTCTGGTATCGCAATGAGTTTGAAGTACCCTCTGGGTTCAAAAGAGAACAAATGTTTCTGAATTTCGATGGGATTAACTGGAAGGCCGAGGTATTTGTAAACGGGGAAAAAACCGGAAGAATAGACGGAGCATTCATCAGAGGAAAATTTGATGTGTCAAATCTCATTAAACCAGGACAGAAAAATGCAATCGCAGTTTTAATCAGGAAAAATGATAACATTGGGATAATAAAAGAGTCAACAGAGCTATACCATGATAAGAACGGAGGAATCCTTGGTGCTGATAATCCGACATATCATGCGTCAATTGGATGGGACTGGATACCAACTATCAGAGGAAGGAATATCGGGATATGGAATGATGTATTTTTAAATGTAACAGGACCGGTAACTATTGAAGATCCTCTAGTTACCACAGACCTGACATTACCTGATACCACTGCCGCAGACATTAAATTTGAGATTACTCTTAAGAATTATAAATCAGAAGCAGTGTCAGGAATATTATCCGGAACGTATGGTGATATAAAATTTGAACAGAAAGTTTCAATTGAACCATCCTCCTCAAAAATAGTGAAACTCAATCCTGTAACCCACCCCGTTTTACATTTAATAAATCCAAAACTATGGTGGCCAAAAGGTTACGGTGAGCCTAACCTCTATAATGTTGAATTGGTTTTCAAAACAGACGCAGGCGTTTCCGATAAAAAGGAGTTCAAATCGGGAATCCGTAAAATGACATTTGATGAGACTAATCAGATACTCAATATTTATATAAATGGCAGGCGATTTATTGGTCGTGGCGGAAACTGGGGTTTTCCGGAATCTAACCTCGAATACCGCGGCCGTGAATACGATATAGCCGTGGCTTATCATGCCGACATGAATTTCAACATGATCAGGAACTGGGTTGGACAAACCGGAGATGATGAATTCTTTGAAGCCTGCGACCGCCATGGGATTATGATCTGGCAGGACTTCTGGCTGGCAAACCCTGCTGATGGTCCCGATCCGGATAATCCAAATATGTTCATTGATAATGCCAGAGACTTCATTAAACGGATTCGAAATCATCCGTCTATGGCGATTTATGTCGGAAGGAACGAAGGCAATCCTCCGGCTGTAATTGACACTGCATTACGTTCCATGATTCAAGAACTACACCCCGGATTACACTATATACCGAATTCCGCCTCCGGGGTTGTCAGTGGTGGTGGCCCTTACCGGGCACTCCCTGTCAGAGACTATTTCCTGTTATATGGCTATAATAAATTTCATAGTGAAAGGGGAATGCCCAATGTTATGACTTATGAGAGCTTAAAACAAACTCTTTCCGACTCTGCTCTCTGGCCACAAAACAGCATATGGGGTATGCATGACTATTGTCTGGAAAGTGCCCAGGCAGCTGCCTCATTTAATCAAATGATTGAAACAGGCTTTGGTAAAGCTGATAATGCGAAAAAATTTACCGAACTGGCTCAATGGATTAACTACAATGGATACAGGGGCATGTTTGAAGGAAGAAGTTTGTACCGGCAAGGGCTGCTACTCTGGATGAGTCACCCGGCATGGCCCTCTATGGTATGGCAGACATACGATTATTATCTGGAACCAACGGCAGCCTATTTTGGATGCAAAAAAGCTTCAGAACCTATTCATATCCAGTGGAATCCCGTCTTTGACAACATCGAAGTGGTAAACTATAATGCCAGAAACAGACCCGGGTTAACCGCAAAAGCTCAGCTCATCAATATGGACGGATCTGTTCAATGGGAAAAAGAGACCGGACTAAACTGCAAAGAAGATTCTACTGTAATATGTTTTAAACTTGAATTTCCGAAAAATCTGACTTCAGTACATTTCATCAAACTTACGTTAAAGCAAGGAGATAAAACAATATCGGAGAACTTCTACTGGCGGGGGCTTATTGATGGCAATTATCAGTCACTGAGCAACTTACCTGTTATAAAACTTCAGAGTAAAACAAAAATTGAAAAATCCGGCGAAGACTGGATTCTTATGACTAATCTGAAGAATACAACAAATACCCCGGCTTTAATGATCAGGTTGAAAGTCGTTGGTGACAAAAACCATGAACGTATCCTTCCGGTATTTTACAGCGATAATTATATATCGCTAATGCCCGGCGAGGAAAAGGTCATTACGATGAAACTGAAAAATGAGGATACAGCCGGTGCAAAACCTAAGGTTGAGATATCAGGGTACAATATATCTGAAGCAACGCATCTACAATGAAAAAAAATTCAATACTCTTTGGCCTGATTCTTCTGCTTACTTCATCTTCAGGAACTACAAGAACTTTTGAATGGCGTGGTATAGATCGCGCGGGTATATACTATGAATCAAATCTTCTTAAAATATGGCCTTTAGAAGGACCAAAAGAACTTTGGGCAATCGGGAATATTGGAAATGGATTTGTCTCTCCGGTATTTGCTGATGAAAATTTTTATATCACAGGTGAGGTAGACTCAATGGAAATACTTTTCAGCTATAATCTTAAAGGTGAGAAACAATGGCAGACAACTCTCGGAAAAGAATGGATGAAATCATTTCCCGGTTCAAGATCTGCTCCCACTATTGTAGACGATCTGATTTATGTCGGCACCGGTATAGGTAATCTTTTCTGTGTTAGCCGATCCAACGGTAAGATTGTCTGGTCGAAAGATCTGGTTACTGACTTTAATGGCGTTCTCCCTCTTCACGGACATTCAGAATCCGCCCTGATTCAGGGAGAAAAGGTATTCTGGACTGCTGGCGGAAAAGATAATAATGTGGTTGCACTGAATCGTTTCAATGGAAGATTGATCTGGTCAAATAAGGGATTTGGTGAAAGGTCTGCTTATAACTCTCCCAGGTTGATTGAGCTTCCGTCGATGAAAATACTGGTTACATTTTCTGCATATCATTTAATGGGACTTGATACTGAGACAGGGAACTTATTATGGTCACAGGTACAGGACAATTATCCTCCTGAAAAGAGGTTACCTGGATACGGAGATACACACAGTAACACAGTTCTGTATGATAAAGGATCAATTTATTATGTTGCAGGTGATGGAAATTGCGGCGTGAAACTCAAACTTTCAGATGATGGCAAAAAAATTACTGAAGTCTGGCGTAACAAAAGCTTTGATAGCTTTATGGGTGGTTTTGTAAAAATTGGTGATTGGCTGTATGGCTGTGGAACTGTTAAGCCAGATTTATTTGCTTTAAATGCATTAACAGGCCAATTGACCGATTCACTGAGAATAGGAACCGGGGCTGTTATTTCTGCTGATAACAGGTTATATTATTATACACAAAAAGGTGATATGATGCTTCTGAGTTATAATCAGGGCAAGATTAAGAAAGTTAGTTCCTTCCTGATAAAAGAGGGAACATTACAACATTTTTCACATCCGGTAATATATAAAGGTGTTTTGTATCAGCGCCATGGAAACACATTGATGGCATTTGATATACGCAATAAATAAGGCTGTAAAGGCTGTAAATAATTTCTATTATAAAGCCTCCAGGGCCTCTATTGCCTTTAAAGCTATTATAGCCTTCCCCTAAACATTCTTTTGTATATTTGGTTATTCAAGAAATGCATAACAATAAAGTGGTGGTGGTTTATCAGACAGCATCATTATAAAACCTAATTAAAATGGAAACTATTAACAAATCAACACTTGCTTTCCTCACCTCCATAAAAGGTAATAACAATCGTGAATGGTTTATCGGGAACCGGCCTCAGTACCTGGAAGCCAAAAATAACTTTGAATCCTTTGTTCAGAATATCATAGATGAAATAATTCTGTTTAACCCGATTATGAAAGGGCTGGAAGCTAAGAGCTGTGTTTTCAGAATTAACCGCGATATTCGTTTCTCAAATGATAAATCACCTTACAAATCTCATTTTGGTGCTTTTATTGTACAGGGCGGGAAAAAAAACGTAGACAAATTTGCCGGTTACTATTTTCATATTGAGCCTGGTAAAAGCATTATGGCAGGGGGAGCTTATACACCTCCAGGTCCATGGTTATCGGTTATCAGGGAAAAGATAAGTGATAAACCGGATGAGTTTATCAAAATTATTAACTCAAAAGATTTCATTAAAAATTTCGGCACGATTGACGGAGAAAAGCTCAAAACCGCACCAAAAGGATACCCGAAAGATCATCCTCATATTGAACTTCTTAAATTAAAAAGCTACCTTGTTGTAAATGAGGCGTCCGATAAAATGGTACTTTCCGATGGATTTATTAATCACGTTATAAGTGTGTTTAAAGCTATGAAACCGTTAAATGACTATCTGAATGATTAGAAGACAAAGCCCCCTGGCCGCTTCGTGGCCAAAAAACAAAACTAAAAATCAATAATCATGACAGGTCTTGAAAGAACACTTCAATTTATAAAAGGAGAATACGTTGCCTATCCTCCGTTTCACCCAATAATTATGCGATGGGCAGCCAAATATGCGGGGATAAATTACCGTGATTTCTGTCTTGATCCATTTTCCAAATGCAGAGCCATGGTTCTCTGTGCCAGAAATTTCAACATCGATTGGGTAACCGTTATGTCAGATCCCTGGGCTGAAGCATCAGCTTTTGGAATTCAGGTTGAATATCCTGAAAATAGTCTTCCGGTTGATAAAGGCGGACACCTGCCTGATGCAAAAACCGCATCCAGACTGAAACATTATAAAACTAATGAAAACAGTCGGTGCAATAACAGGTTGACCGAGATAAGAGAATTAAGAAAAAATGTTGGAAATGAGCTCTTTATTGTTGGCTGGGTTGAGGGTCCGGTAGCTGAATATGTTGATCTTCGCGGAGCCTCAGAGGCTTCAGTGGATTTTCTTTTGGATCCTGAATCTGTAAATAAGACAATGGATATAATTGTTGAATGCGCAATGGATTTTATTGCCTTACAGATCAAAGCAGGTGCCCACTGTATAGGCATTGGCGATGCATTCTGTTCACAGATAGGACCTGAATTATATAGCCAGTATGCATTTGGCAGACAGAAAAAACTGGTAGATTTTATTCATTCAGAAGGTGCTTTGGCTAAGCTTCACATATGTGGAAACACAGAATCAATCCTTAAAGATATGATACTAACCGGGGCTGATATTATCGACATTGATCACCTTGTTCCTTCGATGAAGGATTTTGTACCACTGATAAACAAATACCAGGTCTTTTCAGGCAAATCCGATCCCGTAACAATTATTCAGGATGGTACCCCGGAAATGATTAAACAATCTGTTGCCGAGGATATTAATAATACCGGAGGCCGTTGTATTGTATCAGCAGGCTGTGAAATTACACCGGGAACTACTGTTGAAAATATGAAAGCATTTGGCTTAGCTGGCAGAACTCGTATAGTATAATATTGATAATTATAATGCTGGTCCAAGGTTCTTCAACATCCACTTTACAGATGCTCTGTTATGATAATCAGGATCAAACTGAGCTGCTACGATAATTCCTTCCCTGTTAATAATATATGTGGCAGGAACAGGCAACCGGGCAGTGTCTCTCCCGTTATTCTTAGCGATATCAATTGAAAACTTTGACAAAATCTTATCCTGATATTCCTTGGTTACACTAAACATAACATCGTAATCTTTCATTATTTTTTCCTGACAATCATAAATGACTGTAAAGGTTAAATTATGAAGTTTTACCGTTTGCTCTACATTTTCAATTGATTCAGGAGTAATTGCAATAACATTAAAACCCTGATCAGTAAGTACTTTAAGTGAATCCTGATAATTATTTAAATATCTGCTACATATCGGACACCATTTTCCTCTATAAAAGAATAATATAACAGGTCCCTGTTCGAGAAGTTTTTTCAGTTCAACCTGTTTTCCGTTCTGATCATACCCTGTAAAATCAGGCGCTTTGTCGCCGATTTTTATTCCATGTGGAATATTGCTGTTATTCGTCTCCATTCCGAACTTCGGGTATTCAATAGTCTGTCCATAGGCAGAATGGATAAACGAAAATGCAACGAAAACTAATACTAGAGAACATCTAGTCATTCTACTTATATAATCATTTCTAAAGTATGACATAAATTAAGCGAATTTATAACCTGGAATCTTTCTCATTCTAAGATTCAGTGGGGTAACTTCAAGATATTCATCATCTTTTATCTGCTCCATCGCTTCTTCCAATGAGAACTTAAGCTTTGGTGCTATCTTCAGGCTCTCATCTGATCCTGAGGCCCTCATATTAGTAAGTTTCTTCCCTTTGACAATATTTACTTCGAGATCGCCAAGCCTTGTATGCTCTCCGATTACCTGACCTCTGTAAACCTGTTCTCCCGGATCAATATAGAATCTTCCCCTATCCTGCAGACGATCAATTGCATATCCTGTCGCCATTCCCATATCGAGAGATACCAATGATCCGTTTGGTTTTGGCATAAGTTCGTCTCCCTTATATTTGTCATAGGCTCTGAAGCAATGATGCATCACGGCCTCGCCTGCAGTTGCAGTCAGCATATTATTCCTTAATCCAATCAGCCCTCTTGCCGGAATATCGAATTCCAGATGTGTCAGATCGCCTTTCGGTTCAATAATTATCATTTCACCTTTTCTCTGAGTAACAAGCTCTATAGCTTTACCTGAAAACTCCGGAGGAACATCAATAGTTAATGTCTCATAAGGTTCTGATTTCACTCCACCTATTTCTTTCAATATTACTTTTGGCTTTCCAACCTGAAATTCATAGCCTTCACGACGCATAGTCTCTATAAGGATAGAAAGATGAAGTATTCCTCGGCCAAAAACATTAAAAGTATCTTCTGATTTTGTTTCTTCGACTTTCAGGGCCAGGTTTTTCTCAGTTTCCCTTATCAGCCTGGTTCTTAGGTGACGTGAGGTAACAAATTTACCTTCCTTGCCAAACAATGGGGAATTATTGATAGTAAAAACCATACTCATTGTTGGTTCATCTACCTCTATTCTTTGTAAAGCTTCAGGAGCGAGTAAATCGGCAAGTGTATCTCCTATTTCAAAATCCTCAAGTCCTATAACAGCACAAAGATCACCACATCTCACACTATCGGTTTTTACTCTTCCGAGTCCTTCAAAAACATATAGTTCTTTTACTCTTACTTTCTTTACTTTACCGTCCCTTTTACACAGGGTATAGTCTAATCCAGTGGTAATGTCTCCTCTGAATACACGGCCAATCGCAATTCTGCCTACGTAGCTCGAAAAATCAAGTGAAGCAACCTGCATCTGAGCTGTACCTTCAACATAAGCAGGTTCCTGAATTTCCTTAAGTATTGTATCAAGAAGATACTTTATATCAGTAGTTGGCTTTTTCCAGTCACCGCTCATCCAGCCATATTTAGAGGAGCCAAAAACTGTTGCAAATTCAAGCTGATCGTCAGTAGCATCGAGGTTAAACATGAGTTCATAAACATCCTGTTGAACTTCGTCAGGTCTGCAGTTATCTTTATCGACCTTATTGACAACGACTATTGGCTTAAGTCCTAATGTAATTGCTTTTCCGAGGACAAATCTTGTCTGAGGCATAGGCCCCTCAAGAGCATCAACGAGTAACAGAACACCGTCTGCCATTTTAAGCACTCTTTCAACTTCACCTCCAAAATCAGCGTGACCTGGTGTGTCAATAATATTAATTTTAACCCCCTTATAATTTACTGAAACGTTTTTTGAGAGGATAGTGATCCCTCTTTCCCGCTCAAGATCATTGCTATCAAGAATAAGTTCACCCACCTCCTTTCTTTGGTCCAGCACCTGGCATTCCTGTATAATCCGGTCAACCAGAGTTGTTTTACCATGATCAACATGCGCAATGATCGCTATATTTCGTATTGATTGCATACAAATTAATTAGACCGCAAAAGTAATATTACTGCCCGGATAAATGATAAAAAACTCAAAAATTAATTAATGATAAAAAATTCATATATTGGTGACTAAATTTTAAAAACCGACTTATGAAAAAAACGATTATCACTCTTGCTTTCAGCTTTTTTGCTTTAACAGGAATATTCGCACAACAGAATGTCAAACTGGCTGTCGGAATGAAAGCTCCCGATTGGATGTTTACTGACGCTGATAAGAAAGAATTTACATTGAACTCGTGGCCGGGCAAAGTGTTACAGATTAATTATGTTGACCCGGATGAATCAGATCTGAATGATGCATTCAATGATGCTGTTAAAAAAGCAACTGATGTAGACAAGACTCTCAGTAATGACCTGTTCAAAGGATTTGGTATAGTTGACTGTAAATCAACATGGAAACCTAATGGTCTGATCAGAATGATTGCCGGTAACAAAGCTAAAAAATACGATACTA
>Ga0182021_10006030_pt1 | contig 14392 bp, 14 predicted proteins | sample 612E3MmetaG_FD_120493 | JGI IMG/M metagenome (GOLD analysis project Ga0182021, IMG submission 120493) | Permafrost microbial communities from Stordalen Mire, Sweden - 612E3M metaG (Illumina Assembly) | ecosystem: Environmental > Terrestrial > Soil > Wetlands > Permafrost | place: Sweden... | reverse complement strand
TTTCTCTGCTTACCGCATTCAGCCTGATCGATCTGTCCCGATCGATGGCCAGCGAAGGAGGGATATACGCTTACACCTACTCTTACATATCACCGTACGCAGGGTTCCTGGCCGGTTGGATGTACATCATCGGGAACATCCTTGGCGCGGCGGCGGTGGCCTTGGGTTTCTCGTATTACTTCGGCGTCTTGGTTCCCGGGGTAGACCTCAGGATAGTGGTGGTCGCCATCGTCTCATTATTTACCTTGGTCAATTACCTGGGGGCCAAGGACTCGGCGAGGGTCAACAACAGTATCGTCCTGGTCAAGATGACCATCCTCACGTTCTTCGTCGCTTTCGGTGCGATGTTCATCAAAACGAGCAATCTGGCCTCGTTCCAGCCCCTGCAGGGAGGGGTCCTCCTTGGGGCGTTCTACATCTTCTTCGCGTTCGGAGGCTTCGCCCGCATAACGACGCTATCTGAAGAGGTAGAAGATCCACTGCGAAATGTTCCACGGGCGATCATCCTTTCTCTAGCGATTTCCACCATTTTCTACCTGCTGGTCGGCATGGTGGCAGTGGGAATGGTGGGAGCTCCAGGGTTGTCGTCATCTAACTCCCCATTGGAATTTGCCATGGAGGCGTCCAACAATAATATCGCGGTCACCTTGGTGGTGATAGGAGGCCTATTGGCGACCTCCAGCGTGTTGCTGACAGGTATCCTCGGCGTTTCCCGCATCGAGTATTCGATGGCGAGGAAAAAAGAGTTCCCGGAGGCCTTCACCAGGCAGAATGAGAACACCGGGATACCTTATGTGGCAGTAATAGCAACCGGGGTCGCAGTCATGACTCTGGCCCTGACCGGGGACATCGTTTCGGTCATTGCCATCGCAACCTTTTCCCAACTGTTCTACTATTCGTTGACGAACATATCCGCAGCCATGATGGTCAAGATGACAAAAAAGCATCTGCCTATTCTCCCGATCTTAGGTGCGGTGGCCTGTCTCTCGTTACTCGCAATGGTATTGTTCATTTCGCCCGCAGCATTTTTAGGTGGAATCCTCTGTCTGATTGCGGGATCGGCAGCCTACGTTCTCAAGAAAAGGGCCTCCAAACCCAATTATCCTTCCTGAATAATATCCATCATCATCACAATTCCAAAGGTGCCGAGAACGAAGGCCTTGAAGGATGCAAGGTCATCGGGATCGCTCATCTACCTATTCATAATATTAAAAAAACAAGATCGACCTGGTCGATCATAAATGATTAAAAAAGGTTTGGAACGAACAGGTCTTAGAACCTGTCCCTTGGTGTTGCGGGCTTGTGCTTTTGATAGCAGTCCCTGCAATAAACCGGCCTGCCCTCGGTCGGCTTGAAAGGAACCTGGGTCTCTACTCCGCAGTCGGAGCATTTTACATTGAACATCTCGCGCGGGCCATCATCTCTGCGGCCGCCCATTCCACCGGATCTCGGTTTTCCGTACATTATTACTACCTATTGATTTATTTCCCGTCCCGCCACTTTCGAAGCAGTAGGGATAATTTAGAATCGGCGCCCTACTATAAATAATAAGATGCTCAGAGCTCCAAGGTAGGTTCGCCTGGCATGACATACCGGAGCATGGTTCGCAGACATTAATTGAATTTATTCGATTGATATCTCCCTGGGAAACAGACCTGCTTCCCGAACGATCTCCGGGACCTTTTCCTCCCATGCGACCGCCATTATATGGACGCCGTGGACCCCCTTGACCGTTTTCAGGTGTTCGATCGTCTCCACGCAGAGCTTGATCCCTTCCGCCTTAGGATCGACTGCGTTCTTCATGCGGTCGATGACGGCATCGGGCACGCTCATTCCTGACACCTTGTTCTTCATGTACTGAGCGACCTTCGCCGATTTCAGCGGCAGCACTCCGGCCAGGATGTGGACCTTCCGGTCTAGGCCACGGTCGCGTACCCCGTCCATGAACCTCTCGAACCGGTCCATATCATAGATCGATTGGGTCTGGATGAAATCGGCACCGGCAGCGACCTTCTTTGCCAATCTTGGCACGCGGAACTCGAACGGATCGCCGAACGGGTTCTCCACTGCCCCGAGGTAAATCTTCGGGGCGGTCTCGAGCGGGTCCCCGCCCCAGGTCTTCCCCTCATCCCTCATCATGCGGAGCACCATGAGCTCCTGGATGGAGTCCAGGTCATAGACGTTCTTGGCCTCTTTCTGATTGCCGAATATCTGATGGTCCCCGGTCAGGCAAAGCATGTTCTTCACGCCTAGGGCGCTCGCTCCCAACACATCGGACTGAATGGCGATGCGGTTACGGTCCCGACATGCCATCTGCATGACCGGCTCTACACCTTCCTGCAGACACACCAGGGATGCGGCCCAGCTGGACAAACGGACTACCGCCGTCTGGTTGTCGGTGAGGTTGAAGGCATCGGCATATCCTTTCATGTTCCGGGCATGCTTCCGCACCACTTCCGGATTGGCACCCTTGGGCGGGCCGATCTCGGCGGTGACCGCGAACTGCCCGGAATCCAGTACTTGCTGTAGATTGCTGGAGGCTTTCATTGACCGGCCTCCCTGATCTTCTTCTCTTCTTCGGTTTGGACCGCTTCTCTGCGGACCGTCTTCCGCAGACCGCCGGAACGGCTCGGTCTCCAATTCTTGGGGGCTATGACCACATCCATGAGGTCCAGGCGACCCTGTTCTTTCAGTGACCGGTAGATCAGGTCCCAGCCGCAGGGCGTCTCCGGGTCGATCTCGCACTTGCCGTTCTGTGAACCCCCACAGGGTCCATTCAGAAGGCTTTTCGAACATCTCGCTACCGGACATATCCCCCCGGTCAGGTGCAGGACGCAATCGCCGCAGCCGCCACATTTCTCCATGTAGATGCCCTGCTCCTCGGGAGCGCCCATGGAAATGGTGTTCACGCCGGGAATGACGAACACTCCTGGATAGATGTCATGGATGACCTGGGCCCCGACCCCGCAGGCCAGGGAGATGATCGCGTTCTTTCCTTCCATCGCCCCCTCCATCTCCCTGACCCACTCCTTCTCGCAGGCCCGTTCCAGGGTGATCTCCTCGATGTCCCAGCCTTTGCCCTTGAGCTCGGAATGCAGACGCAGCGATTCCGCCAGGATTCCCGCTTCCTTCTCCCCTCCGGCCAGACAGACCGCCACACAGGACCTGCATCCTACGACGAGCACACGCTGGTGCCCTTCGAGCATCTGGATAATATCATTCAGTGGCTTCTGCTCAGCTATGATCATTTGTTCACCTTCTCGAGGGGGTTCGGACCCAGCTTTTCTACCCGCGAGACCATCTCCTGGACGATCTCCGCGAATCTCCATTCCTGGTTAGAGGCCAGGTTGAACATCTCCAGCCGGTCCGGTTCCAGGCCGGCGGACTGGAGGAGTGACTTTGTTAATATGACCCGTTTTTTCGCCTCAATGTTCCCATACTGGAACCTGCAGTTCCCTTCCAGGCATCCGGCGATGAACACGGCGTCCGCCCCTTCGCGGAAGGCTCTCAGGATGTGTACGACGTCCACTCTGCCGGTGCAGGGCACCTCCACCAAGGTCACCGCTGAGGAGAATTCCTTATCCTTCGATCCGGCCTGTTCGGCCGCCGCTAGGGCGCTGTCAAGGCATACGAACCCGATTATCTTCATTGTTCGTCCTCCTCCAGCGCCGTAGCGATCTCCGTTACGATCTGGTCATCCCGGTAGGAATACACTTGAATGGCCTTGCTGGGGCATGCCGCCGCGCACATGCCGCAGCCTTGGCAAAGACCGATGTCGATCTCGGCCTTTCCCTCCTTCCCTATGCTGGGTGCATGATACGGACAGGTCCGGACGCAGGTCAGGCATGAGGAGCAACGTTCCTGGTCCACCTCAGCGACGTTGCCTCCGACCGTGATCCTGGAACGAAGCAATGATGCCAGCCTGGAGGCTGCCGCCTTCGCGCTCATGGTCGGTCCAGCTCCCAGGTTCAGCTCCGAAGCGGACCCGCAGAGGAAGATGCCGGGAAGATGTGTGGCCACCGGTCTGCTCTTGGGGTTGGTCCTGGCCAAATTGCCGTCCGATGTCAGCGGGATATGTAATGCCTTCGCCACAGACCTGGTCCCGAAACACTCAGCGTAGTTGTCGACCACGATCAGGTCGGCGGGGACCCGGATGTCAAAGCCGGAATGGATATCTTTCACTACCAGGCCGCCATCGACGTAGTTAGGGACCGAACCTGAACGGATGAACCGCACCCCCATCTCCTGTGCCTTGCGATATCCCACCTCACACTGACCGAAAGCGTTTATCTCCCGGGATATCACCGTTATCATGGAACTCGGCGCGAGCCCTTTGGCATGCATCGAATGGTGCACCGCATCATGGGTGGACATGGGAGAGCGTTCCGCTCTTTCATCCTCCCCCAAAGCCACCATGACGATGTTCCGGGGCAGCTTTTCCAAGGCCTTTAGCTTGGTCTCGAACTCTTCCTGAGTGATGGCACCCGGGAAACGGGACAGCAATGGGTTCTCGGATTCGACCACGTCCAATGCCACGATGACGCCTCCGACCTTTTCCTTCCAGGACTCCCCGCCTTTTACCCAGATAATGGCGTAATTACCGAGATGACCCCGAATGGATAGGACCTCCGCTGAGTCATGGACCTGGAACCTGTCCCCGACCGCCTTGGCCATTTGTTCCAGGGCGCCGCCTTCGAGTGGGATCACGCTCTGGTGATCACTTTCCTCCAGACGTTGGGCAGGGTTGACCACGATGACGCTCAATCCTTCATCCAGCAGGCAGCGCGAGGCGGTGATGGCGGAAGGGCCGTTCCCGATGACCAGTACCGTTCCTGATCCATCAACATCGATCCTCGGAGTGACCTGGAGCATGGCACTCCGTTTAATGGCCGTGCGCAACATGCGCTCTGCATTAGGCTGGGCCTCCGCTTTGGGATGCCCGGCGCAGAGGTCCAACAGGTTTGTGAACGTGACCAGGTCGGGGCATATGCCGGCCGATTCGGCCATTTGCACGAAGCGTTCTGGGGCCGCCCGTACCGAACACCCAACCACGATTAGACGGTCGATGTCGCCGGCCATCAGGGAGAGCTTGATCTTCCCCATGGCTGGTTCTTCGCAACAACGGTCTGTGCAGAGGACGTCCCTCACGTTCGGGTCAGCGGCAGCCATACCCCGCAGCCTCTGGACATCCAGCTTCCTGGATATCGCGCCTCCGCAGGAGCATATGAAAACGCCTATCCCCTTAGGAGCCACTATGGCAGCATGCGCCGGAGGTTTCGCCCTTTCTGTCATTTCAGGCTCTCCAAATATGTGCTGGCCTTGGCAGCAATGATGGAACCGTCCATCACGCATTCCTCGATGTCCTTTGGCCCGGCGCAGGAACCGCAGAAGAACAACCCTTTGGCGTCCGTCATCCGACCCGGGTTCCCTTCCGACATGAAATATCCTTGGGGTGATTGGCGTACGCCTAGTGAACCGGCGATCTCCCGACCCGAGGCAGAAGGCATCAGACCTATGGACAGAATGACCAGGTCGAATCCCTTCTCCGCCACTGTGTCGTCGGTCGCCAATGCATATCTTACCGATGGCCGGCCATCCGAGCCGGACACTATCTCCGCTGGCCGGCTGCGAAGCAACGTGAGATGAGGATCAGAAAGTCCCCAGGCCACTATCGAATCCTCGGCGGCGTATCGCCTCCAGTCCATCATGAAGAATGTTATCTCCAGGTTCGGATCCCAGGCCCGAAGTGATTGGGCCAATTTCATGGAATATTTGCAGCAGACCTTGGAGCACTGCTCCGAACCGGGACGACCGCGCGAACCGACGCATTGGATGAAGGCGACGCTCTTGGGAGGCCTGCCTCCGCAGATCCGGTCCAACGAACCGTTCTGGTTCACCTCGCTCTCCGCGTCGAGGCCGGTGATGACGCCGTTGACCAGGCCATATCCCAACCTATGGTCCATCTTCGCGTCGAACGCCTCATTGCCCACCGCGACGATGATGGCATCCACCATCAGTTCGCAGGCTGCTTGGCCGGTGCGGATCGCGTCCTGGGAGCAGACGTCGACGCAGCTCGCGCATTCCTCGATGGGAAAGGGGCACGAGGAGGTCATTACGCGCCAGCTGCCTTTTTTACCTGGTAAGACTTCTATGGCCTTTGGCGGACAGACAACTGAGCAGTCACCACAATCATTGCAGCTCATTGGATCGATCGAGCGGCAGGGCACCACTCCGACCCGGTACATTCCCCTGTCCCTTTCTATCGTGGATACCTCGGACGAGGTGATGATCCTGATCAATCCGGAACGGAAGAGACGAGGTACTCGTTCAGTGGACATGCAAACGTCGCAATTTACACACTGGACGCGGCCCTTGCATGCGAGGCCCGAAGCCAACCCTCCCAGCCTAGGTGAGCGTTCCACGATGGTGCAGGGTACACCCCTATCGGCCAGTGAAATCGCTGCGGAGGTACCAGCGGTGCCACTGCCGATGATGAGCACACCCCTCAAGGTCACGGCACCTCGGGTGGGGGAACGGAAAGGGACCGAGAACCGACAATGACCGGCATCGAATCTGGGGACTGGACGATCAAATGGTATCGTTCATTCTCACCAGTTGGGTCATATAAAAAGATTATGAACTTGACAATGGCCTGGTTGAGTATCGCTATTAGAATAAGCAACGATTATCTAGGACCCTGACCTTCTGATTTAATATGCGCAGGGCGGCCATTACCGTCGATGTCGACAGGGACGTCAATCAGGCTTGCAAAGGCAAGATGGCGGCAGTCTCCAATCCCTTCCATGGTTCGGACCAGCCCCGGTTCTCGTCATCGCGCAAGGGATTGGAACTGATCGTTGGCACGCTGAACGACCTGGGGGTCAGGGGCACGTTCTTCCTGGAGGCCACGACCGCCATTGAGATCAGCAAAAAGGCTGATCTAGGGAAACTTCTAGAAGGACACGAAATAGCCTGCCATGCCTATGACCATGAGGACCTGACCGGTACCGACACGGGCGTTAGGATGGACCGAGAGGATATCGATGATATCCTGGAAAGGTCCGTCGGGGTCCTGGATGAACTTTTTGGGGAGGAACGTCGCGGCTTCCGCGCACCTTACCTGCATTCCAGCGACGAACTGATGGACTCGCTCAGGGACCATGGTTTTCTGTATGATTCTAGCGTTGTGGAGGAGGTCCGCGATGGCTTGATCAGACCCTTTGTTTCCCGGAACGGGCTCCCAGAGGTCCCGATAGCTTCCTCCAGGGATGACCGGGGCAGGAAGATCGTGGGCTATCTGTGGCCACTACATGAGGGCAAGAGACCGATCGCGGACTATCTCCGCATGGTGGATGGCTTCAAGGACGGGTTGCTGGTGCTCTCCACCCATTCTTGGCATCCGGTGGAGAACTTCTGTGATGGCCAGCAATGCGAGGTCGACGTGCAGAAAGGCATGGATGACCTGAGAAAATTGCTGAACCACTCCCTGGACTCCAGTGTCGAGTTCGTCACAGTGGCCGAGCATGTAGAAAGGTCAATGAGTGGATGCTGCCGATGACCGATGCCTTCGACAAGCTGAAGAACAACTCATATTCCGCGGCAGAAGAGAAGGCCTGGGAAGACCTGGTCCATCTCGATTCCAGGAGCATAGCCAAGAACTCGTTGGCAGACTTCGACGGCCGGAACTTCACCCTAACGGTTCTGGACGAAATGGTGAAAGTGGATAAATGGGAAGGCCGGGTCACATCGTCGCAACCGCATGACAAGTTCTTCGATATCCTGGTCATCCATTATCTGGTCGGTTGTCAGGCCAGTGGTCCCGAGGAGGAACCGGTTCTCTTCCGTCAGTTGAAGGGAGGAGAGGCATACAACAATACTTTCCAAAAGAGAGTCAACGATCGGCTGGCCAAGGTGTTCGGCAACGATCCCTCATCACTGGTGAGGGCAGGGATGCGGCTCAACGGTAAGATAAGATCAAAAGGCAGCGCATCGGTCGAGATGTCCCTATTCCCCAAGGTTCCAGTGACTGTGATGGTGTGGCGCGGGGACGAGGAGATCCCGGCGACCTGCACCATTCTTTTCGACCGGGGCATCGGCGACATATTCCCGGCCGAGGACGTTGCCGTGGCTGGTTCCTTCCTCGTCGAGAAGTTGATCAAAGCTAAGCTGGAAACATCGGTCTTCAGTATAGACCAGTGATCCGACCGTCGTCGCTGATGTCAATGCCTAGAGCGGCAGGTTCAGACGATAGCCCGGGCATGAGCATTATCGGGCCGCACACCACCACGATGAACCCGGCTCCGGCGGAAACGAACACCTCCCTCACATTAAGCACCCAACCGGTGGGCGCCCCCTTGAGCTTTGGATTATCGGAAAGGGAAAGCTGGGTCTTGGCCATGCACACTGGCAGGCGATTCGTTCCGGACGTCTCGATCTGCTTGATGGCCTTTGCCGCACCGCTCTCGTATTGGACGTCCAAGGCGCCATACATCTCGGTGGCGACTATCTTGATCTTCTCCTTGAGCGGCAGCTTCGTGTCATAGAGGAAACGGAAATTTGGACGCTCGTTTTCAAGCACTTCCAGCACCTGCTTTGCCAGCTCGATCCCCCCGGCTCCGCCCAGGGAGAACACGTCAGATAATGCACATCGGATCCCCTTTTCCTTGCAATGATCGATGACTATGCGGATCTCCTCATCGGTATCGGAGGCGAAGTGGTTCAACGCCACCACCGACGGCACACCGAACTTGCGGATGTTCTCGATGTGCTTGTCCAGGTTGGCGAATCCCCGTCTCAGTCCATCGCAGTCTTTCTCGCACACCTTATCCACCGGGACGCCACCATGCATCTTCAGTGCTCGGATGGAACAGACGATTACGGCGCAATCCGCATGGATGCCTTCGTTGCGGCATACGATGTCAAAGAACTTCTCCGCCCCCAGATCGGCGGCGAAGCCTGCCTCCGTGACGACGATGTCAGCCATCTTGAGGGCGTATTTGGTGGCGGTTAACGACGAGTTGCCGTGGGCGATGTTTGCGAATGGGAAACCATGGATGAAGAAGGGCTCCCCCTCAATGGTCTGCACCAGGTTGGGGAATATTGCGTCCTTTAGCAACAGGGCCAAGGCGCCGACGCATCCGAGCTGCGTGACCGTCACCGGTTCCCCATCGTAGGTATAGGCGACGATCATCTTGCCCAGGCGTTCCTTCAGGTCGGCCATCGAGGTGGCCAGGGCCAGTATCGCACTGATCTCGGTGGCCACTGTGATGATGAAACCGCTCTCGTGCGGGGTACCGCCCTCGGTCCTGCCACCCAGACCGACAACGATATGCCGGAGCTCGCGGCAGTTCATGTCCAGTGCCTTGCGCAGGACGATACGGGTGGGATCGATGTTTAGCCCGTTCTTTTTGGTGATATTGTTCTCCAGGATCGCCGAGAGCAGGTTGTTCGCCGCCCCAACTGCGTGGATGTCGCCGGTGAAATGCAGGTCGATGTCCCACATTGGATAGACCTGGGAATAGCCTCCGCCGGTCGCCCCTCCCTTGAGGCCGAAGGTGGGCCCCAGCGACGGTTCGCGGATCGCCCCCATGACCCTTTTGTTCAGCCGCCCCAGAGCTTGCACCAGGCCAATGGTGGTGACGGTCTTGCCTTCCCCGGCAGGCGTGGCGGTGATCGCGGTCATCAGGATCAGTTTCCCTACCGGACGGTCGTCGAACTTGTGAAGCGCGCTCAGCGGTACCTTCGCCATGTATTTGCCATACTGGACGATATCATCCTTGTCCAGGCCGACAGATCTCGCGATCTCTTCGATGGGCTTGGCCTTGACCTCTTGAGCGATCTCGATGTTTGTCTTCATTGGCTCCACCTACGGAAGGACAGGTATGCGAGAGGTATGTCTTATAGGTTGGACATCACCTTCCACGGACCGCACCAGCAGTTCCGATACCGCATCGAACATTTATTATTTAGTGTGCGGATAGGGAGTCGTGATGACCCCATGACCGCCAGCTTGATCGAGGGTAAGCCCATCGCCGACGAAATCAGGAAGGAATTGAGGGAGAGGATCGCGCGCTTAAAGGAAAAGGGCGTGGTCCCTGGTTTGGCGGTCGTACTGGTGGGCGAGGATGCCGCCTCGCAGACCTATGTACGGATGAAGGGGAAGGCCAGCGAAGAGTTGGGCATGTACTCTCAGACGATACTCAAGCCCATCAATTTCCCCGAGGAGGAACTGTTACGTCTGATCGACGGGCTCAACGCCGATCCAACGGTCCATGGCATCCTTGTCCAGCTGCCATTGCCGCCACATATCGATGAAAGGAAAGTGCTGGTCCGGATCGATCCGAGAAAGGATGTGGACGCTTTCCATCCGATCAACGTCGGTAAGATCCTGATCGGTGACCATTCAGGTTTCATGCCAGCTACTCCCTACGGGATCCAGGAGATGCTAATCCGGAGCGGGAACCCGCCTACCGGAAAGCACGTTGTCATTCTGGGCCGGAGCAACATCGTAGGGAAACCACTGGCTGCCATGTTGATGCAGAAGGACGAGCGGGCGAACGCGACGGTCACGATATGCCATTCTAAGACCAGGAACCTGGCCGATATCACCCGAACTGCTGACATTTTGATATCCGCGATGGGAGCGGGAGCGGCGTTCGTCACGGCGGACATGGTCAAACCAGGCGTGGTCGTTATTGACGTTGGATCGAACCGGGTCCCGGACAAGAGCTCCCCCCGGGGATATCGCCTGGCCGGGGATGTCGATTTCGAAGCGGTCAAGCTTAAGGCTTTGGCCATCACGCCTGTCCCGGGCGGGGTGGGTCCGATGACCATCGTCATGCTCATGCGCAATACAGTGAAGGCGGCCGAGATGATGCTGGAACAATGATGCTCTCGACGATCTGACGTTTTTTATAGCTCCGCCGAAAAAGTATAAGTGCGGTAACCCAATTCCACCTCCGCTGACATGTTGCGCGAATGCGGTGAGCACGGATATTTCCGGGGTGACGTCTGCCCGGTCTGCGGCGAGGAGGGCAAGTTCCTGATGAACGAACAGGAACTGGAACAGATCGGAAGGACCATGGCCGGAGTGCTCCGCCACTTCCCCGAGAAATTTGGGCTGGAGATGGACGACCAGGGCTTCATCAATCTGAGGGATTTCGTCAATGCCCTGAAGAACCAGAGCAAACGCTACCACTGGCTTAGGCCGCATCATATCATCGCGATCATCGAGACCGACCCTAAGGGCAGGTACCAGATCAGCAACGACATGATCCGCGCAACGTACGGACACTCGATCGATCTGAACCTGAGGCTCCCGACGGAGAACATCCCGGACAGCCTTTACTACCCAACCACGCCAGAAGAAGCAGACATTTTACTGGAAACAGGGCTCAAACCCTCCGACCGGAAGATGGTGCACCTTTCCAAAACTTACAATGATGCGTTGTCCGCAGGAAAGGTAAGGACCGGGGAACCGATCATCCTGGAGATCGACGCGAAGAGGGCCATCGAGGAAGGGATCGTAATTGGACAAGCGGGAAGGACTGTGTTCCTTGCCCCTGCGATACCTTCTGAATGCCTGAGCAAGGCGGAACCGCCGGTCGAGGAAGAAGTCATCACCGACTAGGCATAAGATCAATATTCTTCCTTCTCCGACCGCGCCAAAGACCAGCGAGAACGATGCCTCTTGACGTTTGAACTTAATTATCATCATCTAGGCGATCCGATCGATCGCCCGCTCAATTCAGAGGGTATACGATCTCCAGCACCTGGAAGACCACTGTGGCCGCGAACACCAGAAGGAGCGGCACCACGACCGAATCCAACGTCGCCAAGATCTTCTTTGATCTCAGTGAGGATGCGGTGATGAGCTCTCTTGACGAAAGTAACATGACCAGAAGGATGGCGATCAACGCGCCCCCGACCCCGCCGCTTATGACTGTCGTCATCGAAACAGCGCTTGACGCTGCGCTAGACGTAAGCGATGAGGTGACCATTATCATGCTCATTTCAATCTCTCTATAGTAAGTCGAAGCTATTTAAGACTATTCTGATGAATCCTATGTGTGAAATTTTGCTTGCTGGCTATGAAAGATATTTGACATATCGGCTACCGTAGTAAGTTCGATGCACCCTCCGACAATTTGATAAGGCCGTCCCGACCTCGGTCTTAATGTGTTCGTACGGGCCGACCGTTTGCTGTTAGGATCCACTCCGGTGTCTTTTCCGCAGCATGCGATCGCCTTCGGCTGGGATGAATACGAACCACAGCTGGAAGCTTTTGATGTTGGCACAGGTAAGATGGTAAGGATCACCCTGGATGATTCAATAGACTGGCACATATCCGATGAAAGAAGGTGCGTCGGCAGGTACAATGACGATGGTTACTTGCCCTGTCCGTCAAAAAGGAAGGTGGAACGTTTCGATCAGTGTGAGAACTGCGCTTCGGTCTGGATAGGCCATCAGGAATGCATCTTCGAGCCCCGGTGCGATGGAACCAAATGCGATTCCGAGATATGCAGAAGGAAGCACGTGGTCTATGTCGCTTTCCATGGGGACATGATCAAGATAGGCATGACCTCGGGATCGAGGCTAAAAGAACGGGGTATCGAACAGGGAGCCGATGCCATCGCCCCGCTGGTAGATTGCCCAAACCGCATGGAGGCGAGGGCAACCGAGAATCAGATCTCCCATCTCCTGAAAGCTAGACAGACGGTTTCGAAGAAGGAGTCATTAAGGACCATCCTGAGAGAGACCGACCGAAGTCTCTACCGATCGAGGTATGATGATGTGCTGGCACAGGTCACGAAGGTCCTGCCGACCAAGAATGCCCCGCTGGAGGTATTGGACCATTATCCGCTGAAATCAACCGGTCAGGGGCATGTCGAGGTATCGACCCTGGAAGGTCGGCATGCGGGAGAGGTCATCGGGGTCAAGGGCAAGTTCCTGGTGTACCGATCAAGGAGCAGCGAGGAATTGAAGGCGCTCCAATTGTCCAATGTGCCGTCCCATTTTCTGAGGACATGATTCGGTCCATTACCATAGAAGGATAACTTTTCCGAAAATCGTTGGGTCATTTGGTCGACGATCGATGTTCCAGCAGCACCCGGCCTTTAAAAAACTAGATAAGTGACTATGCTATCATTGGCGCCGACCTAGGTCACTAGAAGGTTAGCCCGATGACCAAGATCCTCAAGCCAGAAGAGATCAAGCAAAAATTCGGTCAATATTTCTGCCGCGGCATATTCACGCTAGTCGATGAGAAGAATGGCGTGGCCCAGATAATCGAAGAATGCTGCGCCAAGGGACCTGTGGAATGGGACGCGGTGAACCGGAAACGGGCGAAGGGCGTCCTGACCAACATCCGGGTCGAAGGGACCACACTGATCATGGACGCGGTCATCGGGGAGCGGGAGCTAAGGTTTGGCGCCGCCTCGAAGGACCTGGGGGGCCAGGGTTTGAAGGCGGTCAAGATCGATGGCGACAACGTGAGGACCACCTGGGTCGGACTGGCAGGGGCGAGCGTCGGCATCGGAGCATGCATGCCACAGGGACCGGGAACGATCTGCGCCGAGTATCCGGACGAAATAAAGATAGGCGGGGCCCATCGGATCGAGGTAACGGTCGTGACCCCTAAACTGGTGCGTGTGATCATCGGGGTCGACGATACCGATACTAGGGAGAAGGGAGCCACCTGGGCCTCGGTGCTCAAGATGGCAAATGCCTGCAAGATCGGCCATTTTCTGGAGCACAAGATCATCCAGTTGAATCCGGAAGCACCGTTGAAGACCACCAACTGCACATCATCGGCGGTCTCCTTTGCGGTCGCCGAGAAGGATGTGGAGGATCTGATCCAATTCTTCGTTGACGGCGTCAGGAAGGAAACGCTCTCCGATCATACGGTGGTCGCCGCCTACGTCGGGCTAAAGATCCCGGACCCCTTGGTAAAATATGGCTGGGAGGCGAAGAGCATCCTATACCAGGTCGATTCCGCCTTCCGGATTGCGAAGGAGAACGGTGTACGGATAATCGAGATCACCGGCAAGGGCGGTGCCATCGGAGCGGTCTCCGCCATCGGGTGCTTCGACCTGGGCCTGAGGGCGGCCGGGCTGCCTGAGGATTTCGAAAACTAGAAGAGCCCGAAAGTAGTGGCAACAGGGCAAGGGGGCATTCCTATCAAGAACGAGATCTCCAGGGTCATCGCTAACACAGCGTATCAGACCTATGAGCGTAAGTTGCAGAAGGAGATCGAGGAGGGCCAAGTTCCGAGGCACGTGGCCATAATAATGGATGGGAACCGACGCTTTGCCAAGGAGTTCGGCCTGAGCACCACCGAGGGGCACATCAAGGGAAAGGAGAAGCTGGAAGAGGTCATGGAATGGTGCCTCGA
>Ga0182021_10006027_pt1 | contig 14394 bp, 9 predicted proteins | sample 612E3MmetaG_FD_120493 | JGI IMG/M metagenome (GOLD analysis project Ga0182021, IMG submission 120493) | Permafrost microbial communities from Stordalen Mire, Sweden - 612E3M metaG (Illumina Assembly) | ecosystem: Environmental > Terrestrial > Soil > Wetlands > Permafrost | place: Sweden... | reverse complement strand
GGCGTCGTGCAGCGGCGTCCCCTTGGCGCGCAACTCGGTCTCCACCACCTTCTTGGCGTTGTCCCAGGCGCCGCCGGCGTTGGCCATGAAGAGGGCTTGGAACAGGCCGAACAGCGCGATCGAAATCAGATAACCCACGAACAGGAAGGGCTCCAGGAAAGAGAACGCCAGGGTGGCGAAGAACACCACCAGGAAGATATTCAGCATGCCCTTCTGCGCGTATTTCGTGCAGATCTCCACCACCTTCTTGGAGTCGGCCACGGAGGCTTTCTCGGAGCTCTCGAGGTGGATGTTCCGCTTGATGAACTCCACCGCGCGGTAGGCGCCCGTGGTGACGGCTTGCGCGCTGGCGCCGGTGAACCAGTAGATCACCGCGCCGCCGGCGATCAGGCCCAGCAGGAACGGTGCGTGCATCAGGGAGAGCTTGTCGATGTTCGTCGTGAGACCTCTGGTGAGGGCCACGATGATGGAGAAAATCATGGTCGTGGCGCCTACCACGGCGGTGCCGATGAGCACCGGCTTGGAGGTGGCCTTGAAGGTGTTGCCCGCGCCGTCGTTCTCTTCCAGATTTTCCTTGGCCATTTCGAAATCCGGCGTGAAGCCGAAGGTCTTCTGAATATCCTGGGAAATGTTGGGAAGCGTTTCGATGGTGGAAAGCTCGTAGACGGACTGCGCGTTGTCGGTGACCGGGCCGTAACTATCGACGGCGATAGTGACCGGTCCCATGCCCAGGAAGCCGAAGGCCACCAGGCCAAAGGCGAAGACCGCCGGGGCCAGCATCAGGGTTACCAGGAACATGGTGCTCATGAAGTAGCCGATGCTCATGAGGAACAGAATCGCGAAGCCCAGCCAGTAGGCGCTGAAGTTGCCGGCCACGAAGCCGGAGAGGATGTTGAGCGATGCGCCGCCTTCCCGCGAGCTGGTGACGATTTCGCGAACGTGGCGCGAATTGGTCGAAGTGAAGACCTTTACAAACTCCGGGATGACCGCGCCGGCCAGCGTGCCGCAACTGATCACCGTGGCCAGCTTCCACCACATGGATTCGTCGCCGCCGAGGGAGGGGATCATGAACATGCTGACGATGTAGGTGAGGGCGATCGAAAGGATGGAGGTGAGCCACACCAGCGTCGTGAGGGGCGCCTCGAAGTTCATCTTCTTGGCATTGCCGTAGCGCGCTTTGGCGATGGCGCCGTTGATGAAGTAGCCGACGCCGGAAGAGATCACCATCATGACGCGCATGGAGAAGATCCAAACCAGGAGCTGCACCTGCACGATGGGGTCGTGGACCGCCAGCAGGATGAAGGTGATGAGCGCTACGCCGGTGACGCCGTAGGTTTCGAAACCGTCGGCCGAGGGGCCTACCGAGTCGCCCGCGTTGTCGCCCGTGCAATCCGCGATGACGCCGGGGTTGCGCACGTCGTCTTCCTTGATCTTGAAGACGATCTTCATCAGGTCCGACCCGATGTCGGCGATCTTGGTGAAGATGCCGCCGGCCACGCGCAACGCCGCCGCGCCCAGCGATTCGCCGATGGCGAACCCGATGAAGCACGCGCCCGCCAGGTCGCCCGGAATGAACAGCAGGATGAAGAGCATGATGAGCAGCTCGACGGAGACCAGCAGCATGCCGATGCTCATACCGGCCTCAAGCGGGATCTCATAGCACGGGAACGCCTTGCCTTTGAGCGCGGCGAAGGCCGTGCGCGAGTTGGCGAAGGTATTGACGCGCATGCCGAAGGCCGCCACCATGAAGCTGCCGGAGATGCCGACAACGCTGAACAGCAGGATGATGGCCACCTTATAGGCCGCAAAGCCCTGCAATAGCCCGAAGTAGAAAACGATGATCACCGCGATGAGGCATTCCAGCAGGATCAGGAATTTTCCCTGCGTGGACAGGTAGGTTTTGCAGGTCTCGTAGATCAGCTCGGAGACTTCGCGCATGGAGTCGTGGACCGGCATGTTGCGAAGGCGCACGTAAATGATGAGGCCGAAGATGAAGCCCAGGAAGCTTACCACCATTCCGCCCATGAGCAGGCTGCTGCCGCTGATGCCGCCCAGGAAATTGACTGTGCTGAGACTGGGAAGCTTGAGGTTAGCTTCGCCCGCCCCCGTTTCTTGGGCCATCAGGGGAGCCGAGAGCGCCAAGGCGAATAAAGCGATTAGAGCGCGCAGAACCGAACCGGTTCGGGTCATTGAATCATTTCCTCCTAAAGGAATTCTCCGGCCTCCCCACGACATCGATCTGCTCGCGGGGGCCGGAGCTTGGACGAGTTAACTCGAAGAGTTACCGAATGTTCAGTATAAGAGATCGACGTGTCGGAATTCAACGCCGTCCGTAGCGCCGGGCCCAGAGGGCGCCCCCTTGTCGCCGGTGCTTTTCCATTCCGGACCACCCCCACCGGCGGCAAGACCCGCGTCGGGCGCGCCGCCGGCGCCACGCCCTACTTGAACGCCGGCCGCGCTTCGATGTACGCTGGAATGGAGAGCGGTGGAGTTCGCTTAACGCCGTCCCAACGGCCAATGACTCCTACAGTGGTTTTGCTGTGGGAGCCGGTGGCCAAGCCCCTCCCGAAGCCAGCCACAATTCAGACGGACGAGGAGATTCTTCGATGACTCAAGTGTGGCTGGTGGCGGCGCTCTGGCTATTGCTCGCACTGGTGGCGGTTCTGGTGGCCCACTGGCTCCGTATTTCCACGGCTCTCTCCGAGATCGTGGTGGGAGTGGTGGCGCAGGGCTTGATCGCCGCGCTGGTGGGAGGCGACGCACTGGGCGCCAAAGCCCCGTGGATTACGTTCCTGGCCGGGACCGGCTCCATTCTGCTCACCTTTTTGGCCGGGGCCGAGCTCGACCCCGTGGTCTTTCGCGCCAAGTGGAAGGAATCGTCGGCCGTCGGGCTGGCCGGATTCCTGGGGCCCTTCCTGGGCGCCGCCATGGTGGCGCACTTCGTCCTCGGCTGGCCCTGGCGCCCAAGCTGGCTGGCGGGTGTGGCACTGTCTACCACGTCGGTGGCGGTGGTATACGCGGTGATGCTCGAATTCGGCTTCAACCGGACCATTTACGGGAAGACCATTCTGGCGGCATGTTTCATCAACGATCTGGGAACGGTCATCATGTTGGGACTGCTGTTTTCGCCGTTCACCGTGAAGACGCTGGTATTCCTGGGCGTTGGCCTGGTGGTCCTGGCCGCGCTGCCGTTTGTCACGCGCCACATCTTCGCACGGCACGGAGGGCGGGCCTCCGAGCTGGAAACCAAGTATCTGCTGTTCCTCCTGTTCGGCGTGGGCGGTCTGGCGGTGTGGTCGGGCAGTGAAGCCGTGTTGCCCGCCTACATCATCGGGATGGCCCTGGCGGGTACCGTGGGCAAGGACAATCATCTGATACGGCGCCTCCGCACGCTGACCTTCGGCCTGCTGACGCCGTTCTATTTCATCCGCGCGGGCAGCTTCGTTTCGATGCCGGCGCTGGTGGCCGCGCCACTGGTTTTCGCGGCGCTGTTCTTCGCCAAGATGGGCTTCAAGCTGGCCGGCCTGATGCCCACCGTCCGCGCGTTCGGCCATCGGGGCCACGACGGCATCTACTATTCGCTGATGATGTCCACGGGACTGACCTTTGGAACCATCTCGGCGCTATTCGGCCTGAACCATGGAATCATCGATCAGACGCAATACTCCTACCTGGTGGCCACGGTGATCGCCAGCGCGGTGATTCCCACGGCCATCGCCAACGCCTGGTTTCTGCCCCGGCACCTGCTGCCCAAAGCGGAGGCGGCGGTGGAGGCCGCCGTCGAAGTCTGATGGCCGGACGGGCCGGGCATGCCCGGCCCCTACTCCCGGCAGATGCCGCGTTCGCTGCGGCGGATGAAGTTCACAAGGTGGAGCGTTTCGGGGGTGGGGATCTCGGTCTCGATTTTCGCCAGGGCGTCCTCGAGTTTCAGGTTGGAGCGGTAGAGCATCTGGTAGGCGCTCTTGAGGATGCTAATGCCGGGCGCTTTGAAGCCGGCGCGCTTCAGACCCACCATGTTCAGGCCTTTGGGCGCGATCTGGAAGCCCGCGTAGGTGAAGAACGGCGGGGCGTCCAGGTTGACGCGGGTATTGCCGCTGATCATGGCGAGCCGGCCGATTTTTCCGTACTGGTGCACCAGGACGCCGCCCGAGAGGAACGCCCCGTCCTCCACTTCCACGTACCCGCCCAGCAGCACGCAACTGGCGATCACCACGCGGCTGCCAATCCGGCAATTGTGAGCGATGTGGCCCGAGGTCATGATGAAGTTGCCGTCGCCGATTTCGGTGGCGGATTCGGGCGGGGTGCCGCGCGAGATGGTGAAGTGCTCGCGGATCTTGTTGTCGCTGCCGATTCTCAGGTAGCTGCGCGTGCCGGTGAAATTCTTGTCCAGCGGGTCGGTGCCCAGCACCGTGCCGGCGGAGATTTCGTTGCGCTCCCCCATGCTGGTCCAGCGCTTGACGTAGACGTAGGGTTCGAGCAGGCAGCGGGCGCCGATTTGGACGTCGTTTTCGATGACGCAGAATTCGCCGATTCGGACCCCGGGCCCGATGGCGGCATCGGGATGGACCCGGGCGGTGGCGGCCACCACGGCCGATGGATCTATGGGCATGAATCCGTATGATACGACGGCGCCGGCGGCGATATGATGAGGCATGCGAGTTCGCGAATTGGCGGAATGGCTGGGCGCGACCTTTGAAGGCGACGGCGAAAGGGAACTGGCGGGCGTGGCGCCGCTGGAAACGGCGGGGGCCTCCGACCTGGCGTTCGTAGGGAGCCGGAAGGCCGCGCAACAGGCGGAAAGCTCGGCGGCGGGGTGCCTCATCGTGCCCATGGAGTGGCCCAGTCCCGGTTATCGGACCGTGATTCGGGCGCCCGAGCCGCGCACCGCATTCGCGCGCGCCATCAGCCGGTTTCATCCCACGGTGGAGCTGAAGCCCGGCATACATCCCACAGCCGTGATCGGTAACGATGTTGCGATGGGCGCGCTGGTGTCGATCGGCCCGCACGCGGTGGTGGGCGACGGAACGCGCATCGGAGTGGCGGCCAGTATCGGAGCCGGGTCGGTTGTGGGCAAGCGCGTGGTGCTGGGCGAGGGCTCGGTGCTACACCCCAACGTGACGGTGTACGACAACGTGGATATCGGGCGCGGTGCCATTCTACACTCCGGCGCGGTGATCGGCGCGGACGGCTTCGGCTACGTGATGGAGCAGGGCCGCTGGCAGAAGTTCCCGCAGGTGGGGCGGGTGGAGATCGGCGATTTCGTGGAGATCGGCGCCAATTCGTGCGTGGACCGCGCGGCGCTGGGTGTCACCGAGATCGGCGAGGGGACCAAACTCGACAACATGGTGCACGTGGCCCACAATTGCCGCATCGGGAAGCACGTGGTAGTGGCGGCGCAGACCGGGTTTTCGGGCGGCGTGGTGGTGGAAGACTACGCCGTGATCGGCGGGCAGGTGGGCATCGGGGACAAGGCGCGGATCGAATCGCGCGCGGTGCTGGGGTCGGGCTGCGGCGTGCTCACCTCCAAGATTGTGCGTTCGGGAGAGACCGTCTGGGGCACGCCGGCGCGTCCGTTGAAGCAGCACCTCGAGCAGTTGGCCAACCTGGCGCGGCTGCCGGAGCTGCGGCGCGAAGTGGCGGAGCTGAAGCGCCGCCTGGCGGAGCTCGAACGGAAAGCGTGACAGCAAAGCATGCGGCGCGAGGGCGAGGAACCCAGGGAGTACCCCGGGCGGTACCCCCTCGCCCCTACAAAGGTGCGGCGTAGGGGCCGGGCATGCCCGGCCCCTACCGGGCGGCGGCCAGAACGCCGGCCAGCTCGCAGGCTGAGGCCTGCGCTACCTGGTTGCGGCCGCGGTTCTTGGCCTGATATAGGGCCACATCGGCGGCGTGGACCAGGGTGTCGCCGCTGGCTGCCGAAAGGCCGGCCGAGCCGGAGACGCCGATGCTGCAAGTCACACGGATGGAATGGCCGTCGAAGGCAATCGGTTCGGAGGCCAGGGCTTCGCGGAAACGTTCGGCCTGGGCCTGGGCGGTGAAGGTGTCGCAACCCGGCAGCACCATCAGGAACTCCTCGCCGCCGTAGCGGCCGACGGAATCGTAGGGGCGGACGGACGATTTCATGCGGCGGGCGGCTTCGCGCAGTACAGCGTCGCCGGCCGCATGACCGTGGGTGTCGTTGACCCGCTTGAAGTGGTCGAGATCCACCATGAGGACGGCCACGGGGCGGCGCTCGCGGGTGGAGCGGCCCAGTTCGCTGCGCAGCGCGTCCAGAATGGTGACGCGGTTGAGCAGGCCGGTGAGTCCGTCGTGGGTGGCCTGATCGCGCAAGGCTTCGCGAGCGGCCACCAGCTCCTCCTGCAAATCGAGGATGCGGTGGCCGGCGCGCAGGCGCACGCGCAGTTCTTGGGCGTTGAAGGGCTTGGTGAGGTAGTCGTCGGCGCCGGCCTCCATGCCTTCCACCAGGTCCTCCGATTCGGTGCGCCCGGTCAGCAGCAGGATGTAAATGTACGGCTCGCGGCTAGCGGCGCGGACGCGGCGGCACAACTCCACGCCATCCATGCCGGGCATCATCCAATCGAAGATCGCCAGGCGGGGCGCGCCGGCCGACTCCAGGATTCGCCAGGCCTCCAGGCCGTCCAGCGCGGTCACGACCTCGTAGCCCCACTTGGTGAGCAGGGCGCGCAGTATGGATAGAACGACCGGATTGTCTTCCGCCGCCAGCACTTTCATGCGGCGGACGGGTGGCGCGAGAGCGGTTACCACGTTTGGATCTTATTCTCCAATAACCTTATCGGCCGGATAGGCGGTCTCCGATAGTGCCGGCCGTCTTACCGGGTCGAGTCGGCGATCTCGATGGAGCTGAGGGCGGTGCCCTCCGCGCCCGGCTCGGGCAGCCGCCCGCTCCCATCGCACCAGGCCCACGCGATGGCGGTGACTAAGCCGAAAGCGCCCGCGACCAGGCCGATAGTTCTGGGACTGGCGTACTGGGAAGCGATGCCGGCGGCGGCCATGGAGACAATCATCACCGACCAGCGCAGCGATTCCATGGTGGCGAAGACGCGGCCGCGGTACTGGTCGGGGGTATGGCGGAGGAGCTGCGCGTTGTTGAGCACGGTGGTGACGGCCATGCCCACGCGCGAGAGCATCATGGAGGCCAGCGCGGCGGCGAAGGATTCCACCTGGCTGAACAGCATGTAGGCCGCGCCGTGCACCAGGTAGGAAATGGTGACGGCGCGCTTGTATCCGGCGAAACCGGTGCGGCGGCCGGCGAGGTGGCCGATAGCGCCGCCGAGCAGCAGGCCGATTCCGGCGAAGCCCCAAATGGCGCCGATGCCGGAGGCGCCGCGGTGGAACACCTGCTCGCCGAAGAGCGCGAAAAGAATCTGGGCGGCGCCGCCTCCCATGGCCCAGCCAACCGAAATCAGGGCAATCCCCATCATGAGGGGCACTGAGCGCATGTAGGCCAGGCCTTCGCGGTATTCGTGCCAGGGGCGGAGCGCAGCGCCGCCGGCCGGGCGCCTGGCGCGAAAGCCGCCGGGCATGGAAATGCGCCAGATGGCCCCCGCGGAGAAGACGAAGGAAAGCGAATTGAGGACGAAGGCCCAGTGGTATCCCAGCCTGGCGGCGCTGAATCCGGCCAGCATGGTGCCGGCGGTGAGGGTGGCCCACTGGGTGGTCTGAGTGAGGGAATTGGCGGCGTGCAGCTCCTCCGTGTTGGCGATGGTGGGGAGGATGGCGGCGCGGCCGCTGGTGAAGAAGGGCGAGGCGAACATCAGCCCGGCGCTGAGCAGGTAGAGCAGCCAGGGGCGCGGCTGGTGGATGGTGAGCACGAAGGCCAGCGCGAGCGCGGCGCGGATGAGGTCGCTCGCGATCATGATGCGCCGGCGGTCGAGGCGGTCCAGAACCACTCCCGCGACGGGGCCGGCCAGCACGGCGGGGATGGCGCGGGCCAGCATGACGCCGCTCACTACCAGGCCCGAGCCGCCTTTTTCCATGACCAGGGCGAAGACCGCGATGTTGTTGAAGTGGTCGCCGATTTCGCTCACCACCTGCCCCATCCAGGTGTAGCGGTAGTTGCGGTTCTGGCGCAGCAGATCCAGCAGCGTCGTCATGGCGATTTTATAATAGCAGCGAGGGGTAGACTGTTTTGGATGAGTGCCATCGGCCAACGGCAGGTTGAAATTGCGGGCATGACGGCCGGCGACTGGGATGATGTTCGCGCCATCTACCTGGAAGGCATCGCCACGGGCCACCCGCGCCAGAAGCCGTCCAGGACCACATACCCCACTTGCGGATCGGCCGCGAGTTTGATCTCATAGGGTCCATAAGGAGAGGAGACCCAATGACCGCAGCAACCAAAGGAACTGTGCAACCCATTCCCACCGGTGTTCACACCGTGACGCCATACCTGGTGGTGGAGGGAGTACCCAAGCTGATCGATTTTCTGAAACAGGCCTTCGGGGCCGAGGAGCGGTTTCGCATGGCGAGACCCGACGGCGGGGTGGCGCACGCCGAAGTGAAGATTGGCGACTCGATCGTAATGATTGGCGAGGCCATGGGCGAATGGAAAGCCAAGCCCTGTTCGCTGTACCTGTATGTGGAGGCCGTGGATGCCGTTTATCAGCGCGCCATCCAGGCGGGGGGGACCTCGGTGGGGGAACCCAAGGTCCAGTTCTATGGGGACCGCACGGCGGGTGTCCTGGATCCGTGCGGCAACCATTGGGGGATCGCCACGCACGTCGAAGACGTGTCGGCCGAGGAGATAGCGAAGCGCTTCGCGGCGATGGCGGGAAAGCGCAAGGAAACTTGAGATAACGCCGCGGCGGGCTTCATAATGGAGCTTGATGCCGCACCACCATGGCGCGATCGCCATTAGCGCCACGTTTACCGCCGAAGCCATTCAGCCGGGATTGGCGTTTTGGGCGCGGGAACTGGGACTCCATACCGAAATCCGGTTCGCGGGTTACAACCAGCTCTTTCAGCAGTTGCTGGACCCGGGGGGACTTTTTGCGCGCAATGGCGGCGGGTTCAACGTGGCCCTGCTGCGGTTCGAGGACTGGCTGCGCGACGGGGGCGAGGCCGGTCTGGAGGAACGCGCGCGGCGGCTGGCGGAGGCGGTCCGCGCGGCCGCGGCAGAGTTTTCGGCCCCGCTGATTGTGGCGATTTGCCCGCCCACGCCGGAGCGCGCAGCCGCGGTCGAGGGGGCGGAGCGCATAGTGCGGGAAGGCACGGCGGATCTGGCGGGGGTGCACCTGGTCGCGCCGGAGCCGGTGGCGGAGACCCACGATGCGCACGGCGACGCGTTGGGCCACGTGCCCTACACGCCGGTGTTCTTCGTGGCGCTGGCGACGGCCATCGCGCGCCGGATCCACGCCCTGTCGACGCCGCCATTCAAGGCCATCGCCCTCGATTGCGATGAAACGCTGTGGGCGGGCATCTGCGGAGAAGATGGCCCGCGGGGTGTGGTGGTGGACGCGCCGCGGCGGGCGTTGCAGGAGTTCATGGCGGAACAGCGGCGCGCGGGCATGCTGCTGGCGCTGGCCAGCAAGAACAACGAAGAGGACGTGGCGGAGACCTTTCGCGCGCATCCGGAAATGCCCTTGCGGCTGGAGGATTTCGTCGCGCGGCGCGTGAACTGGGAACCCAAGAGCGCCAACCTGGCCTCCCTCGCCGCGGAATTGGGGTTGAACCTCGACAGTTTCATCCTGGTGGACGATAACCCCAAGGAGTGCACGGAAGCGCAGGCCGGCTGCCCCGAGGTGCTGGCGCTGCCGCTGCCGGCGCGGGCGGAGGAGATTCCCGAGTTCCTTAAGCACGTGTGGGCCTTCGACCGCGTGCGCGTGACGGAAGAAGACCGGCGGCGGCCGGAACGGTACGCGCAGCAAGCCGAGCGGGCCAAGGCGGCGCGCGCCTCGGCCAGCCTGGAGGAGTTTCTGGCGTCGTTGCAGTTGGAGGTCGGGATCGCTCCGATGGAGCCGGCGCAACTGGCGCGCGTGGCGCAGCTCACCCAACGCACCAACCAGATGAACGCCAGTTGCGTGCGGCGCACCGAGGCGGAGATTCAGGCGTTGCTGGCATCCGGCGAGGCGGGGTGTCTCACGGTGGACGTGAAGGACCGGTTCGGAAGCTACGGGCTTACGGGCGTGGTGATCTTCCGCTGCGCGGGCGGCGCGCTGGTGGCGGACACGTTCCTGCTGAGCTGCCGGGTGCTGGGGCGGGGTGTGGAGCATGGCATGGTGGCGCGGCTGGGCGAAATCGCCATGGAGCGGGGATTGGCGCGGGTGGAGATTCCGTTCGTGGCGGGGCAGAGGAACCGGCCGGCGGGGCTGTTTTTGGAGTCGCTGCCGCGGGCGGCGGAAGAGGCGGCGGCGGTGCGGTATCGGCCGGGAGTGGGGCAGGCCCCAGGCTTGCCAACGGTTGGCAGGCCTAGGGCCTGCCCCACCAGCATCGACTACGTGAAGATCGCGACGGAATTGCGCGATCCGGCGGCGATTCTGGAGCGGATTGGCGCGGAGATGCGGCGGCCGGCGCCGGCCGTTCCGGTGCCGCCGCGGACGCCGCTCGAGCGCGAGCTGGCGGAAATGTGGGCGGGGCTGCTGAACCTGCCGGCGGTGGGCGTCGACGACAACTTCTTCGAGCTGGGCGGACATTCCCTGCTGGCGGTGCAGTTGCTCTCACGCGTGCGGCACATTTATGGCGTCGAGCTCTCGCTCGAGGTGGTCTACAGCGGCGAATTCACGGTGGCGGAGCTGGCCAAAGCGGTGGAGCTGAAAGAAATCGAACAGGCCGGCGGGGACTACCGGGAATTGTTGCAGGAGATGGAAGAGCTGTCGGATGAAGAAGTGCGGGCGCTGCTGGCGGAAGAACGGGATCGATAGCCCATGCGGATTCTGCTGACGGCGAATGCGTCCTACGATCCGCCGCGGGGCGGGGCCACGCGCAGCAACCTGGTCTGGCTGCGCCACCTGGCGTCCGCCGGGCACGAATGCCGCACGGTGTGCGGAGGGTCCCAATCGCGCCGGGTGCCGGCGCTGCGCGAGCAGATTCTCGAGTGGCGGCCGGATTGGGTGCTGGTGTCGTCGGAGGACCTGGGGCACGCGCTGCTGCGCGAGGCGCACCATTCGGCTCCGGGGCGCGTGGTCTACCTGGCGCATACGCCGCAGTTCTATCCCTTCGGCCCGGCGAGCTGGAACCCGGACCCGCACGCGGCCGAGCTGGTGGCGCGGTCGGCGGGGATCGTGGCCATCGGGCGGCACATGGTGGACTACATCGAGCGCGCGCTGGGCCGGCGGGCCACGGTGATCCATCCGCCCATCTACGGGGCGGGGCCGTTCGCGAGCTACGGGAACTTCGAGCGGGGATGGATCGCCATGATCAACCCCTGCGCGGTGAAGGGAATCGACATTTTTCTGGAGACGGCGGAGCGGCTGCCCGAGTACGAGTTCGGGGTGGTGCCGGGTTGGGGCACCACGGCCGCGGACCGGCGCGCCCTGGAGCGGCTGCCCAACGTCCGCGTTCTGCCCAACGTGCGGGACATCGACGAAGTGCTGGCGCGGACGCGCGTGCTGCTGAACCCGGCGCTGTGGTACGAAGGATTCGGGCTGATCGTGATGGAAGCCATGCTGCGCGGCATTCCGGTGGTGGCGAGCGATTCGGGCGGGCTGGAGGAGGCCAAGCGCGGCACGGGGTACACGATCCCGGTGAAACTCATCGAGCGCTACGAGGCGGTGTTCGACGAGCACGCGCTGCCCCAGCCGGTGCTGCCGGAAAACGACGTGGCCCCGTGGGTGGCGGCGCTGCGCGAGCTGCTGACCAGCCGGAGCGCCTACGAACGGGAATCGGCGGCGTCGCGGCTGGCGGCCGAAAGATTCGTGAGCGGACTGGACGCGGGCGAGATGGAGCGGTTTCTGCTCTCGCTTGAGCCCGGCGCGACCGCCGGCGTGGAGCGGGCGACCATCGAGTCGCTCTCGCCGGAGCGGCGCGCGCTGCTGCTGGAGCGGCTGAGGAAGCGGCGGTAATGCGCATCCTGCTGGCGCAGAACTCGCTCTACTATCCGGCCCACGGCGGGGGCGACAAATCCAACCGGCTGCTGATGGAGGCGCTGGCGGCGCGCGGGCATACCTGCCGGGTGGTGGCGCGCGGCGCGACTCCCCTATCGGCGGAGGGCGGGGTGGTGGTGTTCGAGCGCGCGGGCGTGGAAGTGCACATGGCGACGGACGCCAACCTGCGGGCGCACTTCGCGGGCCAGGTGGAGGCGTTCGATCCGGAGATCGTCCTGACTTCGACCGACGACCCGGCGCAGGCCCTGCTGGAAACCGCGCTGCGGGCGGGCCCAGAGGGCGCCCCCGCCCGCGTGGTCTACCTGGCGCGCGCCACGCTGGCCCTGCCGTTCGGCCCCGACTGCGCCTTTCCGGGCGAGTTGAAGACCCAGCGGATCCGCGCCGCCGATGGGGTGGTGGGCGTGAGCCGGTATGTGGCCGACTACATCCGCCAACACGCGGGCATCGACGCGGTGCACGTCCCGATTTCGCTAATGGAACGCGAGGACTGGCCGGAATTGGGGCGGTTCGACAACCAGTTTGTCACGATGGTGAATCCGTGCGCGGTGAAGGGGATCGACATTTTTCTGGCGCTGGCGGACGCCTTTCCGGAGACCGCGTTTGCGGCCGTCCCCATGTGGGGCACCAACCAGCGGGACCAGGCGGCGCTGCGGGCGCGGCCCAACGTGACGACGATGGAACCGGTGGACGATGTCAACGCGCTGCTGGCGCGGACGCGGGTGCTGCTGGTGCCGTCGGTGTGGGCCGAGGCGCGCTCGCGCATGGTGGTGGAGGCCATGCTGCGCGGCGTGCCGGTGATGGCGAGCGATGTGGGCGGCATCCCGGAGGCTCAAATGGGGGTGCCGTACCTGCTGCCGGTCAACCCCATCGCGAGATACCAGCCGCGGTTGGACGAGCGGATGGTGCCGGTGGCGGAAGTGCCGCCGCAGGCGACGGGGCCATGGCGCGAGGCGCTGGCGCGGCTGCTGGCGGACCGGGCGCATTGGGAAGAAATTTCGCGAGCTTCGCGGGTGGCGGCGGTGGAATATGCCGCGGGGATTAGCGTGGGGCCGTTCGAAGAATTCCTGGAAGAAGTGGCGCGGCGGCCGAAGCGAGTGGGACGAACCGTGGACGCGCCCCACCGGGAAACTCTGTCGCCCGAGCGGCGCCAACTGCTGGCGCTGCGGCTGCGAAAGCGGGCACCGGCCTCGGCCTGGTTTCCAGGGGCGGATGCCGTGGAGGGGCTGCGTTTGTTCTGGTTCCCACATGCGGGTGGCGGGGCCGCGGGGGTGCCGGCGCGAGCGTTCCCCGCCATATGTCCCGTCCGGCTGCCAGGGCGGGAAGCGCGCATCGCCGAAGCCCCGTTCGAGCGCATGGAGCCGCTGGTGGGCGCGCTGGCCGATGCCATCCGGCCCTACCTGGCGCAGCCGTTCGCGTTCTTCGGGCACAGCATGGGCGCGGCGGTGGCGTTCGAGCTGGCGCGGGTGTTGCGGCGTCGCGGCCTGCCGCTCCCGAAGCTGCTGGTGGCGTCGGGCGCGCGGGCGCCGCAGTTCCGCCGCAACTATACTCCTCCGCCGGCGCCCGGGGACAAGCAATTTCTCGAAGAGCTGCAGCGGCTTCAGGGAATCCCGGAAGAGCTGATCGAGGATGCGGCGCTGATGCGTGCGATTCTGCCGGCGCTGCGCGCGGACGCGGGGTTGTACCGCGGGTACGCGTATGCGGAAGACGCGCCGCTCGAGTGCGCCATCCGCGCCTACGGGGGCGCCGCGGATTCCAACGTGCGGCGGGAGCAGCTGGCAGCCTGGGCGGAGCAGACCACGGCGTCTTTTGCGGTGCGGCTGTTTCCGGGAGGCCACTTCTACATGCAGGCGGGGAAGGCGGAGTTTCTGGCGGCGCTGGCGGCGGACCTGGAGCAGGAGAATAGTTCACCGCAGAGACGCAGAGACGCAGAGGAAGACAAAGAGTAAGAAAAGAATTAGAGAGCGCGGAGATGGCAGAGAGCGCAGAGAAGACAAAGACAAAGACAAAGACAAAGACAAAGACAAAGACAAAGACAAAGACAAAGACAAAGACAAAGACACTGCGGGCGAGAGCGCCCTCAGATCCTTTTCCCCTCTTCTTTTGCCTTTCTCCGCGTCTCTGCGTCTCTGCGGTGAAAATTGCTTTTCTTCCTGGCAGAGAGCGCGGAGAACACAAAGACACTGCGGGCGAGAGGAACGGGATGGATCGGAGACGTTGCGGCGGCCGGGGCTAAGGGATAGGAATTCCCCTCGGTTGTTTGCCGTGCGTATTTTCCGGCCGCCAATGGTTTGAGCCGCGCCTGCGAGTCATAGATAGATCGCTGAGTAGCTCTACG
>Ga0182021_10006026_pt1 | contig 14394 bp, 8 predicted proteins | sample 612E3MmetaG_FD_120493 | JGI IMG/M metagenome (GOLD analysis project Ga0182021, IMG submission 120493) | Permafrost microbial communities from Stordalen Mire, Sweden - 612E3M metaG (Illumina Assembly) | ecosystem: Environmental > Terrestrial > Soil > Wetlands > Permafrost | place: Sweden... | reverse complement strand
TCAGTATCCTACATCTCTTCTTCAAACAATCCGCTGTTTTTCATATTGGGCATATCGGCTCTGATTTTGAGTATAAAAGAAAGCAGCAGCCTTAAAAGGCTTATCTCTATTTTCGGTTTGTTGCTATTTTGTATCTTAACAAGAGAAACAGGTATCCTTTTTCTTTTCGTAACATTGTTATATCAATTAATATTTAAAAAAAGTAAGAAAATATTCTTTACAACCAGTACTGTTATAATTTCAATTCTTTATTTGGGTTTATTGTTAAGTTTTGCACATATATTTACCGTTAAGCCGGAAGCGGCATCAATCTCACAGCTTACATTTTTTCAGCGGCTTATCAATATTCCGGCGGTTGTATTTTATTATCTGAAAACACTGTTCTTCCCGATAAAGTTGGCAATTGATCAGCAGTGGATAATAAATAGCCTTAATTTTCAAGGTTTCTATCTACCTTTTGTTGTGGATACATTGCTTTTTCTTTCATTAATTATAATAGGAATATTTATTTTCAAAAAAAATGAAAAATCAATTCGTGCGTACTTATTTTTTTCTTTATGGTTTATTGTGGGACTTGCCTTTCATTCGCAGATTTTCCCTTTAGATTCAACGGTTGCCGACAGGTGGATGTATTTTCCGATGGTAGGACTCTTGGGGATGGCGGGCGTACTTCTTAACACTTTTACGGTTCATAAAAAGACAAAGACCGCGCTATACCTATGCGGATTTATTATTATAATCCTTTTGTCCGTACGGACCGTAAGCCGTAATGCCGACTGGAAAGATGCTTTAACTCTTTATATTCACGATAGTAAAATACATACCAATTATGATATTGAGAACAATTTGGGTCTGGAATATGTGGCTGTGGGGAATTACAAAGAAGCAATAGTGCATTATAAAAAGTCTGTAGATATGTATCCTTATGATGCAACTGTCTCCAATCTCGCACAAGCTTACGATAAAATAGGGGAGATGAAATTGGCAAAAAAATATTACACTGAATCAATTGCTGCTAAGCATAAATCTTCCAATACCCGCAATCTTGTTTTGGCTCTTGCTTATGAAAGATTGGGATATCTTTCTATCAGAATAGACCGGCCGGAGGAATCAGTAAAATTTATTAAAAGAGCCTTGCAGCTATATCCGAATTCGGTAAATTTGTGGTTTGATTTGGCAGTCAGCGAAAATAGATTAGGAAACAAAGCAGACGCACTTAATGCCGCTGGTAAAGTAAAGAAATTATTCCCAACAAATCAGACAAATTACTACTATAATCAAATTCTAAATAACAAAACAATTCAGCTGAATTAGAGCTTTAAATATTGAATTTTGAAACTTCTACAGCTAACATAAGAGAATGCCGAAGGAAGAAGGATTTTCCTTTAAACACTTATTTGCTCCACTGACTACATCTAAAGCAATTCATTGGATTGTTATTGTTGGGATTATTGTTTTCTTTAATTCATTTTTTAACGGATTTGTCTGGGACGATAAGATTTACATATTAAACAATCCCGGCAACCTTAATATATTTTATTTATTTGGCCCGAATATGTTCAATGATTCATTTTACCGTCCTTTAAGCGCTGCATACTTTTTTTTATTGTATGCTGTTTTTGGTACATCAGCATTTTTTTATCACTTCTTTCAAGTTTCGCTTCACATTATTAATACAATACTTCTTTTCTTTATATTCAAAAAATTTATTAAGAAACATTTTGCGTTAATACTTTCTCTCATATTTTTGGTTCACCCAATTCAAGTTGAATCAGCAATTTTTCTCTCAACAGCGCTCACTCCCTTGTCGATGTTTTTTGGTTCACTGGCCCTTGTATTAAGTCTTAATGATAAAATCACAACCCGGAGGTTTATTCTAATATCTCTTTTCCTTATAGTATCTCTCTTAGTAAAAGAGACGGGTGCTATTTTCCTCGTTTTAGTCCTTACAAGTCGAGTCCTTTTTCATTTTGACAAGAAAACAATCATGAACTTTGTTTTTATAGATGTGTTAATCGGTTGTATTTATCTGTTTCTACGATATGCTGTCGGTGGAGTGTATTTATCGGCAAGTAGGATAGATATCGTTCCTATATCCACGCTAACTATTTTCGAACGTTTATTAAGCGTCCCTGCAATCATTTTTTATTATTTAAAAACGTTTGTCTTTCCGAATACATTAGCCATAGATCAACAATGGGTAGTCACTACCGCCGGTTTTTGGAATTTTTTCTTTCCACTATTTGTTGACCTTTTTTTCTTTTTAAGTTGTTTTATTCTGGGTATATATTTGTTTCAAACAAGCCGAAAAATATTCAAATTTTTTCTTTTATTCTTTATATGGTTCCTATTGGGATTAGTATTCCTTCTGCAGATTTTCCCCCTAGACATGACCGTTGCTGACAGATTTTTCTATTTTCCGATAGTTGGGTTACTTGGAATTATCGGCGCCTGCTTAAATTTGCTAAAACCTTTAGCCAACAATAGGAAATTAAAATTAATAGGGTATATTTCAGTGATTGTGGTAATTATTTTATTATCCGTACGGTCAATCGTAAGAAACGGAAACTGGTATGACGAACTTACTCTTTATAGCCATGATTCAAAAATATATGACAGTAGCGGAATTGAAACAAATCTTGGCGCAGATTACTTTTCAAAGCAGGACTATAAGAATGCCTTAGTACATTTTGAAAAATCTGTTGACATTTTACCCTCAGAGTTAAACCTGTTTAATGTTGGTCTGGGATACGAGACAATGGGTAATCTACAAAAAGCAAGATATTTCTATCAAAAAGCTTTGTTGCTAAAAAAGTACCCAACAGATAAACACAAAAGTATTGAAATAAATACGATCCAAAGGTTGGCATTTGTTTACCTACTATCAAACGAAAATGAAACTGCTAGGAAATTTGTACAACAACAATTAACTGAATTTCCCAAGAACGGACTTCTCTTGGAATATTTAGCGATTAGTGAATATAGATTAAATAATTATAGCCAAGCATTAAACGATGTAATAAAAGCAAAACAATATATCTCTAATAAGGAAATAGATTATGTATATACGCAAATTAATACCAAACAGACAATCCAAATTCATTAACCGGCCAACTTTAGCTGGCGATAAAACACAAAACCGTCTGGTGCTTATCTGGCATATTGTTAAAAAATTGAGAGCGATATAGAATAGATATAATGCCTATACTGCCGTTTCAAATAGTCAATTTAGCAGCCGATTTAATAATATTCTTCGTTGCGGGATATTACTTCCTGAACTTTGTAAAAAGGGAAAAAGAATTAGAGGAAAAAGAAAAACAATTAAGGGAAAAAGAAGGAAAAATTGACATAGATTATCATCAAGTAGTTGATAACGCCTTAACCAAAGAGAAGAAAATCATAGAAGATGCCACCGCTCAGGCAGCAACGATAATTGCCAAAACCGAGTTTGTGACCCAGGATTCAAAAGAAATGGTTAACAGAGCTTTGCGGCAGATGTCTTTCGATATTCAAAAAGAATCCGATGATATCGGGCGAAAATTCGTCGGTGATTATGAAATGTTTTTAAATAAACTTTCGACAACGTCTCTGGGCGAATTCCAAAATACAACCAAGGAATTCGGGGCAGATCTGGAGAAGCAAATTAAGGAATTCCGCGAAACTTTGCTCCCCAACATCGAGAAAGAAATAGAAAATTACAAGCTGGAACGTTTCAAAACAATGGATAAAGCAATCAATGTCATTATTCAAAAAGTTTCTGAGAAAGCTTTAAATAAATCAATTCCTCCCGAAGATCATAACAACTTAATAATAGAGTCTTTGGAGAAAGCTAAAAAAGAAGGAATTTTTGATTAAAATGGAAAATTTGGATTTATCAGGATTTTTTACAACCAATGTTGAGGCAGCCGATTTTCTGACCCGTCTTTCCGCCATTTCGGAGCAGATTTATAAGACCGATTTTGATTTGGAAAAAGCCCTGATTGAACAATTAGGAGTCAGTAAAAAAGACAGATTCGCTATTCTCTTAAGAGATAATAAAATTCTATTCGGTTCAAATTCGGCGTTAAAAGATTTTTTCGATAAAATACGGGAAAAGATCTCTTCAATGCCTGTAATTTCTCTGACACTGGCTTTTGAGCCGGGGGAGGAAACCCTTAAAATTTTATCCGATTGGTTTCCTTTGAATATAAACAGGCAAATTTTGCTTGATATTAAAATCGATACGAATCTTATCGCCGGAGCATACATCAGTTTTAACGGAAAATACTTGGATTCCTCCGTAAGACCGATTTTTGACCAAACATATAAAGAACTTTCAGCCGTTTAGAATATGGATTCATTATTTAACAGATTGTTAACAAAAACTAAAGAATATGGGGTTGTCCAGCAGGTGAACCACCCAATCGTCTTCATTCAGGGATTGCCGACGGCGAAGATTAATGAAGTAATTATCTTTGAAAGCGGGCAAAAGGGCCAGGTTTTTACTATTAACCGTGGAAAGATTGAGGCCAGAATCTTTTCTTATGAACCGGTAAAGGTCGGGACAAGAGTCACCAAGACAGATCAGCTGTTGTCAGTGCCCGTAGGGAAAGAACTTTTGGGACAAATAATTAACCCCCTAGGAGAACCTTTTGATGAAACAGCGCAATTTGTTACGCCCAAAGAATTCCGCTACTTAGACGTAAGGCCGGGCGGTATATCGGGAAGGAAAAAAATAACCACCCGTATGGCAACAGGAATTTCATTAATTGATTTACTTATTCCTTTGGGGAGAGGTCAACGGGAATTGATTATCGGAGACCGTAAAACAGGAAAAACTTCACTCTTAATGACGATTATTAAAAAACAAGTCTTTGAAGGAGTGGTTGCCATCTATGTTGCAATCGGCAAAAGAAAGAGTGATATCAAGAAAATGAAACAATTTTTTGTCGATGAAAAACTTATAAATCAAATGGTTGTTGTCGCAACCAGCTCTTACGATTCCCCAAGCTTAATTTATCTGACTCCTTATGCGGCAATGTCCATAGCCGAATATTTCCGGGATCAGGGGATACATACTCTGCTTATATTGGATGATCTTTCAACTCATGCGAAATTTTATCGGGAATTATCCTTATTGGCGAGAAGATTTCCCGGCCGTGATTCTTATCCCGGAGATATTTTTTATGCGCATTCAAAGCTTCTGGAAAGAGCCGGTAATTTTAAACATAAAACAGCCGGAGAAGTTTCGATTACCTGTCTGCCGGTGGTTGAAATTGTTGAAGGAGATTTAACCGGTTATATTTCGACCAATCTCATGGGTATTACCGACGGACATATTTATCTTGACAGCAATATCTACTACCAGGGAATGAGACCTGCGGTCAATATCCCCTTATCGGTTACGCGTGTAGGAAGGCAGACGTTAGATAAGCTTGCGCGGGAAGCTAATAAAAATCTGACGGCTTTTTTGGCCCATTACGATAAGCTGCAAAACTTGTCTCATTTCGGACAAGAATTAACGGATGATGTTAAGAAGGACCTTCATTCGGGGGATATAATTTATAAATTTTTCAATCAATCGTATCACCAAACGGTGCCGACACCGATACAGCTGATTATTTTGTCTATGATACTTCAAGGCATTATCGAAACTAAAGATATTCTGGAAGAAGTAAAGTGGCATCTGATTGACGCATATTATAACCGCGGTAAACAAAAAATATTACATGAAATTACGGATACCGACAATTTCACTACCTTTAATGAGAATGTTATGAAAAATAAAGAATCATTACTTAATCTGTCTCAATAATAATCTATGGCAGAGAAAAAAATAATCTTGGAAGAATTGGAGAGTTTAAATAGCTTGAAAGAGTTGGCTGAAAGCTATGAGGAAATTGCAGCAACCCAAATGCAAAAAATTAAAGATTCGGTTCTCAAAACCCGCGATTTTTTGTCGGACATTTCCGATATTTTTGTTGACCTGAAGTCATCCTATCAAAGAGAGGTAAAAGATTTAATGACAAAGATAAAGCAGGGAGGAAAAACACTTTTACCCGTATTGCAGAAAAACAATAAATTATTAATGGTTTATTTATCTTCCAACGGAAGACTATACGGTTCCGTTACCGAAAAAACTTTTGATCTGTTTACAAAGGATCTCAAAAAATATCCGGCAGACAAGGTTGACATATTGGTAATCGGCAGCGCAGGCAAGGAGATGTTTGAAAACTCAAGTTCCAAAGAGCCTTTTGAATATTTTGAAATTCCGGATAACAATATCGGAATAAACCATATAAAAATTGCCATGAAGAAATACTTGCAGTATGAAAGAGTGCATGTTTATTACGGCAAATTCGGTAATGTTGTCAAACAGGATGCAATTTCTACCAGCATTACCGGTGAGGATATTTTTGAAACAGAAGTACCGTCTAATGTCCCCCGTGAAGACAGATTCATTTTCGAGCCTATTTTGGAGAAGATTTTCCATTTCTTTGAAACGCAGATTATGGCGACCCTATTCAGCCAAACTCTTTTGGAGAATCAACTTGCCCGTCATGCGTCAAGGGTGAATGCGATGGAGGAGGCCCTGATCCATATTGAAGGAGAATCGAAGAAATTATATCTTCAAAAAACCCGCATCAAACATAGTCTGCAAAATAAAAAACAATTAGAATCAATGTCGGGCTTTATTTTGTGGGAATTGGGATAAAGATATGCTTACAGGTAAAATTATCAGTATTAAAGGGCAAATCGTCGAGGTGGAATTTTTGGAAGGCGAGCCGCGGATATATGATGTCCTGGTTTGCAAAGATGACCCTTCTGTTAAAATGGAGGTGTACACCTCCGCTTCACAAAACAGTTTTTATTGCCTGGCTTTAACCAGCATTTCAAATCTTCACTACAACACCACCGTCATCAATACGGAACAGCCGCTTAAAATTCCGGTCGGCAAAGAATTACTGGGACGCGTAATTGACACGTTGGGTGAACCGCAGGATGATTTGGGAGAAATTGCCGCAAAAGAGCTAAGACCGATTATTGCCAGGGATATCAAATTTGCCAATACTGAAATACCCCAGCAAATTCTGGAAACAGGCATTAAAGTTATTGATTTTTTTACCCCCATCGTTAGGGGCGGAAAAGTCGGTTTGTTTGGCGGTGCCGGAGTCGGGAAAACAGTTATCTTGTCCGAGATTATTCACAATGTCGTTATTCTTCATGCACAAGAAAATGTTTCGGTTTTTACCGGGGTTGGAGAAAGAACAAGGGAAGGAGAAGAACTCTATACAACCTTAAAAGAAAATAAAGTCATGCAGGGCGTTACCTTGGTTTACGGCAGCATGGGAGAAAATCCGGCAATCAGATTTAGAACTGCTTTTGCCGGCGTAACCCTGGCCGAATATTACAGGGATGTTTTGGGAAAAGACGTATTGTTTTTCATTGATAATATATTCCGTTTTGCTCAATCCGGATACGAATTGTCTACGCTAATGAACGCTCTTCCATCGGAGGGAGGCTATCAGTCAACCTTAGGATCGGAAATGGCATCATTTCATGAAAGACTTGCTTCGACCGTAAAGAACTCTATTACTACTTTTGAGGCAATTTATGTCCCGGCCGATGACTTGACCGATAGCGGTGTGCAAGCAGTTTTCCCTTACCTTGATTCCGGCATCATTCTCTCTCGTAGCGTTTATCAGGAAGGAAGATTTCCGGCAATAGATATCCTGTCCTCCAATTCCGCCGTCTTGAATTCTGAAACAGTAGGGGAAATACATTACCAAACTGCTCTTGATGCTCAGGTTGTGTTAAAAAAAGCCGTTTCTCTGGAAAGAATAGTTTCTTTAATCGGAGAGGCTGAATTATCGGTTCAGGATCAAGTTACCTATAAAAGAGCTAAAATGCTGAAAAATTATATGACTCAAAATTTTACGGTGGTTGAAACCCAAACCGAAAAAAAAGGGATTCAGGTTCCCGTTAAGGATGTAGTTAAGGATGTCAGAGCAATCTTGGACGGTAAAGTTGATATTCTCGGGCCCGAAGACCTGCTATACATAGGAACATTAAAAGATGTTGAGGGAATTTTATTAAATACTTCGTCAAAAGCTTCTCAGACAACTCCTTCTCCGAAAAAAGCCGGCGTTCAAAATCCTCAACAGAAATATCAACCTCCGATAAGTGATTCAAGTTAATTAATGAAATATTAAATGGCCGATAACAAATTGCTTAAAGTAAAAGTCAGAGACAGCCAAAATACTCTTTTTGAAGGGGAAGTCGACAGAATCACATCCATTAACGATGTGGGCACCTTTGATATCTATCCGATGCACGCAAATTTTATTTCTATTCTCAAAAGTCTGCTTATTTTCTATAACAAGAATAAAAAAATTAAGGAAATGGAAATAGAGCAGGCGATTATGAAAGTTAAAAATGACGTAGTTCATATATTTTTGGGCATTGAAGAAATTTCTTTAGATGACGATGAGCAAAATAATGGTAGCGGGATTGTAAAAGTAAGATAGTGATACTATGAATAATAGAGCACATTTAATACTCTAAATAATTAATATGCCCAAGGATAAAAATATAATATCATACGCAGTTGTATTTTGGCTTGATTTATCAGCCTAAATGAATTTCGGAAATCCTCAAATTTTTGAAAGAAAATAACTGGTATATTTTGTGAAAATTTTTTCGTGAAAAAAATAAAAAGTTTTAAAATTCTAAATTATTAATGATTAAGGCTTTTTTCAAAAAACTATAACCCTAATTTTTGAATAAATAATTGACACCAAAAAAAATGGAATTTTCACAAAAAATACGATAAATTTAAAAAATAGTAAATTCTGTAATTTTGTCTGCTCGATTAATATACCTATTGTTATACTTAGATATACTCCGTTTAAACTTAGATATTGACTCCTGTGAGAAATAACCTTTAAACTGAAAATAGGCACAACCTTTAAAAAGAAATTATTCGAAATTTTATGGATTTATCTAATTCAAATAATCAAAGAAAACTCATAACACTAAAGGACGCCGCGCAATTACTGGGAGTTTCTGTTGATGCCCTTATCCAGTGGAATGATTTCAATATCCTCAAGCCGACCATCACGCTTAGCGGGGAAGTAGGATATACTAAGGAGCAAATTGATAAATTTATCTCAATTCAAAGGCCGACGCATGATAGTGCAGTTAACCGTGAAAAAGAGGAAATCTCTCAACCGATTGAAATTACTCAGCAAACCTATTTGCAAGCCGAAGAAAGTCTTCTCATGGTAAACGGTGAAATTCCGGAATTCTCTAAATTCTCTAAAACGAATAAAAATAAACGCTCCTCATTAAGGCTGATTTCAGCCTTTTTAGCTATAATTGCCCTGATAATAGTAATATTGATACAGCAAGACAAACTTAAATTCTTATTCGACCACAACCAATTGATAGCTCAAAAAAGAACGGATAACACGAAAGCAGTCTTGGCTTCGCAAATCAATGATTCCGGTCTTTCGGATAACAGTCTTAAAAATGAAGGTATAAATGTTTTGGGAAATATTTTCAATAAAAATTATAAAGGGAGATCCGGAACAACTGCTGCTGGCAATAATATTAACCAGGTACCGTTTGCCTTATCAAAACCTACGGAAAATAGCGAAACAGGCATAAAAACCGACAATACAATGAGCATCAACAGCGCTGTCGGCTACAGCGATCTGGCAAATTTCCCTAAAAACGTAGATACGGCAGACAATTTGTTTGATGCTGGGGGCAATATCAAAGGAGAAACATCAGGCTCGAATATTCTGGCATTGGCTTTGAAAGCAGTCGGAGTAGCCGGCAGCGATAATTCACTAAGTCCGGCTGCGGATTCGAATGTTCTTCTGACCATTATGGCGCTGGGCTTATTATTCCTTTTCCTTGTCTTAAGAAAGCAGATGTATTCAGCAAAAATGAATGCTGCCGCAGCAACGGTTCATAACTTACCGGATGATATTGAGAGAAGAAAAGTTCTCGAAATTAATCAGAAAGCGGACGGAACCGTTGCGCTTTGTTTTCAGGGAAAAGAATACAAACTTTGTAAACCTGATTTGGATAGTGAATCGGACCAATTCATAGAAAGATTGATGAAGCTGGCTGCGCCCGGCGTCAAAGAAATTGACTACGACACTCTGGGCGATGAAGAAGTCAGATTCAATGCCTCTCTCAGTAAGCTTGTAACGCGCCTGGGTTTTGTCGGCATCAAGAGAGATTTATTTTTTCCGAGGACATCTAAAAACAGAGTTCTATTTAGAAGATATATTACACAGGAGGATTTAACTTCCATGAATTTAACAGCAGATCAGATTTTAAATGAATTTTAAAAATATCCGAGGCTAAAAACCCCCAGGTCCACACAGGTCCGTTTGAGTTCATTCGTATCCTACAGCAGTTTCTTTTTTTGTGCCTGGTTTAAGATTAATTTATTATCAAATTATTTCTTTAAATAGGCATGAACTTATCCGGTACAAGTAAGAAAAAAAAATTATTAACCTTAAAGCAGGCCGCACGGGAACTTGGAATCTCCCCTAATTTGCTTTTGGAATGGAATGATAAAGATATCTTAAAACCGACAATTACCCCTCAAGGCAAAGTTGCCTACAGCCGAGATCAGATTGATAACTTCGGAAAAATCAGACAATTGTCTGAAAACAATACAACCGATAACCATAATCAGCCTCAGTTTTCAAAGCTGTCATTTTTCCAAAAACTCGTCAAATTAGTAGGTCCTAAATTTTATGAAGATGAATATATTAAGACCTATCTCGTATCTCAGGTTAAGGAGTCTATGGGTCTTAGGCTCAATTATCCGTCTAAGAAACTTCTGTCAATTACGGCCGGAATAGTTGTTGTACTTGGAATAATTTTACTGACTCAACAGGACAGGATTAGGTTCATTATGCAAGGAAATAATCAAAGTACTGCGGAGTATAAATACGGACAGAGTGTTTTAGCCGCATCAACAAGCAAAATGGTACTTTCGGGAAGCATTATTTTTCAGGCTCCTTTAAATGCCAAAGAAGACATAACTATGGACAAGAACCTTAGTGTAGGAGGCGAAAGTGTTTTTACGGGCAATATCACGGCTCCGAATGTTCTTTACGGAGTCAGGGCCGGAGACAATATAATCATTACGGACCAAGCAAGTCAAAATCCGGTAATTTCCGTTGATTTGTCAAACACCGTGTCTTCTTTTCAGGGGCAGGCAGGGGACGTAAAGCTTCAGGCGGGCAGTGACATCTCCATCAGCGGGTTGACTGTCAGTGATATTTCCACACTCCAAACTGTCACTTCCCGAGGCCATTGCGATTCGTGCATCACGGATGCAGATGTCGTAAACGGCCTAACGATTGATTCCACGGGAAATATAGCGGGTGAGGCTATTAAAACAGGTGTAGTGGGAACAACTTTCGGAGGAACCGGCCTAACCTCCTATACGGAAGGTGATTTAATATATTCTTCTGCATCAAACATACTCAGTTCTTTGCCGATTGGAACCGTCAGCGGACAGATCCTGCAGGTCGAAAACGGGGTACCCGCCTGGAGCACGATTGCTCTTAATGCCGCGGGAAATGACAATCTCACTTCAGGAGCAAATCTGGTCGGCGTTTATAACGATTTAGTTAATTCTGGCTCAAACAATCTCCAGCAAGTGCTTAAGGATCTTGACACATCAATTGTGACCGCCGGAATTTCACCTTTCACTGTCGGTACTGATGCCACTTACGGTGGGTATATCCGCCCGAATGTTCTGACCAATGATTTGGTCTTCGGCGGAAGCGGGACGCCGCTTAGTTCGAGCCTATTCTTTAATTCTACCGCCGCAAGCTTGTCAATCGGAACAAGCGGAGTACAGAATGGGACCTTGAATATTCTTTCCGCGGGAAGTGCGGCAACCGGCGCGGCAATTACGGTTAACAATGCGGGGAATCTCCTAATTCAAAACTCAAATGTCGGCATAGGGGCGACGCCGTCCGATGTCGATGCGGACAATCATCCCTTCAAATTGGAGGTGGCCGGAAGCATAGGGCCGAATCAAAGCGCCGTTTATGATTTGGGCTCTCCGACTATGCAATATAGAAATCTGTACCTTTCCGGCCAGACTACTTCCGGAGGCAATATTACAATAGCGAATCCTTCTCCTTCAATATTTTTTGTAGAAACCGATAATTCAAATTATCAATTCTCGGTAAATACCGACAACAGCCAATTTGTGATCAGAAACGATACCAACGGAACCAACGATATTGTCGCAAGTTCAAGCGGAGACATTAGTCTGGCAGGAGGGGTTGGCGATACCGGCTGCACGGTTACCAACAGTAACGGAAACATAGCTTGTTCGGGCAATATCACGGGCACAAACAACGGGGTAATCGGTTACTGGGGAAGAAATAATGCCACGGGAATTATCTCTCCCGCAACCAATACGGATACGGTGGCAGTCGGAAACGCCAATCAATTGACCATTGATTCTTCGGGAAATTTGTCGACATCAGGTACAATAAACGGACTGGCGATCACGAACAACGGGGCAAATACTTTGAATATCGCGGCAGGCAAGACCCTAAAGGTAGACAACGGTTTGGCGTTTTCGGGTACGGACAATACTGCTTTTATATTTCCGTCAACCACAGGAGGAACGGTTTTAACCGGCAATGCTCCGTCTCAGACGGTAACTTCGGCTCAAACCATCGGGACTATTTTGGGTTTGGCTGATTCTGGCGGATTAACAGGCAACATTGTCGGGCAAGCTATTTCCTTAACCGGAGCAAATGCTTATGATCAGACCGGACTTTTAATTACATTGAGCGGCGCAACGGGAGCAAACTTGAATGCTTTGGTAGTTAATAACGGCGCAACCGATACTGCCAAAATCGCCAAGTCCGGAGCTGCCACTTTTGTAGGCGTTGATTCGGGAACGGGCCTGATTTCCGGAACAGGCGGAGAAAATGTTACCGGAACAATCAATCTAAACAGTTCGGGTTTGTCGGTCACAAATATCGGTACCGGAACGGGTAATGTTTCAATCGGAAACACAACCGGCACTCTGACTTTGGGGAAGTTTACGACCGATAAAGGACTTCTTTTTACCGACGGATCAGGGGTTGTTTCTCAAACCGCCCAGGGCGCAGCCAATACCGTCCTGCATGGCAACGGAACAGGGGTTCCGTTTTTCTCCGCTCTTAATTTGACATCCGACATTACAGGCGTTTTGGCTATAAGTAACGGAGGTACGAATACCTCAATAATCGGTTCGGCAGGCACGATTGGCTATTCAAACGGCACTGCTTATTCCTTCTCTGGGGTAGGCTTAGTGGGACAAGCTTTGATTTCAGGCAATACGGGTTCTCCAATTTGGACAACCGGAACACTGACTCTTGTGCAAAATTTTACCTCAACCGGTACGGGCGCTCTTACTCTGACAACAGCAGGTACAACCAATGCCATACTTCCGGTAGGCGCCAGCACTCTGGCCGGCCTTGAACCCTCACAGACTTTTACCGGTACTAATACTTTTACCCCATCGGGAACAAATAATGTAATTTTTAATCTTGACGCAGATTCAACATTTCAAAGAAATTTTTCATCATCTACGGATCTAACCTCGGGGTCTAATTATTCGATTTTTAACAGCGCGTCTTCAGGTACGGTCGGAGTAATCGGAGAAAATATTTCTTTGACCGGAACGGATAATGTAACAGGCCTTAATTCTATGACAGGCATTAATTTTGCCAATGTAACAGCGCATGCAAATAACAGCTATAACGCAATTTCTTTCGGCAACGGTTTTACAAACTTCATCAGTTCTCCTTCTATTAATATCTCGGGATCAGGTTCAATCACGGGAGCAACCGGAATTTCTACGACAACATTATCGACTTCAAGCACTGTCACGCTGACTAATCTGCCAACTAGTTCAGGAATTTCAATTTGTGTAGACGAGAACGATAAGGTAATTGAATGTTCGGCAGGTTCTTCCGCCTCTACTTTACAGTCGGCATATGATCTGGGAAACACTATCTCAACCGGCGCCAGCAGAGATATCTCCTTTACTCTCGCCGGAGCTACAAATGATTCAAAATTTTTGATTACCAATGAAGGAACAGCCAGCGCCGTTTTAATCAACGATACCAATCCTGCAACCAACACCTTGATTACTCTGCAATCAAACGGAACTACAAATATGACACTTGATGAGAACGGAGTGTTAAGATTGGCAGGAAGTAATAATCCCGACATTACTACTTTATTCGAAGGAAACTCGTTGTCGATCCGGCCGATTGTAAACACGGCAGACACGGGGACCGGCGGCAATTTATTGTTAAGTGCCGCAGACGAATCGGGAATAACTGCCGCTACCGGCGGAGATGTTAT
>Ga0182021_10006025_pt1 | contig 14396 bp, 14 predicted proteins | sample 612E3MmetaG_FD_120493 | JGI IMG/M metagenome (GOLD analysis project Ga0182021, IMG submission 120493) | Permafrost microbial communities from Stordalen Mire, Sweden - 612E3M metaG (Illumina Assembly) | ecosystem: Environmental > Terrestrial > Soil > Wetlands > Permafrost | place: Sweden... | reverse complement strand
GATTAACATCCCCAATATTTGCGTCCAGTAATGCATTATCAAATGCATTGAGCTTTGTTGGACCTTCAGCCCTTCCAGAAGTTATTGAAACTTTCATTTGTACCACTTAAAATTTAAATAATTGAAAAATAACATAATAGTATTTATCTTTATAGGGTTATCTATAAAAGTTTACATATCTAAACATAGATAGATAATGATAGTATACATGCTATTACAAATAAAGTAAAGATCATAATTAAATGAATATGAATTTTGTTGATCTCTTTTAGATTTTATAAAGATTCAGAATCTCATTAATGGTTTATCGAGAATCAAGTGGATATATTGGAGGTAAAAAATGTCAAAGAAGGTAGTAGAAGTTAAAACCTTAAAAGTTGGTAAATATGTAATAATAGATGGTGAAGCATCAAAGATCACTAGTATTCAAACATCATCACCTGGAAAACATGGTGCAGCTAAGGCAAGAGTTGAAGCAATGGGAGTATTCGACAAACAAAAAAGGAATTTTGTTAAACCAGTTGATTCTAAATGCGATGTTCCTATGATAGACAAACGTTTAGGCCAGGTTCTAGCCATTATGGGGGACAATGTTCAGCTCATGGATCTTGAAAGCTATGAAACATTCGATATTCCAATACCAGATGAACTCAAAGGCAAGCTCAATGAAGGTTCAGAAGTAGATTACATCCTGGCAATGGGTAAAAAGAAAGTTATGAGGATAAAAGGATAATTGGATTGTGGTTTATCCATAATTCATATTAAATTCTGTTATTAAATTATTGAATTTTATTCCAAATATTTAATAAAAACAATGGGTCGAGAATAATATGCTTTTTTATACTGAAAATGTTTCAAAATTCGCATTTTCAATGGAATCAACCGATATCAATATTGAATCCACTCATCATAATGATAATAAAAAATTTGGTATTTTAGGGGTTCCTTTTGACGGCACAGCAAGTTACAAACCGGGTGCAAGATTTGGACCGAGATCTGTGAGGGAAGCATCTTACAACTTCGAAAAATACAACATGATTTTAGATAAAAAAGTATCTGCTAATATATATGATTTTGGAGACCTTGAAGTTGTTCATGGAAATTTCAAAAAAACATGCCAAAACCTCAAAACAACCATATCCGAAATTCAAGCAATGGATATGGTACCCGTTACCATAGGAGGAGACCACAGTATCAGCTACTGTGTTTTAAATGCTATGGATGATAGTGATGCATTGAACTTTCAAGACTTAACTATAATCCATTTCGATGCCCATATGGACCTTAGGGATAGCTTCTTAGATGAAAAATATTCCCATGCAACTGTTATGCGTCGAATATTCGATATGAATCCCAAGGATATAGTCCAGATCGGTATTAGATCAGCATCAAAAGATGAAGCAAACTTTGCAACCGAAAAAAATTTAAAAATCTATAAATCGTGTGATGTAGATGAGAAGCTTGCAGAAATAATAGCATTTATAATAAAAATTGATGGACCAGTATATCTAACCTTTGATATAGATGTCCTGGATCCTGCATATGCGCCTTCTGTAGGAACCCCTTCCTCATGCGGTTTAAATCCTAAACAACTAGAAAAATTGATTTACAGCCTTAAGGGTAAAAAAATTATAGGTTTTGATATTGTTGAGGTTTCTTCCACTAAAATTGGAGATATAACATCTTTAAATGCTGCTAAGATAATTTATGATGTTTTATGTTTGTATTAAAATATTATAAGAATCCAATTATAATTTAGAAGAATTCCTTTGATATTGTTTGAACAAATTTTCTACTCTTTTACAATCTTTCCATCAAATAATTGAGGAATTATACAGAAATTTTTATAGTGGAACGAAAATACCTTTAAACCATTATTGTTAAAGTTTATCTTTAATTAAATTGTTATTAACTGATATAAAATGAAAATTTTTATATCTAAATATATTATGATTTAAAAATTAAAGGTTGATAATATGCACAAAAGAGAAGTAAAGCTTTCTGGCCATATAATAGACTCCCTTATACTTCCAAAAGCTCTTGATTTGATAATGGACATGGGGGGAGACTTTAAAATCCTACAGTTTACTGTAGGTAAGCTCAAAGGCGACATAAGCTATGCCAGAATATTAGTTGAAGCCAATAACAAGATACTACTTGGAGAAATACTGGACGAACTTTCTGAAATTGGTGCAGTTGTTGTTGAGATTAAAGATGTAAAACTATTAAAATCTGAAAAAAACAAGACACTCCCTGCAGATTTTTATTCAACAACCCACCATCCTACCCAAATACGATACAAAGGAGAATGGGTAGTTGTTGAAGATATAGAAATGGACTGTATGATAGTTGTGGATCCTGAAAGTGAAAAAGCAATTTGTGAACCAATAGGTATGATTAAAAAGGGAGATCTTGTAGTTGTTGGTAGGGAAGGAATCCAAGTACTGCCCCCTGAACGTCCAAGGGGTAAGAAAGGTGTATTTGAGTTCATGGCCAGTGAAGCATCCTCAGAAAAACCAATAGCATCCATAATAACTAAGATATCATCGGAGATAAAGGAAGTCAAAAAAAAAGGCGGTAAAATTGCTGTTGTTTCAGGTCCTGCGGTTGTGCACACTGGATCAGGCCCAGTATTGGCCAACATGGTAAAAGAAGGATTTATCGACATAATATTTGCTGGAAATGCACTTGCAACCCACGATATTGAAAGTTCCTTATACGGTACTTCATTAGGAATGTGTGTTAAAACTGGAGAAGCAGTTACAAGAGGCCATAGGAACCATATATATGCTATAAATGAAATAAACAAGGCCGGATCCATAAGAGAAGCAGTTGAAAAAGGAATCCTAAAAAAGGGAATAATGTATGAATGCATTAAAAACAACGTTCCATTTATACTTGCAGGCTCTATACGTGACGATGGACCATTACCCGATGTTATCACCGATGTTATAGAAGCCCAAGATGAAATGAGGAAGTATGTACAGGACGTTGACATGGTAATTATGATCTCAACTATGCTCCATTCCATCGCAACAGGAAACATGCTACCATCGCATGTAAAAAGTATTTGTGTTGACATAAACCCAGCTACTGTTACCAAGTTAAGCGACAGAGGTAGTGCCCAAGTGGTTGGAATAGTTACAGATGTTGGAACTTTTCTTCCTGTACTCTACAACGAGCTAAAATCAGATTAAATTCCTTTTTTTTATTTCCACTTCAATAATTCCAACATTTTCATACCCTCTTAATCTTTTTTTATATGGGATCAACGTATTTGAACCTCAAACTATAATTAATATCATGATAATTCTTTATTAAAAGGGATCAGGGGATATTTTTATGACAATAGTCAGAGGAAATCTTTTAAATGTTTCTACAGAAGAAATTTATGGTGCTGAGATCAGCTTTGAAAATGGAATAATAACTTGTATAAAAAATGTTGAAGGGAATTTTAAAGAATTAATATTGCCTGGTTTTATCGATGCCCACATACATATAGAAAGTTCAATGTTAACACCTGCAAGATTTGCAGAAGCAGTCGTACCCCATGGAACAACGTCCGTTGTATCTGATCCACACGAAATTGCAAATGTCATGGGTCTAAATGGTATAAAGTACATGGCAAACGATTCATCCACTGTTCCGCTTAAAGTATTTTTAACGGCCCCTTCATGCGTTCCAGCAACTGAATTTGAAACATCAGGTGCAATTATTTCTACTGAAGAAATAGATGATCTTCTGAAAGAAGACTATATGGTTGCAATGGGAGAGATGATGAACTTTCCCGGAGTTTTAAATGACGATCCAGTTGTAATGGCTAAACTAAATGCTGCAAAGAAAAATGGAAAACCAATAGATGGTCATGCCCCTCTCTTAACAGGATCAGAACTCTGCAAGTATATAATGTCCGGTATTTCAACGGATCATGAATCAACAACTAAAAATGAGGCCCTTGAAAAAAAACGTAAAGGAATGAAAGTGATGCTTCGTGAGGGTTCATCTGCCAAAAATCTTAAAGACTTGGCAACTTCAGGTGGAGATTTTATTGTATCGGATGACAAAGATCCCGAAGACCTTCTGAAGGGCCATATCGATGAAATGCTCAGAAAAGCCGTTGAATATGGGATAGATCCTGTTAAAGCGGTTAAAATGGTGACTTTGAATCCTGCAGATCATTATAATTTAAACACCGGGAATATAGTTCCTGGAAAAGCAGCAGACCTGGTTTTTATCAAAAAGTTAGAAGAGGTAAATATTCAAAAGGTTATTATCGATGGATCGTTAGTAGCAAAAAATGGAAAACATTTTTTCGATGTAAAATCGATTGAAATTCCAAGCACATTTAAATTAAAACCAAAAAAACCATCTGACTTTGATATTCAAGCTCAAGGATCTTCAGAAAAAGTGAGAGTAATAGAGGTTCATGATGGTCAACTAGTTACCAGCGAAACTTCAGCTATTTTAAACATCATCGATGGAAATTTAGAATCAGATTTAGATAATGATATCCTTAAAATAGCTGTTGTAGAGCGTTACGGTCATGGAAAGATTTCAAATGCATTTATTAAAGGTTTTAGTCTTGGATATGGTTCAATTGCATCCAGTGTTGCCCACGACTCCCATAATATAATTAGTGTTGGAACCAATAGTCAAGATATGGCAAAGGCGGTAAATACGGTTTTAAAAAATAATGGTGGACTTGTAGCTGTTTCTAATGAGATATCTAGTTCCCTTGAACTTCCTGTAGCGGGACTCATGAGTATCAAAAGTGTATTGGATGTTTCATCGGAGTTAAGATTATTAAATAATGCAGTGAAAGATATGGGCTCTAAACTTCAATCTCCTTTCATGTCACTGTCTTTTATGTCCCTCCTTGTGATCCCAAAACTCAAGATAAGTGACTGGGGTCTTTTTGATGTAGAAAAGTTTGATTTTGTTGACCTAATTAAAAAATAATATGTTTTTCTAATCTGATATTTCCCTTAAAGGTTTATTTATCGTATGTTCTAAAAGCCTTTGAAATTTTTTTCATAGCATTCTTATGCTCTTCGCCACCAACTTTGTTGACTATTCTTGAAATCTCTTTCATTCTATGTCTGTAGAGTTTTTCAATGTCCCCTGAAACCATTTCCATCCTTGTTAGATAAACCAACCCTTCAATAATCCCATAAATTGCTCTGTTTAAAGGTTCTACATTTTCTTTCTTTTTAGTTATATCAGAAACTTTGGCCCTCAACACAGTAGTTACAGAAATTCCTAAATTATCTTCCTTTTCAACATCTTTTAGACTCGTGACGTGAGCCATGAAAAATGCATCGGTATTTTTTATGTAAAATTCATTCTTAAAAATTTCAAAATATTTGTTAGGTAAATCACCGAGGGTTGATTCTACGAAAACCATTGGATCCTTGAGTATGTTTACTATAAACCTGTGGTTTCTCTTTATGTTGAGGACTGTTCTTGAGCCATTGTGAAGGTAGACAACAATCTCTTCTCTGTCCTTACAAATTACCCCTATAGGTGCTGCATTAGCGGTTCTGTCCTTATTAACCGTTGTTACAACTGTTTCATATAGTAAGCCCTTTTCCATTCCAATAGATTCCAGATCCAAACAATTATCCCCCTAAATCATTTCCTCAAAATAAATCCTGTTAGTGTTCCGTTTATAATACAGTCAAAGTCCATTTTCATGTGCCATCCAGACTCCCTGAATATATCCATATAACAGAGTCCTATTAATTTTCCATCCTTTTCAAGCACTTCATCGATTATTTTATTAACTTCTTCAGGTTTTACATTAGACTTTGGCATTGCCAATCCGCCTAAAATTACAACTACATCCGCCTTAGGATCTGCATATTCACCAAATTGCATCCCTTGTTTGGTGAGTTCCATCTTTCTTGCACTTTTTATGTCTGTTCCCGTGATAAAAACAGAATCCTTCTCTTTCACAGCATAGGCAAAAAGCATTGCAAATGGACTGCAAACACCAGGCATTCCAATAAATGTGATTTTATCAGCGTTTTTTACCTCTTCTCTGAAAGCTAAAAGGTTTTCTGTAATTCCTGTAAATTCAACGACCTTTTCCATGGATATTCTTCCTAAAAAATGTTAAAATATAGAATATTTAGAACTAAAAAAAATAAAAATGTTCTTTGAAATGTTCAAGTCCTTTAGTAATGGTCTGGTGGCCCCTTCAAAAAGATATATATTACATAAGCTATGATTAATACTATTATAATTGGCACTAACCATATGAAGATATAGAATAAAACAACCGCCACTAGAAGGGCTATTATTATATAAATAAGATCTCTAAATTCCATGCTATATTGTTAGTTTGAAAGCATAAATATATTCCTATATCCACTTATATCATGAAATTTAAATGGGGAAGCAGATAAAACAATCAATATCTGTTTTTAAATAATTTAATTACATTTAAGGAGTTAATAATATGAAAATACTTGTTATTAATAATCATGGACAGTACAATCACAGAATTTACAGGAGTCTTAATTATTTGAAGATACCTTCAGAACTGGTTCCTAATTCAACTTCAATAAAAAATATAAAAGAAAAGGAACCATTTGGATTGATTCTTGGTGGCGGACCTTCAGTAGAACGGTCTGGAAATTCCATGAAGTATGTTAAAGAACTTGAAATTCCCATATTAGGCATATGTCTAGGTCATCAGATAGTAGCTAAGGCATATGGTGGTGAAATAGGTGCTGCAGGTATTGAAAGCTATGCCAAGATCAAGATAAATATACTAGATGAAAACGATATACTAAAGGGTTTTGGGAAGAGTGCGGATGTTTGGGCATCCCATAAGGATGAAGTATGCAAACCTCCTGAAAACTTCAAAGTGCTTGCATCATCATCAATATGTGGAGTTGAAGCCATGAAACACCAAAGCAAACCTATTTATGGAATACAGTTCCATCCAGAAGTTCATCATACAGAAAAAGGAGAAAAGATATTTGAAAACTTTTATGATGTGTGTAATGAATTCCAGAAATCCAAAAATAAATCTTAAAGGGTTTTTAACTATGATTTACTCTATCTAGATTTGGATTTTACTTGTTTCAAAAATATTTTATTTAAATCGTGTTAATTAGGCTATTTTTCATGTTCAATTCAGATATTTCGGCTGTCTGAAAAAAAACATAGTATACTAAAGGGTCCAAAAGCTGCCAAGACATAAAATTAAATCTATTAGAATATAGATAAGAAATAGATTTTATAGTTGTATCAATAAATATTAATTTATATTCAAGGTGAAAATATGCTAGATCCATCTTATTTTATAAGTGAATCAATTGAAGAAATAAAAAATACAATAGGCGATAAAAAAGCCATAATAGCCCTTTCAGGCGGTGTTGACAGTTCAGTAGCTTCAGTTCTTACATCAACAGCCATTGGAACAAATCTGATAGCGGTGTTCGTTGATCATGGCCTTTTAAGAAAGGGTGAAGCAGATTATGTTAACTTTACATTCAAAGAAAGGCTTAATCTCAGAACTATTGATGCAGCGGAAGAATTTTTGAGCAAACTTGAGGGTGTTTCAGACCCTGAAGACAAAAGAAAGATCATTGGTGAACTGTTTATAAGAGTTTTTGAACGAGTTGCAGAAGAAGAAGGAGCTGAATTCCTTGTTCAAGGCACAATCGCCCCAGACTGGATAGAAAGTGATGGACAGATAAAATCACACCACAACATTGCACTCCCTCATGGATTGGTCATGGAAATTGTAGAACCAATAAGAGAACTTTACAAAGATGAGGTTAGAGTTGTGGGAAAGGAATTGGGCCTTCCTGATGAGATGGTAAACAGACAACCTTACCCGGGTCCTGGGCTTGCAGTCCGGATTGTTGGAACCTTAACTAAAGAAAAAATAGATATATGTCGAAAAGCCAATGCAATTGTTGAGGAAGAAGTGAAAAAAGAAGGCTTTGATGCTAGTTTATGGCAATACTTCGCAGTTTTAACTGATACTAAGGTTACAGGAGTTAAAGGAGATATTAGAGATTATGGTTACCTTGTTGTGCTTAGAATGGTCGAATCAATCGATGCAATGACTGCGAATGTTCCTGAACTTCCATGGCACATGGTTAAAACCATTTCCCAGAGGATAACAGCAGAAATACCCGAAGTAACCCATGTTTCACTCTCAGTAAGCGACAAACCACCGAGTACCATTGAATTTGCTTGAAATAACTAATTTTTTCATTAAATTTATTTTTTTTTGAACAGTGAATTATTTAATTTTTGTCTAACAATATATTATTATGACAACCAATCCTAAGGAAGGAGAAACTTTGATCCCAATATACTCTGAGAAAAGTGGAAAGGTAGAAATGGTTGAAAAAATTAAGAAAACCGATGAAGAATGGAATAAAATTTTAAGCAGAGAATCATACAATGTTGCAAGAAAGCAGGACACTGAACGTGCTTTTACCGGTAAGTACCATGATTGCCATGAAGATGGTATATATCAGTGCGTATGCTGTGGAACGGATTTATTTGATTCTAAAACCAAATTTGAGTCTGGAACTGGATGGCCTAGTTTTTGGAAACCGATAGCTGATGAAAATGTTAAAGAACACCAAGACAGAAGTTATGGTATGATCAGGATTGAAGCACTTTGCGCCCGTTGTGATGCACACTTAGGACACGTTTTCAACGATGGTCCAAAACCTACAGGACTGCGCTATTGTATGAATTCTGCATCCCTCAATCTAGTTAAAAGACAATGAGTTATCATACTTAAGAATTTCAAGTAAATTTTGATGTTAAATATAGAATAGATAGCTTAATGGTTACTGCTCATATGCTCTCATCGATCTTATTAAGTGGGTAGTTCACATAATGTAAACTAGACAAATATGATAAACGGAAAGACAGCTTATCTCAAGAAACTGACATCCAGAATGAATATGCAGTCTGTTGATGTAGGTAAAGAACTTGATGGGAGCACTCCACCATCTGTTTTTATTGGGAGCTGGAATTATCCTAAGGTATATGCCGGACCCATGATAGCTCCACTTTCAGGAGACACTACCATCATGGACATGCCAGAATCTTGGATTCCACAAGATAAAAGCCAGGAAGATATTATAGGCTATAGAATGAATCTGGTTCGTGGAAAACAGATTGTAGGGATAAAGGATCTTGAAAACTCTTTTGTTGAAAAACTTCAAAATATATCACTTTCAGAAAATTCCATAGAAAGTGAAGCAAAATTCATTAAAAAACCTAAAGGTACTTCATTTAGTGATGAACATGCTCCTCACGGCCCTAGTGCAATTATACAGAAGTTTGACATCGAAAGTGTTAAATGGGATCATGAACTTGAGAAAGTATTCTACGACAGTGACCTTAAAGCTGCAGATGCTGTTTTAGATCTAAACAACAAAGGAATACCATTCTCAAATATCCAAAAAGCCTTTTCAGTAGGTGCTATGGGTGTTGGTAAAAGGAGAAGACTTGTACCAACTAGATGGTCTATTACTGCCTGCGATAGTACCATAGGTGATCGTCTGCTTAAGAGTGTCCTTTATAATGATGTCTTAGACACACATCGTGTTTATGAATTTTCAAGTCTTAACAACTACTATGCCGTTCTTCTCCTCCCTAGTGAATGGCAATATGAATGGATAGAAGCGTTTTTACATGTTCTAGGACGTGAAGAACTCATATTTTCAGACTATGAAAATAACTCGGGTAAAAAAGGTTATTCACGGGTTGGAGGATGTTATTACACTTGTAAGATGGCTGTGCTCGAAGCACTCGCCTATGAAGGTAAACAAGCTGGAGCAATAGTTTTAAGAGAAGCTTACAACGGATATGTTCCCCTTGGTGTATTCAATGTTCGCGAAAATGTTAGAAATGCAATGAATCAAAAACCTATTGAATTTGAAGACATAAAAACTGCTCTTTCATACATCTCTACTAAGCTCAAACTACCAATGCAAAGTTTTGTGAAGCAGAGTGACCTTTTAAAAGAACTTTTACAATCAAGACAGACAACTTTGGACAGTTTTATACCAAGATGATAAAATGAATCTTTTCTATAGACGCCCTTCTATCAAAACAAGAGAGGTCATGAGCCAAACAGCACTCCATATTAAACACGCGCCTGGCAATAGATATGAAGAGATAAACCGTGCTGAAGATAGTATAAAAAAGTTTACCCACCATGAACAAGTAAAAATTGTTAACAGTGGAAACTCTGCCATACTTTCAGTTATGAGTACCTATAATAGCAAGATCATGATTCCCGATCAGGGCGGTTGGACTGGATTTAAGAAGATGGCAGACTTTTGTGGTCTTGAAACTGTGATCCTTCCAACAGAACTCGGGTTGGTAAAAACGGAAATATTAGAAGATTATATAGATAAATTCAATCCTGAAGCCCTTTTTATTACTAGTTTTGCAGGATATATGGCAGAACAACCTTTAAAGGATATTTATGATATTTGCGTTAATTCAGGAGTTGTATTGGTTGAAGATGCATCTGGTGGAATCGGTGATGAACGGGGACTTCTTGGAAACGGTTTACATGCCCATATTATCATTGCATCTACAGGAACCCCCAAGACAGTTAATGTAGGAAACGGTGGTTTCGTCTCAACCAATGATAAACAGATGATTGTTTCGGCTAAAAATATTTTAAATAGTGTGAAGGCAGATCCTGTAACATGTGCAGGGATTGATTCTGAGATAAAAAATTCTCCTGACATACTTTCAAAAACAATGAAAGCATGCGACTTTTTAAAGTCAGAAATAATTGAATTTAGGGAAGTATTATATAATAACAAAATGGGCTTAAATGTTACTATACCTGATGAAAATCCCAAAAAGTTGGGTTACGAATTAAGAAACAGAATTAATGTTCAAGGAGGGAGTATTATCACTATTTGTCCCAATAACAATAGGGTAAAGTTGAAATCAGTTTGCATAGAAATAAAAAATCTCAATGTAGATTGTATGGTATCTGAAAATCTTAATCAAATCTCTCAAATTTTAAAAACACTCGATTGAACAATAATTCTTGATATATTAAAGAAATCTCCTTAAAACTTTTTTCTACTATATCATCAGCACTCAAAGGATAAAACTAATTTTCAAGTATTAATAGTGCTGTCCTCTCCATTAAAAGTTTTGAAAGATTCCCGATAGTTTCAGATTCAATATCTGAAATGTCATAAATATCTTTTAATTTATCGTCATCTGGTTCAAGGATTTTATCATCCCTTTCACCCAAGATATCTGCTAACTTTTCCATAATATCATTTTCGCAACCAACTACAACTGCGCAGACTTTCATGTCTCCATTTTTCAGTCCAAGCATTTTAAGTGCTAAGGATATTTGTCTCTGACCCGAAGTTCTAACACAAATTTCCAGACCTAAATCCTTGGAAATATTTTCTTTCCTAGAAAATGCTTTTATTGCATGTATGGTTGCATGTATTGCATGAGATTTACCTGCTATTCCTTCTGCATCCATCAGTTGGATTGTGCATTTAAAATTAGATTTGCTTAAATCGTTCATTATCTCTTGAAAATCTGTTATATGGCTATTAAATCCTGCAACCTGTATATTAAAATTTTCGATATTTTCAACCGTTCTGATTTCTTTATCCATCCCTTCCCCTCCAAGATAACAGGAAAAATACAGATTCTATGATATTTTTTGCCTGAATGATATGTGAACACCTATTACACCCTTGAAAAATTTAGATACACCAAATATCAATTCCAATAGCACAAAAATCTGTATAAAAAAGATCAAAATTGATGCAACACTTCCACTATCAAAGTTGAAGTGGATATTGGATATGTTAAGGAAACTATGTGTCAGGTAGTACATTAAAAACAATAGAAACAATCCTACAATGAACTGTACTGTTAACATGAAAAATAGTTCAGCAGATTTTATCATGGAATCTTTGACCTTTTCATGCATATCAGTAAGTGCCATTATATATGTGAAGCTTAAAAGTGACAGAGTTGCAGATACAAGCACAAAAACTTCTATTAAGCTTGTTATCTGGTCGTAGTCATGTATCTTTATTGCACCCAGTATGAAAGGCACCAAAAATCCTATTGTAAGTATCATGCCCAAGTATGTGGACACAAGATTTTCCAATAAGCTGAAAAATCCCTTTAGATGATAGTGTTTCCCCTTTGATGGTGCAGATTTCATGTATAAATTATTGGAATCCTTGTTTATTATATGTTCATTAATATTTGAGGAAAACATCCCAAAAAAAAGTTAAAATAATATTTCTGATTGTTTAAGATAATTCATCTTTTTTTTGAGCATCTCTTATCTTTTGGTCACTGACTATCTTGTTCACTCCGCCTAGAACCGCCTCGACACTTGCCATTATAATATCCGGCTCTGTACTTCTCGCACTGACCACGTTATTACCATTCTTGAGTTTTACAACCACATCTATCAGAGCGTCTGTTCCTCCGGTTATTGCATCTACATGGTATTCTTCCAGCTGAATGTCTGCAACATCCTTTACGCTTTTCTTGATTGCTACTATGGCTGCATCCACAGGACCTACTCCGGTACCTGCTTCAACTTTCTCAACCCCGTCCACATTGATCTTGACAGATGCAGTAGGTGTAACCTTGTTTCCAGAGACGATTGTAAGTTCTTCAAGTTCCACTGGTTTTTCTGGGAGCACTCCGAGAGCATCTTCTGCAATTGCCTGAAGGTCAACATCTGTAACACATTTTCCCATGTCTCCTAGTGCTTTTATTCTTGAGAATATCTGTTCAAATCGGACATCGTCCACCCTCAGCCCCATCTCTTTGATCCTCTTTCTGATGATGTGGGAGCCTACATGTTTACCCATTACAAATCTTCGTCGGTGACCAACGAGTTCTGGAGTTATTGGCTCGTATGTCTCTGCTTTCTTAATTACACCGTCAGCATGTATGCCTGATTCGTGTGCAAATGCGTTTTCGCCAACTATTGCCTTGTTTGGCTGTAAATATATTCCTGTCATCCTTGCAACAGTTTTTGACATTTCATATAACATGTTGATATTAATGTTTGTCTTGACATCATATAGCGAATACAGTGAGACAACAACTTCTTCAAGTGATGCGTTACCAGCACGTTCTCCTATTCCGTTAACAGTTACATGTGCCTGGCTTGCACCTGCCCTCAAAGCTGATAGGGTATTTGCAACAGCCAATCCAAAATCATTGTGGCAGTGAACACTAATAGGCACTCCCAGTTCGCTTAAACCGTTATAAAATTCATAGGATTTTTCAGGTGTTAACATTCCAACAGTATCACAGGCACATATCCGCTTTGCCCCTGCTTCAATTCCTTCACTGAATACTTGTTTCAGGAATGTATAATCACTACGGGTAGCGTCTTCTGCAGAGAGTTCAACAAGCAAACCGTGATCAACGGCATATTCAGCAGCTTCAATAGCAGTATTCTTTACTTCTTCCCGGGTTTTTCTAAGTTTGTATTCTATGTGAAGATCAGATGTAGGTACAACCAGATGCACACTTTCAACACCACATTCAAGAGCAGCATCAACATCCACTTTGACTGCTCTTGCAAAGCTGCATATTTCAGCTGAAAGGCCTTCAGAAACTATTTTTTTAATTCCTTCTCTTTCACCTACCGACGTAATAGCAGAACCTGCCTCAATAACGTTTACACCAAGCTGGTCCAGCTTTATAGCTATTCTAAGTTTCTGATCTGGAGTTAAAGAAACTCCAGGAGTCTGTTCCCCATCCCTAAGTGTTGTGTCAAATATTCTTGCTTTCAAGGTCACCCTCCACTTTATTCTCTTTAAAATGAAAATTATTTTGATTAATTGAATTTCATGATATTTTTATAAATACACAAAGATCATTATTATCTCTATAATGATAAATGATATTAGTAGTTATATGAAAAAATCTTTTAATAAATAGTTTAGCTTTTAAAAATCGATTTATTCAATATCTCACTGAATTTAACCATTAAACTTTTTTAAAAGGGATATTACACGGGTTAAACTTTTGTGCATTCTTATATGGTGCTGTTCTATTATTTCAAAGTTTGTTACATTGACAAGCCCTTGGATATCCATGTAATGTGGTGTAGCCATACAAATTCTTCCATCATCAATGAGTAGTTCTTCCATTGTGATAAGGGACTGAGCATAAAGGTCTTGACTCTCCTCACCCCCAGTAGATGCAGAAATACCATACGGTGGATCTGTTGCTATTGCATTCACCTTGTAAGGTAGTTCAATATATCTGGCATCTCCTTGAAAAATCTTGTAGTCCTTTACACTGCAGAATTCAAGATTTTTAATTGTACCTTCAACCATTCTTTCATCAATATCAGCACCAACAACCTTTGT
>Ga0182021_10006024_pt1 | contig 14397 bp, 7 predicted proteins | sample 612E3MmetaG_FD_120493 | JGI IMG/M metagenome (GOLD analysis project Ga0182021, IMG submission 120493) | Permafrost microbial communities from Stordalen Mire, Sweden - 612E3M metaG (Illumina Assembly) | ecosystem: Environmental > Terrestrial > Soil > Wetlands > Permafrost | place: Sweden... | reverse complement strand
CAGCGTTCGGTCTACGAAAGCGCCAAGAACACCCAGGATAAACGCGGGCCGCTGCTCCAGGCGCATTTTCCCGAGCCGGACAATCTCCGCCGGCTCGCCGGCCAGATCAAACAGCACGTCATCGAAAACCTCGACACCTACCTGCCGGCCGTCGAGGCCCAGCTCCGCTCCCACGGCGCGCAGGTGCATTGGGCGGCGAACGCCGAGGCGGCCAACCATGCCGTCCTCTCGATCATGCGGGCGCGCAACGCCACGAAACTGGTCAAGGCCAAGACCATGGTCAGCGAGGAAATCCACCTGGAACCCTTCCTCCACCAAAACGGGATCGAGTGCCTCGAAACCGACCTCGGCGAGTTCATCGTCCAGATCGATCACGACCGCCCGAGCCACATCGTGCGGCCGATCATTCACAAGAACCGCCGCGAAGTAGCAGAGAGTTTCGAAAAGCACGGCCTCGGCGCCTACAACGACAATCCGACCGTCATTACGCAGCGCGCCCGCGACTTCATGCGGCAAAAATACCTCGCCGCCGACGTCGGCATGACCGGCGCCAACTTCGTCGTGGCCGAGAGCGGCCGCCTCGTGGTCGTGACCAACGAGGGCAACTCGCGCTTCTGCCTCGCCGCCACCAAGTGCCATATCGCGCTCGTCGGCATCGAGAAGATCCTCCCGCGCGACCGCGATCTCGGCCTCTTCCTCAACTTGCTCGCCCGCTCCGCCACCGCCCAGCAGCTCACGGTTTACACCGAGTTCATCCGCGGCCCCAAAGCGCCCAACCAAACCGACGGACCCGAGGAGATGCACGTGATCTTCGTCGACAACGGCCGCACCGACGTGCTCGCCAGCGACTGCCGCGAGATCCTGCGTTGCATCCGCTGCGGCGCCTGCCTCAACGTGTGCCCCGTGTACCGTCAGGCCGGCGGCCATGCCTATCGGGCCGTTTATCCCGGGCCCATCGGCTCCGTGCTGTCGCCGCTGCTCGCGGGCGAGCATTTCGCCGATCTCGCCGATCTGCCGAAGGCGTCGAGCCTGTGCGGCGCCTGCAACGAGGTTTGCCCGGTCAACATCCCGATCCCCGATCTGCTCCTGAAACTGCGCAACAAAAACAAGCTGGCCCACGGCCCCTCTTGCGGCACGCCGCCCATGGGCGCCTGGTCGCTGCTCGCGAGCCAGCCGATGGCATGGAAGGCGTCCCTCAAGCTGGGCGGTCTCGGCGTCGGCATCGCCAGCCATCTGCCGCGGGCCCTGAAGATCGCCCCGTTGCGCAATTGGGACGACCACCGCACGCTGCCCCCCTGGCGCGGCGGTGCCTTCCGAAAATGGTTCAAGGATCGCCCGCACCCGGTGGACGGGACCAAGCAATGATTCTCTCCGGGTGTAGCCACGAGCGTGAGCGAGTGGACAATAGGACCGATATGACCAACCGGACCGATCCGCCGCATCCCGCTGTAGCCGGGGTCGCCGACCCCGGCTTCCGGCCTCGACGAGGCCGGCTACAACGATCCCGCCCGCCTCCCTCCTTCGCCCGTAAACTCGCTCCTGCCACTGGCTAGTTGCAGCAACTGGCACATCTTCATCGCACCTTTTCATGCCCGCCCCGAAAAATTTCGAGCCGTTCATTCCCGCGTCGCTCTCGACGATGCGGGAGTTTACGCTGCGCGCGGTCCTCACCGGCACGATCCTCGGCATCATCTTCGGGGCGTCGTCGCTCTATCTGGTGCTGAAGGTCGGCCTGACTGTCAGCGCCTCGATCCCCGTGGCGGTGATCTCGCTCGCCCTGTTCCGCAGCTTCTCGAAGCTCGGCGGGCGCGACGCCACCATCCTCGAGAACAATATCTCGCAAACCGCGGGCTCAGCCGGCGAGTCGATCGCCTTCGGCATCGGCGTGACGATGCCGGCAATCCTCATCCTCGGCTTCGATCTGGAGTTCACGCGGGTCATGCTCGTCGGGCTGTTGGGCGGCCTGCTCGGCATCCTGATGATGATCCCGCTGCGGCGCGCGCTGATCGTCAAGGAGCACGGCGCGCTCAAATATCCCGAGGGCACGGCCTGCGCCGCCGTCCTCATCGCGGGTGCCTCGCCCGAAAGTCGCGCCGCGGCATCGCCCTCCGCGCAACGCGACATGGCCGTCGCCGCCGCCGCGGGCCTCGGCCAGTCGGCCGGCGGCAAAGTAATCTTCACGGGCTTCGCCGTCGGACTGCTCTACAAGACCCTGAACAAGGCCCTCAAGGGCTGGAACGACATTCCGGAAAAAATCTTCGGCGCCCCGTTCAAGGGCGGTTCCGTGGGCATGGAAATTTCGCCCGAGTTGCTCGGCGTCGGTTACATCATCGGACCGCGGATCGCCTCAATCATGTGTGCTGGCGGCGTGCTCGCGTACCTGGTGCTCATTCCGATGATCCGGTTCTTCGGCGAAAACCTCGCCACGCCGCTGGCGCCAGCCCATGCACTGATCGCCACCATGTCGCCCGACGACATCCGCGAGTTCTACGTGCTCTACATCGGGGCGGGTGCCGTCGCCGCGGGCGGCATCATCAGCGTGATCCGCTCTCTGCCGACGATCTGGCACGGGTTGGTCGGCGGCCTGGGGGGCTTCCGGAAGTCGCCCGTCAATTCCCCGACCGGCGACGAAGCGATGGCGCGCACAGACCGCGACCTGTCGATGAAGTTTGTCGGGGTGGGTCTGGTGTTGCTGCTCGCGGCGATCGTGCTGGCGCCGTCGCTGCACATGAATCTGCTCGGGGCGGTGCTGGTGGTGGTGTTCGGTTTCCTGTTTGTGACCGTGTCGTCGCGCATCACCGGCGAGATCGGCTCCTCGTCCAATCCTATCTCGGGCATGACGGTGGCGACCTTGCTGCTCACCTGCCTGATCTTCCTCGTCATCGGTTGGAAGGGACCGAAATACTACGTTACCGCGCTTTCGGTCGGCGCCATCGTCTGCATCGCGGCCTCGAACGGTGGCACGACTTCGCAGGATCTGAAGACCGGGTTTCTGGTCGGCGGTACGCCGCGTCTGCAGCAGCTGGCCATTCTCTTCGGCGCCTTCGCCTCCGCCGTGGTGCTGGGGCCCGTGCTGTTGCAGTTGAATGAACGTTCCACCGTGTACGTGCCGGTCGCGCAGGTGGCTCCAGGGCTGCATACCGACGCGTCGGAACTGACTGCAACTGACACGCTCCACGGCCCGCAAGCCCAACAGGATCCTGCCCAATATCACGTGTGGCAGAAAACCGGCTCGGAGGGCGGTCCCCAGGGAAGGTATCTCGTCAACGACCGCGGCGAGGCGGTCTGGCTGGTGGATCCCGGGATCAACGGCACGCACAAGACGCGCCCCGATGGCACCACCGTGGACAAGTACAACGCGCCGAAGGCGACCCTGATCAGCTACATCATCAAGGGCATTTTGGGCGGTGACCTGCCGTGGGCGCTGGTGCTGCTCGGCGTCTTCATCTCGATTACGCTCGAGCTGGCGGGCATTCCGTCGCTGGCGTTCGCGGTCGGCGTGTACCTGCCGCTCTCCTCCTCGACGCCGCTCTTCGTCGGCGGGCTCGTCCGCTGGCTGGTGGACCGCCATTGGAAAAAACAGCCGAGCCACGCACACCTCGACGCCGAGGGTCTCGCGGCCGAGAGCGACAAGAGTCCGGGCGTGTTGCTCGCATCCGGTTACATCGCCGGCGGTGCGATCGCCGGGATCCTCATTGCGATTCTCTCCGGCGTGCCGGGGCCGGACAAGATCGACGCGTGGTTCAAGAACTGGTCCACGGCGCACAATCCCTTCTTCAACGGCCCGCACGCCGACGCGCTCTCGCTCCTGCCCTTCGCCCTCCTCGTTGGCTACCTGTATCTCGTCGGCCGCGAGCTGTTCCTGTCCAGCAAGAAACCGGCATGATCCAGATACAACCCTACGATCCGATCCATTTTTTACAGGAGGCCGCAGAGGTAACGGAGAAAACGGAGAATGCGTTTATGGCATTTCAACCTCTCCGTTCCCTCTGTTGCCTCCTGTAAGAATTCTGGAAAATCTGTTCTTCTACCATCCAACCCATTTCAAACAAATAGCAGCGAAAACATAGAATACATTCCGAAGGTCCAATTCCCTCTCTGCTTCCTCTGCTACCTCCTGTAAAAAATCCGGATTACCATGAACACCGACCGCGAAGCCATCCTCTCCCGGGTGCGTGGCGCCTTGGCGCCGCTCCCGCAACGCACTCCCCTTCCCGATTGGGATCCCGCGCTCGCCAAGTCGCGCGCCCTCCTGGGCGACCGCGACCTGCTCACCGTGTTTGCCGAGCGCATCAAGGCCTACAATGGCCTCGCGCTGACCGATCCCGCCGAAATGGTGCAACAACTGAAGACCGGCGGCTGGATGCGCGGCTATTGCGACCCCGCGCTGTGGCCGCAGTTCAAGTCGTTTTTCGGCCCCGAATTCACGGTCAGCACCGAGTACGACCGCACCCGCGTCGACGACTATGCGTTCGGCATCACGCGCGCCGTCGGCGGCATTGCCGAGAGTGGCACAATCATCCTCCACGACGCCACGACGTCGCGCCGCCTCGCCGCGCTCGCGCCGTGGGTGCACGTCGCCGTGTTTTCGAAGTCGCAGATTTTCGCCACGATCGCCGATGCCGCGCAGGCGTTGGGCGACGACCAGAACATCATCTGGGCCACCGGCCCGTCGAAGACCGCCGACATCGAAGGCATCCTGATCGAAGGCGTCCACGGCCCCGGCGCGCAGATCGCGCTGGTGCTGGCATAGCGCAGGCATCTGTTTTGCCCCGTAGCAGCCCGTAGCAGCCCGTAGCAGCCGAGGTCACTCGGCTGGCATTGCTGTTCGCACGTGGCAATCGGTCTTGTGCCGAAACGGTATTCCGTAGCGGCGATCTGTGACCGCCGACCAAACGTGGGGAGCCTAATATGTCGTTTCGGCGGTCATAGACCGCCGCTACCGGGCACGCTCAGGGGGCCGGGCAAGAGAGCCAAGCTGCCGGCGTCGTCCCGCTTACTGGGCCGCGCCTGACTTTCCTTCGCGCCAATTGGCGCGCCCCCCCATTCGGCTTTCGTGTTTTTCGCGTGTTGTCTGATGTCGCTTCGCTCGGTACGTGGGCAACAATCCGAATCCGTGCCATCCGCGGGAAGGCTTTCTCCGTTCCCTCTGCGCCCTCCTGTAAAATCTGATTCCGGTTTGGTTGCGGCTCCGCCGCGCTGCGACCAGGTGTTACTCCGTTAAGTCCACGGCTGGGAATTCATCGATTCCCAGAGGGAATGATACGTAATACGTATCATTGGGCACTGGTATGTTTTTGCGGGGAAAGTCACGGAGTAATACTAGGTGGTGCGCGGATTTACCTTTCCACGAGAAGCCCGGCTCGCGATATTTTTCGCCGTTTTCCGCGCTGCACCGATCCCGAATCACACCGCCCCTCACCACCCATGCGCCTCACCCTGATTCTGTCCGTTGGTCTTTTGCTGGCTGTTCCCGCGTTGTCCGCCCGGCAGGCTGTGCTCAATCCGAAGGCGCGGCTCGCGCTGGATCTCGATGGCAAATGGAACGTCATCGTCGATCCCTACGACAACGGGTATTACGATTACCGGCTGCAGCCCTTCGATGCCAACCCCAACCCCAGCGGCGGATTCTTTCTGGACCGCGTGCCGGCCAACAAATCCGAGCTCGTCGAATACAGTTTCGACCGCAGCCCCACGCTCACCGTCCCGAAGGATTGGAACAGCCAGGATGCCAAGCTGCTGTTGTACGAGGGCGCGGTCTGGTACCGGCGGATTTTCGATTACACCGCGAAAGCCGGAACCCGCGTTTTCCTCCACGTCGGTGCGGCCAACTACGAGTCGCAGGTCTATCTCAACGGCAAAAAACTCGGCGAGCACACGGGTGGTTTCACGCCCTATGACCTGGAAGTGACCGGGACGGTGAAAGCCAATGGCAACTCGCTGGTCATTCGCGTCGACAATCGCCGCCACCGCGAAGGCGTGCCGACGGTCAACACCGACTGGTGGAACTACGGCGGGCTCACCCGCGAGGTATATCTGTTCACCACGCCGCAGACGCTGCTCTCGCGCTACACGGTACGCCTGCAGCCGGGAGATCCCGCCAAACTCGAAGTGCTGGCCGAACTGGACGGTCCGCAATTGCGGCAGGAGGTGACCGTCGAAATTCCTGAACTGCACCTCGCCGAAACAACGTCGAGCGACGAGCAGGGCCGCGCGCGGCTGGTGGCGGATGCACCGGCCGACCTGCAGCGCTGGGCCCCCGAACACCCCAAGCGCTATGACGTGCACGTCAAATGCGCGTCCGACGAGATCGTCGAAAAAATCGGTTTCCGCACGATCGAGGTGAAGGGCCGCGATATTCTGCTCAACGGGCAGCCGATCTTCCTCCGCGGGATTTGCCTCCACGAGGAGAACCCCATGCGGGGCGGTCGGGCGTATTCCCGCGAAGACGCGCAGCTCGTGCTCGGTTGGGCGAGGGAATTGAACTGTAATTTTCTGCGCCTCGCGCACTACCCGCACAACGAGAACATGGCCCAGGTGGCCGATGAGCTGGGCCTCCTCCTGTGGGAGGAGATTCCGGTTTACTGGACGATCCAGTGGGAAAACCCCGCCACGTTGCAGAACGCGCGCCAGCAGCTCAACGACCTCATCGTGCGCGACCACAATCGCGCCAGCGTCATCATCTGGTCCGTGGCCAACGAGACTCCGCCCGGCGAGGCGCGCACGAATTTCCTGCGGCAACTGGTGACGGACGCACGCGCCCTCGACGGATCGCGGCTGGTGTCCGCCGCGATGGAGGTGCGCACCGCGCCGGATAATCCGCATCGGAAAATCGTCGACGATCCGCTCGGCGAGTTCACCGACATCCTCAGTTTCAACGAATATGTCGGCTGGTACGATGGCACCCCGGAGTCGATTCCGCTGGTGGAGTGGGCGCTCAAGTACGACAAGCCGGTCGTGATCACCGAATTCGGGGCGGACGCGCTGCAAGGGTTTCACGCCGACAACCTGACCCGGTTCAGCGAAGAATATCAGGCGGACGTGTACCGGAAGACCGTGCCGATGCTCCGCCAGATTCCCCAGCTCCGCGGCATGAGCCCGTGGATTCTGTGCGATTTCCGCTCGCCCCGGCGCCTCCTGCCGAACGTGCAGGACGGCTGGAACCGCAAAGGACTCATCGGCGAGAACGGGGTGAAGAAGGAAGCGTTTTCCGTGCTGGCCAGCTTCTACGCCGAAATCCGCGACCAGGGTTACCTGAAGAAATAATTCGGCCGTAGGTAGTTTGCCCAGCGTCCCCCGCGCCGTAACCGGCGCGGCTACTTTCCGATCGTAGCCGCCGCGGTTACGCGGCGGAACTTGGGGGTTGCCCTTGGCTCAGAAACCAAATGGTAGGGCGGACTATCCTTCGTCCGCCGTCGAGTCCGAGGAGGGAACACGGCGCGTTAGGGATAACGCGCCCCACCTCTACGCGCGAACCTGCCTGAGGGCATTCCATCGCTCGGTGAGCGTCCGAATCCGTTGCTCACGTTCGGCGGTCTGTGCCCGAAACCGCATGAGGGCATTCCAGCGCGCAGCGAGCGCCTGAATCCGCTCCGCCCGTTCATCGGTCTGCGCGCGGACTTCCCCGATGCCATCCCATGGCTCGGTGAGAGCATTGGCGTGCGGCAGAGTGGAAATTTCGGTCGGCTGCCCGCTGGTCTCTGGTTCGGACGTGGTTCCGACATACACTCCGGGAAACGGGATGACGACACCCAGATCGGTTTCAACGGCAGAACAGTTTTCTTCGCACGGGAGAGAATTGGTTTGAGTTGGGTTCATACCCTTAACGCGAAATCTCCCGGACAAACACGCCATGGGCCCTGAATCTTTTTTTGGGGCCGCGCCTTTCTCTCGTCAGATCGGGCGCGGTGGAGCCAAAATCATACACCAAAATGGAAGAGACGGATTGACCGCTGATGCACGCTAATGAGCGCCAATCCGGAAATGTAGCCGCGACGGTTACGGCGCGGGGTCCCATGGGCGTCTCGGGGAAAGGTTGCCCGCGAATGAACACGAATGGCCGCGAATGCAGTTTCGGAACTCCGCGACCCAAAACCCACAACTCAGAACGCAAAACCTCCTTCCCCTCCGCGCCCTCAGCGGCCTCCTGTAAAATCCGATGCCGGTTTGGTTGCGGCTCCGCCGTGCCATGGTCTCCGTGACGGCAGTGCGGAGCGGAGAATCAGCTTTTCGCATACGGTTTGCCTTTAAAAAAGGGGAAGATCGGTTGGACCGAGTTGAAGCAATGCGCATACGCGTTACGGTCCCCCCGTGAAGGACGGCGAAATCACACTCATCCTTGATCGGATCGAGCAGGGCGACCCGCAAGCCGCCGAGCAATTGCTGCCGCTGGTCTATGAAGATTTGCGCCAATTGGCCGCCGCCAAGATGGCCCACGAAGCGCCCGGCCAAACCCTCCAACCCACCGCCCTCGTCCACGAAGCGTGGCTGCGCCTCGGCGGCGAAGCGCAGCCGCAATGGAGCAATCGCGCCCATTTTTTCGCCGCGGCCGCCGAGGCCATGCGGCGTATCCTGATCGACAACGCCCGCCGCAAGCACGCCCAGCGCCACGGCGGCGAACTCGCGAAGGTCAGCGCCAATGCCACCGGCTTCGACGTCGCCGCCCCGACCGGGGACGACGAGGAGCTGCTCCTCGTGAGCGACGCACTCGACGCCCTCGCCCGGCACGATGCCCGCATGGCCGAGCTCGTGAAGCACAAATATTTCACCGGCCTTTCGCTCGCGGAGACGGCCGAGTTGCTGGGCATTTCCCTCCGCACCGCCGACCGCGACTGGGCCTACGCCCGCGCGTGGCTTTTCAACGAGGTCAAACGACTGCGCGGTTGAAGCGAGGAAACCGGACCGCCCCGGGAAAAATATATCGGTTTCCATGGCGTATTAAACGGGCGGATTCCGCTTTGAGAGTTGAATCCATCTTCGAGCTCCCGCCCTCGCACCGGTCATGCACTTCTTCGCCGCAAACGCCGTCGGTCCACCCCCACGCCTTAATGGGCACGGCTACTACGCGATCGATCTGGATTTTACAGGAGGCCGCAGAGGAAACAGAGGAATGATTTTCCCGCGGATTACGCGGTTATGAAACGCGACGTTGACATCTTTGCCGAGGCGCTCGACCTGCCGACGGTCGCGCGCGCTGCATTGTTCGACCGCGAATGCACGGAAGACCCCGCCATGCGCGCCCGGATCGAGGCGCTGATCGCCGGCTACGAGAGTGCGGGCGATTTCCTCGAAAACTCGCCGTTCGAACGCCCGGCCGTGCTGCCCGCGGAAAAGCCCGGCGACACCATCGGCCACTACACGCTGATCAAGAAGATCGGCGAGGGCGGCTGCGGCACCGTGTATCTCGCCGAGCAGAAGCAGCCCGTGCGCCGCCGCGTCGCGCTGAAGGTCATCAAGCTCGGCATGGACACGCGCTCGGTCATCACGCGCTTCGAGGGCGAGCGCCAGGCCCTCGCGATGATGGACCACCCCGACATCGCCCGCGTCTTCGACGCCGGGGCGACCGACGCCGGCCGGCCGTTCTTCGTGATGGAGTTCGTCGAGGGCGTGCCCATCACCAAATTCTGCGACGAGCATAAACTGTCCGTGGCCGCGCGGCTCGAACTCTTCGCCCGTGTCTGCCTTGCGCTGCAGCACGCGCATCAGAAGGGAATCGTCCACCGCGACATCAAGCCGTCAAACATCCTCGTCACGCTGCGCGACGGCGTGCCCACCCCGAAGGTCATCGACTTCGGCATCGCCAAGGCCACGCAAGAACGCCTCACCGACCAAACGCTGGTCACCGGCGTCGACCAGTTCATCGGCACTCCCGCCTACATGAGTCCCGAGCAGGCCGATCAGCGCGACCTGGATATCGATACCCGCAGCGACGTTTACTCGCTCGGCGTCCTGCTCTACGAACTGCTCACCGGCCGGCTGCCGTTCGATCCCAAGACGCTCCAACACGCCGGCGTCGACGAAATCCGCCGGATCATCCGCGAAGTCGAACCTCCCCGCCCCTCCGCAAGGCTGGTCAAGCTCACCGTCGCCGACCGCGCAACCGTGGCGGGCCCGCGCAATGCCACACCCGCTCAGCTGGCCTCGGCGCTCCGTGGCGATCTCGACTGGATTGCGATGCGCTGCCTGGAGAAGGATCGCGACCGCCGTTACGGCACCGCCCAGGAACTCGCCGACGACGTCCGCCGCTACCTGCGCCAGGAGCCCATCGTGGCGCGTCCGCCGAGCGAGCTCTACCGCGTCCGGAAATTTGTCGCGCGCCACCGCCTCGCCTGCGCCAGCGCTGCGGCCATCGCCCTCACGTTGATCGTCGGCACGGTCGTCAGCGTGCGCCAGGCGGTGCGCGCCACGCGCGCCGAGCACACGGCCAACGCCGAACGCGACGCCGCCAACCTCGCCCGCACCGACGCCCAGCGCCGGCAGGGGGAGGCCGAGGGCTTGCTCACGTTCATGCTCGGCGACTTTCGCACCGAACTGGAAAAGATCGGTCAACTCAAGCTCCTCGACACCGTCGGCGACAAAGCGTTGGCCTACTTCGCCGCGCTCGATCCGCGCGACCTCACCGACACTGCGCTCGCCCGTCAAGCGAAGGCGCTTTACCAAATCGGCGACGTCCGGGTGCAGGAGGCAAAGTATGCGGAGGCCTCCGACGCGTTCACCAAGTCATACGACCGTGCCGCCACCCTCGCCGCCCGCCACCCGAAGGACGCCGACATGCTCTTCGAGCGCGCCCAGGCGGAATACTGGATCGGGTTTGTCGCCCGAAGGCGCGGAGATTTTGCCGCCGCGCGCGATGGGCTCACGCGCTACCGCGACTCGACCATCGCCCTCGTCGCGATCGAAGGGAAGAAACCGCGCGCACTGGGCGAGCTTACCCACGGCCATCACAATCTCGCGGTCCTAGAAGTAGACCGCGGAAATCTCGCGGCCGCGACGAACGGTTTTCTGGCCGAAAAAGCCACCTTGGAGGAGATGCTCGCCGCGAACCCTGACGATCCTCAACTCCGTTACAGAATCGCCGACAACGCCTCGTGGCTAGGTAGCGTCGCCGAACGCGACGGAAGCTACGTCGAAGCGCTCAAGCATTTTTCCGAAATGTCCTCCCGTTACGAGGACCTCGCCACGCTTGAGCCCGCAGTTGCGCGCTGGCGGTTTATGCTGGGCCAGGGGTTGGCGCTTGGCGCCGACGTTCTGACCGTGATGGGCCGACGAGCTGACGCGGCAGCTGCTTATGCCCGGGCGAAGCCATTGCTCGACACCTTGGTGGCGCAGGATCCGAAGAATCGGCAATGGCTGGTCGCCATGCTGAGAATCCAGAACCAACAGCTGGCGCTCCTGCTCGCGGAGGGCGACCTGCCCGCAGCCATCCGGTTCCTCAGCGAATCCCACGACAAACTTGAAGTACTTGTCGCGGCGGAGCCGTCGTCCCCAGTTTTCACCCGCCTCTTGGCAGCTACGTGGCGGCTGGAAGGCCGCATTCGCATGGCGGCCCAGCACCCTAACGCAAACGACGCCGTCGCGCGCGCCCTCGAATTAGGCGAAGCGCTTGTCAAGGGGGCACGCGCCGACAACGGGACGATCGGGGAATTCGCGCAATCGAGCATTCTAGCCGGCCGCATCGCCCTCGCCCAAGGCCAGCCCGACGTTGCACGTGGTCACTGGAACCGCGCCCTCGAAGTACTCGCCCCGCGGCTCGGGGGTTCGAACGACTGGCACTATCTCGATCCGGCGGCGCAAGCCCTCGTGCTGCTCGGAAGGACCGACGAGGCGCGCCCGATGATCGAGCGGCTCCAGCGCTTCGGCTACCACCCTCTTGACCCTTTGGCGGCGTCCATTCTGGACGCTTCCTCTCAGCCCGTCAGCTCAACCAAAAATAAATAAATCCATCCAACATGAATGACATGATCTACTGCAACCTGATGATCGTTGTTAACGCGTTCACCCCCCCCACCGGGGCCGGACCTTATGTCGTCGGAGCAAAGATGTCCATTACATCACAATCAACGCCTCCAAACGGAGGCTCGCCTTACTTCAGCATTGCCTCCGGTGGTTCGCTCAGCGTCGACGTCCCGTTTGGAACTCCCGTCCAGCTGTCGTACAGCTGCAATTGGAGCACGCCGGACTCTTATATGGTCATCGCCGGCGTCTACTTCACGGAGACACCGCCTACCGGTACGGGCATAGGCGCGTTTCCATTGGTTGTATTGAACACGGCGGGTGCCTCAATTTCAGCGACCGCCTTGGGTTACACCATTCCCTGTAACGCGGGCCTGACTGTGGTCGACGGAAACAGCGCAGCCGCCGGAGGGCTCTATCAGTATAACATCGCGATCCAGAACCTCTACCAAAACCTCGCGATCGGCATCTTCGATCCCAGCATCACGAACGACTACGCCGACGAAAATGTCGAGCCGGACCCCCATCATTGAATGCACCCGACTGGCGCCCGCCGCGCGGCCGCCAGCCAGCGCAAACCCGCCGGCCCACGATCTCGGAAATGTTCTAACACCTGTAGCGGCGGTCGATGACCGCCGTCCGTACATTGGCCGTTGTTCCTCGGCGGTCATCCGCCGTCTCTAAGGCTTTGGCGGGACAAGTAGACCGCCGCTGCAGTTCGGGCTCAAAATGAAACAAACACCGGTTTTTGTAGGAGCCTGCTTGCAGGCGATTTCGTGGCTCGGTCGGGGCGCGGGCACTCTTGCCCGCGGTATTCTTTCCGGGACCGGAATGCAGGACGGGGAAATGGCGGGCAAGAGTGCCCGCGCCCCGGTTCGGACCAATGCCAAAACCACGGGCGGGACGCCCGTGCCACATCAATCCATCGCCTGCGAGCAGGCTCCTACATCCGGGATTCTCGCTCACTAGATTTGGTTACGTTGGTGGAGCGCGTTGTCCCCGCCACGGCGGGCAAGCGCCACGCGTTGAGAGCGTCTTGAGGTCAAGCCGCTCCACCTAAAATAGTCAGCCTGTTCGGCGACAATCAGTGAATCACACCGCCATGCCATCGCCCGCCCAAACCGCGCCTGCGCCTATCCCATCGGCGGCCGCGCCCGTGCTGCCCTGCTTTGCGCAGTGTCGCATCGAGCAGGACACGATTGCGCTCTTCGGCTCGGGCAACTCGATCCTCGATCTGGCCGAAGAGGAGCGCGCGCACCTCCTGAAGAAATGTTTCGTCGTCACCCTCAACTACGCTCCGGTTCGCCTGGCCAGCCATCTCAACATGTGGTCGGACCGTCGCGTCTCCGACTTTCTCGCCGCCCACTACCGCGACCGGCCGAAGGACCGGCTTTTCCTGGTGCAAGCGCCCCAGCGGCCACCGGCGATATCCGGTCTGGTCGACTATTGGTTCGACCGCGTGTCCGAGCGACTGCAGGGGGATTATACGATCATCTGGGCGTTGATGTTGCTGCAAAAATATTTCCCGGAGAAACGCGTTCTTCTCTTCGGTCTCGATTTCTATTTTGAATCCCCCGGCGAAGCCAAATGGTATGACCGGTTTACGGACTTCGATCGGAAACGACGGAGCCGACACTATCCGGTGCAGACCAAACTCGATCAATGCGCCCGTCAGTTGGAGCAGTTCTGCCGGCGCGAGAATGTCTATAACTGCAATCCCCGCAGCCGGCTGAATTATTTCGAAAAGCGCGAATGGCAGGAGCTGCTGCCGCTGCGTATCGTCCACCTGACGCAGACGCCCCTCGCGGGCGCACCGACTCACCTCAGCGGCGTCCTCAACAAATACACCCGGCACCGCTCGACCAGCGTGTTGCGCCGGGAGTTCTCGCCGTCGTCCGACTGCGGCAACCTCCGTTGGGCTTACGACCACGTGAATCCGACCACGGAAATGCTGCAGGGCTTGATGGCGGGCGCCGATGTGGTCCACCTGCATCAGCGGCCGGACCCAGTGGCGGCGGAGACGCCGGCCCTGCTCCAGTTCCATGCCGAGCCGGGAGGGTATCGGCCGGAGCAGACGCACGCGGCGTTCAACGACCGGAAGCTCGTGATCGCGCAGTATCACCCGCGCTTTTATACCGATGCGCAGATCGTGCCCAACCTGATCGATATCTGGGACGATGCGTTTCGCCCGGGCGACAAGCCAACGGATCGGGTGAGAATCTTCTATTCCTGGGCGACCGAAAGAAAGGGCGGTTGGGGGGACAAAGGTTCGAGAGAGACGCAGCAGATATTGGAGAAGATAAAGGCCCGCTTGGGCGACAGGGTCGAAACCGTCGTGATGCACAACCGGCCTTACCGGGAATGTCTCGAGGCCAAACGCACGGCGCACATCTGCATCGATGAATGCGTGACCGGCAGCTACCATCTTCAGTCCCTGGAAGGCTG
>Ga0182021_10006023_pt1 | contig 14397 bp, 11 predicted proteins | sample 612E3MmetaG_FD_120493 | JGI IMG/M metagenome (GOLD analysis project Ga0182021, IMG submission 120493) | Permafrost microbial communities from Stordalen Mire, Sweden - 612E3M metaG (Illumina Assembly) | ecosystem: Environmental > Terrestrial > Soil > Wetlands > Permafrost | place: Sweden... | reverse complement strand
GCGGATGTCGCCTGGTCCACGCTGTGGCACTTCGAACCCCGCTTCGCCCGCCTGGAGATCGAGGCGCCGACGCTGGACATCCGTCGCGACGGGCAGGGTGGCTTGTTTGTCGCTGGCTTGGAGGTTCGCAGCGACAGCCAGCAGCCGGATTTCTCTGACTGGTTGCTGGCCCAGGACCGCATCGTCATCCGCAACGCCACCTTGAGCTGGAACGATGAATTGCGCGGCGCGCCGCCGCTGGTTCTCTCGCAGCTCGATTTCGACTTGCGCAACAGCGGCGCCCGGCATCGTTTCGCGCTCACCGCCGAACCACCGCCGCAGCTGGCGACGCGGCTCAATTTGCGCGGTGATTTCAAGGGTCGCGATCTGGACCTGCTGGAAGCCTGGAAGGGCCAGGTCTATGCTGAACTCGACCGGGCTGATCTGGCCGCCTGGCACGCCTGGCTCGATTATCCAATCGACTTGCCGGCCGGCAACGGCGGGCTGCACCTGTGGCTGGATTTTGCCCAGAAGCAATGGACCGCGATCACCGCCGATGTTCGCCTGGCGGCGGTCGAGTTGCGCCTGGCTGCCGACCTGCCCTGGCTGCGGCTCGAGCAACTCGATGGCCGGCTGGCGGCGCGCCGGCTCGCCGATGGTTTCTCGGTTTCGGCCGCGCAGTTGAGCCTGGCCACGCGCGATGGCGTCACCGCGACGCCGTTCAATCTTGGCATCGAGTGGGCATTGGCGAGCGACAAGCGGCCGGCCCGCGTGGCCATCGACGGCGAGCAAGTGGATCTTGCCACCCTCTCAGCGCTGGCTGCCTACCTGCCGCTCGACAGCGCGGTGCGCGAGCGCCTCGTCGCTTACGCGCCGCGCGGCCGTCTCGATACCTTGCACCTGGCGTTGACCGGCGAGTTGGCACAACCGGCTGCCTATCAGGTCAAAGCGCAATTCCAGGACTTGAGCCTGCAAGCTCAAGGCGCGCTGCCGGGCTTTGGCGGTCTCGATGGCCGCATCGACGGTAACGAACGTGGCGGCGAAATCGAGCTGGCCAGCCGCGATGCGACACTTGAGCTGCCGGCGGTGTTTGCGGAATCGACACTGAACTTCGAACAACTCGACGGCCATGCCAGTTGGCGCATGGACAAAGGCCAGGCCGACGTGCGCATCGAGCGCGTCGCCTTTCGCAATACCGATGCCGAAGGCTATGCCAGCGGCCGCTATCGCGGTGACGGCCACCAGCCGGGCACCATCGACTTGTCGGCCCGGCTGACGCGGGCGGAGGGCGGCGCGGTGTGGCGCTACATGCCGAAGGTGGTGAATTCGCTCACCCGGGATTGGCTGCAACGCTCGATCATCGGCGGCAAGGCGACGGCGACGCTCAAGCTTAAGGGCGATCTGAAGCACTTCCCATTCACCGATGGCAGCGGCATCTTCGAGATCAAAGGTCCGTTCCAGGACGCAATTTTGGACTACGCGCCCGGCTGGCCGCGCCTCGAACAGGTCAATGGCGACCTGGAATTCGTCGGTGCGCGCATGGTCATCCATGGCAAGCAGGCCAAATTGTGGAATGTCACCCTCAGCGACATCAAGGCCGAGATCGCCAATCTTGGTGCCAAGCCAGCGGCGGCGCTGGAGATCACCGGCAAGGCCAGCGGCCCAACTGCGGACTTCCTGCGTTTCATCGAGGCGAGCCCGGTGGGCGATAGTATCGAACACGTGACCGACGAGATGGTGGCCAGCGGCAACGGTGAGTTGCAACTGCACCTGGCCATGCCGCTGCAGAATATCGCCGACACCCAGGTCGACGGCCGCTATCGCTTCGTCGACAACGGCTTGGTGTTCGATGCCGACATGCCGCCGCTAGCCGATATCAATGGCGATCTGCGCTTCAGCCGTGACATGCTGGAAGCCAAGAAGATCCGGGCGATGCTGTTTGGCGCGCCGACGTTGATCGACGTCGGTACCGTCGACGGCCGGGCGGCGATCAAGGCGTCGGGATCGATCAGCATCGCCGGCCTGCGTCAGCACTACTCGGCGCCCTGGCTCGACTATCTCTCCGGCAGCACAGCCTGGAACGGGGCGATCAGGGTCAAGAAGCGTGCCGCTGAAGTGCGCATCGAGTCGACGTTACAGGGTATTTCCTCGAGTTTGCCGGCGCCCTTCAATAAGCCTGGCCTGGATGCCCTGCCATTGGTCTTCGAGCGCAAGCCGGCGCCGGAAACGACCCCGCGGCGCGCCGTGGCCGACAAGCCTGGTGGTGAGCGCGACCAATTGACGGCCAGCCTGGGCAACGTTGCCCGCCTGCAGTTGCTGAGGCGGCACGACGGCGGCCAGGCGGTCGTCGAGCGCGGCATCGTCGTTATCGGTCGCAGCGACGCCAGGTTGCCCGACAAGGGAATGTTGCTCGCCGTGCAGGGTGGCCGCATCGACAGCGATTTCTGGCGCAGTATGGCAGCCGGTGGTGGCGATGCCGCCGGGGGTTCTTCGCCGCTGACCCAGTTCGATGCCCAGGCGGATGAGTTGGTCGCTGGCGGGCAGACCCTGCATGCGGCTCGGCTGACCGGCAGCCGCGATGGCGGGCGCTGGAAGGTGGAGATCAAGAGTCGTGAGGCGGCAGGCAACCTGGAATGGGACGGCGAAGGCGCCGGCCGCATCAGTGGCCACCTGACGCAATTGACGCTTGCCGACGTCGGCGACAACGCCAGCAGCGGCTCGGCGGCGGAGAGCGGCGAGCGTTTGCCGGCCATCGATCTGGTCATCGATCGATGCCAGATCGACAAGGCCGATCTTGGTCAATTGAAACTGCAGGCCGAGAACAAGCAAGGCGCCTGGAACGCCACCTTCGAGATGCACAACGACGGCGGTGACCTCCAGGGCAGCGGGCGCTGGCAGCACGGCCCGACGCAGGCCGAGACGCGGGTTGATTTCTCGGTGGCGGCCAAGAATGTCGACCGACTGCTGACACGATTCGACCATCCGAACACGATCAAGCGTGGCACGGCAAATGTCGAGGCCAGCCTGAGCTGGGCCGGTTCGCCATGGGCCATCGACTACCCGACCCTGGCGGGAAAACTCAAGCTGGAGGCGGCGAGCGGACAGTTCAACAAGCTCGATCCGGGCGTCGGCCGGCTACTTGGTGTGTTCAGTCTGCAATCGCTGCCACGGCGGATCTCGCTCGATTTTCGCGATGTATTCAGCAGTGGCTTCGCTTTTGACACCATCAGCGGCAATTTCGTCGTCAGCCACGGGGTCATGGATACGCGCGACCTGCAAATCCGCGGCCCGTCAGCGAGAGTGATGATGAACGGCAGCGTCGACCTCAATGCCGAAACACAGGATCTCAAGGTCCGCGTGCAGCCGGAGTTCGGCGAGAGTGTGGCGACGGGCGTCTTGCTGGTCAATCCGGTCGTCGGCGCCGCGGCCTGGGCGCTGAACAAGCTGTTCGGCAACCCACTCGACAAGGCTTTTGCCTACGACTACGCGGTGACCGGTTATTGGAACGATCCCAAGGTCGAGAAGCTGGCGGTGCAGGGACCGGCGACGGAGAACAAGGCAGTGGGAGGTGGTCAATGAAAATCGCCGCCGTACAGATGATATCCGGCCCGGAGGTGGCGCCGAACCTGGTCACGGCAGCCCGTTTGATCGCTGAAGCCGCCTCCGCCGGGGCGAAGCTCGTTGTGCTGCCAGAGTACTTTCCCCTGATCGACGCCACGGATGAGGCGCGTTTGGCGGCGCGTGAGCCGTTCGGCAATGGCCCATTGCAGGACTTTCTTGCCGACGCTGCGGCGAGGCACGGCATCTGGCTCGTCGGCGGTTCGATTCCGCTGGCGGCGGCCGAGCCAAACAAGCTTCTCAACACCTGCCTGGTTTTCGACGCCAGCGGCCGCCAGGTTGCCCGCTACGACAAGATCCACTTGTTCGCTTTCAACAAAGGTGAAGAGAGCTACGACGAGGCGAAGGCCATCGCGGCTGGCAGCTCGGTGGTCAGCGTCGAGACACCTTTCGGTCGTCTGGGCTTGGCAATCTGTTACGATCTACGCTTCCCGGAACTCTTTCGCGCCATGGGCAGGGTCGACCTGCTGGCCTTGCCGGCCGCGTTTACCGAGACCACGGGACGAGCGCATTGGCGCGTGTTGTTGCGTGCCCGGGCGATCGAAAACCAGTGCTACCTTGTCGCCGCGGCGCAAGGCGGGCGTCACCCGACCGGTCGGGTGACGCACGGCAACAGCCTGATAGTTGACCCATGGGGCGAGGTTATCGCCGACATGGACAAGGGCGAAGGTGTTGTCAGCGCTGAACTTGACCGGGCGCGCGTTGCCGAAATCAGAACCAACCTGCCGGCGCTGGAACACCGGCGAATTTGAGCCACGACAAAGATCATGAGCGAACGCCAACAAACCGCCGAGCAATTCCTCCTGCAACCGTTCGATCTGACGCCGGCCAAGTTGGCGGGCGTCTTTGGCGAGTTGTTCGCCCACCGGATCGATTACGCCGATCTCTATTTCCAGTACGCCCGCTCGGAAGCCTGGAGTCTGGAAGAAGGCATCGTCAAGTCGGGCAGCTACAACATTGACCAGGGCGTTGGCGTGCGCGCCATCAGTGGCGACAAGACGGCGTTCGCCTATTCCGACGTGATCAGCCTGCCGGCCTTGCAAGCGGCGGCGCGGGCGACGCGCGCCATTGCCGCCAGCGGTAGCGAAGGCGTCCTGCCGTTGTTGTCGGCGGGCCAAGTGCCAGCGCTCTACGCCGGCGGCGACCCGATCGCCTCCTTGGCTGCGGCCGACAAGGTGCGTCTGCTCGAGCGGCTGGAGAGTTTCGCCCGCGAACTCGATTCGCGTGTCACCGAGGTCATGGCTCATGTCGCCGGCAGTTGGGAAGTAGTTCTGGTGGCTCGCTCCGACGGCCATCTGGCGGCCGACGTGAGGCCGCTGGTGCGGGTTTCGATCACGGTCATCATGGCTGACGGTGATCGCCGCGAACAGGGCCATGCCGGCGGTGGCGGGCGCTACGACTACGGCTATTTCGATGATCAGCGCTTGCGTGAATATGCGCGCCAGGCGGTGCATCAGGCTTCGATCAATCTTGCCGCCAAGCCGGCGCCGGCCGGAGCCATGACTGTCGTTCTCGGTGCCGGCTGGCCCGGCATTCTGCTGCACGAGGCGATCGGCCATGGCCTGGAGGGGGATTTCAACCGCAAGGGTTCATCGGCATTTGCCGGGCGCATCGGCCAGCGGGTGGCGGCCAAGGGCGTGACAGTGGTCGATGACGGCACGTTGGCAAACCGCCGTGGTTCGCTGTCGATCGACGACGAAGGCAATCCGACCCGGCAAACGGTGCTGATCGAAGACGGCATCCTGGCCGGCTACATGCAGGATGTCCTCAATGCGCGCCTGATGGGCGTCAAGCCGACCGGCAACGGCCGCCGCGAATCCTTTGCCCACCTGCCGATTCCGCGCATGACCAACACTTACATGCTCAACGGCGACAAGACGCCGGAGGAGATCATCCGTTCGGTGAAGAAGGGGCTTTACGCCGCCAACTTCGGCGGCGGCCAGGTCGATATCACCAGCGGCAAGTTCGTTTTCTCGACTGCCGAGGCTTACCTGATCGAGAACGGCAGGATCACGACGCCGGTCAAGGGGGCGACGCTGATCGGCAATGGTCCGGATGTCCTGACCCGCGTGTCGATGATCGGCAATGACATGGCGCTCGACAGCGGTGTCGGCATCTGTGGCAAGGAAGGGCAGAGCGTACCGGTCGGGGTCGGCCAGCCGACCGTTCGCATTGATCGCTTGACGGTTGGCGGGACCGGGCGCTAAATATGCGCTTGGGGAGGACACTCGGCCATGAGCCGCCTGGCGTCGAGCTTGCAGGTCCGCCTGACCGTGTTCGTCGTGGTCGGGCTCATCAGCAGCCTGTCGTTGCTGGCGCTGCTGGTCGACCATTATCAGGAAGAGAAGCTCACCGATCTGCTTGCCGGCCAGCAGATGGCGACGGTCAGCTATGTCGCCGGCGACATCGACACCAAGATCCGCCTGCGCCTGGGCGCACTGGCCAGAGTCGCCGATCACTTTCCGGTCGAAGCGCTGGATAACCCGGATGCACTGGCGGCATTCCTGGAAGCCAGACGTGCCGTCTATAACCTGTTCGACCTTGGGCTGATCGTCGTCAAGCCCGATTTGTCGGGCGGCTATGGCGACTTTCCGGTCCTGCCGGGACGCAAGACCAGCGACTATCTGTTGTCGCCCTTCCAGGAAGTCGTTGCCACTGCCAAGCCCACCGTCGGTCCACCGCGCTTGGGCCGCTTCAGCAGCAAACCCGTGGTGGTGATGGCCGTGCCGATCAAGGGGCCGGACGATGTCCTGCGTGGCGTATTGGCCGGTGTCACAACCATCGACGCGCCAAACTTCCTCGACTTGATCACGCAACCGCGCCAGGATAAGGGTGACTTTCTGGTCGTTGCGCCAAGGCATAACCTGGTGGTCGTCGGCACTTCGCCGGCCTATCTGATGAAGCCGGTGCCGCCGCCCGGTGAGAATTCCATGCATGACCGCTTCATGGACGGCTTCGAGGGCTCCGGGATCGGCATCAATTCCCAGCGTGTCGAGGAACTCGTTTCGGCCAAGCGGATACCGAGCGCCGATTGGTTTGCGGTCGCCCGACTGCCAAGAGCCGATGCATTGGCGCCGGTGCGCGAGTTGCGCCTGTTGGTGTTCGGCGGTACGACGCTGCTCTCGCTGCTGGCGGGAGCCCTTGCCGTGATCATCTTGCGCAGCGCCTTGCGGCCGCTCAGGGCTGCCGCCGATACCTTCGACGCCATCTCGCTGGGTAAACAGCCGCTACGTGCCTTGCCGGTGGTGACCAGGGACGAAGTCGGCCGCCTGGCGGAGAGTTTCAATCGCATGCAGGAGCGCATTTCTGTCGAGACCGAGGCGCTGCGGCAGTGTTCCGAGGCCATTGTGCTGGTCGACAACGAACTTCGTTTCCGTTACGTCAATCCAGCGTTCGAGCGTCTGTTCGGCTATTCGCTGGCGGAGTTGGAAGGTAGCCCGGTCGCGCTGCTGGTGCCCGATTTGGCCAACAAGCCGGCGGATTCGAGCGCGCATGCGGCGCTGGTCGCCGAGTCTTTCCAGGGCGAGAAGATACGCCGAACCAAGGACGGTCGCGGCATCCCGGTAATGCTCAACGTCGCACCGATCCGCGATGGCGAAGGGCGGCCAAATGGTTTTGTCGGTACCATGTTCGACCTGACGCCGATCAAGGTCGCCGAGGCGGCGCTCAAGGAATCCGAGGCGCGCTACCGACAATTCATCAACGATTCGCCGTTGGGGGTCTTGATTACGCAAAACGCTCTGGTCCGTTTCGCCAATCCGGCACTGGCAGTACTGCTCGGCTGGAGCCAGGAAGAGATCATCGACCAGCCATTCCTGCCGCATGTTTTCGAGGAAGATCGCGCCATGATGGCCGACATCCACCAGCGGCGGATGCGGGGTGAGGCTGTGCCCGACAGCTATGTCTGCCGGGTGGTCGTGCGTAGCGGTGCGGTGCGCTATTGGCGCATGGCGGTGCGGACCATCGACTGGAACGGTCCGGCGGGACACGCCGTCGTCAGCGATATCACCGAGCTGAAAGAAGCCGAAGACAAGCTCGAGCGCATTGCCCACTTCGATGCCTTGACCGCCATTCCGAATCGCGTCCTGCTTGCCGACCGCATGCGCCAGGCGCTGGCGCAGTGCATGCGCAGCGGCAAGACGATGGCTGTCTGTTATCTCGATCTCGACGGCTTCAAACCGATCAACGACCACTGGGGACACGAAGCCGGCGACCAGTTGCTGAAGGAAATGGCCCGCCGGCTGACCGCTTGTCTGCGCGCCGGCGACACCGTGGCCCGATTGGGTGGTGATGAATTTGTCATGTTGTTGCTCAATCTCGACAACCTCGACGAGTGCGAGGGTGCGCTGGCGCGCGTTCTGGACGCCATCGCCCAGCCGGTGGCGGTCGATAGCCAGCAGGTAACTGTCACTGCCAGCATCGGTGTCAGCATGTATCCCAGCGATGCTGGCGACACCGACATGCTGTTGCGTCACGCCGACCAGGCCATGTACATGGCGAAGGAAGCCGGGCGCAATCGCTACTATTTGTTCGACCCGTTTCGCGATTTGCGCGACAACCGGCCTTTGCCCGCGCCGGAGCAGAACGATCCGCCGATCGACGCTGCCGGTCGCTAGCTGGCTCGATCCGGTAAAATCAGCCGTTTCAGCGGAATTGGGCAGGCTATGAAACACATTGTCGATGACGTTCGCATTCGCGAAATCAAGGAGCTGTCGCCGCCGGCGCACTTGTTGCGCGAATTCCCGGCCACCGAGCCGGCTGCGACCACCACCTTCGAAGCGCGAGCGGCCATCCACCGCATCCTCCACGGCGCCGACGATCGGCTGCTGGTGGTCATCGGGCCGTGCTCGATCCACGACTTCGATTCGGCCATGGCCTACGCGCAACTGCTCAACGGCGAACGCCAACGGCTGGCCGATGATCTGTTGATTCTGATGCGCGTCTATTTCGAAAAGCCGCGCACGACGATCGGCTGGAAGGGTCTGATCAACGATCCGCGCCTCGATGGCAGCTTCAAGATCAACGAGGGACTCAGTGTTGCCCGCCGCCTGCTCTGGCAATTGACCGGCATGGGCTTGGCCTGTGCCACGGAGTTCCTCGACACGATCACGCCGCAGTACACGGCCGACCTGATCTCATGGGGTGCCATTGGCGCCCGCACGACCGAATCGCAAGTGCATCGCGAACTTGCCTCCGGGCTGTCGTGTCCCGTTGGCTTCAAGAACGGCACCGACGGCAATGTCCGCATCGCGGTCGATGCCATCAAGGCCGCGGCCAGCCCGCATCATTTCCTCTCGGTGACCAAAGCCGGTCACTCGGCGATCGTTTCCACCAACGGCAACGAAGACTGTCACGTCATTCTGCGTGGCGGCAAGCAGCCCAATTTCGATAACGCCTCGATCGATTCGGCCTGCGTCGAACTCGGCAAGGCCGGCTTGGCGGCGCGGGTGATGGTGGACTTCTCGCACGCCAACAGCCGCAAGGATTTCAAGCGTCAGATCGAAGTCGCCGCGGATGTGGCCGATCAGATGGCCAACGGCGAGGACCGTATCTTCGGCGTCATGATCGAGTCGCACGTCAAGGAAGGCCGGCAGGACCTGAAACCTGGCATCCCTCTCGACCACGGGGTCTCGATCACCGACCCCTGCATCGGCTGGGAAGACTCACTGCATGTGCTCGATCAACTGGCCGAGGCAGTCAGGAAGCGTCGTCTGACCCTGGCGGCGCGCTAGCGGCAAGACGTAACGAGACCTTGAGGCCGCTGCCGGAATCCCCGGTGGCGAGCAGGACTTGTGCGCCATGGCGTTCGGCGATGCGCAAGACGATGGATAGCCCCAAGCCACTGCCTTCGCAGTCTTGCCCGGCCAGGCGGTAGAAACGGTCGAAGATCCGCGCGCGTTCCTCTGCCGGGATGCCGGGACCGCTGTCCTCGACCGACAACCCGTCGTCATCAACCTCGACAATCACTTGGCCGCCGCTGGGCGTATAGCGCAGCGCATTGTCGACCAGATTGCGCAGCAGGACGCTGAGCATATCGGCATCACCGCCGATCGAGACAGGCTTTGCCACAAGCTCGAGGCCGATCTGCTTCTCGATGGCCAGCGGTCCGTAGAAGGCGCAAATCTCCTCGGCAAGGACGTCCAGCCGGACTTGTGTCGCCTTCGGCGCGCCGTCGTGGTCGAGGCGTGCCAGGGTCAGCATCTGGTCGACCAGGCGCGTGGTGCGGCGCAGGCTGGTGGCGAGTTGTGCCATGGCATGCCGGCGTTCCTCGTCATTGCGTGCCTGCACCGCGACCTGCGCTTGCGCGGCCAGGGCCGCCAGTGGCGTGCGCAGTTCGTGGGCGGCGTCGGCGGTGAAGCGTCGTTCGTTGGCGATGGCTTCCTCGACGCGGGCGAAGAGCGTGTTGAGGGCTTCGGCCAGCGGTCGGATCTCCGTCGGCGCCCGTGCCGGCGACAGGGGCGTCAGGCGGTCTGGTGCGCGGGTGGCGATTTCAGCGGCCACGGCATCGAGCGGCTGCAGTCCGCGTCGAATGGCCAGCCACACCCAGGCACCCAGCAGCGGCAATATCACCAAGGCAGGCAGCGCCAGGCGCAGCACGATCTTGGCGATCAGTTGATGGCGATCGTGCTGATCCTCGGCGACCTGCACGCGGTGGTGGTGTTCGGCATCCCACTGGCTGTAGTAGCGCCAGCGCCCATGGCCGTCGTTGCTTTCCGAAAATCCGTCGGTGGCTACCAGCGGCGTGGTCGGCGCCTGCGGCGAGCGCAACAACAACTGGTCGGCCTGCCAGATCTGAAATATCACGCGGCTCTGGTAAGGATGCGCGATCGATGGTCTGTGGTCGCCGTCACGGTCGTCTTCCTCGTCGTCGTCACCGGGGCGGCGCAACTGATGGCGTTGCGCCAGCAGGGCCTGTGCCGTCTGCGCCAACTGGGCGTCGAACAATTCGTCGATTTCGTGGTGGGCATCGAAATAGCTCCAGACCAAAGTTGCCGTCCAGCAGACCGCAACGCCGCCGAAGAGGAGGATCAACAGGCGGCGGCGCAGCGAGAACCAGTGGGTGTCGGTCATGGCTTGGCGATGGTGTAGCCAACGCCACGCAAGGTCTTGATCAGATCGCTGCCCAGTTTCTTGCGCAGGTAGTGGATATGGACTTCGAGAACATTGCTCTCGGGTTCGTCGCGCCAATCGTAAATCGTGCTCTCGATCTGGCCGCGCGTCAGCACGCGACCGGCGTTTTCGAGCAAGGTTTGCAGGACGGCGAATTCCCGCGCCGACAAGTCAACCGGCTGATCATCGAGATGGACGGTATGGCTGGCCGGATCAAGCGTCAACCGACCGTGGCGGATGATGGGCAGTGCGCGGCCGGCGGCACGGCGGGCGATGGCGCGGATGCGGGCGACCAATTCCTCCAGGGCCACCGGCTTGACCAGGAAGTCGTCGGCGCCGCTATCGAATCCCGCCACCTTGTCGGCCAGGCTGTCGCGAGCGGTCAGGATCAGTACCGGCAGATCCAGCCCGCGGTCGCGAATCTTGGCGAGCAAGTCCATACCAGACATTCTTGGCAGGCCGAGATCGAGAATCATGACGCCGTAGCTGTCGGTCGCCAGCGCGGCGTCGGCACTGATGCCGTCCTTCACCCAGTCGACGGCGTAGTCCAACTGGCGCAGGCCGACAGTCAGACCGTCGCCCAGTTGCGGATCGTCCTCGACCAGAAGAATGCGCATGTCCGGATTGTACTGTCCGGCTACAGGCTGAGCAGCCAGGTGCCGGCGACCGCGCAGACGATCAGGGTGATCACGGCGGCAACGCGGGCGCTGGTGATGGCCTCTTCCGGCCGACCGCGCTTGCAGCCGTCGATCATTGCCCGAGCCAGGTTTTCCTTGTGGCGCCAACTGCCGACGGCAACGCCCAGCAAATGCACGACCACCACCGCCAGCATGGCCGAAGCGATGGCTTCATGCATCTCGGCCAGCCAGTCGCCGGCCAGATCCTGATAGTTGATCCAGCCGGTAATACCGGCCAACAGGGCAAGTGCCAACAGGGCCAGAATGGCGTAACCGCCGGCCGGATTGTGACCGGTGAAATGCGCCGGTCGCTCGCCGAGCAGACTCTTCACGTAGGTAAATGCGGCTCGGGGTCGGTCGACGAAACTCTCGAACCGAGCGTAAGTGGAGCCGACAAAGCCCCAGGCGAGGCGGAATACCACCACGCTGACGACCAGGCCGCCGGCGGCAACGTGCACCAGGCGCAAGTTCTCGCTTTCCGCAGTGAGCCAGGCCAGTGCAAAGCCAAGGGCCAACAGCCAGTGGCCCAGGCGGGTCGGTAGATCCCAGACGAGAATCCGCTCCATGCTTAGTCCTCCCCGCGGCGCCCGCCCGGCATGGTTACTTCATGTTCGCTGAAGCTGCCCTGCTCGGCACGCGGATGGCAGGCGGCGCAATTGGCGGCGCCTTTGACGCGCTTGTCTTGCCAGACGGTATTCGGCACTTCGTGGTGCCTGCGCTGAAACCACGTTGTGCTGGTCAGGCGCGGCGGGTTGCCGGGGGCTGGGCCGACTTTGCTCCAATATCCGGAGGCGCTGTTGCGAAAGAGAAATTCCTCGATTGTCTTGCGCGTCTTTTCGTCGAGCGAGGCGTTGTCGCCGTAATGGTGATCGAGCGTCGCCATCACCCGATGCCAGTCATCCGCGGTCAACAGCTGCGGCGGGAACGCCAGGTGGCAACTGCCGCATTCGGCCTTGAACGCAGGTGGAGCGTTGGCGGGAATCGGCATCCGGTCGGCGAAGGCAGCCGTCGAGGCGCAGACGATGGCAAGCAGCAGGGCTGATCTGAGCATCTTCATGTCAGCGGCTTTCCATGGCGAACTGGATGAAGTCGGCCTTTTCGCCCGCGGTGCATTCGCGACCGACGACTTCCTTGCAGTTGCGGCGGAACCATTTCTCGACCTTCGCCAAATCGGTAAAGCGTTCGCTGTTGGCGGCGACCGCCATGGGCTTGATCTCCTTGCCGGTGACCGCATGCCGCCCCGGCTGCGCTGCCTGCTCGGTGTGGCAGCTGGTGCACGCGGGCATGCGCTCGGAGACGGCGAAATGTTTGGCGAAAAAGGCGCCGCCTCGCTGGCCAGAAGGCTTGAAACCGGCCGATTGCGTGGCTGCCTCGGAGCTGTAGGCGTCGGCCAGCTGCTTTGGCGTTTCGGCGTTGGCGCTGCCGACGATGGCGGCCAGCAGCAGGGGGTAGATCAGCTTCATGTTCGGGTCCTTTGGCGGAATCACAGGACCGATTGTCGAGGCTGAGTCTTAAGTTCTCCTTAGCGGCAGCTTAGCGGTTCCTTAAGTTGGCGTGTCGCCGCCGCGATTTTTCTGCCACAGCACATCTTCGTTGCCCTGGGCGCGGTTCAGCCAGCGCCCGAGGACGAACAACAGATCGGATAGCCGGTTGAGATACTTGCGGGCGGTCTCGGTGACGCTCTCCGTAGTGCCCAAGGCCACCAGCGAGCGTTCGGCGCGGCGGCAGACGGCCCTGGCCAAGTGGGCTTGGGCAGCTGCCGGCGTGCCACCCGCGAGGATGAATTCGCGCAGCGGCGGCAGGTCGTGGTTGTAGCGCTCGACCGTCGCCTCCAGGCGCGCAGGCAAGTCCGCAGCCAGCAGGCTGGCACCCGGAACCGCCAACTCGCCGCCGAGATCGAACAGATCGTGCTGAATGCCGATCAGCAGGCGGCGCACATCCTCGGGCAAGGGTTGGCAAAGGACGACGCCAAGATGGGAGTTGAGCTCGTCGACTTCTCCGACGGCGACGATGCGCAATGAATCCTTGGTTACGCGCGAACCGTCGGCCAGGCCGGTGGTACCGGCATCGCCGCTGCGGGTGACGATCTTCGTGAGCCTGTGGGCCATGGCAATCCCTAAGCCAAACTGCGTATAGAAGAAACTTGTGCGGCGCAATACACTTGTCGCAGGAATTCGGCAAGGCCTGCGCAATGCTGCTGCTGCATTGTGCAGTCAATGGCGCGAAAGAGGGCAATATGGCCACGCAGGAAAACGGCAACGGCGCCGGTCGGGCACGCGGCGCCGTGCTGCTGATCCCGCGCGGCTGGAGCTGATTGTGGCCGATAACGCCAGTTCAGTCCAGCCGTCGGGCGCTCGCGAAACCGTCGCGCCGCGCGAGGCTTTCTACACGCGCCAGAAGTACTTGTTCGCCCTGGTCTTCACCATTGTCTCTGTGCTGCCGCTGCTGGTGCTCAACTACAACGCTTCGCGTGTCTATCGGCAGTCGTGGATGGAACGAACCGGGCGCGAACTGACGCTCTTGGTCGCCGATCGGCGGGAGATCGTCGACAGCTTCCTGACCACGCAGGAGGACCAGCTGGCCGGCTTCGTCTCGGTATTCGATCCGGGTTCGCTGCGTCAAGGCGGGCGCTTGGCAACGCTGTTTGCGGCGCTCAGTCGCGGCGGCGCCATTACCGATATCGGCATCATCGCCGCCAACGGCGATCACCTGGCTTATCAGGGGCCGTTTGCCAATGAACTGGCCGGTCGCAACTACCGTTTGGCGCAATGGTTCGGCGAGACCATGCGCAGCGGGCGCTATGTCAGCGACGTGTTCACTGGTTACCGCAAGGTGCCACACCTGGTCGTCGCCGTTGCCGACCCGGCGCGCCAGTGGATATTGCGCGCAACGATCGATCTACACTTCTTCCATGGCCTGTTGGCGAGTGCCAATGTCGGGCCCGATGGCGACGCCTTCATCGTCAATCGGCGCGGCGAGATGCAGACGCCCAGTCGGCTCGGTCGTACCGGCG
>Ga0182021_10006022_pt1 | contig 14398 bp, 14 predicted proteins | sample 612E3MmetaG_FD_120493 | JGI IMG/M metagenome (GOLD analysis project Ga0182021, IMG submission 120493) | Permafrost microbial communities from Stordalen Mire, Sweden - 612E3M metaG (Illumina Assembly) | ecosystem: Environmental > Terrestrial > Soil > Wetlands > Permafrost | place: Sweden... | reverse complement strand
CCCTGCCGGTTCACTTGCAGAAACCGATTCTCGTACCGCACCACCCAGTCGTTGCCGATCACCCGTTCCGTCTCCAGCCGGAAGATCTCATCCAGCGCCGCCTGGTTCGGCTTCTTGTGGTGGTAGTCCTCCGGCGACGCTGCCGCATGCGCGAAGCGCCGGTTGTGGTCCGGCAAGTATTCGCTCTTCAAATACTCGTTGGCGCTCTCATAGCTCTGGATGTTCTTGCGCCGCAGTTTCTTCACCAACCGGTCCTGGTGAGTCCCGTGGTTCCGCTCCACCCGTCCTTTGGCCTGCGGGGAATTGGCCGGGATGATTCGAATCCCCAGCCGCTCGCACATCCTCCCAAACTGCGTCAGGGCCGCCTCGCCGCGCAGGAGTTGCTGCTCGGTCGCCTCTTTGACATAGACGGTTTTCCAGTCTGTGCACAAAGCCACTGGTACTCCGTATTGCTCGATCCAACTCCGCAGCACTCCCGCCGCCGTCCAGATCGTCTCCTCGGCTCCCATCGCAGTCCCTCCGCACCCTCCTCCTGATATCGCCGCCAAACCCGCTTCGTCTGGCGGTAACTCAGGCCGAGGATCGCCGCCGCGTTGACCAAGTTCAAGGCTTCCTTTTCAACCCGAGCCAACACTCCTGCCCGTCTCAGTTCTTTGCTGCTCATCGCTGTCCGCTCCAATCAGACCTCCTTCAGAGGTCTTCAGATTAGGGGACATTTCTAACGAGGGCAAAAGGGGACATTATCACAGTGGCGCGACAGCTGGCCATGGTTCCGCCCCTGCCTCGCTCTCTAAGAAGGTGTGAAAAAAACGCCGGCAAGCGGGCGAGGCAGGCGGAACCGCCCGCCCCACCTCTGAAAATGCAGGACTTGTTGTGGTGGCGCAGGCGGTTCCGCCTGCGTAGCTGGATTCTTTCACGGCTTCTAACGTTCGCGGCTCTGAACGCCGATCCGAGCCGAGAACGCTAGAGAGCGGTTGGCACAGTTGTTTCGTGACAAGCTCTTGATAGGAATGGAGCGCCCAGATGACTCGCGAAGAGGCCATTGCGGAGATCACGCGGCGGCTGGTGTAGGCTTGCCAACCGGTTCGCGTCTATCTGTTCGGACCGGCGGCCCGCGGCGACGACGGTCCCGACAGCGATTTGGTCGTCGTTGCCGACAATGCCGCTGAAGACGTGATCCGGACGCCTGTACCAGGCGGTCCGCGGCCTCGGCTGTGCCGTAGACATCGTTCCGTGGCGGAAGACCGACTTCGAGGGGAGGCCGGCCCATGTGGTGGCGTCGCTACCTGCCACCGTGGTGCGCGAGGGGAGGCTCCTGTATGACGCCCAACGAATGGCTTCTTGACGAAACTCGCGGATCGCGGCTAGTACCGTGACCGCTTGATATCTTCCCTTGCCGCGAGGGAGCATGCGGCACGAGGGCGAGGCGTGCCTCGCCCCTACAAGGGCGCGGTGTAGGGGCCGGGCATGCCCGGCCCGAGGCGTTGAGGAACAAATCAGACGGTCGTGGTGCTAGAGGGCTACCGCCTCGTAGCGCAGCCGCTCGATTTCCGCCGCCAGGTTGGCCAAAGACGCGCGGCACTCGGGGAATTCGCGGCCCTCCGCTTCGCGCTCGATCCGCTTCAACACCGCGGCGGCCGCATTGGCGCCCACGTTGGCGCAGGCGCCTTTACAATAGTGCGCCAGCCGCATGCACTTCTCGGAGTCTTCCGCGCGAACCGCGGATTCCAGCAGCGGCATCTGCCGCGTGGTTTCGTCGATCAACGCCTTCAGAATCTCACGCATGAGTTCTTCGTCGTCTAGCGTCACGTCGCGGAGCTGCGCGCGGTCCAGCACGATAGTTGCGTCGGGAACCTGCACGTCTTGATTGTGCCAGCACGCAGGCGATCGGGGAATCGGCACAAAACCTTAGAACGGCCAGGCAATCGCCTTATCGTGGCCGCGCGGCGCCGAACGTGAAGGACGTCTCGACCGCCCGCAGCCTCGAATCCAATACCGCGTCCGCCCGGAATCCCGGGGCGCGCGGCGTGCCGAAACGCATGTCGAGCACCTCCACCCGCTGGCCGTTCTCCGGCTCCGATACCGGCGTGATCCGCCAGATCGGAAATTGTGAGAACCGCAGAAACTCCTGGAGCGTATCCGTGTGGCGCGCCGCCTCCAGGGCGGGGTTCGGCTCCGGCTTGTGGAAGATCGTGCCGCGCGTGGGGTCGAACTCGCCCGCCAGATTTACGTCTTCCACCTCGTAGAAGCCGCCGGTTTCCACCAGGCCCCGCCAGCGGAAAGGGTTGGCGGGGTCGGGCAGGGCCGCCACGCGCAGCGGGATCGACTCCCCATAGAGGCGCGATTCCAGCGCCGCCACCGCGCGCGCGTGCAGAACGCTCCGCCCGCAGTTGTACAGCAAAAGAAAAGCTAGCGCGAATACGGCGAACCCGCGGCCATGATGCTTTTCGCGCACCGTTCCCGAACTGACTTCCGAGCCCACCAGGCGGGCCACAAATGGCCCCGCTATCCCCAACAGCAAAGCCCCCCAGATCCAAATGTCGATCGCGCCCGTGAGGTCCAGCCGCAGCCATTCCCCGGAAAAGGGCAGCCATAGCCGGATGCCGTACATGTTGGTGAAGTCCAGTAGCAGGTGCGACGCCACCCCTATCAGCGCCGCCAAAAACGCCCCCAGCCAGTGCACCGGCTTGCGGCTGGCCACCCTTACTACCAGCACCGCAAGCAGGGCCATCAACGGCATGGCCGCCAGCGAATGCGTCAGGTGCCGATGGTAATGCAGGTAGCTTAACGAGCCGCCCGCCGCACTCAGGACGTCGATATCGGGGGCATTGGCCGCCAGCAGCAGAATCGGCAAGGCTCGCGGGGTCCAGCGTCCCAGTCCAACCCTGCTCAAGAATAGGCCGGTCGCCGTATGGGTAAGAGGATCCATCGGGTGGTGCCGGACCTTCTATTGTAAGGGGAAACCGGACCCCGGTGTCTACTTACTGCCTGCCGGGAATACCTCGCTACGCGGACAACTGCAGTTCAACCCGCGCTCCGGAACGCGGTGCCAGAGGCACCGCCAGCGAACTACGGACAGGCTCTTTGCGAATCAGACCGCCAAAGTATTCACTCGGCGGGTACAAAGCATACGGCTGGAGTTCGGCGAAAACCCGCCCCAATCGCTGCTCAATCCGGTAGATCGCATGAAAAAAGGTGCCGCGGTCCATTTGCAACTGGCGGCAACAAAGTTTCCAGTCCGCCCCCAGAACAAAGTGGAATCGGAAAAGGCGGTGTTCATAATCGTCCAGCACGCGACGGCTCACCAGGCAAAAGTCGGCGGCGTATTCTTCCCGCTTGCGCGAATACGTCCGCCGGCCTTCCCGGCCGCGGCAGAACTCCAGGGAGACCGTGCCGACATGATCCGCTTCAGCGGCGAACTCCCGAAAACGGTTGAAACACGTACGAAAGACTGCCCGAAATACGCAATCGCATGGCGCTTCTCTTCCGTTATGGACGAGGCGCATACCGAGACCCTGGCAGTGCGTGCACGACGCCTTTGCCAGTCCTATCGAGTTCGATCTGGTCCACTGCATGTTGAGAATGTCCTCCTGTGGAGCCGGCCTCTGCGTTTCGGGTCAGCGCCAACAGCTTGTTCAAATTTAGCTCCGCATTAGAAAACGTCAAGCAATTATATTGAAATCAATTGTATAAAGCGGATTAATCCTTCAAGAACGTCTAATATCACCTTATTTTTGTGGGTGGTATATTGAAAAGACAACGCCGCGCGGTCACCGGATTCCAATCTCGCTATCATCAGTTCTGGTACTCCCCTATTTCCCAGGGGAATAGGGTAAACAGGAGTGTCTTGAACTTTAGCGATTTCCAGAGGCGGCTCGTCGTACACCTCCACACGCTGGTTCGTAGCGGGGAGGCTACCGAGCGGGGTCTCGCCCGGCTGACTGGGGTTTCGCAGCCCCACATGCACAATGTGCTCAAAGGCAAGCGGTTTCTTTCACTGGAAATGGCGGACCGGGTGGTCGCACACCTGGACCTCGACCTACTGGATCTCATCGAACCTGCGGAGATGCTGGAGTGGCAGCGCCGTCATTGAGTTTGGAATATGGGGCGAACACCCTAGTCCGCGCCGGACCCCCAGCCCCCAGCCACCAACCCCCGGCCCCCGCCCCTGGCCACCGCCCCCCGGCCAGCGGGCCCACCCCACCAAGATAAGGGTGCTGTCATGCAACTCTGGCGGTATGCTGGAATGGAGAACGGGAGGCGTCGAGATTGAACCGGTTGGGAAGCCAAGTGCAGGTCCGGGATGCCCGGACCAAGCGGTTGGCGCAGAGTATCGATGCGCTGGCCGAGAAGGACGAGAGCTTCTTGCGGCACGCCCGCGAGATAGCCGCGCTCCGCCGGACTGCGGCTGCGGGGCTATATGCCATCTGCTCCGATTTCGTGGACTCCCTCAACCGTCTGCTTTCCCGCTCCGAGATGATCCTCGATCCATTCGGGTTCCCTCCTGAGGCTTTTCAGGAAGATGCGAAAAACCTGTTCCAGATCAACGTGCAGGGTAGAATTCTTCAAGTTGAATTTGAGGCCTCGCCGGAGCTGGTCTCCACCGAAGACCTACGCATCCCATACATCCTCCAGGGGGGCGTCCGCGCATTCAACCAGGAGCTCCTGGATCGGAGCCTTATCGAAGAACAGCTCCTCTTCTATACCCTGGAAAAGGATAGGAAGATGTGGCGCTTCTTCGATCCTCGCACCTACCGCTCCGGCCCCTTCGACCAGGAGTACCTCACCTCGCTGATGGAACAGTTGATCTGACCCGTGGCGCCGGGCCCGGACGGCACGCCCCTGCCGTCGGTGTTCTTCCCAGCCCGGACAACCCCAACCGCGACAAGGGGGGTGCCCTCTGGGCCCGGCGCTACTTTTGTTGATTCGATCTCGCCTCCTGGTGCATCCAAACAGCAGCGAGTACGCACGAGAGGAGGGTGTCTGTGAGTTCAAGGAAAGATCCCCAACCTTCCGCCAAGCCGAAAACCGGGTTCTCCAGGCGCGGGTTCATCCGCGGCGTGGGTCTGGGCGGCGGGGCGGTGGGCACGGGCCTGCTGGAAAGAGAGGCGGTCGCGGCGCCGGCCCCAGCCAATGTGGCGGGACCCGGGCCGGTCGCGATCACGCTTACCATCAACGGAAAACCTGTCAATGTGACGGTCGAGCCGCGCGTGACGCTGCTCGACGCCATGCGCAACTACCTGGACCTGACCGGCGCGAAAAGAGTCTGCGACCGCGGCACCTGTGGGGCCTGCACCGTCATCCTGGCGGGCAAGACCGTGTACAGTTGCAGCGTCCTGGCTATCGACGCGCAGGGCAAGAGCATCGAAACCATTGAGGGCCTGGCCACTGGAAACACCCTGCATCCGGTTTCCGCGGCCTTCGTCAACCATGACGCCCAGCAGTGCGGATACTGCACCTCCGGATTCGTCATGGCGGTCAAGGGCTTCATCGACAAGCATCCCAACCCCACGATGGAAGATGTGAAGCACGGCCTTGGTGGTAACCTTTGCCGTTGCGGTACTTACATGGGAATTCGTCAAGCGGCACTTGAGGCCGCCAGGGAGATGAAGGGGGCGAAACATGGCTAACACTCCCGACTACAACTGGCCGCCTATGGACAAACGCCGCGTCATCGGCAAGCCCTACAAGCGCCTGGATGGGCCGCAAAAGGCCAGTGGCCGCGCCAAGTATTGCTCGGATCTCAAGCCCAAAGACATGCTTTTCGGCGTGTACCTGACCAGCCCACACGCCCATGCTCGCGTCACCAGCATCGACACCAGCGCGGCCGAGAAGACCGCCGGCGTAAAAGCGGTTCACGTGGTTTCCCCCGCCGGGACCGAGGTCCAGTGGGCCGGGACTGAGATTGCCGCCGTAGCCGCCACCACCGAAGAGACCGCCCGCGACGCCGTGCGCAAGATCAAGGTGGAGTACGAGGTGCTCCCGCACCTGGTCAAGGAAGAGGACTTGGGCAAGGCCGGGCCGCGTGCCAAAGCGGCCGGAGAGAAGCTGGTGGGCGATCCCGATAAGGCTTTCCAGGAGGCCGAAGCGGTCTCCGAGGGCCAGTACGGCATTCCCGTCGTCACCCACTGCTGCCTGGAGCCGCATGGGCAGGTGATCCAATGGCAGGGCGACCAAGTCAATGTGTGGCCCTCCACGCAGGATATTACCCACTACGCCGGGTCGCTGGGGCCCAACCTCAAGGTGCCGATTGCCAATATCCACGTCAAGCAGGACCACATTGGCGGCGGATTCGGCAGCAAATTCGCGCCCGATTCCTGGGGCCAGGTGGGCGCCTTCCTGTCGCAGAAGGCTGGCGGCCGGCCGGTCAAGTTGTTCCTCGACCGCGCCAGCGAACAGATGATCGCGGGCAACCGCCCTTCGGCCTACGCCACCATCAAGATCGCGGGTAAGAAGGATGGCACCATCACCGCGTGGCAGTCGGAATCATGGGCCAGCGGCGGTTTTACCGGCGGCGGCTCGCCGCCTCTACCCTATATCCTCGATACCATTCCCAATCAGCGCCTCCGCCACACCGCCGTTTCGGTGAATGCCGGTCCCAACCGCGCGTGGCGGGCGCCCAATAACCAGCAAGCCTCCTACCTGACGTGCGGCGCGATCGAGGATTTCGCGGCCAAGATCGGGATGGACCCGATGGATGTCTTCAGTAAGAATGTCGCCTACGCCCCCAGTTCACGTGTGGAGACCTACCGCTACCAGTTGCAGAAGGCCGCCGAGATCGCCGATTGGAAGAAGCTGTGGCATCCGCGCGGAGAGGGCGGCTCCGGCGTGGTGAAGCGCGGTCTGGGCATCGGCTTCAGCGCCTGGGGCGGGGGAGGGCACCAGAGCCAGTGCCGCACCACCATCCACCCGGATGGTTCGGTACTGGTGGAAATTGGCACTCAGGACCTGGGCACCGGAACGCGCACCATCATCACCCAGGTGGCGGCCGAGACGCTCGGGCTTCCCATGGGCGCGATCAAACTCAGCATCGGATCGAGCGACTTGCCGCCGGACAGCGCTTCGGGCGGCTCCACCACCGCGGGCGGTGTTTCCTCTTCGACCCGCAAGGCGGCGGTCAACGCCCTCGCCAAGCTGTTCGAAGCGGTCGCTCCGGCGTTGGGCGCCCCCGCCGAACAGTTGGAGGCGGTGGACGGCCACATCCGCGTGAAGGACAATCCCGGCAAGAGCCTCGCCTGGCAGGCCGCCTGCCGTAAGCTGGGTCCCACCAAGATTTCCGAAATGGGCGAGAACAACCAGCGCAATCCCGGGGGTCTCAACAGCTCGGGTGCCGCCGGCGTTCAGATTGCCGACGTCTCGGTGGATACGGAAACCGGGCAGGTCCGGATGAACCGCTATGTGGCCGTGCAGGATTGCGGTCTTGTCATCAATCCGCGGCTGGCGGAAAGCGTGGTCTACGGCGCCATCATCATGGGAATCGGCACCGCTCTCTTCGAAGAGCGCGTCATGGACGAGCAGACCGGCTGCGTTCTGAACCCCGACATGGAGTTCTACAAGCTGGCCGGCATCAACGATATCGGCGAGATTATCGTGCACCTGGACATTCGGCCGGAGAACGACAAGCGCGGCGTCATCGGCCTGGGCGAGCCGCCCGCCGTCGCCATCTGCGCGGCGGTTGGGAATGCCGTGGCCAACGCCATCGGAGTGCGGGTCCCCAACATCCCCATGACCCCCGCTCACGTGCTGGACGCGCTGGAAGGGAGGAAAACATAATGCAGTCCTTTGAGTTTGCCAATCCGGCCACCGTCGAGGAAGCCGCGGGCCTGCTCGCCCCCCACTGGGGACAGGCCGATGTACTGGCCGGCGGTACGGACCTCCTCAGCCTCATGAAGGAGTATCTGGCCACTCCCAAGCGCGTGGTCAACATCAAGAACATCCAGGAACTCGAGGGCATCCGGAAGACCGACGCCGGGTTGCGCATCGGCGCTCTGGTCACCATGGAAGAGCTGGCCGCCAATGCCGATGTCCGCGCCGGGTACAAGTCGTTGGCCGATGCGGCGGCGGGCATCCCCAGCCCCCAGATCCGCAACATGGGCACGGTGGGCGGCGACCTGTGCCAGCGCCCCCGCTGCTGGTATTACCGGCAGGGCTTCGGGCTGCTGGCGACCAGGGACGGCAAGCCGCTGGTGCCGGATGGCGAGAACAAGTACCACGCCATTTTCGGCGGCGGCCCGGCTTATTTCGTGAGCCCCTCCAGCCTTGGGCCGGCGCTGGTGGCCCTCGGCGCCAAGGTGAAACTGGTCTCGGCGAAGGGCAGCCGCGAGGTCGCGGTGGCCAAATTCTTCGTCGCGCCCAGGGACGAGAACACCCGCGAGATCGCTCTTCTTCCCAACGAGATTCTCACCGAGATCGTGGTTCCGGCCGGCGCCGGGCGCAGCGCCACCTACGAGGTGCGGCAGAAGGAGGCGCTGGACTGGCCTCTGGCAACCGCATCGGTGGTTCTGCACATGCGCGGCAATACCGTAGCCGCGGCCAAGGTGGTGCTGGGACACGTGGCGCCCACGCCCTGGGAGGCTCCCGAAGCCGAAAAGGCGCTGTTGGGCAAGACCATTACGGCGGAGTCCGCCGAAGAAGCTGGAAAGGCCGCCGTCTCGGGCGCCCAACCGCTCAGCCAGAACGCCTACAAAGTGCAACTGGCCAAGATTGCGGTCAAGCGGGCCCTGCTCGAAGCGGTAAAGGTGAGGGCATAGCTCTATGATGGAACGACCCGGTTTAACCAATATTGGCGGTACCCGCTGCGGAAAGCTGCGCTGGAAGGGCATGTACATCGAAGCCCAGTGGGATCCCACCATCCAGCACAGCAACGATGGCGCCATGTGGTGCCAGCACACGTTTAATTGCCTGGGTCCGGACGGCAAGGCCGTCGACGAGGTCGCATGCAATCCGGACCGGGACTGTTTTGAAGAGTTGTAAGAGAGGAGACTGGGATGCTGAAACTTCTGTCCATGGCGGCCGTGGTGTCGGCCGCCGCTTCTATTTCCTGGGCCGCGGGCGTTTCCGGAAACTACATTGAAGCCCGCACCGCGGATGTCTTCACAGGTCCGTGTTTTGCCAATGGTGAGGTGGAGATCAACGGCAAGGAGGCGGTCTTCGGCTGGAAGATCGGCACCGGCGCGTGGCAAGGCGTGAACCTGGAAGGGCTCTCGGTGGTCGGGGTGATCCGCTCGGAGCACACACTGGGCAACGTCTATGAACCCGTTAACCCGGTGAGGGCGGTTCTCATTGTCGACAGCCGTGCGGACGCCGAGCAGCGCCTGGCGCTCCAGAGCTTCGCCCGGCACATGGGTGGCGCTCTGTTCAAGGACATCGTGAAGGTGGACTACGCTCCCATCGAGCTGACCATCCAGGACGGCAATATCCACGGCGGCGCGGCCAAACTCACGGCCGGCTCGCTGGCCGCCATCCAGACGCGCGCCATGCAGGCCACCGACCACACCTGCGGCAACGAAGACGTGTGGTACCCGCCGCTGACCGATCTGGACCACGCCATGCCGGCCTATGCGCTGGCGGATTCCTACCAGGGCGACGGCCTGGGCGAAACCTGGAGCAACGGCCCTCGCCGCAGCGGTTTCCTAGGCACCTTCCACGTGGCGTCGGAGTAGCCCGCTCAATCCTTCATTGCTGGGCTGGTACCTGTGGCGCAGAATGAATGGGCAGCGCATCGATGACGGTCGGGTCGCTGGCGCTGGCGTTGGCCGATCCGCCGCCCGACACGGTGGCCGTGTTCGTGACGCTTGCCGGGGCGCGGTTGGCCACGTTCACGGTCAGCTTGAGGGCTGGGTAGCTCGCCCCCCGCTGCCAGCGCGTCGCTGCACACGCAGGCGGGACCGGTGCAGGTCCACCCCGCGCCCTGCATTCCAACCGCGATCAAGCCGGAAGGGACTGCCTCCGTCACCGTGACCGGGCCTGCCGTGGCGCCGAACGGGCCGGCATGGGAAGAGGTCACCGCCTGCCGCTAATGTCCGCCCTTGTGCAGCGTGTAGGTCACCGTACCCAGATCCGCCGCCGTCGCCGACTGAATTCCGTGCTCGTCCCCGTTCTTGACCTGATTCCCAGCCTGATCGACCACGTTGCCCACCGAGCTGGCGATCTTCAGGCCCATCGGGGTCTTCAACGGAATCGCCATGCGGTAGTTCCGCCCGGCGCTGCCGCTGGAGAGGAACCGCGGGTGCCGATACAAGCCATCCGGCCCCTTCAGCATGACCTGAAGCTCCGGCTCCAACTGCGCCGGGCCCTTCGCCGACACCGCCTGCGGCAACACATGCTCTGGGTCCGCCACGCGAACTTGCAGCCATGTGCCCTTCGGCGCGGTGAATACGACCCCGCCGACCTGCTGTCCGGCCGCCACCGTGATAGGCGTTTGCCCCGACCCCCAGACGCAGGTATCCACGTAGGGTGAATTCGCCGGAGCCGCCTCGGAAGCAGCCACCTGCGCGCAGAGCACATACTTGCTTGCAGGCAGCTTGGCAAACGTGAACGCGCCGTTGGCGCCGGTGAGGACGCGGCGCGGCGGCGCGGGGTAGCCGCGGGCCGCCGCGAAGGACAGCGTCACTGTGGCGTGGAGGGCGCGGCCTTCTTCGGAGAGCACGTGGCCGGAGACGGAACCGGTGCCCGAGCTTTGGGCCAAGGCGACCGGAGCCAGTATTAGCAAGAGCTCTGCGATCTGCCCCATGAATGTCATGAGTAACACAACGCCTCTCTTTCGCATTTCCCGTCCGCTATCTTCTTACCTGGGCTACTTGGCCGATTTAAGCTTTCCGGCGAGATCGTATTCAACCTGCGCCTCCCGATGATGTCCCGTGCTTTCATAGCTTTTCCCAAGCAGTTCATGAACTGCGGACATTCCCCGCTTCAGGTCCGATCCGAACACTTCGTCAATTTTCGAAGGGTCGATCCCATTCTTGCGCCGGACGGTTTTGGTCGGATCCTCAAGTCTCGAGAGCACCTCTTTGCAGAGCGCGATGGCGGCCTCCGGCTGGTGATGCTCCAGAAAAAGGGAGGCCGCTTGTATAGCGTCGTTGGCCCTTTGGGACATTGTCTTGGGCTGCTCCGAAGAGGCGGACTCGGCCAACGCCCGCAAACGAGCCATGAAGTACGTCTCGGCGTCCTTATCGGTCCTAACGAACTGCGTACCGAGCCATTCGTAGACTCCTACCGCAGAAGTCCCCGCGTCGGTCCATCGACCGTACGCCACGATTCTGCAAGGGCGGTTCTGAGCGCATTCCAATTCGACGTCGTGGCCTCCGATTACACCTTTACTAACCATGTTCTTCAGTTGCCCGCTCTCAATGCCGAATATGTTCAGGTAAATACCCAGGCTCGTCGCTCCGTCGGATGTAGGCACCAGGATCTGGTCTCGACCCCGCCCGGTAAGGTCCTTGAGTGATATTGCTGGCAGCGACGGGTCTCCCGCACAGTACGTCCCTGGCAGCGGCGCGTCCAGCTCAACTATTGGGGAGGTGCCGCCAGCCACAACCCGTAGAAAGAGGCGGTCCGCCCGCTTGTAGACGAAGGCTAGGTCCTGGCTCTTTGACGAGAAGATCGGCCCGCTTGCCACGACGGGTTCCGTCTTTGGGTTTTCAGGTTTCCAGTCCGCTGCCAGCGCACGTTCGAGCACCGCTCGCGGGGGCAGGTGTTTCGCGGCCTGCTGCTCGGCGGGGCTCGCTCCCTGGAGGGTAACCGCGGCCGACAGGGCCAATACCCCAGTTTGAAGAGTCTTCCCGATTCCAAACATTGATGTCCATACCTCCTGCTACTGTCTCCAGCGAGTCCTACTGTCCAAACCTCCACAGGATGACCGGGTTGCCCGCGAGGCCCAGATCATCGTACGTGCCGCCCGCCAGATCGATTCCGGCTCCATTCGATGAGCACGGGGCACTGGCAGCGCGCGGGACTCCGGTGGTGTTCCAATAGGGATCGGGAGGTCCGACGCACGGATTCCACTCAGTTGGAGCAGAGTGAGGGAACCATGGCCCCCTTTCCTGTACCGCCGTCACCGAAGATGCCGAGACGGGCGAAGCCCGCAGATTGACTGTAATGCCGCAGAGACTCAACCCATAAGGCAGTGCCACGAAATGGTCGGCACCCTGCATATGATAGCCGCAGGCAGTGGCGCGCGTGGAGTAGGCCTCCCTGGTTGCTATCACCTGAAACCAGACGTTGATTGCGTTGGCATTTGTTCCACCCCAGGTACTGCTTGCGGTATACCACCGTGTCTGGTTGGTGAGGTTCACGGCCTTCAGAGTCACGCTGGCGGTGCCCACGCCCCCGTTGAGCGTGATTTGGCTCGGCAAGGTCTCGCCAACGGAGCCCGCAGCCAAGGTCTCCTAGAGGATGTCTACCGTAACGCCTGACATGTTCGTCGCCCGAAGACCGGTGGCCGCATCGACAGCCTCAACCTGGAGGGTAAAGGGAATCGTCGCGATGATCGCATCCCCGTCATTTGCTACTGGAGGAGTAAGGACTTGGGTACGCAGCCCGAATAGTCGCTGTTGTGGCGGCTCGGGATCCGGATCTCGCACCGGAAGCGGCGCTCTGGGTTCATAGATGCAGGCAAAATAGTCCTCGCCGGGATCGATAAAGCTGGAGCACTGGCTCCATTCGATAAAATAGGCGCCTGCCGAACCCGACGGCGGGGCGAGCGCGAGCACGTTAGCGGTGTAGTCGAAGGTCGCCCAATCCACTTGGTTGCCTGACAAGTCTATTACTCGCGCTTCCGGGGCACAGTCCTGGTTCGATCCGCAGGACAGGTCTGGGGCACTTATGGTGACCGTCGCCGTGGTCCACTCCCCGGCCTGCACGCTCGCCGGCGATATGCTGATACCCGACGGCGCCCGGTTCCCCACGGCTGCGTGGGCGATCATCGCGCCGCTGTTCAAACGCAGCACCCGAGTGCCGTGTGCTGCGCTCGGGCTGGCCGTGATCCGCAGCGTAACCGAGTCCGGCGCGGTCGAAGCGACCTGGCAGGTGACGTCCGGGTCCGCAGTGTCGCACGTGGTGTAACTCGGCGCGTTGCCGGCCGGAACGCTGTGCGTCACCTGCACCTCCTGCCCTGTATTATGGACGATGGCGCTGCCGGTCGCCGAGGTCACCTGGAAGCCCGTCACCTGCGTCCCCAGCGAAAACGCCGCCGTCCGCCGCTGGTTCCCCGGTGTCAACGTGGCCGTCAACGCCATCGGATACGTCCCGCCCGGCATGTTCTCCGAACCCGTCAACGTCAGCGTCGTCCCCGCCGTTCCTCCCGGGTTCAGATACAACGTCGTGTTGTCCAACTGCCAGCCTACCCCCACCGGCACCCCTCCCGGCGCATTGAGACTCACCGTTCCGCTTTGCCCCCCCACCGATTGCACCGTCACCGGGTAACTCACGCTCCCCGTCGCGCTCAGCCACGGCGCGCTCGGGTACCCTACCGTAATCGTGAAATCGCCGCCCGCGCCCGCCACGAACCTCGGCGTCGATGAAGCGCTCCGGTTGAGATCGTTCGGCAAGCCGCGATTCACCTCGCCGACGATCGTGAACTGCGTCCACACCCCGGGCGGGCAGGCCGGAGTTTGCAGATAGGCGATGGTGATGGTGCGCTGTGCGTTCGCCGGCATCGAGGGTGGAACGCCCGCCACGCTGAAGCAGGCGGGGGACCCGGTGTAGGCCGCGCCAATCGAGATGCTCCCGTTGAAGCCGTTCAGCCCCGTGGCGGTCAGGGTCAGGCTGGCCGGCGCGCCCGGGCTGAGCGTGACCGGGTCGCCCCCGCTGGGCGTTACGCTCAACGTGAAATCCGGCCCCTGGTTGACCACCAGCGCTCCCAGGTCGACCATCGCCGTGGTTAGACCTTCCGCTCCAGCGCTGGTTCCCGAGGCAGATACCTCGTGCCTGCCGAAGAAATCCGGGCCCAGCAGGTAACTCTGCTCGGGAAACGTGAGGGCCAGGCTCAGCGTCAACTGGTCGGCGTTCCCCGCCACCGGCGACAGGCTCGAGTGGACCAGGTCGATCGAACAACTTCCGCCCCAAATGGTGGCGTTCTGGCCCAGCGTGCCGGAGGCGAGCCATTCGTTGGGACTGTTGGGAAGCAGCATGATGTTTCCGGAACTGTCCCACCCCAGGTAGCAGCTATCGATTTGCACCTGCCCGGAGGCGATGTCGCGGCTGCCCGCCTGGCTGGCGTAGGTCACGGAGAATGTGGTCGGCACTCCGGCCACCACGCTGGCCGGGACGGCAAAGGCGGCGCTTCCGGCTATTTAGTGGATTCTGGGGCCATGTCGAGGCCGCCGCAGTGGAAGTAGATGGCGTGAACGAAGTTCTGTTTGTTTCGGAAGCCCCGCGCCGTGTACTTCACCCATTGGAT
>Ga0182021_10006021_pt1 | contig 14399 bp, 14 predicted proteins | sample 612E3MmetaG_FD_120493 | JGI IMG/M metagenome (GOLD analysis project Ga0182021, IMG submission 120493) | Permafrost microbial communities from Stordalen Mire, Sweden - 612E3M metaG (Illumina Assembly) | ecosystem: Environmental > Terrestrial > Soil > Wetlands > Permafrost | place: Sweden... | reverse complement strand
TTTCAAACAGCCGAGCGCCGAGGAGCTGGAACACGATTTTCTCTGGCGCTCGACATGCCGGCTGCCCGAACGCGGGAGGATCGGCATCTTCAATCGTTCCTTTTACGAGGAAGTGCTGGTCGTGCGGGTGCATCCCGAGATGCTCCGCGGCCAGGGGCTTGCGGAGGAATTGCGCGACGAGAAGACCATCTGGATCGAGCGGTACCGCTCGATCGTGGATTTCGAGAAGCACCTCCACCGCAACGGCACCCGTGTCGTCAAGGTGTTCCTTCACGTGTCGAAGGAGGAGCAGCGAAGGCGATTCCTCGAGCGCATTGACGAGCCGGACAAGAACTGGAAGGCCAGTCTCTCGGACGCTCACGAGCGGCAATATTGGAAGCCGTACATGAAGGCATACGCGGCCTGCCTTTGCGCGACCAGCACCCGTCACGCGCCCTGGCACGTCGTGCCCGCCGACGACAAGGAGAATGCCCGGTTGATCGTCTCCCAGATCGTCCTCGATGCGCTCAATGCGCTCAAGCTGGCATATCCCAAGATCACCGCGAAGCGGCGGCGGGAATTGGCATCCATCCGCCGGCGGCTGTGAGCCCCAGGGAACGCGTCGCAGAGCCGAAGGAGCCGTAGGGAAGCCACGTTCGGGGCAACGATAACCGGCGGATCGGCTCCTTGCGCCGTCAACCATTTCGCTCGCAGCTTTAACCTGAGTCCGTGAGGCCGCCGCAACGGGCGGAGCCGCGGCGCCGCAGTTGCGTTGCCTGGCGAACGGCACGGACGGGGACTGCGCATGGAAAGACCATCAGCACAACGTAGGCTCGGTGAACGCCGCCGGCTGTGGGAGCGGCGCCTGCCGCTCTCTCGCCGCTCAGACGAAGACCGGCGGAGCCGCGACCGCCGGATTGCCGCGCGCCAGGTACTCGCGGAGCGCCGTGCGGCGCAGGACCGCCGCCGGGCCTACCGGCGCGCGGTGCCCGACCGGCGCACCGTGTCGGCCCGCCGGCATGGCCGGCGGCGGCACGAGACCGCCACGCCGTACACCCTCGAGGAGATCGCGGAGCTGCGCGCGCGCTTTGCGGCACCGGGCCCCGTGCGCTGCCCATCGTGCGGGAGCCGGTTCACGCTCGGACCGGCCCGGCGCCGCGGTGCCGAGATCGCCCGCCGGGTCGTGTGCCTCGGGTGCGGCAGAGCGGCGATCGTCCCGAACTCCCGCAGCGCCCGGATCCTCGTGATCACGCGGCACGACGCACTGCGCGACGCCTTGCAGACCATGCTCGCGGGCGCCGGCCATGAGGTGGTGGAGACGGCCGACGCCTGGGTCGGCCTCCTCGCGTACCGGACGGTCCCGGCCGACGTGGTCATCATTGACGTGCTGGCCCCGGGCCGGATGGAGGCGGCGGAGTTCCTGCGGCAGCTGCGGCGGACCTACCCGGATGCTCGCGTCGTGACCATGGCGGGGCGGCCTTCCTACCAGGGAGTGGACCCCCTGGCGGTCACCCAGGCGTTCGGCGCCGTCCGTACCTTCCGGATGCCGGTTTCCCGCGACGACCTGTTGCGGATCATAGAAGAAGTTCGCCCCTAGGTCTGTCGCGCCCGGCCAATCGAGGCCACGGCAGTTGAGGTGCGCGGCGCACCCGCCGATCCATCACGCTCCCCGGACAGGAGTCTCGCCATGCAAGTGACCACGACGTTTACGATCGAAGGGTACCGGATCTCCGAGTACAAGGGGCTGGTCCGCGGCCTCGTCGTGCGTGCCCCGACCATCGGCCAGGGGCTTCTGGGCGGTCTCAAGTCCATCGTAGGCGGCCAGATCGGCGCCTACGCGGAAATGTGCGAGCAGGCCCGCCAGCAGGCCTACGAGCGACTGCTCGCACACGCCCAGCAGCTCGGGGCGAACGCCGTCGTGGGTCTCCGCTACGACACCTCCGAAGTCGGCAGCCGCAATAGCGCCGCGACGGAAGTCCTGTGCTATGGGACCGCGGTCGTCGTCCAGGCGGTGCGCTGACTCCGGCCCGACGCCAGGCCGCCGTGCCCGCAGCACCGCGCAACCACTTGGCCCTCCTGCGGGCCGTCAACGTCGCCGGCCACCAGATCATCGGCATGGCCCACCTGCGCGCCTGGCTCACACGCCTGGGCTTCGCTGACGTGCGGTCGTTGCTCCAGAGCGGCAACCTCGTGTTCAAGGGCGGAGCGAAGTCCAGCGCGCAGCTGGAGCGGATGCTGGAGGCCGCGGCCGCGAAGCAGCTGAAGCTGGAGACGGATTTCTTCGTGCGCTCGGCGGCGGAATGGCAGGAGGTGATCGCGCACAATCCCTACCCCGCCGAGGCGGAGCGCGATCCTGGCCACCTCCTGGTCATGTGCCTCAAGGATGCGCCGGCCGCCGCCGCGGTGCGCGCGCTTCAGGCGGCCATCACGGGCCGCGAGACGGTGCGGACCTGGGGCGCTCACGCGTACCTCGTCTACCCGGACGGCGTCGGCCGCTCGCGGCTGACGATCGCGCTCATCGAGCGCACGCTCGGCAGCCGGGGCACGGGCCGAAACTGGAACACGGTGCTCAAACTCGAGGCAGCGACCCAGGCCTGACGGGCGCCGGGCGCGGGTGCCCGGCCGCCTGCGCGGAACGACATGGCACGCAACGTGGAGATCAAGGCCCGCATCGCCGATCCGGCGGCCACCCGCCGACTGGTGGCGGCCGCCGCCGGCGCGCCGCCGGAGCTCCTGGTACAGACCGACACGTTCTTCACGGTCCATCGCGGCCGCCTCAAGCTCCGCGAGCAGGCGGGGGCCGGGGCCGAACTCATCTACTACGAGCGGCCGGACCAGGCGGGTCCCAAGGAATCGCGCTTCGAGCGCGTGACGGTTGCCGATGCCGCGGCGCTGCGCAACCTGCTCGCCTCGGCGCTGGGCGTCGCGGGCCAGGTCATCAAGGAACGGCTGGTGTATCGGGTCGGGCGCACGCGGGTCCACCTCGACGAGGTGCGCGGGCTGGGCGCCTTCCTCGAGCTGGAAGTGGAAATGGCGGAGGGCGAGCCGGGCAGCGCAGGCGTCGGGGAAGCGCGCCGGTTGATGAGCCGGTTCGGCATCCGGGAGGACGCGCTCGTCCCGGAGGCCTACCTAGACCTGTTGAACCGGGAAGCCGGTCCCGCCGGCGCGGGCAGCTGAGACCCCGCGCGCCGGTCCGGCGCACTGCCCGCCGTCCCCGCGCCCGGTGTATCTTGCGGCTTCCCCAGCCATAGCGGAGAACGCATGCGCCGTTTCGCTCTCACGGTCCTCGGCCTTGCCGCGCTGGCGCCAGCCGCGCTCGCGCAGGGCCGGTTTCCGCCCGACTCCTTCACCAACTTGAAGGTGCTGCCGAAGAACATCGAGCCGCGCGCCTTGATAAACACGATGCGCGGCTTCGCACTCGGGCTGGGCGTACGGTGCACCTACTGCCACGTGGGGCGGGAGGGCGCGCCGCTCGACTCGCTCAACTTCGCCTCGGACGACAAGCGCACCAAGCGGGTCGCGCGCGTCATGCTCCAGATGGTGATGCACGTCAACGACGAGCACCTGGCGGAGGTCCCCGACCGGCCCACACCCCACATCGTCGTGCGGTGCGCGACCTGCCACCGCGGCCTGCCGCGCCCGCGGCTGCTCGACGACACCCTGGGTCTGGTGCTCGCCGACAGCGGGCTGGATGCAGCGGCCAGGACCTACCGCGCCCTGCGCGAGCGCTACTACGGCAGCGGCGCCTATGACTTCCGGGACCTTACCCTGGTGGACATGGCGCAGAACGAAGCGCGGGCGGGTCGGGTGGACAATGGCATCGGACTGCTGCGGCTGGGGGCGGAGTTCAGCCCCGCGTCGGGACAGATTCCCTTCCTGCTCGGCGAGCTGTACCGCCAGAAGGGGGATACCGCCCAGGCGCTGGCGAGCTATCGCGCGGCCCTGAGCAAGGATTCGACGCTCGTCTTCGCGCGCCGGCGGATCGCGGAAATCTCCGGAGCGACGAGCCAGCCGCCTCGCCCATGAGGGTCGGGGTGCGGACGGGCCCGCTCAGGTCAGCAACGCGAGCAGGATGACGATCACCATCACCACGGCGATGACCACGGTCTGCTTCGGGACCTTCGGAAGCACGATCCGCCGCCGTACCTTCGCTCCCGCGGCAGCGTTCTCCGCCTGGGCAGCGCGCATCGCCTCGGGACCCAGCTGGCCGGAGAGAGCCCGCAGATGGCGCTCCTCGGTCGTGCGCGGAATCCAGTGGCAGCCGCATCTGCCGCACACGCTCTGCAGGATCGTGTCCGCGCCCTGGGCGCTGCCGCCCGTGCCGCGGAAGTACTCCGCCGCCACCGCCTCGGGAACGCTCGAGCGGTTGATCGGCACCGACTGGACGTTGGTCTCCCCGCACTTGGGGCAGGAAGCGGACGGGACGGCGGAGGTCATGCTTGGCTCCACGGTGACATTGACCACGACACCCATACGGTGCACCGGAAGGGGTGGCGCGGCAAGACCGTGGCGCAGGCGAAGCATCTTTCCGGACCTCACCGCGGGCCGCGTGGCCGGTCCGCGGCGGATGGCGACGGCGGCGAAGCTCAGGCCGAACCGGCGCGGGCGCCGGCCAGCACCTCGTGTACGGCCTGGCCCAGCTCCTGAATGGTTACGGGCTTGCTGATCAGCCGCCGCACGCCTGCGGCGCGGATGGTCTCCTCGGGCAGCTCCTCGATGAAGCCCGTCAGCAGCACGATGGGCACCTCGGGACGGATGTTGTGCACCGCGCGGGCGAAGTCGAGGCCCACCATCCGCGGCATGAGGTAGTCGGAGATCACGAGGTCGAAGTCGCGGGGCCGGGCGCGGAAACGCTCCAGCGCGCGCGCTGCGTCCGTATCGCTCGTCACCGTGTAGCCCAGCGCCTCGAGCCGGCGGGTGCTCATCCTGGCCAGCGTCGGCTCGTCCTCCACCAGCAGAATGCGCTCACCCTGGCCCTGCGGCGCCTCCTCCTCGCCCGGCAGCTCCGACGACGCTGCGGATGCGAGCGCCGGGAAGAAGCACGTGGCCGTGGTGCCGCGCCCCGGCCCGCTGTCGAGGTCAATCACTCCCTCGTGCGTCCGCATGATGGTGTGCACGATCGAGAGGCCGAGGCCGGTGCCCGAGCCTTTCGGCTTGGTGGTGAAGAACGGCTCGAAGACGCGGTCGCGCACCGCCGGGTCAATCCCGGACCCGTGATCGCGCACGACCAGCACGGCATACCACCCTTCGTGCAGGCCCGGGTGCGAACGCACCACATGGTCGCGCAGGTACTGCGGCTCGACGGAGATCTCGAGCACACCGCCGCCCGGCATGGCGTGCGCCGCGTTGGTGCCGAGATTCATCAGGATCTGGTGGATGGAAGTCGCATCGCCCAGCACCTGCGGCGCCTGGGCGTGGATGCTGACCTTCAGGTCAATCGAGGATGGCAGCGTCGCGCGCAGCAGCTTCGCCGCTTCCGCCACCGTCGGCCCGATCTCCAGCGGCCGGCGCTCGGATGGCTGGCGCCGGCTGAACACGAGTATCCGCTCGACCAACTCCTTGCCGCGCCGCGCCGCCTTCATCAACTCCGCCAGGTCCTCGGCCACCGCCTCCGGCGAGCGCGTCCCCTGGGCGATCAGCTCCGCGTACCCGGTGATGCCGAACAGGATGTTGTTGAAGTCGTGCGCGATCCCTCCGGCCAACGTGCCCACGGCCTCGAGCTTCTGCGCCTGGCGCAGCTCCTCCTCGAGGTGGCGCTGCTCGTTCTCCGCCTTCTTGCGCGCGGTGATATCCACGATCGAGGCGAGGACGAACATCCCTTCCTCGGTCGCGACCGGCGTCAGGCCGATCTCGACCGGCACTTCGGTGCGGTCCTTGCGCAGCGCGTACAGGTCTCGCCCGGCCCCCATCGCCCGCACCTTCGGGGCCGCCATGAAGCCGCCGCGGAAACCGGTGTGCCCGGAGCGAAACCGATCGGGGATCACCATCTCGACCGAGCGCCCCAGCAGCTCCTCGCGCGAGTAGCCGAACAGCCGCTCCACTTCGCGGTTCACCAGCACGATGTTGCCCCGCGCATCCGTCATCAGGAGGCCGCTGGGCGACGACTCGACGGCGGCGCGCAGCCGCAATTCAACGGCTTTGGTGGGATCTGGGGTCACCCCCAAGACTCGCCCGGCAATTCCGACAATGCAAGTAGGCAATGGCCAGACAACCCATTGGCCCCGGGGATTGTTACGCTGGCCGGATGGGCGACACAAACCCGAACCATCCACCGGGCTGGAGCCCTGTCGCGCCACCCCTCCCCTTACAGCAGGCCCGCGTCGCGATGCTGTGCGCGCTGACCCTCAACCTCTCCGCACCCCCTTCCGTGGCGGAGGGCGGTCGGGAGCGGAATTGAGAGTTGTTCGCTCCGCTTGACGGGCCGCGCGCGAGGGCGGCACTATTGCCCCATGACCACGACCGCGCCGTCTCCCCCGCCGACCCATCCGGACGCCGCGTCGCTCCTGGCCGGCCGCATCGTCGAGTTGGAGCGTGAGCGCGACCGGCTGATCACCATCATTGACATTCTCTCAGAGATCTCCGGGACGCTCCACTTCGTGGACATCCTGCAGACCATCGCGCGTCGGCTCGGCGAGACGTTCGGGCTCGACCGCTCGAGCATCTTCCTCGCGGACAGCGGCGGGCGCACGGTGCGGCTGGTGGCCTCCTATGAGGACCCGAGCATCCGCAACCTGGTCGTGGACCTCGCCCGCTATCCGGAGATCCAGCGGGCAATGGACTCGGGCGAGACGGTGTTCATCGCCGACGTCACGGCCGACATCAGCCTGCAGCACGTCTGGGACGCGCTGGAGCGCCGCAAGGTGAAGTCCATTACCGTAGTGCCCATCAAGTACCGGGGCGCCGCGATCGGCTGCATTTTCCTCCGGACCTTCAAGGACGGCGAGCCGCTGAGCGAGGGCGACATCCGCTTCACCCAGACCGTAGCCGACCTGACGGCCAAGTCGCTCCGGAACGCGCACCGCTACGAGAGCCTGATCAAGCGCACCCGGGGGGTCGAGACCGACGCCGAGGCCGCGCACCGCGCCGACGTGCAGCGTGTCGCGCTGGTGGCCTACCTCCAGAAGCTGCTCGAGGCGTTCGCGCAGCACGACCGGGCGGCGATCGAGCAGCTGCTGCCCAATGCGTCCGCCGTCGAGCTGCAGCGCCTGGTGGGCGTGACGATGGCCGTGCTGGCCGAAGAAGCCAAAGGCTAGATGGCCGAGACCCGCGCCGCCGGGCGGGCCGCGGAGCTGCGGCGCATCCTCGACCGCGCGATCCGCGCCTACTACGTGCTCGACGCGCCGGAGATGTCCGACGCCGAGTTCGACCGGCTGTTCCTGGAGCTGCAGGCGCTGGAGGCGGCGCACCCCGATCTCCGGACGCCCGACTCCCCCACCTTGCGCGTGGGAGCGGAACCGGCGACCAGCCTCGCCAAGCACCGCCACCTCTCGCCGATGCTCTCCCTGGCCAACGCCTTCAGCGACGAGGACCTCGCAGCCTGGGAGGAGCGGAACGCGCGCATCGCGCCCGACGTGGTGACGGCCGGCTACACGCTCGAGGTCAAGATTGACGGCGCGGCGGTGAGCCTCACCTACCAGGGCGGCGTGCTGGCGGTGGGCGCCACCCGCGGCAACGGTGTGGTGGGCGAGGTGGTGACGGCGAACCTGCGCACCGTGCCCGACATCCCGCTGCGGCTCGTGGGCAAGGGGTGGCCGGCGCTGTTGGAGGTGCGGGGCGAGACCTACATGCCGCGGGCCGCGTTCGACGCGCTGAACCGGAAACGCGAGGCGGCGGGCGAGCCGCCGTTCGCCAATCCGCGAAACGCGGCGGCGGGCGGCCTGCGGCAGCTCGACTCCAGGGCTACGCGCGAGCGGGGGCTGCGCTTTTTCGCCTTCGCCGCCAGCGCGCCGGATGCCAGGCTGCCCTTCAAGACGCAGGCCGAGCAGCTCGACGGCCTCGCGGCCTGGGGCTTCCGCGTCGAGCCGCACCGCCGCCGCGTGGCCGGCCTGGCCGAGGCCAGGACCGCCATCGCCGCGCTCGAGCGGGAGCTGGCGACGCTCCCCTTCGGCGCCGACGGCGTGGTGGTCAAGGTGGACCGCCTGGCGCTGCACGAGGAGCTGGGGAACATCGGCGACCGCGAGCCGCGCTGGGCCGTCGCCCGCAAGTTCGCGCCCGAGGTCGCGGTCACGAAGCTGCTGGACATCAAGGTGAACGTCGGCCGCACCGGCGCCCTCAACCCGTACGCCGAGCTGGAGCCGGTGGAGATCGGAGGCGTCACGGTCTCCACCGCCACGCTCCACAACGCCGACCTCATCGCCGCCAAAGACATCCGCATTGGCGACTGGGTCGAGGTGACGCGGGCCGGCGAGGTGATCCCGCAGGTGCTGGGTCCGGTGAGAGAGAAGCGCACCGGGGCGGAGCGCGAGTTCCGGATGCCGGCGCACTGCCCCGATTGCGAATCCGTGGTCGACGCGCCCGCCGACGAGGTGATGACCTACTGCCCCAACGTCTCGTGCCCCGGCCGCGTGCACGAGAGCATCTTCCACTTCGCCTCCCGCGGCGCGATGGACATCCGCGGCCTCGGCTATGAGAAGGTCAAGCAGTTGCTCGACGCGCCACTGATAAAGGACGCCGCCGACCTGTACGGTCTCGAGGCCGAACGGCTCGTCGCGCTCGAGGGCTTCGCCGAGAAGTCCGCCGCGCAGCTCGTGCAGGCCGTCGCGGCCTCCCGGGACCGGCCGCTGTCCACCCTGCTCTTCGCGCTCGGCATCCGGCACGTGGGTGCCGGGGCGGCGGATCTGCTGGCGCGCCGCTTCGGCACGATGGACCAGCTGATGGAGGCGACGGCGGAGCAGATCGGCGAGGTGCGCGGCATCGGCCCCACCATCGCCGCGGCGGTGCAGGCGTTCTTCAGGGAGAGGCGCAACCGCGCCCTCGTCGGCCGGCTGCGGGACGCCGGGCTCCGGATGGACGAGCCGGCCAAGGTGACCGCCGGCGGCGTGTTCGACGGCCATACCTTCGTCCTGACGGGCACGCTCTCCAAGCTGTCGCGCGAGGAGGCCACCCGGCTGATCGAGCAGGCGGGCGGCGCCGTAACGGGGAGCGTATCGAAGAAGACCACGGCGATCGTGGCGGGCGACGAGCCCGGCAGCAAGATCGAGAAGGCCAGGACGCTCGGCATCCCGATGTGGGACGAGGCCGAGCTGCTGCGCCGGCTCGGTCGCTGAGCGGAGTGCCGTGCTGAGACCCGGCGTCGCGCCGCTCGCACTCGTCCTCCTCCTGCAAGCGCGTGGCGCCCCCGCGCAGCAGCCGGGCGCGGCCGCCACCACCCCACCCACGCCCACCATCAACGTCGTGCCACGACCCGACTCGGTGGAGCCGTGGCCCGGCGCCTTCGTGCTCCGTAATCCCGTCCGCATCGTCTTGGCTACACCCAGTCGCCGCCTGCGCGAGATCGCCGCGCTGCTGCAGGAGTGGCTCGAGCCGAGCGGCTACCGCGTCACGGTGGTGCACGGCACGCCCGGGCGCGGCGACATCGTGCTGGGGCTCGAGCGCGCGGCGGGCGACGGACCGGAGGCGTACACGCTCGCCGTGGCGCCCGGCGGCATCCGCGTCGCGGCGCCGTCGCCGGAGGGCGTGCTGTGGGGCGTCCAGACGCTGCGGCAGCTCCTGCCGCCGCCCGGCGAGGCGGCCGCGGCGGTCTCCATCCCGGCGGTCACGATCCGCGACGCCCCGCGCTTCGCCTGGCGCGGCGCGCTGCTCGACGCGGGCCGGCACTTCTTCCCCGCTCCCGTGGTCGAGCGGTTCGTGGACCTGCTCTCGCGCTACAAGCTCAACGTCCTCCACTGGCACCTCACCGAAGACCAGGGGTGGCGGATCGAGGTCCCGAAGTGGCCGCGGCTGACGGCAGTCGGGGCGTGGCGCATCGAGCTGGACGGCACGCGCTACGGCGGCTTCTACACCCTCGCCGACGTGCGGCAGGTGGTCGCGTACGCGCGACGCCGCGGCGTCACGGTCGTTCCCGAGATCGAGATGCCGGGGCACAGCGTCGCGGCCATCGCCTCCTACCCGTGGCTCGGCTGCACCGGCGACTCCATCCCCGTGGCCAACACCTGGGGCGTATTCCAGGACGTGTACTGCCCGCGCGAGCGCACCTTCGCCTTCCTGGACGACGTGCTCGACGAGGTGGTGCGCCTCTTCCCCTCGCGCTACGTGCACGTCGGTGGCGACGAGGTGCCGAAGGACCGCTGGAGGGCTTGCGCTGACTGCCAGGCGCTGATGCGCGCCGAGGGACTCAGAAACGAGGAGGAGCTCCAGGCCTGGTTCATGGGGCGCATCGGACGGTGGCTCGCCGCGCACGGCCGGCGCCTCGTGGGCTGGGACGAGATCACGGCGGGCCCGCTCCCGTCCGACGCCGTGGTCGAGGTATGGCGCGACACCGCGACCATCGCCCAGGTGACGCGCCAGGGGCACGACGTCGTCGCCGCGCCCGAGAGCTTCACCTACATCAACCGGTCGCCGGGCGACCTCACGCTCGCGCAGGTGTACGCGTTCGATCCGGTGCCGGCGGGCCTCGCGCCGCAGGAGGCCGCGCATGTCCTCGGAGGCGAGGCGACGCTGTGGTCGGAGGGCATCACCCCCGCCAACTTCGACCTGATGGCGATTCCGCGGCTGCTGGCGTTCGCGGAGGCGCTCTGGACCCGCGGCCCGCGCGACCTCGCGGACTTCCGCCGGCGGCTCACGGAGGGAGCGGAGCCCAGCCTCGCCTCGCTCGGCGTGGCGGTCGGGCCGGAGGACCGCGACATCCTGCGAATGACGCCCGGCTACGACAGCATCTCGAACAGCGTCGGGATACGCGTGGCGATCGGCGTGCCCGGGGTCGCCGTGCGCTACACGACCGACGGGAGCGCGCCCAGTGCCGCTTCACCGGTGTTCGGCGACTCGATCCGCTTTGCGTCCGCGGGCACCTATCGCCTGCAGGGGTTCTATCACGGCCAGCCGCTGGGCGACCCGCGGGCCGTCACCATCGCGCCGAGTCTCGCCCGCGGGCGGCCCTACACGCTCACGACCGCGCCGAGCCCACAGTACCCCGGCACCGGCGGGCGCACGCTGACCGACGGAGCGTTGGGTTCCACCAACCTGCACGACGGGCTGTGGCAGGGCTGGCAGGGGCCCGACCTCGAGGCGATCGTGGACCTGGGCGCATCGCAGCCCGTCACCGCAGTCGAGGGCTCGTTTCTCCAGGACGCGCGGTCGTGGGTCCTGCTGCCGCGCGACTTCACCGTGTGGCTCTCGGACGACGGAAGCGCCTGGCGCGCGGCGGGCACTGCCACGCACGACCAGCCGCCGGAGCGCGGCGATCCGTTCGTCTATCGGCTCAGCGTGCCCTTGCCCGCGGGGGCGCGGACGCGGTGGGTGAAGGTGCGCGCCACACCCTACGGCCTGCTGCCCGCCTGGCATCCGGGGGCCGGGCACCCGGCGTGGATCTTCTCCGACGAGATCGTGGTGCGTTGACGCGTGCCGGGGCCGCGGCGGGCGGCCCGGAGGTGCGGCGCTCGGCGGCCGGCGCGCACACCGAAGGGCCGCTCTCTTGCGGCGCCTCGCCGGAAAGGCCTAGATTCGCCCCACATGACCAACATCCCACTCTCCGCCTCATCCCTGGTCGCGGTCTCGCCGCGCGCGCTGCACGCGCTCCGCGACCGCGTGGGGGCGCAGGCGCTCCAGGAGGCCGGCTACGCGTCCGGAGAGGCGACGTTTGCCGCCTTCGCGGCCTGGCTCCCCCAGGTGGCCGGCGTGGAGCACCCGGGCGACCTCGCCGCGCCGCGCTTGGCCGAGGTGCTATCGCAGTTCTTCACGTTGCTGGGATGGGGTGCGATCCGGATGACGCCCGCCGGCGAAGCGGCTGTGGCGGTGGATGCGGACCAGTGGGCGGAAGCGGCGCCCGAGGCCCGGCTCCAGTACCCCTCGTGCTTCTTCACCTCCGGGATGCTGGCGGACTTCATGGGCCGGATGGCCAACGCGTCGCTGGCGGTGATGGAGGTGGAGTGCCGGTCGCGGGGCGACGCGCGGTGCCGCTGGCTCGTGGGTGCACCGGGAACACTCACGGCGATCTACGACCACATGATGCAGGGCGCGGATTACCTCGCGGTGCTGGGGGCGGGCTGAGCGACGGGTGGTAGTTGGTTAATGGTGGGTAGCAGGGAGTCGCCGGGCCGCACGGCGCAGGGTCAACCATCCTACGTTGCTGTTCCATACAAGTCACCGTTCCACTGAGCCGCCGCGCGGGCGAATCGCCGGGCAGGCGCGCGATCGCGACGAGCTCCGAGGCCATCTTGTGGCTTCGGGATTTCTTCGGTATCGTATTCCTCCCCCGATGGCCCAGTGAAACTCGATTCCGTGGAGAGCGACCATGACCGCCGCAGCCCCGCCCCGCTTGAAGCGCCTCACCCCCGTGCTCGTCGTGGACAGCGTCGAGCCGTGCATACAATTCTGGACCGAGCGGTTCGGCTTCACGGCCGAGAACGAGGTACCGGGGCCTGGTGGGAAGCTCGTCTTCGCGAGCGCCCAGAAGGACGGGATCGAGATGATGTATCAGACGCGTGCGAGCGTGATCGCCGACCAGCCCGGCATCGCGAAGGAGCTGGACGGCCACTCGATCGTGCTCTTCATCGCCGTCGAGGACCTCGACGCGGTGGAGCGTGCGGTGGCGGGCTCTCCGGTGGTGAAGCCGCGCCACAAGACGTTCTACGGGAGCACGGAGCTGTACGTGCGGGAGCCGGGTGGCCACACGGTGGGCTTCGCGCAGATGGGGTGAGTGCAGGCGAGTGATGGGTGATGGGTGGTGGACGGCGAGCGACCGAGGAGGAGTGGCGATGGCGAGGCGAGCGGTGGGCGGGGACGATCTCCAGCGCATTCCCGGCGTCGGGCCGAGCATAGCGCGGGACCTGCGCGCCCTGGGGGTCCGTCGAGTCGCGGATCTGCGCGGGCGCGATCCGGAGACGCTCTATCGGCAGAGCAACGAGCGCCGAGGGAAGCGCCAGGACCCGTGCCTGCTGTATGTGTTCCGGTGCGCGGTCTACTTCGCGAGCACGGCGCGGCCCGATCCCGAGCGGCTGAAGTGGTGGTGGTGGAAGGATTGCGGCGGGCAGGGGGTCTCGCTTAAGGGTGGCCGACGCCGACAGGGGAAGGGGCGTTGATGGACCAGAGGAAGACGGTACTCGTCCTGGGCGGCACCGGCCACAACGGGCGGCACATCGTCAGGAGCCTCGCGGCCAAGGGCGAACCCGTGCGGGTCCTCACCCGGAGCGCGACCCGGGCGCGCGGGATCCTGCCCGAGACCGTCGAGGTCGTGGAAGATTGCAGGGCGGCCGCACCTCGACATCGCCCAGATCAAGCTGGAGGTCGAACGACACCTCAGGTCTTCGAGTTTCAACTGGACGATCATCGGTGCGCCGCCTTCCATAGGAGATCTTCTTCGCCTTGACGCGGGGCGATAGAATGGTCGTGCCCGGCGGCGGGCCCAGCCCTGCCGACGATCTCACCCGTGGACCTGGGCGAGATCGTGGCACAGACCACCCTCCGTGACGACCTGGCCGGACGACGGATCCGCGTGGCGGGGCCGGAGTTGCTCTCGTTTCCCGAGGCGGCCCGACGACTGTCGGCGGTCTACGGCAGGACGATCCGTGTCCTGGCGATCCCTCTGGTCCTGCCGAGGATCGCTTGGTACGTGACTCGGCCGCTAATCCGCCTCTCAAGCACTCTGTACTTCGTCAACGCGATGCTGGGCTTCATCCAACCTCTGAATCGGTTTCCACAAGAGATTGCCCTTCGGGCGCTGGAAGATCACAAGGATCTCGTACGCACTTTCGACTATACGCCGACGACGTTGGAGACGGAGGCAAGGCGGCGGCTGGGTGGTGGCCAGGATGACAGCGCCATCGAACAACGGCATGCAGCTGACGGCGCTTCGCACCGCAGCTGATGCCGGGCGTTCGTTAGTTTGGGGGCATCTATCCCCGTATTCTCTCCCTCATCGCAGGAGATCAAGATGGCCGAGGCCTACCGACAATTCGCATTCGTCAGTTCAGTGCTCGGCGGCTTCGCGTTCCTGTTCTTCGCCGCGATCTTGCCCGTTCCCGCGACTCACCGGTCCGCCCCCTGGGCCGCGGGGACGGCACTTGCTGCAGCGATCGGGCTGCTCACCGTGACGTTGGGCTCGACCTTCAGCGCAGCTGCCCTCGCCAACCTGCCAGTCGGCGCCAGCTCGCCGCCCGCGATTGCCGGCCATCACCGCGCGCTTTCGATGATGTTCTTGGGATCCCTCTACTTGCTCCTGGTCAGTTTTGGGGTGAGCGGCTTCATTCGCTCCCGGCACATGGGCC
>Ga0182021_10006019_pt1 | contig 14404 bp, 14 predicted proteins | sample 612E3MmetaG_FD_120493 | JGI IMG/M metagenome (GOLD analysis project Ga0182021, IMG submission 120493) | Permafrost microbial communities from Stordalen Mire, Sweden - 612E3M metaG (Illumina Assembly) | ecosystem: Environmental > Terrestrial > Soil > Wetlands > Permafrost | place: Sweden... | reverse complement strand
GAGTGCCTTGTCACCGGCCGTACGCGCCTGCTTGACCAGCTCTGTACGGCGCGCGACGAACGTAGCCGGGTCCGCTCCGTACAGCTCGTCGGCGGCAGCGCTCAGCGACACGGGCTCTCCCTTCGAGTGGGTCCGCTCAATCCTCGCTGAAGTCCGTACCGGTCATCTTCGCGAGGTGGTGCCGGACGCGCTCTATCTCCTCGATGCTCGGCACCTCGTTGGTCGTCCCCATGATGGCGGCGCCGATCCGGCCGGTCTCGCTCGGCAGGACCGCGGCGCCACGCAGCTCGATGACGATGTCGATGACCTCGTCCTTCGTGAGGCGGCGGCTGAGGAGAGCGATGAGCGGTACGTAGTCGGCCGCAGGGACACCTGTGGGATAGCCCTGGCGGACCCAGGTGATGAGCCGCCTCATGATGTTGCGGCGGGCTTCGGACTCCGACGATCGCACCTCCGTGACAGTCCGCGTCTCGGTCACCTCGACGACCGGCTCGGGGGCGGGGACCGGCACGTCGGGCTCGTCGACATGCTCGGTGTCGTCCGGGATTTCGGGCTCGACGACCGCGAGCGGCCAGCCGGCCGTGGCTAACCGCGCTGAGACTCGAGCCACCTCGTCGTCGGTCGCAGGCTGAAGGGTCCTCCGCTTGATCGCGAGACGGATGCGAGCCTCGACGTCGTCCTCGCTTCCGGCCGCGAGCGTCTGGGCGATCGCCACGATCTCGTCGTCGCTCAGCTGCCGGTGGAGGATGCCGAGCAGGGCGATGTAGTCCTGCTGGGGAACGCCGTCGGGGTATCCAGCGCGCAACCAGCCCACCACACGTGTCACCACGTTGCGAGAACGGCCAGCCCGCGGCACGGAGCTACTTCTTCCGGAAGCTTGGGAGCAGATGGTCGAAGACGAGGCTGTACCCCATACCGGTCGCCACGATCCACGTGATCCCGAGCAGGATCGCGGCGACCACTACGCCGAAGCACACGGCCGCGAGGACCTTGCCGATCGGGCGAGGCTTCGAGTCCATCGCGACCTCGGCGGTACCACCGGCTCCGTACGCGAGGGACCTCATGCCGAGCGCGAAGATCGCCGGCAGGCCGGCTCCGAGGAGGAGGGCGGCGAAGAGCACCTGGACGCCTGCTTGCAGCGCCAGCCAGACCTGACTCATCGCGCGACCTCCTTCGCCGTCTTCGCCGGGGCCGCGGGGAGCGCCTCGCCAGCTCCTCCGTCCCACTCGTCGGTCACATTGTGATGCCCGACCGGGTTCTTGCGCGAGTGGACGAACATGTATCCCGCACCTCCGATGAGGATCACGAAGATGACGACTGCCCCAGCGAGCCCGCCGATGAAGTGCCCGATGGCCCAGGTCATGGCTGCGACCAGGCCGGCGGAGGGCAGCGTGATCAGCCAGGCGACCAGCATGCGGAGGGCGACGGCCCACCTGACCTGGGCGCCCTTGCGACCAAGCCCCGTGCCGATGATCGAGCCCGTGGCCACGTGGGTGGTCGACAGGGCGAAGCCGAGGTGGCTGGACACGATGATCGTGGCGGCCGACGCCGAGTCGGCGGCGAGGCCCTGCGGCGAGTCGATCTCGACGAGTCCCTTGCCGAGCGTACGGATGATGCGCCAGCCGCCGATGAACGTACCGAGCGCGATCGCGGTGGCACAGGCCCCCTTGACCCACAGCGGTACGGCGTGGAGGTCGTGCCACTGGCCCGATGCGATCAGGGCCAGGGTGATGATGCCCATGGTCTTCTGGGCGTCGTTCATGCCGTGGGCCAGAGAGATCAGCGAGGCGGAGCCGATCTGGCCCCAGCGGAAGCCGTCGTTGCGGAACTTCTCGGTGACCTTCTTCGTGACCTTGTAGATGACCCAGGTGCTCGTCATCGCGACGACGGATGCAATCACGGGCGACAGGAGCGCCGGCAGGATGACCTTGCCGACGACGCCGTCGAGCTTCGTGTCCGTGCCGACCCACTTCACGGCCGAGAACCCGAGGCCTGCGATCGTCGCGCCGATGAGGCCGCCGAACAGTGCGTGTGACGAGGAGCTAGGCAGTCCCAGGAGCCAGGTGAGCAGGTTCCAGATGATTGCGCCGACGAGTCCCGCGAGCACGATGAGCAGGAGTGCGCTGCCGCCGTTGGCGGTGAGCTGCGCGTCCGGTGCTCCGGTGCTGTCCTGGATCCGGATGACGGAGTTCGTGACGGTCAAAGCCACCTGAACGCTCAGGAAGGCGCCGATCAGGTTGAGAACGGCTGACAGTGCCACGGCCGTCTTCGGCTTGAGCGCACCGGTGGCAATCGAGGTCGCCATAGCGTTCGCGGTGTCGTGGAAGCCGTTCGTGAAATCGAATGCCAAGCTCGTCAGGATGACCATTCCGAGCACGACCATGGGGGCAATGTCCACATCATGATCGTCGCCTATGACACCTCCTGTTCACCAGCCGGGGTCCAGGTTGGTCACCAACTGTTCACTTTGGCCAACTTGACCTTTTCCGATCCTGCCGTGACTAGGGCGATTGCAAAGTGAACGGCCTGCTCAGGACCCATACTCGACAACCACCGGGGCATGGTCGGACATCCTCGAGGCATAGTCGCGCTCCCGGTCCGTGACCGCTGTCGTCGCGGCCCTCGCCAGACCCGGTGTTGCCAGGTGGTAGTCGATCCGCCACCCCACGTCGTTGTCGAAAGGCCCCGGCCCCCACCGCCACCAGGAGTACGGGCCTTGCACTCCGGGATGTACGCGACGCATGACATCGATCAACGTGCGCGGGCCCAGCAGGGAGCCGAGCCACTCCCGCTCCGACGGTAGGAACCCCACTGCCCTGTTGTTGGCGGTCGCATTCCGAAGGTCGAGCCGAGTGTGGGCGATGTTGACGTCGCCCATGACGAGGTATTCGCGGCCGGATGCAATCGCCCGGCGGCGGGTCTCGACGAGGTACGGCCTCAGCGCTCGCATGAAGCGCAGCTTGTGCGCGTACGGGACCGGGTCGGGATCCCCCGTACGACCACCTTTCGGCACGTACAGGCTCGCGACCGTCAGCCGCCACCCGTCGAGGTCCAGGTCGACCTCGAGGTAGCGCCCCTCGTGGTCGAAGGCGCTCCGTCCGATGCCGGTCCGCACGGCGAGTGGTTGCATCCTCGACAGCACGGCCACGCCGTTGCGACCGGGGAGGGAGCCAGGCTCGTACGTGAGGTGGTAGCCCGGGATCTCGGGGACGTCCGCGACGGCGCAGCGCATCTCCTGGATCGCGACGACGTCGCAGCTCCGTCCGAGCAACCAGTCACCGAAGCCGCGCCGCATCGCGGCCCGGATGCCGTTGGCGTTGAACGTGGCGATCCGGATCACGCGCAGAACCTACCCGGTTGCAGCCGACCTCAGGGTTCGAAGCGGTAGCCCAGACCGGGCTCGGTGACGAAGTGTCGCGGTTGGCTGGGGTCGGCCTCGAGCTTGCGACGGATCTGCGCGAAGTACACGCGCAGGTAGTTCGTCTCCTTCTCGAAGCCCGGACCCCACACCTCGGCGAGCAGCTGGGTGCCTGCAACCAACATCCCGGGGTGCCGTACGAGGGCTTCCACGAGGTGCCATTCGGTCGGCGTGAGCTTGACCTCGACACCCTCACGCTGGGCACGCTTGGAGGCCAGGTCGAGGGTGAACTCCGGCGTCGTCACCACCGGTCCGGTGGAGAGCTGCGGGATGTCGGCACGCCGCAACGCCGCTCGCACCCGCGCGACGAACTCGTCCATCCCGAAGGGCTTGGTGACGTAGTCGTCGGCGCCCGCGTCGAGCGCCCGCACCTTCTCCGCCTGCGAGTCGCGCGCCGAGAGCACGATGATCGGCACCGTCGACCAGCCTCGGAGTCCTGCAATCACCTCGATGCCGTCCATGTCCGGCAGCCCCAGATCCACGACGACGAGGTCGGGCGGACTGGTTGCGGCCGCCCTCAGGGCCGCGGCGCCGTCACCGACGGGAACGACCTCGTACGACCGGGCGCGCAGGTTGATCGTCAGCGCACGACGCAGCGCGGGTTCGTCCTCAACGATGAGCAGCCGCTGCACGCGCCACCTCCAGGGTGATCGTCATCGTCAGCCCGCCACCGGGCGTGACCGACGCGGCGAGAGTACCGCCCATCGCCTCCGTGAAGCCGCGTGCGATCGCAAGACCCAGCCCCACGCCGGTCGTCGTCCGGTCACCGAAGTGCTGGAACGGGGCGAAGATCTCCCCCATCCGGTCCGGCGCCACGCCGGGCCCGTGGTCCACCACCTCGACGGTGACGCGAGCCTCCGAGGCGTACGCCCTGACGAGGACCTTGTCCCCCGCCGGAACATGTCGGTCGGCGTTGTCGACGAGGTTCGCAATCACCCGTTCGAGCAGGCCGGCGTCCGCGACGACCAGCGGGAGCGCGTCGGGGATGTCGAGCTCGAGACGCCCGGCCCCACGTCGTACAACCCCTCGCAGGACCTCGAGCAGCACCGTGGGCTCGGGATGTACGGACAGGGCGCCGGCCTGGATCCGGCTCATGTCCAAGAGGTTGGCGATCAGGTCGTTGAGGCGGTCGGCGTGCTCCACGATGGTCTCGAGAAGCTCCTCGCGGTCCTCCGGCGCGAGCTCGATGTCGGTCTGGCGCAGCGTCGACGCCGCCGCGGTCACGGCCGCGAGGGGGTTGCGCAGGTCATGGCCCACCGCGGCGAGCAGGCTGGCGCGGAGGTCGTCGATCCTGGCCAGCTCCTCGGCACGCCTGGCCTGCTCGGCGAGCGCACGGGTCCGCCACAGCTGCCCCACCGCCATGGCCCACGACCCCAGCAACCGGCGGTCGTCGCCGAGATGCTCCGGCCCGATGAGCCGCATGCTCAGGCCCTCCCCCGCGGACAGCTCCAGCATGGTGTCGCCCTGGTGGTCCTCACCGATGCTCGCGAGGACGCGACCGTCCCGTACGAGGGATGCCTCGTGCATCTCGTACACCTCGAGAGCCTCGGCGAGGATGCGCTCGACGGAGTCGCGGTTCGGGGTGCGCGTGCCCAGCTCCGCGATCCAGGTGGCCTCGAGACGGTGCCTCTCGGCGCGTGCACGCCCTCGGGCGGTGCCTTCGGTGGTGAACCCCACGAGCAGGGACACCGCCAGGAAGATGACGAGATCGGCGGCTTCAGCCTCGCTCGCGACGATGAAGGTGCCGTACGGGACGGCGAAGAAGAAGTTCGCGAGGCCTCCGCTGACGACCGTGGCCAGCACCGCAGGCAGGATCCCTCCGACGGCAGAGGCGGCGACGCTGGCGAGGACGAGCGTCAGGAGGACGGTGTCGAGCCCAGGACGCGTTCGGCCGAGGAGGAGTACCGCCGTGAGCAACGGTGGCGCGACCGCGGCAACCACAAGCCCGTAGAACTGCCGGCGCCGCGTCAGGGTGGTCGCGAGCCCGCTGGTACGTACTTGTCCGGCCGCTTGCTCGCTCACCTATGCGAGACTGCCAGATGCGAGCCCTCCTTGGCACCCTCTGCGACATCGTGGTCAGTGGCGTCGGTCGGCGAGCTGGGGGCTGTACCGTCCGGACCCGGCAACACCGTGGTGGCAACGGGGCCGGCCCCGTCGATGTGCGGCGCTGACGAGCCGGGCCGGTCGAGGCTGTACTGCTCGGCGGAGCGCAGCTGGTACGGGACGCTGGTCACCATCACGCCGGGCATGTACAGCAGGCGGCTCTTGAGACGCAGCGCGCTCTGGTTGTGGAGGATGGCCTCCCACCAGTGGCCGGTGACGTACTCCGGGATGAAGACCTGGACGACGTCACGCGGGCCGATCTCGATGCGCTCGAGGTAGTTGATCACCGGGGTGATGAGGTCCCGGTACTCGCAGGCGACGATGCGCAGCGGCACCGCGATCTCGCGGTCGGACCACTCATGCATGAGCTTCTCGGTGCGCCGCCTGTTCGTGTCCACGTGGAGTGCCGTGATCGAGCTGGGCCGGATCGCCTTCGCGAACGCGAGTGCCTTCAGAGCCGGTTCGTTCACCTGGCTGATGAGGACGACAGCGTGCATCCGGCTCGGCAGGACCATGCCGGCCGCCTTCGGGGCGAGCTGGATCGACACCCTCTTGTAGTGCTTCTTGACCTGGAGCATCGCGATCACGAGGACCGGCATGGCGATGACGACGAGGTACGCACCGTGCTGGAACTTGGTCAGCAGCACGATGACGAGAACGATCGCCGTCGCCCCGGCGCCGATCCCGTTGATCATCGAGGAGCCGAAGTGCTTGACCGTCCAGCCGTGCTCCGCTGCCTGACGCCGCCAGTAGACGACCATGCCGGACTGGCTGAGCGTGAACGACACGAAGACGCCCAGGATGTACAGCTGGATGAGCCGTGTGACCGACCCGTCGAACGCGACGATCAGCAGCATGGCGACGCCCGACAGCATGATCACGCCGTTGCTGAAGACCAGCCGGTCACCGCGCCGGGTGAGCTGCTTGGGGAGGAACCGGTCCTCGGCGAGGATCGACGCCAGGATCGGGAAGCCGTTGAACGCGGTGTTGGCCGCCATCGCGAGGATGAGGGCGGTGGACACCTGGACGGCGAAGAAGCCGAACGTGTTGTTCCCGAAGACCGCCGACGAGAGCTGGGCGAGGACGGTGCGCTGCTCGTACCCTCCGGGGACGTTCGTGAGGTCGGTGAGGTTCTCGGCGATGTGGACCTTCGCGAGCGCGCTGAGGACGGCGATGCCGATCATCATCGCGATGCTGAGCGCGGCCATCGCGAGCAGCGTCGTCGACGCGTTCCGGCTCTTGGGCTTGCGGAACGTCGGCACACCGTTGCTGACAGCCTCGACGCCGGTCAACGACGTACACCCGGACGCGAACGCGCGCAGCAGCAGGATGATCAGCGCGGCACCGAGCGGGCCGCCGTGGGCGAAGCCGATGGGCGCCGACTCGGCGACCGGCGTGTGTCCCATGAGCACCTGGTAGAAGCCGACGCCCAGCATCGTGAAGACGCTCAGGATGAAGCCGTACGTGGGGATCGCGAAAAGCGTGCCCGACTCCCGTACCCCGCGAAGGTTCATGATCATGAGCGCGAGGATGATGCCGCAGCAGATCCAGACCGTGTACGGGAGCATGACGGGGAACGCCGACGTGAGGTTCTCCACGCTCGCGGCAACGGACACGGCGACGGTCATCACGTAGTCGACGAGGAGCGCGGCGGCCGCGATCAGCGACGCGTTGCGTCCGAGGTTGGCCTTGCTGACCGCGTACGCACCGCCGCCGTTGGGGTAGGCGTAACAGGTCTGGCGGTAGCTCAGGGTCACGAGCGCCAGCAGGCCGACGACCACGAGCGCGACCCATGGGGTCGCGAACACCATGGCGGCGCCGCCGAGGGCGAGCACGAGGAGGATCTCCTGCGTCGCGTACGCGTTGGACGAGATCGGGTCAGAGCAGTAGACGGGCAGCGCGAGCAGCTTGCGGAGCTCGGTCTCTGCCATCTGGTTCGAACGCATCGGGTGCCCGACGAGCAATCGCTTGGGCGTCCGGAAGGTCGGATAACTCACGACTCCACTCAACGCCGCCAAGGCGCCGATGTCGCATCTCTTGGCGGCATCTGTACGGGGGCGGCACAGACCTTGACGCGTTCCTGACGCGGGCGGTTCAGGATGGTGTCACAAGAGCCCGACGAAACGCCGCCGGGCTCTGTGGAAGGTCATCGCTCAGAGAGCGTCGTTGCTGATCCGGTCGAGGGCCGCCTGCCAGTGCTGCTCGAGCTCAGTGGGGTCGAGATCGGTGCCGACGTGCTCGTGGCGGATCTCGATGAGGGTGGTGCCGGCGTCCTCCGCGATGAGGTGGACGTCGACGAGCGTGCGGGGCGCGTCGTCGCCCTTGTGCCACGAGAATCGGATCTGCTCGAGCGGGTGGAAGCTGCGGGTCACGCCGTACGTGCCGTCAGCCGCGCGCCAGGAGTCACCCTTGTCGCCGAGCTGGCCGCCTTGGCCGAGGAGGGCCTCCATACCGGCCGGACTGAGGAGTGTGGTCCACACGGACTTGATGGGATGGGACACCGCGCGGCTGACCACCAGCGTGGTGTCCTTGGTCTCTGACTCGATGAGCTCCGTCATGGTGTGACCTCGATCCGTGAGTCCGGACCTCCGTTGGTCCGGGAGATTCCCGTCGGCTTTCCCGACATGTCACCACACTAGCCGTGGGCCCCGACAGTCGCGACGTCGAAGGCCGGATCGCAGGAAGATCTCATCTGTTCACCTGCCTTTTGCCCCGGTCCTGCGTGTCGGTCCCCCGGATCGTCTCCTGTCTGAAGTACACAAGAACCAGGTCCCGGACCCGGTATGAGCCGGCCCGGGACCTAACAGCGTCCGGCGCCTCCGCTCACGGCATGACGAGGTGCTGGTGACCGTCGAGAAGCTCCCGTGCCACGTCCAGGTGACCGGCGTGCGTCGCGGTCTCCTTGATGACGTGGACGACCACGTCCAGGAGGCTCTCCACCTCGAGCGGGCCCCACTCCTCGCGCCACAGCACGGGCGTCGCGGACAGCGGCGTACGCCCGATGATCTCGTCCGCGATCGAGCACTCCCGGTCGTACGTCTCGACTACCTGTTCCGACGTCACGTCGGCTGGGACCTGCCAGGCGTCCATGCCCGTGTACAGGGGCACGTCCTCCCCGGCCATGACGACCCGGAACCAGAACCTCTCGACGTCGAGCGTCAGGTGCTGGACCACGCCCACCATCGACCACCCCGACGGTACGAGCGGACGCCGGCGGTCCTCCTCCGAGACACCCTCCAGCACCTCCCGGACGTGAGCCCGCGCGCTGTTGAGGTAGGCGATGAGCAGCGCCTTGTCGTCGTCGGTCATGAGACTGACACTAGGGCGGATCGGGAGGGCCGCAGATGCAGGCACCCCCATTTCCCGCCCTCCGAGTTATGCACAGGACGGGTCGCCGATCCCCCTACGCTCCTCGCCTGGGGGCCAGGCTTGGGCCATGCGCACCCCCGCACCCTGCGTCCTCCCCACCCAGCCGGCCTCACGCGCACAGCTGCTGGCATCCGGGCTCACACGCCAGATGCTGGCGACCCAGGTGGGGTCCGGCCGTCTTGTACGACTTCGACGCGGCGTCTTCATCGCTGCCTCGGCATGGCCGTCCGACGACGCCGTGAGACACCTGGTCCTGGCCAGGGCAGAACAGGTGGTGCATCCCACGGCGGTCCTGAGCCATGCGTCGGCGGCTCTCGTGTGGTCCCTGCCCCACCCCGGGTTGTCGCCCTGGCACGACGCTGCTCCCCAGGTGACGGTACCCACTGGCGAAGGGGCGAAGTCACGCCGGGGACCGGTCGTCCACCACCTCGGGGTCCTCCCGCCGAGCCAGGTCACCAGAGACGCCGAAGGCTATGCCGTCACGACGGTGTCCCGGACCGCGATCGACCTGGCCGCGGACCTCGCCCTCCCCTCGGCGCTCGTCCTCCTCGACGGCGCGGCACGGCTCCTCATCGAGCAGATGGTCCTCAGGTCGAAGCGTCAGGACTACGCGAACCCTCGCCTTGTCCAAGCCGCCAAGGAGCTGTTGACGGACGCGGCCCAGTACCGCCGCTCGGCAACGCTGACCCCGCACATCGCGCTGAGCGACCCTCGTCGGGAGTCCGCAGCCGAGTCTCTCTCCGCCGGGTACTTCCACCTAGCCGGGCTGCCCACCCCCGAGCTCCAGGTGCCAATCCGGACGTCGACGGGCACGTACTACCCCGACTTCTACTGGCGCGAGCAACGGCTGATCGGCGAGTGCGACGGCGCCGTGAAGTATGCCGACCCCACGACGCTCGTCGCCGAGAAGGTGCGCGAGGACTCGCTGCGTGAGCTCGGCAACCGGTTCGTACGGTGGCTCGGCCGCGACATCATGGCGACCCCTGCCGCTGTCGTGGGCCGGGTCAGCCGCCACCTGGGGCTGTGAAGACCCGGGTTGGGCTGCTTATTCGGTTCGACGCGAAGGCTCTACGGACGAAAGCCCAGGTTGTGCAGGGAATACCGGCTCGTTGCATCCCGAGAACCTGCACAACGCGGGTCTTCGTTCGGGCAGGTGGGGACATCGCGGTCATATCCAGCCCAACCCGGGTCTAGCTGCGCGGCGATCTCACGTACGCGCTGACGCTGGGCTCTCCCGCCAGCCAGAACCTCCAGTGGGTGTCGGCCGCGCGGCTGATCCCGACGCGAGGGCCGCTGGTGACGATGCCGGACGCTGGCCCGTCGACCAGCGACGCGCGCGTCCCGTCGAGGGCCATGCCGGAGTCCGTCGCGGTGAGGCCGAGCGCCGAGCCGAGGTTGCCGGGGCCGCTGGCCAGACGCGCGTACGGGACGTGGCCGCGTCTCGTCCGTACAGCCTCAGCGCCGGCCACGACCTCACCCGCCCGCAGCAGCACGGCAGACGCTGTCCCCTCCACGTCGCAGACGACGTTGACGCACGAGTGGATGCCGTACGAGAGGTACACGTACAGCCGACCAGCCTTCCCGTACATGACGGCATTCCGCGGTGTCATGCCGCGCCAGGCGTGCGAGGCGGGATCGTCCTCGCCCTCGTACGCCTCCACCTCCGTCAGCCGGATCGCGACGTCGTCGACGGTGAGCACGGCGCCCAGCAGCTCCGGCGCCACGAGGCGCGCCGGTCGGTCGAGGTCCACGCGGACCAGTCTGCCGTGCTCGCGCTAGCCTGTCGTGGTGCTCGGACGTCGCGCTCTGCTACGCGCTGCAGCCGGTGCGTTGGGTCTCGCCGGCTGCTCGGCAACGGTCTCGACTCCGCCGAGCAGCACACCTGTCCCCTCGTCGTCGGTCCCCGTCCGCGACTTCCTGCAACCCGGCGAGGCCACGGCTGTCGTCAAGGAGCTCATCGAGGCAGCGGGCACGATCAACGCGATCAAGGTCGAGATCTCGGTCCATGACGCCAGCCTGAGCATCGTGAGCGGCATGACCGCGACGACGTGGGCGTGGCGAAACGGGAAGATCGGGGTCGTCGACTCGGACACCCAGTACGTCGGTCAGAAGATCTTCGACCCCCGCGACTTCCACCTCTCCGACATCCAGAGCATGTTCGACACGGCGGCCACGCTCGCCAAGTCGAGCTCCGGGCAGCAGCTGCAGATCGTGGAGTACGCCGACCGCACGGTCTACATGACGGTCACCACGAACCCCGAGTCGCTCACGGTGTTCTTCCGCCAGGACGGCAGCCTGGTCTCCCAGGTGGACCTCACGACACTGACGGGCATCCAGGAGGCGTACAACGACGTCGTGGGGACGAAGCAGTACATCAACTCGCTCGGGATCCTCCCCAACCAGGGCGGTATGTACGTGGACGTGGCGGTGCTCGACACGATCGTGCGGACCGTACGGCAGCCGCGGCTGCCCGTGCGCACCGCGACCCGACGCGAGGACACCACGCTCGCCCCGTTCGACCCTGCCCTGGTCAAGCCGACGATCGTCGCGTCGTCGCTGGACCGGATCTGTGCGAAGGCGAACCTGCAGTCACCACCAGCCGGCTGGAGCCTCGAGGTCGACACCAAGGACAACACCGCCGAGCCGCGCATGTACTTCACGATCGCTGGTCAGCAGACCGTCATGACGCTGGACGGCGTGGACGTCACGCCCCACTGAGTCCTCAGGTGGGCCGCGTCAGCCGAGGTTCGTCGCGCTGAACGTGTCGCACTTCGTGTAGTCGCCGGACTTGAACCCGATCGAGGTCCAGTTCTTCCTCTGGGCGCTGGAGCCGTGCGTCCAGCTCTCCTGGTTGACGCTGCCGGTCTGGGCCTTCTGGATCTTGTCGTCGCCCACGGAGATCGCGGCGTCGATGATGCGGTTGAGGTCGTCCTGGGTCACGGCCTTGATCGCGCCGTTCGGGTCGTCGGTCGAGTGCCGGAACCAGACGCCGGCGTAGCAGTCGGCCTGGAGCTCGAGACGTACGGACGCCGATCCCGCACCTGTCTGGGAGCTGGACTGAGCCTTCGCCATCGTGCCGAGGAGGTTCTGGATGTGGTGGCCGAACTCGTGGGCCACGATGTAGGCCTCCGCCGCGTCGCCGCCCTTGGCCCCGAGCTGCGCGAGCAGCGTGCCCGTGTACGCGGTGTCGATGTAGATGATCTGGTCGACCGGGCAGTAGAACGGGCCGACCGACGAGGTCGCTGCACCGCAACCGGTGTTGATCTGGTTCGTGAAGACCGTCATCGACGTGGCGCGGTAGACCTTGGGGACCGCGCCGGACCAGTACTGGCCGATGGAGGAGAGGTAGGCGTTCCAACGGCACTCGCGGTTCACCTGGATGTCCGAGCCCCTGGTGCAGCTCGTGACCGGGTTGACGGCCTGCGTGTCGCCGCTGCCGGTGCTGCCGCCGAGAAGCCCTGAGGGGTCGATCCCGAAGATGAGGGCGAGGATCATGACGATGATCGCGCCGCCGCCGCCCACGGCCAGGCGTCCGCCGCTGCTGCCCCTGCTCGCGCCGCCCGCTTGGTTGACCGACGCGCCCGAGATGTCAGCGCTGTCGCGATACTCCATGTCCGGGTCCCTTCGCCGCCGCCCGAAGAGGGCGGGGTCAGCATACCGAGCCGCGCAGCGTCGATCAGGGAGACGGGGCAAGCTCTGTACGGGGTCGGCCCGTCCTCTGAAAAGCCTTCCCGGGCGTGAATCTCGGGAACACTGGTCTGACGATCAATCCGTGTCGTGACTTGGTGTTGGCAGGAGGGCAAGTCATGATGGCTGGATGCGGATCGTGGGCGTCCTCGCCGCCGGGAGGCCGGCGGAGATCACCCTGCCGGTCAGTCACGGCGTCGATCCGCACGCCACGCTGTGGGACGAGGGCTACTTCATCCAGCGTGTCCTCTCCGTGGCCGGGCCGGCCGAGAACATCGTCGTCACCGTGCAGGTCGCTCCCCACCACCATCCGGGAACGACGTTGCCGGTGCGGGATCGCGGCCTCGATCCGGGCCTCGTCATCCCTCCACACACGGCACCGGAGCAGCGGCAACGCGTGGCCGCCTACGCGATCGTCCTCTCGTCACGCGGCCTGCTCGCGACGCAGTTCTCGTCACGCACCGCAGTCCCCGGGCTCTGGGGGCTCCCCGGTGGCGGCCTCGACGAAGGCGAGAGCGCCGCGCGGGCGGTCATCCGGGAGATCGCCGAGGAGACAGGTCAGGTGGCCGAGATCGACCAGGTCCTCGACCTCCAGTCCGACCACTGGATCGGCCGCGCGCCCTCCGGCAGGATCGAGGACTTCCACGCCCTGCGCCTCATCTATGCCGCCACGTGCCAGGACCCCACCGACCCCGTGGTCCATGACGTCGGCGGTACGACCGCGGCGGCGCGCTGGCTGCCCGTACGACGGTGGCGGCGTTTCAGCTGGACCGCCGGCTTCAGGGCTGTCCTCGTCAAGCACCTCCCCGCCCTCGTACCCGCCGAGGACCAGCCCGCCTGATCCGTACCCGTCTCGACTCCCGTGAACGGTGGGTTATCGGCAGACTCGCAGACCGACCTCATGGTGACTTCCGAGATCAGGGGGTTATGGGTGTCCAGAACGGCCTCATAACCCGCAGAACACAGATCTCGCCGTCGAGAGCCTGGCCAACCCGTCTCATAACCCACGCAGCACGGAAGTCACGATCCGTGAGACGGCTCGTGCGCCCCCAACGCACGACTGGCCCGGACCCTGCGGTCCGAGCCAGCGCGTGGAGGTCGGGATGCTCAGCGACGGATGTAGCTGAGGATCCGGAGGATGTTCGTGTACAGCCAGACCATGGTGACGGTGAGGCCGAAGGCCGCACGCCAGGACTCCGTTGAGGGAGCGCCCATCGCAATACCCTGCTCGATGCTCTGGAAGTCGTCGACCAGCGAGAGCACGGCGAGGACCACGCCGAGGCCGGCGAACAGCCAGGCCAGGCCGCCGACAGCGCCGGTGACCCCCGCGTACAGGCCGAGGTTGATCCCGAAGAACGACAGGGCGAAGCTGATCAGGCTCGCCACGACGACGCCGATCATCGACAGCATGACGATCTTGCGCACCTTGCTCGACAGCCGGAAGCCGCCGAACTTGAACGCAGCGAGCGTGATGGCCGCGGCCACGAATGTGCCGAGGACCGCCTGCAGGACGATGCCGGGGTAGTACGTCTCGAACAGCATGCTGAAGCCGCCGATGAAGACGCCTTCGATGACCGCGAACGTGACAGCGAGGACCGGGCCGACCTTACGGCGGACCGCCACGATGAGCGGGACGATGAAGGCCACAAGCCCGGAGACGAGCGCCACTGGCAGGAGCAAGTTGAACGGCAGGAACCTCGCAGCGGCGAAGGCGACACCCATCATGAGCCCCATCGTGATGGAGGTCTTGGTGATGACGTCGTCGACCGTCATGCGGTCGACCTGCTGGGGTGCCGACGGCCGGTACTGCGGGCCGTCATTGGGCTC
>Ga0182021_10006018_pt1 | contig 14404 bp, 12 predicted proteins | sample 612E3MmetaG_FD_120493 | JGI IMG/M metagenome (GOLD analysis project Ga0182021, IMG submission 120493) | Permafrost microbial communities from Stordalen Mire, Sweden - 612E3M metaG (Illumina Assembly) | ecosystem: Environmental > Terrestrial > Soil > Wetlands > Permafrost | place: Sweden... | reverse complement strand
CGGCGGCGATGCTGGCCAGGGCCTCGCCCCGGAAGCCCAGCGTCCCGATGGCCAGAAGATCGTCGGCCACGGCGATTTTGCTGGTGGCGTGGCGCTCGAAACAGAGCGCCGCGTCCGCCCGGCTCATGCCCGAGCCGTCGTCCCGGACGCGGATGCGCCTCTTCCCCCCGGCCAGGAGCTCGACGCCGATCTCGCCGGCCCCGGCGTCGAGGGCGTTTTCGACGAGCTCCTTGACCACGGACACGGGCCGCTCGATGACTTCGCCGGCGGCGATCTTCTGGGCGATCTCGGGGGGGAGCTTGGCGATTTTATCCATTGGCGCAGAACGATTATCGCATGGATCGTCGATTCTTCACTAGGGGGACACCATACTGTGCCCCCATTTTATTTTTTTTAAGAGGGACATATTATTGTGTCCCCCCTTTTTAAATTATTTCGCCGCGGGTTTGACGGTCGGTGACTTCCGTGATCCGCGTCCGGACGGCTTCGCCGCGGGCCGGCCCATGGCCCGGTACGATCACGGCGATGCCGTTGGCGGTGAGCACTTCGGCGCCGCTCCCCTCGGGCTGGATGACCACGCCCTCCAATTCCGAGCCCAGGAAACGCAGGCGGAAGTCGCGATCTTTTCGAGCGCCGATCGCCCGCAGGCGCGCCGCCCGCCCGGCCTTGACGGCGGAATCGACGAAGCCTAGGACCCCCGCCGCGGCACCCTCCCGCGATCTTAATGCGTGGTCGGGTACTGCGGAACCGGATCCCCAGGCAAAGCCCGGGGCCCCTGCCGCCGTCCCCGGGCGGGGGGAATAAGCGAAGACGTGCAAATACGTCAAAGGAGACTGCTCGATGAAATCGACCAGGAAGGCGAATTCGGATTCCGTTTCTCCGGGGAAGCCGACAATGATGTCCGCGCCCAACGCGGCTTCCGGCCGGCCTCGTCTCAGCCTTTCGAGTAGCGATTCGTATGCGGCCGGGGTCGAAGCCCGGCCCATGGCTTCCAATCGGCGCGGCGCGGCATGCTGGAGCGAAAGGTGGAAATGGGGTCGGACTCTCGGCGAGGCGGCCAGATGGCCGACGAGCGGCCCGGGCATCAGGCGCGGATCAAGGGAGCTCAACCTCACTGCGAACGTCCCGGAAATCCGATCGACGGCCCGCAGCAGGTCCAGGAGAGAGGATCGCGGAGCGAGGTCCCGGCCGTAGGCGCACAAGCGGATCCCGGTCAGGACGATCTCCGCATAGCCCCGGGCCGCCAGGCGGTCGGCCCGCTCGACGGCGGCCGCCGGGGGCAGGCTGACGCTCCGCCCGCGCACCGCGGGGATGACGCAGAAAGTGCAAGCCATGTCGCAGCCGTCCTGGACCTTGAGAAAGGCGCGAGCCCGGAAACGGGCGGGCGACGGGACCGCCGCAGAGACGGGCGATCCGCCCGCGTCAAGGATCGCGGCGGGCAGGCCGGCCTTGTCGCGGTTGGGGATCACCTTCCACACGCCGGGCATCCCGGACAAGCCCGCGGGCTCGCGCTCGGCCAGGCAACCGGTGACGATGATCCGCGACCCGGGGTGTTCCCGGCCGGCCCGGCGGATGAACTTGCGCACGTCGCGGTCGGCCCGGGCGGTCAACGTACAGGTGTTGACGATGACGATCCCGCCCTCGGCGGGTTCGTCGGTCAGGGTCCAGCCCCGGGCCTGAAGGACGGAGGCCCATTCGAACGCTTCGGCCTGGTTGACCCGGCAGCCGAAGTTCTGAATGGAGAACGAGGTCATATTTCCCGGCGGACTTTCTCCGAATCGACCTCGACCTGGGCGGCCATGCGGGATTTTTCTTCGACCAGCCGGCGGCGGAGGTCGGCGTTCTTGACGGCCAGGATCTGGAGGGCCAGGAGGGCCGCGTTCGAGCCGCCCGTCTTGCCCGTGCCCATGGCCGCCACGGGGATGCCCTTGGGCATCTGAACGGTGGAAAGCAGGGCGTCCAAGCCGCCCAGCCCGCCGCTCTCCACGGGCACGCCGATGACCGGCCGGACCGTGTGGGCGGCCACGACGCCGGCCAGATGCGCGGCCTTGCCGGCCACGGCGATGAAAACCTCCGCGCCGGCGGCCTCGTATCGATGCACCAGCTCCACGGTGCGCTGGGGCGAACGGTGGGCCGAGGTCACCTCGAGGGCCCATTCGACCCCGAATTTTTTCAGAATGTCCATGGCGTCCTTGACGATCTCCAGATCGGAGGCGCTGCCGATGAAAATGACGACGTCCATGCCCGGTCTCCTTGATCAAAGGCCGCCGCGGGCGGCCCCGATATCATGGCGGTAATGCATCCCCTCGAAATGAATGGCGCCCGCGGCCCGGTAGATGCGGCCCATGGCCTCGGCCAGCGTGGAATCGGCGGAGCAGACTCCGCAGACGCGGCCGCCGGTGGTCTTGTATTCGCCATCCTCGAACTGGGTCCCGGCATGGAAGACGACGACGCCCGGAATCTCGGCGGCGGCTTCCAGGCCCTTGATGATCTGGCCCTTGGTGTACGGCCCGGGATAGCCGCCCGAGGCCAGGATGACGCAGCCGGCGGCCTTCTCGTTCCAGACGACCTCGTTTTCCAGGACATTGCCGTTCACGGCGGCCAACAGGACGTCGACCAGGTCGCTCTCCAGGCGCAGCATCTGCGGCTGCGTTTCGGGATCGCCGAAACGACAATTGTATTCCAGCACCATCGGCCCGGCCTCGGTCAGCATCAGCCCGCAATAGAGGGCGCCTTTGTAGGTGCGGCCCTCCTCGCGCATGCGGATGACGGTCGGCAGGACGATGCCGCTCATGACCTCGCCGAATAATTTCTTGGTCATGGCCGGCGACGGGGAGATCGTCCCCATCCCCCCGGTGTTCGGCCCCATCCCGCCGTCGAAGGCGGCTTTATGGTCCATGGTGGTCACCAGCGGCAGGACTTGGGCTCCGTCGGCGATGACAATGAAGGAGACCTCCTGGCCGCGCAGGAACTCTTCAATCAGAAGCCGCCGCCCGGCCTCGCCGAACTGGCGCTCTTCCATGATGGTCCGCACGGCCTCCTCGGCCTCCTCGGGCGTCTTGGCCACCACGACGCCCTTGCCCGCGGCCAGGCCGTCGGCCTTAAGGACGACCGGCCAGCCGAACTCGCCCGAGCGGAGGACCGCCCGGGCCTTGTCGGCGGTCTCGGCCACGCGGAAACGGCCGGTGGGGATTTTATGCCGCTCCATGAATTGCTTGGCGAAAACCTTGCTGGCCTCCAGCTCGGCGGCCTTGCGGCTGGGTCCGAAAACACGCAGACCGCGCTTCTCGAATTCGTCGACGAGGCCCAAAGACAAGGGGATCTCCGGGCCGACGACCGTCAGGTCGATGCCGGTCTGAAGGGCGAAATCGGTCAGCCGCTCGATGTCCGAGTCGGGGATGGGCACGTTCTCGGCGACCAGCCGCGTGCCGCCGTTGCCGGGCGCGCAATAGAGCTTGGTCACTTTGGAGCTGCGGGACAGCTTCCAGGCCAGGGCGTGTTCGCGACCTCCGGAGCCGACGACAAGGACCTTCATGACAGCTTGTGGAGGTTCTCGGCGAAGCGGGCGGCGAAATCGGGATGGGGCATGGCCGAGGCCATGACCCGGGCGGCCAGGGGAATGGCCTCCTTGGCCGGCAGGCAATAGTCCATCTCCAGGAAGTCCTTGCGGAAAGCGGCCACTTCGTCCTTGACCGGCTTGTTGCGGATGACGCAGTCGGCGATGTAGCCGGCCAGGCGGTCGAAATCGGCGGCCTTCATGCCGAAGCGGGTCATCTCCTGGACGCCCAGGCGCAGCCCGCTCGATTCCAGGAACGTCTCGTCGTCGGGCAGGGCCTGGTAATTGACCACGATGTTGTTGTCCTCGAGCCGGCGGGCGATGGCCATGCCGGGGCCATAAGCCTTGATCCGCAGAAGAACCTGGTGGGTCTCGGTGTAACTCTCGGCCGGATCGCCCTCGACGGAAATGCCGTGGCCGGCCAGGGACATGGCGAAAGACTTGGCATTGGCCCGGACGGCCGCCTGGTAGGGAATTTTGAATTCGTTCATCTCATAGGCCGCCATGAGCAGCCCGACGAGGGTCCCGAGGTGGTGGTTGGACGTCGAACCGGGGAAGGCCCGGGACCGGATGTCGATCCAGAGGTTCCGCAGGGGGCTGTTCTTGGCGATATCGCCGGCGATCAGGCCGCGCTGGGGCCCGAAGAAGGTCTTGTGGGTGCTGCCCGTGACCAAATCGACGCCGTCCTTGAACGGCTCCTGGAAGGCCCCATAAAGGCCGAGGACGTGGGCCATGTCGTACATCAGGACGGGCCGTTGAGGCCAGTCCTTGACCAGGTCGGCCACGAACTTGACCGGCTCGGCGCAGATGAACATGCTCTTGCCGAAAACGACCAGCTCGGGCTTGCGCTTGGCCAGAAGGTCGGCCAGCGCGCTCAGGTCGGCCTTGTAGGGGTTGTCCTTGCGGACGGGGAAATGGATGACGTTCTCCTTGCCCGTCCCCGGGTCCTCGTCGATCCAATTGTAGAGGGCGCCCATGGGCTGGGCGCTCAGGTGCCCGCCCTTGTTCAGGTCGTTGTTGAGGACCAGGCGCATGCGCCGCGAAACCTGCCCTTCGGCCTTGCCCCGGTTGATGAACTTGGTGATGCCTTTGAAGACGACCTCGTTGGCCATCTGGCCGCTGATCGGCCGCAGCTCGACGTCGCGGCACTCGAAGAAGCTGGCCAGCTCCTTCTGGGCCTCGGTCTCGACGTCGCGGATGAAATCGATGCCCTGGTAGAAATAGACCTCCTCGCCCTTCATCGTCCTGTGCTCCGCGTAGCGGCCGGCGGGATCGGAGATTTCGCACATCTTGACCAGCAGCGAAGGCGTCGACTCGGAGGGAATGAGATTGAAGCATTCCTTCTGCCGCCAGTCGTTGTTGCTCTCGAGCCAGCCGCAGAGGTCCTGGATCTTTTCGGCAAATGAGGGCATGGAACGTACTCCTTGATTATTGTAAGGGCTTGAAATTGCGCTCTTCGATGGCCCGGAGCTTGTCCAGGCGGCGGAGGTGGCGGCCGCCTTCGAAAACGGCGGCCAGCCAGATGTCGACGATCTTCAGCCCGAGCTCGAGGGACAGGACCCGTCCGCCCAGGGTCAGGCAGTTGGAATCGTTGTGCAGGCGGCTCATCTCGGCCGTATATTCATTCCAGCAGAGGGTCGCCCGGATGCCCCGGAATTTGTTGCCCACGAGGGACATGCCCATGCCCGTTCCGCAGACCAGGATGGCCCGCTCGTAGGCGCCGGACTCGACGGACAGGAGGGCCCGCTCGGCGGTATCGACGTAGTCGGCTATTTCGCCCGCGGCGGAGCCGAAATCGGTGAAGGGGACGCCCAGGGAGGCCAGGTGGCGGGCGATGCCGTCCTTGAGGTCGAATCCGGCGTGATCGGAAGCCAAGGCGATTTTCATGGGCATCCCTCGCGCCGGTTTTCCGCGTCCACGGCCCGGCCTACCGAATGAATTTCGCCGCTTCAGGCATCAGTTCCAGGGCCTTGAGGACCTGCGGGTCCGTCCGCTCGAACGCCCGCCAGCCTTCCTCCTGGCCCCACAACACGGACGCCACTTCGCGCTCGATCTCACGGGCGATGTCGGCCTCGGCCGCCTTGAACTTTTTGGCGTCGGCATCGATTTTATTGGCCGTCAAATAGGCCCGGAAATCCTCGAGGACGTCTCTGTTGGCCAGGAACGGCTTGGTGATCAAAATCTTGCCCTTGGTGTCGGTCTGCGGCTCGCCGGGCAGAATGAACCTCGCGGCCAGGGCGGTCTGATGGGCTTGGAGTTTGCGGGCATAGTTGAAGTAGGCGCCCTTGCTGCGCAGCTCGAACGTATAGATCTGAAGAGTGAACTTGACGGCGTAGTCGGGTGTAATGCCGCCTTGGCCCAGGACCTTGCGGCCCTTGGACGTATAGCGGACCTCGCGGGGCTTGTCGGCCGCGACCTTGTCCAGGAGATAGTCGTCGATGTGGGTGTAATCGCGCTGGATGGAGCGGCCGCTGGGAGTGAAATAGCGGGCGATAGTGATGGCCACGGCCATGTCCGGGGACAACGGAAACATCTGCTGGACGAGCCCCTTGCCCCAGGAATCGGCGCCCACGATCAGGCCGCGGTCGTTGTCCATGACCGCGCCCGAGACGATTTCGGAGGCGCTGGCGCTGCCCTGGTCGATGAGGATGATCAAGGGCATCTTCTCGTAGGGACCGGTGGCGCTGGCCGGGAATTCCCGGTCGAAGGCCCGGTTGCGGCCCTTCATGGAGACGATCATGTCGCCTTTTTTAAGGAACATGCTGGAGATTTCGATGGCCGGCATGAGCGCTCCGCCGGCGTTGCCGCGCAGATCGAGGATGAGCCTGGTCATGCCCTTCTTGGACAGCGCGGCCAGCTTCTCCTCCAGCTCGTTGGTGGTGTTCTCGGCGAAATTGCGGATAAGGATGTACCCGGTGCCGTCCGGGAGCAGGAATCCGTAGGGGACGCTGTAGAGGGGGATCTCCTCGCGGGTGATGGTCAGCTCATAGGGTTTGGGCAGGCCTTCGCGGGTGAATGTGACGGTGACTTTGGACCCCTTCGGCCCGCGCAGCTTGTTGACGGCGTCCTGGGCGGAGATCGGCTGGGTGCTCTCGCCGTTGATGAGCGAGATGACGTCGGCCGGCTGGACGCCCATCCGCCAAGCCGGCCCGCCCTCGGTGGGCGAAACGACCGTCAGGCGGTCCTCCTGCTTGATGATCTGCATCCCGACGCCGTAGTACTTGCCCCGCTGCTCTTCGCCCATGCGGGAGAAGCTGTCCGGCTCCAGGAGGTAAGAATGGGGGTCGAGCGTTTGGAGCAGGCCCTTGATCGCTTCCTGGGCCAGCTCGGACTCGGCGATGGGCTTGTAGTAATGGGAGGCGACGATCCCGGCCATGTCTTCGATCTTGTTCAAGCCTCCGGCCCAGATTTCCTCGTTCTGAGCTCCGGGATGGACGGCGACGGCCAAAAGAAGAAACGTGGTGAGGAGGGCCCCGGCGATCTTTCTCATGGCGATGCTAAAAACGATTTTAACAGAGGGGGGGATATGACGCAAGCCGCGCAAAATGTCGGCCGGACGAGGCTGGTGGGGGATCGCGCCACCGGAAATCTTGACGCCATTGGATCGAGTCTTTTTCGGCGGCTCAGAACTCGCCACCTCTACGAGCCCATGGACGATTCCCCGCCTGCGCAGGCGGGGTTGGGGTGGTGATATCAATAAGATCAAAGTGGGGCACGGGCGAGTCCATAAAAACTCCGCTTCTTTTCGCCATGGCGCACGATCATGCCCTTGCTCCGCCAAGGCCGAGCCGGGCTCGTCCGGGCTCCGCGTAGGACGGCCAAGCCCGCGGCGAGATTTCCGTAATCGGCGCTCACCTCCACCCACCTCGTCCGGCCTTTTTTGTATATCCCGGCGGGTCTTTGTTCCTCCGCGCCGTCCGTTTTCAATGGATGCGGCGATTCGGGCAAGTTGGGTCAAAACACGGGGATTTCCTAGCTAAGGCGTAGGACTGCAAAGCCTGTTCCCCAGCGCGAAATATCCCCTCCGATACTCCTCCCTCGCCACCTTCACGGACCCGCAGTCAAACCATTGCTAAAGCGTAGGGCGGGCAAAGCCCGTCCCCTCCTGCGCGGGAGGGAAACGAATATCATGGCTGGGAAATTCGCGCGTGGGCCCTCCCGCCCCAGAGTCCCGGCTTGACTGAAAGGGGCCGGGGGTCTATAGTTTCTAGGCTAAACTCGAAAAGGTGTCTGCATATGTTCGGAAACATCGGGCTGCCGGAGATGATCTTAATCATGACCGTCGCCCTGATCGTTTTCGGGCCCAAGAAGCTCCCCGAAATCGGCCGGACGATCGGCAAGGCCATCCGCGAGTTCAAGAAATCGACGGAAGAGATCAAGGACCGGTTCGAAGAGCAGATCAAGATGGACGAGCTGAAGGACATCCGGAATGACCTCAAGGACATCAAGTCCAATCTCAGCGACGTCAGCCCGCTGAAAGGGTTCCAGGACGGCTTGAATGACATCAAATCAAACCTCAACGACATCAGCCCGCTGAAAGGGTTGAAGGACGGCATGAAGGACATCCAAAAGGACCTCAGCGGTGAGCCGGACGACAAAAAAATCCCCTGATGAGATGACCTTCCTCGAGCATCTCGAGGACCTCAGGAAGCGGCTGGTCTGGTCTTTCGCCTGCCTCTTCGTCACGGTCATCCCGGCCTTCATGTTCGCCAAACCCATCTATGCCTTCCTCTCCCAGCCCCTGACCCAGTATCTGCCGGAGGGGATCAAGCTGGTCTACACGGGCATCACCGAGCCCTTCATGCTTTATATGAAAGTGGCCTTCGTGGCCGCCCTGTTCGTCTCCTTGCCGTTCATTTTCTACCAGATCTGGAAATTCGTCGCCCCGGGCCTCTACCAGAAAGAAAAGAAATACGTCTGGCCATTCGTTTTCTTCACCTCGCTCTTCTTCTTCGCCGGGGCGGCCTTCGGCTATTACGTCGCATTCCCCTTCGCCTGCAAGTTCTTTCTCAACCTCGGCGCGGATTTCTCGCCCATGATCACGGTGGAGACGTTCTTCGGCGTCACTCTGAAAGTTCTCCTGGGCATCGGACTGGTCTTCGAGATGCCCACCTTGATCTTCTTCCTGGCCAATATGGGCCTCGTCACATCCCGCTGGATGGTCAAGAACTTCAAGTACGCCGTCCTGGCCGTCTTCATCATCGCCGCTGTCATCACCCCAACGCCCGACATGTTCAACCAGACCCTGCTCGCGGTGCCCATGCTGATTCTGTACACCATCAGCATCGGCATTGCGTTCTTTTTCGGGAAGGAAAGAAAGACGCGCCGGGAAAAGAAAACCGCGGCCAAGGCCGGGAATGAACAGGCCGGCTGAGCCGCGCCGGGCCGCCGGTCCCCCATGACGCCCCGCCATCGCCTCATCGGATTGACCGGCACCAACGGAGCCGGCAAGGGCGTTGTTGCGGAATTTTTCGAAGCCCGGGGCTATGGCCACCACTCGCTGTCTGACGCGATCCGCGATGAGCTGCGCCGGGAGGGCGTCCTTGAGACGCGCGACGCTCTCATCGCCAAGGGCAACGAGCTGCGCCGCGCGTTCGGCCCCGACGTGCTGGCCCGCCGGACCCTGGCCAAGGTCGCCGGGCCCGCGGTCATCGACAGCATCCGCAACCCCTTCGAAGTGGCCGCTCTCCGGGAACAACCGGGCTTCATCCTCGTGGCCCTCGACGCCCCGGCGGCCCTGCGCTACGAGAGAGTGGCCAAGCGCGGGCGGAACGAATGCGCCGCCTGCCTCGAGGAGTTCGTCCGCAAGGAAGAGGAGGAGAAGGGCACGGACCCGGCCGCCCAGCAGCTCCACACCTGCATGGCCCTGGCCGACCGGATCCTCGTCAACGACGCCAGCATCGAAGACCTGCACCGCCGATTGGAGGAATTCCTATGACACCCCCCCGCATCTCCAAGGAAGAATATTACCTGGGCATCGCCCGGGAAGTCTCCCGGCGCGGGACGTGCTTCCGGCGCTCGATCGGCGCGCTCATCGTCCGCGACGACCAGATCATTTCCACCGGCTACGTCGGCGCGCCGCGCAAGACCCGCGACAGCGTCGACCACGGCTTCTGCCTGCGGGACCGCCTGGGCATCCCCCACGGCCAGCGCTACGAGCTGTGCCGGTCCGTCCATGCCGAGCAGAACGCCATCATCAACGCCGCCCGGGCCGGGGTCAGCCTGCTCGGCGGCGACATGTACATCTTCGGCAGCGCGCCGGAGACCGGAGCGGTGATCAACGCCTTCCCCTGTTTCATCTGCAAAAAGATGATCATCAACGCCGGCCTGGTCCGCGTCGTCTGTTCGACCGCCGAGGGGCCGCATGCGGTGTTCCTCATCGACGAATGGGCCAAGGCCTGGCGCGAAGGAGACATCCTCGATGACACCCACCAGTACGGAACCTGATCGAAGCCGAGGTTCCCTGCTCCGTCCCTTCGTCGGTTCCATCGGCCTGATCATTTTTTGCGCCACGTCACTCGTCCATGGTTCTTATCCATGGACGAGTGCAGCGGAACCGGACCCCCGGACAGAATCCGGGGCCCCCGCCGCCGGCCAAGAATCCGCGCCGAGCGACGGGCCCCTGCTGCGCTTCCTGGGCGTCACGGCCTCGGCCGAATCGATGGACTATGTCGTCAACAAAAGCCAGTTCCAGCTTCATACCCTGCTGACCGAACAGCGCCATCCCAAGACCTGGTCGCTCAGCGACAAGATCCAGAAGGACACGGAGGCCGGCCTGCGGCAGCTCTTCTCGGTCGACGAAGACATCGCCGCCAAGCTGGACGAGCTGGCGGCCCAGCCGCAGGCGATCGACCAGCTTGTCGCGGAAATCGAATCGGCCCTGGCCGAGCGAAAGAAAATTTATATCTACGGCTGCGGCGCCACGGGACGCCTGGCCAAGCAGATGGAAAGCACCTTCTGGCGCCCCTTCTGGCGCCGGGTCAAGGCCGACCCCGCGGTGGGAGCCAAGCTCAAGGGCCGTCTCGACCCCGCGATCGAAGACGCGCTCATCGGCGAGATGACCGGCGGCGACCGGGCCCTGATCAGCTCACTCGAAGGCTTCGAGGACCTGCTCCTCATCGGCCGGCTGCAGCTCCAGGACCGCGGCGTCCGCAAGGGCGACCTGGTCGTCTGCGTCACCGAGGGCGGCGAGACGTCCAGCGTCATCGGAACCGTTCTCGGGGCGCTGGACCAATGGAAGTCCGGTCCGGCCTTCGATCCCGGGGTCAGCCGGAGGCGACTCTATTTTCTTTACAACAATCCCGACGACAAGCTCCGCCCCTTCGATCGCAGCCGCAGGGTCCTCGAGGAAGCGGGTATCACCAAGATCAACCTGACCACCGGGCCCCAGGCCATTACGGGCTCCACTAGGATGCAGGCCGCGACGATCGAGACGTTCGTCCTGGGCAGCGCCCTCGAGACGGCCGTCGAGCGCGTCCTGCGCAAGACCTTGGCCAGGAAAGAGATGGAGCGGCTCGGCTTCCGCGGGGAGACGACCGCGGCGGCCCGGCTGAAAAAATTTTCCGCGCTCCTCGGGGAAATCAAAAAAAGCGTTCCGGCCCTGGCCCGCCTGACCGACCTGGAGACGGCGGCCTATGCCGGCGGGCATTTCTCCACCTATTTCGCGGACGCCGGCCTTTTGACCGTCTTCATCGACAGCACGGAGCGGAGCCCCACGTTCCGCCTCCTGCCGCTGGATACGATCAAGGAACTTCAGCGCAAATGCTGGATCCAGATCTGGACGGACGCGGGGAACGGTGCGGCGGCCTGGCAATCCCTGCTCGGCCGGCCTTTCCGCGGGCTCAAGAGCGACCTCTACCAGAGGCCCTTCGACGACCAGATTGACGACAACTATTTGCGGGAAAAAGCTTTGGCCAGCCTGACCCGGGCCGGCGACGACCAAGCGGCCCTCTATGATTTCTCTTTCGCCGACCCGAACGTCCGCCTGCGCAAGCCGAAGATGGGCGACCTTTCGGTCATGGCCCCGCTGGGCGTCGAGGCCGAAGCGCTGGCCAATCCCAATTCATCTTGGCGCCGCTTCGCCCAGCTGGCCGTGGGCAACAACGCCAACCTGGGCGTCATCCTCGTCCAGGCCGCGCCGGGACGCGATTGGACGCGGCCCGAAGCCGCCGGGATGTTCAAGGCCGATCCGAAGAGACAGATCGTGGCCCTAGTCGCCCCGGCCATCGACACGGCCGACGACCCGTTCGGCGTCCGGGCCCAGATCGCCCTCAAGATGATGCTCAACGCCCACTCCACCGCGGTCATGGCCAAGCTGGGCAAAGTCGTCGGCAACACCATGACCAACGTCAGCCCGTCCAACCTCAAGCTGGTCGGAAGGGCCACTTACCTGATCCAGCTCCACGTCAACGACACCTTGGGGATCCCGGCCTGGGTCAAGTCGTTCGGCACACGAAAGCCAGTGGCTTACGGCGAAGCCAACGCCGTGCTTTTCGACGCCATCGCTTTCCTGAGGAACAATCCCCAGGACGCCGGGCAGGCGGCCGAAGTGCCGCTCTCGATCATCCGGATCCTGGAATCCCTGCGGCGGAAACGGGCCTTGACCAACGAAGAAGCGCTGGAAATCTATAAAAAGATGGGCCTGGCCAAATTCCTTGCCGCCGCCCCCACCCCGCTCGAATAGTTTGGGGCCGTATCTACAATTCGCTAATGGGGTCGCGTCTACAATTCGACAAGTTATAACTTGTTGAATTGCGCTCGTCCGTGCGTTCATCACGGCCGAGTGCGGCGGCCTATGTCCCCATCGATAAACCGATGGGGCGCCGCCGCCGAAGACCCGGCCCCGGTTTGCGCTTTTTCGGCGGCCCTCGTTTTGTTAGAATCGGCTCAGGGGAATCGATCGTATGCGCAAGCAATTTCGCCTTGCTCTCATCGGGCTCATATTTCTTGTCCTTCACATGATGGGAATCGCGGTTGCGGTCAGTCCCGCCCAGGGCAGGTCCCCCGCAGGCCTCGACCCGGCCCTTCTGCCGAAAATCCTGGCCGAGACGGGCGCCTATTGCGAGAAGCTCAAGACCATGGCCCTTAATTACACCTGCGCGGAAACCATTTCCGAAAGGATCGCCGAATTCGCCATTCGCATCAGCCACCGATTGTTCGCGGAGGGAGATGCCGTGGAAGGCTTCATGGACGGCCTGCGCGTGGACAAGATGGTCCGGAATTCATTCATTTACGATTACCAAATGATCAAAAAAGAAGATACGTTCACGGAGAAGCGCGATCTCGTCGAGGAAGACGGGCGCATAAAGAGCGAAAAGGGCGTTCCGCTAAAAACCATGCGGGTCAGCATCCGCTATCTCGTCTTCGGTCCGGTCGGATTCCTCAGCCGGGCCTGGCAGCCGTACTTCAATTATGTTTTGGCCGGGCGAGACAAAGTGGATGGCCAAAAAGCCATCATCCTGGCGGCTTCACCCGTGAAAGCCCGGGACGAGAACAATTATTCGGGGCGGGTCTGGGTCAGCGAATCCGATTACAGCATTTTAAAGATCGAGTGGGAGCCGGGGTCCATTCCGGGATTCGTCGATCGGGTCGTGTCCGATGCCGGGACGCTTCGCCGGAAAATGACCATGACCACGGTCTACGGAACGGTCAAAAACAAGATCCGTTTCCCCAGCACCCAAGTCATCGAGGAGCGCTATATCCTGGGCGCGGACAAGGAATACGTGAAATACCGGGCCGAATATCGCTACGATCGTTTTAAATACTTCACCGTGGAAACGGCCGTCAACGCCCGCTGATCCAATGGGGGCCGGCCCCAGCCGCCCGGCCCCCGATTTTAGCCGATGGGGGGGATCGTCTGGGAGCCGTAGCAGGGGCTGATCTGCGGCCGGCGCTCCCGCTTGGGGGCCTTTTTCTCCGGCAGCGGCACCGTTCGCGGCGTCTGGGGATAGACGAAGGTCTCGCCCTCGAAATTCCGCATGACCACCTGCTCGTCGTTGATCGTCTGGACGTACTTGGGCAGGACCGGGATCTTGCCGCCGCCTCCGGGCGCGTCGATGCAGTAGTACGGGACGGCCAGGCCCGAGGTCCAGCCGCGCAGGGATTCCATGATTTCCAGCCCCTTCTCCACGGTCGTCCGCAGATGCTCCGTGCCGCTGACGTAGTCGGCCTGGTAGATGTAATAGGGGCGGACGCGGGCGTAGAGCAGCTTCTGCATCAACCGGCGCATGACCAGGGGGTCGTCGTTGACGCCCTTCAACAGAACGGTCTGGCAGCCCAGGGGGATGCCGACGTCGGCCAGCCGGCCCAGGGCCTCGTTGGCCTCGGGAGTCAGCTCGTCCGGGTGGTTGAAGTGGACGTTGATGAAGAGAGGATGGAACTTGCGCAGCATGGCCGCCAGCTTGGGCGTGACCCGCTGGGGCAGGAAGCAGGGGACGCGCGTCCCGATGCGCAGGATCTCCAGGTGGGGGATGGCCCGCAGGCCGGTCAGGATGAACTCCAGCCGGTCGTCGCTCAGCATGAGCGGGTCGCCGCCGGAGATGATGACGTCGCGGATTTCCTCGTGGGTCCGGATGTACTCCAGCCCGTCTTCGATGTAGCGGGGATGGATCTTCATCGGGTCGCCGACCTTGCGCTTGCGGGTGCAGAAGCGGCAGTACGAGGCGCACATGTGGGAGACCAGGAAGAGGCAGCGGTCCGGATAGCGGTGGACGATGCTGGGAATGGGCGAATCGTGGTCCTCGCCCAAGGGGTCGGCGACCCCGCTGTTGGCGGCCAGCTCGGCCATATCGGGCACGACCTGTTTATAGATGGGGTCGCCCTTGGCCTTGATCAGCCCGGCGTAATAGG
>Ga0182021_10006017_pt1 | contig 14406 bp, 10 predicted proteins | sample 612E3MmetaG_FD_120493 | JGI IMG/M metagenome (GOLD analysis project Ga0182021, IMG submission 120493) | Permafrost microbial communities from Stordalen Mire, Sweden - 612E3M metaG (Illumina Assembly) | ecosystem: Environmental > Terrestrial > Soil > Wetlands > Permafrost | place: Sweden... | reverse complement strand
TCTTCGGCCGCACCGAGGAGCGCCGCACGGAGCGCGCGCTGATCGCCGAGTACGCGGCCACGGTGGAGCGGATACTAACCGCGCTCACGCCCGCCAACCACGCACTGGCGATCGAGATCGCCAGTGTCCCAGAGCTGATCCGCGGCTACGGGCACGTCAAAATGCGCCATCTCAAGCAGGCCGAAAAGCAGCGCGCCGAACTGCTGGCGAAATTCAGCGCGCCCCTGGAGCGGACCGCCAAAGCGGCATGAGCCTTACCCGCGCCGACCTCGAACGCGACCGCATCCGCCAGGAACTGGCGCAGACGCCGCTCGGCCCGCATCTGCTCACCGACGCCGAGCTGGAAGAGTCGCTGTGGCAGATCCTGGAGGCGCGCGAGGCCAACGAGGACTGCTGGGTGTTCGGCTACGGCTCGCTGGTGTGGAATCCTCTGTTCCATTTCGAGGAGAAACGCGTCGTCACCACGCACGGCTATCACCGCAGTTTCTGTCTGTGGTCGCGCATCAATCGCGGCACGCCGGACCGGCCGGGGCTGGTGCTGGGCCTGGACCGCGGCGGCCGCTGCCGCGGCGTCGCCTACCGCGTTGCACCGGATCACGCCGAGAACGAACTGCGCCTGATCTGGCGGCGCGAAATGATGATGGGCGCCTATGTACCGCGCTGGGTGAAGGTGAGCGATGGCGAGACCCAGTTCCGCGCCATCACCTTCACCATCAACCGCGCCGGGCCGGCCTACGCCGGCCGCTTGCCCGTGGACACCATCATCGAGCGGCTGATGACCTGCCACGGGCGGATGGGGCCGGGAATAGACTATCTGCTGCACACTGCTGAAGCCCTGCGCGCCCACGGCATCGAGGACCGGCACATGCAGGAACTTTGCACCCGGGCCCGCTCCCTGTCGTCCCGGGCGAATCCAACATAACATCAGGCCCGGCCGCCTGGCCACGTAGGGCCGCATACGAGAGGGGAGGTCGCATGAGCATCAGCCGTTTTGTCTCCGCGCTTGTCGTGTTTCTGGCGCTGGCGGCGGGCGCGCAGGCCCAGTACCCGACGAAGCCGGTGCGCATCATCGTGCCGAGCTCCCCGGGAAATTCGTCGGACATCATGGCGCGCCTGATCGCCGACAAGCTGTCGCAGACCTGGGGCCAGCCGGTGCTGGTGGAAAACCGCCCGGGTGCCGACGGCCGCATCGGCGCCGAAGCCGCGGCCAAGGCGACGCCCGACGGCTACACCCTGTTCATCCCCAACGCCGGCGTGATCACCATCAACCCCGCGCTGTTCGGCAAGATGTCCTACGATCCGATCAAGGACTTCGCACCCATCACGCAGGTGGCGACCATCGTCATCGTGCTGGCCGCCAATCCCGCTGTGGCCGCCAATTCGGTCAGGGAACTGGTCGCGCTGGCGCAGGCAAAACCGGGCTTGCTGCATTATGCCAGCGCCGGCAACAGCGCCGGCATACCGTATCTCGCCGGCGCATTGCTGCGCGACAACGCCGGGATAAATGTCGTGCATGTTCCCTACAAGACCAACGCGCAGGCGCAGCAGGACCTCCTGGGCGGCCAGATCGAGTTCATGTACGACACTCTGGCCGCAACCCTGCCGCATGTGAAAAGCGGCAGGCTCAAGGTGCTGGCCGTAGTCGGCAGCCAGCGCAGCCGGGTTCTCAGCAGCGTACCGACGCTGACCGAAGCGGGATATCCCGGAACCGAAGGCGATGCCTGGGCCGGGCTGTTCGCGCCCAGCGGCACACCCAGGGCCGTAGTCGAAAGAATTCATGCCGATGTCGCCGCGGTATTGCAGCAAACCGAGGTGCGCGAGCGCCTGACCGCCCTCGGCCTGGATGTCGTCGGCAACAAGCCGGACGATTTCGCCGCCGTGATCAAGGCCGATACCGCGAAATGGGCCGCCGTGATCCGCGCCAACAACATCAAGCCGGAGTAGTCAATGGGACAGATACGCAACGTGCTGTTCATCATGTGCGACCAGTTGCGCGCCGATCACCTCTCCTGCTATGGGCATCCGCATCTGCACACCCCCAACATGGATTTGCTCGCCTCGCGCGGCGTGCGTTTCGACCGCGCTTACGTCCAGTCCGGCGTGTGCGGCCCCTCGCGCATGTCCTTCTACACCGGGCGCTACATGACATCGCATGGTGCGACCTGGAACCGCGTGCCCTTGTCGGCGGGCGAATTGACCCTGGGTGATTACCTGCGCGGCAAGCAGCTCACCGCCGCGCTCGCCGGCAAGACCCACGTAATGCCCGATGTCGATGGCCTGGCGCGCTTCGGCGTAGAGGCCGCATCGGAACTGGGCACGCTGATGCGGAACGGGGGCTTCATCGAAATCGATCGTTACGACGGCCATTCGCCGCCTGGCAGCGAAAGCGGCTACCCCGCCTTTCTGCGTTCGCACGGTTATGCCAGTGCCGATCCCTGGTCCGACTTCGTCATTTCGGCCGTCGATGCAGCAGGCAAAATCGTCAGCGGCTGGAACATGCGCAACGCCCGCCTCGCCGCGCGGGTGAAGGCAGAGCACTCCGAGACCGCCTACATGACCGACCAGGCGATCCGTTTTATCCGCGGTCAAGGGGAGCAGCCTTGGGTGCTGCACCTGTCCTATGTCAAGCCGCACTGGCCATACATGGCGCCCGCGCCCTACAACGCGCTGTACGGGCCCGGGGACTGTCTGCCGCCGAACCGCAGCAGGGCTGAACTCGAAAACCAGCACCCGGTGCTCGCGGCCTACCGCCAGCACGAGGAATCGCGAAACTTCGCCCGCGGCGTAGTCATCGACACCGTCAAGCCCACCTACATGGGATTGATCAAACAGATCGACGACCAGCTGGGGCGGCTGTGGCAGGCGCTCGAGCAGTCCGGCCGCTGGAACGACACCCTCGTCCTGTTCACTTCCGATCACGGCGAATTCACCGGCGATCATTGGCTGGGCGAGAAGGAAATCTTCTACGAAGAGGCGTTGCGCGTGCCCTTAATCCTGTATGACCCGGACCCGGCTGCCGACGGCACCCGCGGCAATGCCGAGGCGCGCTTCGCCGAGTGCGTGGACGTCCTGCCCACCATTCTCGAAGCGCTCGGCATCGGCGGCGCGCCGCACCTGATCGAGGGACGCTCGCTGCTGCCGCTCACGCGCGGCACAGCTGCCGGGGACTGGCGTGACTGCGTTTTTTCCGAGCTGGATTATTCGTTCCGCCACGCGCGCCAGATACTCAAGCGCCATCCGCGCGACTGCCGCGCCTGGATGGTGCGCACCGACGACTGGAAGTACGTGCACTGGCTGGGCTTGCGACCGCAGCTCTACGACCTGTGGTCCGATCCGAACGAATTGTGCGACCTCGGCGCCGACCCGCGGCTGGAACACGTGCGCGCCGCGCTGCACGAGCGCCTGTTCGACTGGATGTCGCGTCTGAAGCTGCGCACGACCATCTCCGACGCCGACATCGAACTGCGCACCAATGCGCACAAGAAACACGGCATACACTTCGGCATGTGGTGAGAGTTGGCAGGCTGTTGAAAAGCGCTTCCCGCTCACGAATATTCGAGATGCTGCCCAAGCCCGTCAGAGGGAAGCGCTTTTCGACAGACTCCAATTCGGGGGATCTAAAAGGGGGCATGCTCCCTTTTTCAACAACCTGCTAGAAGGCCTCGTCCTGGCGCAGATAGCGCCATTGGCCGAGTGGGAGATCGCCCAGCACCACCTTGCCGATGCGGATACGCTTCAGGCCGACCACTTCCAGTCCGACCAGTTCGCACATGCGCCGGATCTGGCGCTTCTTGCCCTGGCGCAATATGAAGCGCAGCTGATCCTGGTTGAGCCAACTCACTTGCGCCGGCCGCAGCGGCTCCCCGTCCAGCGACAGCCCGTGATTCAGCAGCGCCAAGCCGGCCTTGGACAGGCTCCCGTTCACGCGCACCAGGTATTCCTTCTCGATCGCCGAATTTTCGCCGATCAGCTGCTTGGCGATGCGCCCATCCTGGGTGAGCACGAGCAAGCCTTGCGAATCGATATCGAGCCGCCCGGCCGGAGCCAGGCCCTTCAAGTGCATCGGCGTGTAGCCCAGCGGCGAGCGGTCGCCGGAAAAACGCGATGCGGCGTTGACCAGGCTCACGGCGGGGCGATAGCCCGGCTCCGCCTGCGCCGACACGTATCCCACCGGCTTATTGAGCAGGATGGTCACGCGAGCCTGCTGGCTCGCCTGGGCGGCCCGGTTCAGCGTGATCTTGCACGCCGGATCGACCCGGGTGCCCAACTCGGTGACGCGCACACCGTCGACGAACACCCAGCCGCGCTCGATGTAGCTGTCCGCCTCGCGCCGCGAGCACAGACCTTGTTGCGACATCAACTTGGATACCCGCACTTTTTCCATATGGTTCCGCTTGCAGATGGCCCAGGCACCCCGGAAAGCTTCGGCTGCCTAGTTTAACGGGATCGCGGCCTTACTGGAGGCGCAACAAATGCACAAGGTCCGAAGCCGGGCACAAACAGTTAGCCGGTTGTTGAAAAACGGCACGCCCCCCCTCTTATATCCCCCGATTCAGAGGCTGTTGAAAAGCGCTTCCCTCGCACACATCCGCGCTCCTGCGCTTCCTTCGCGTTGGGGAAGCGTTTTTCAACACCCTGTTAGAATACGCGTGGACCAAACAATGACGCCAACATGAAACTCGCCACCCTCAAAGACGGAACCCGCGACGGCACGCTGATCGTGGTGTCGCGCGATCTCAAGCACGCGATCAAGGCCGACGACATCGCGCCCACCCTGCAGGCGGCGCTGGACGACTGGGACTATATTTCGCCGCAGCTCGTCGACCGCTACGACGCGCTCAACCGCGCCCCCGGCAGCCGCGCCTTCGAATTCGATCCGAAGCAGTGCGCATCACCGCTGCCGCGCGCCTACCAGTGGGCCGACGGCTCGGCCTACGTCAGCCACGCCGAAGTGTTGCGCAAGGCGCGCGGCGCCGACATGCCCAAGGGCTACCGCAGCGATCCGCTGATGTATCAGGGTGGTTCCGACGCCTTTCTGGGCCCCTGCGACGACATCCTGCTCGAGTCCGAGGACTGGGGTATAGACATGGAAGGCGAGCTTGCGGTGATCACCGGCGACGTGCCCATGGGCATCCCGGCGAAGAAGGCGGGCGAGCACATCCGCCTGCTGGTGCTGGTCAACGACGTGTCGCTGCGCAACCTCGCGGCGGCAGAGATCGCCAAGGGTTTCGGCTTCTTCCAGAGCAAGCCGTCTTCCGCCTTTTCTCCCGTGGCGCTGACGCCGGACGAACTCGGTCCCGCCTGGGACGGCGGCAAGCTGAGCCTGCCGCTGGTGGTGCAAATCAACGACGAGATACTCGGGCGGCCCAACGCGGGCGTGGACATGACGTTCGAGTTCCCGCGGCTGATCGCATACGCAGCCAAGACGCGGCCGCTCACGGCGGGCACCATCGTCGGCTCGGGCACGGTATCGAACGCCGATCGCAGCGCCGGTTCGGCCTGCATCGCGGAAAAGCGCGCGCTGGAAACCATCGCAGGGGGGACGCCCTCGACGCCGTTCCTCAAGTTCGGCGACCGCGTGCGCATCGAGATGCTCGACGCCGAGGGCAACAGCCTGTTCGGCGCGATCGAGCAGCAGGTCGCCAAGTACACGCCGCCGCCGAGATAATGGCGGGCAGGTCCGTCTCACTTGCGCGAACGGCGCCCCGTCCGCGCGGATCGTCGATTGCGCGCGGATGAAAAGCATATCCGCACGCAATCGACGATCTTGGATAGAACCCCCGCGCTGTTCTTGCTTTTATCCATAACCGTGTCTTCTGGACGGATACGCTTTTCATCCGTCCAGAAGACACGGTTGGCGCGCGAAGCGCGCAATGCCCGCGCTGCGCAAGAAGCGTTAGTCGGGACGCCGTAGGTGCATCGCGCGGCAACTAAATCAGCGCTTCCCTACGCGTGTAGCCGGATGAAGTCGCGAATGCGCGGATACAGCATCTCGCGGAAGCGCTTGCCGCTGAAAATGCCGTAGTGTCCGACGCCGGGCGCGAGGTAGTGTTCGCGCTTCTTCGCCGGAATGCCTGTGCATAGCCCGTGTGCCGATTCGGTCTGGCCGTTGCCGGAAATATCGTCCAGCTCGCCTTCTATCGTCAGCAGCGCCGTCTTGCTGATGGCCTGCGGCCGCACCAGCTGCTCGCGCACGAACATGCGCCCCTTGGGCAGGGAGAATTCCTGGAACACCGTCTTGATGGTGTCGAGGTAGTACTCGGCCGGCATGTCGAGCACCGCGTTGTACTCGTCGTAGAAGCGCCGGTGCGCCTCGGCCGACTCGCCGTCGCCCTCTACCAGATGGTTGTAGAAATCACGGTGCGCATCGGCATGGCGCGACGGGTTCATGGCGACGAATCCCAGGTGCTGCAGGAAGCCGGGATAGACCTGCCGCATGAAACCGGGATATTTCGCCGGCACGCGCTGGATGACGTTGCTCTTGAACCAGGAATGGGGCTTGCGCGTGGCCAGGTTGTTGACTGATGTCGGGCTGCGCCGGGCGTCGATCGGCCCGCCCATCATGATCATGCTGCGCGGCTTCACCGGCGCGTCCGTATCGGCCATCAGCGCTATCGCGGCCAGCACAGGCACCGTCGGCTGGCACACCGAGATGACGTGCACATCCGGCCCGAGGAAGGTGATGAACTCGCGCACGTAGTCGACGTAATCGTCGAGGTGAAACGCGCCGTGAAACAGCGACACCATGCGCGCGTCCACCCAGTCGGTGATATAGACGTCGTGATCGGGCAGGAGCGTGCGCACCGTATCGCGCAGCAGCGTGGCGTGGTGACCCGACAGCGGCGCCACCAGCAGCACCCTGGGATCGGCCTGCTCCTTGTGCGAAACCCGGCGCCCGCCGAGGTCGCGCTCGAAGTGCAGCAGCTGGCAAAATGGCTTGTCGACGGCGACGGTTTCGCTGACCGCAACCGCCTTGCCGGCAATGCGGGTTTCACTGATTCCGAACTGTGGCTTATGGTAACGCTGGGTGACTCGGACGAAGAGCTCGTTGCCGGCGGCGATCTTGCGGCTGAGCGGAGTGTAGAAGAGCGGGCTGAACGGGTGGCTGAACATGTTGGCGTTCATGCTGGCCCACATCTGCCAGGGCGCCAGCGCCGCGTGACTCATTTCATGCAGTGTATAGAGCAAATTAACCACTCCGTTACAAACGCGTTATGGCTTTATACCAAATATTGCGGCCGAATGCATCATCCCTGATCGAGATTGCCTAACTATCGCCATCCGGGATATGCGCTGATTGTGCCGGCGTATTATCCTTGACGGCCGCCACGATCCAATCTTGACCCGATGAAACTAGTATTTCGCGTATTCCTGGTGCTTGCCCTGCTCTGCGCACTTGCCGCCGGCGCGGGTTATGCCTGGCTGCGGCTATCGCTGCCGCAGCTTGACGGCACCCTCGTAGTGCCCGGCCTCAAGGCGCCGGTCGAGATCGTGCGCGACCGCCACGGCGTGCCTCATATCTACGCGGGGAGCGTCGAGGACGCGCAGTTCGGGCTCGGCTTCGTCCATGCCCAGGACCGGCTGTGGCAGATGGAGATGAACCGGCGCATCGGCAGCGGTCGCCTGTCCGAGGCGCTCGGCGCAACAACGCTGGACACCGACAAGTTCCTGCGCACCCTGGGCGTGCGCCGCGTGGCCGCGGCCACGCTGAAGGCTTTGAGCGCCGAGGCGCGCGGCCAGCTCGATGCCTATGCAGCCGGGGTGAATGCCTACCTCATACAGCGAACCGGCCCCCTGCCGCCGGAATTTCTGCTCACCGGAGTCAGCCCCGAGCCCTGGCAGAGCGCCGATTCCGTCGCCTGGACCAAGATGATGGCCTGGGACCTCGGGGGCAACTGGCGCTCCGAACTGCTGCGCCTGCGCCTGGCGAAGAAGCTCTCCACCGCGCAGATCGGCGAATTCCTGCCGCCCTATCCGGGCGACGCGCCGCTCGCGATCGCCGATTACGGCGCGCTGTACCGCCAGCTCGACGCGAGCAAGCTCGCTGCGCTAGAGATTCCGGGGCTCACCGAGTCCGGCGCGTCGAACAACTGGGTGGTGGCCGGCAGCCGCACTTCGAGCGGCAAGCCGCTCCTCGCCAACGATCCGCACCTCGGCCTGGCCGCGCCTGCCGTGTGGTATTTCGCCCATCTCTCGGCGCCGGGCTTCGAAGTGATGGGCGCGACGCTGCCGGGCGTGCCGGGCGTGGTGCTGGGCCGCAACCAGCGCATCGCCTGGGGCATGACCAATACCGGCCCGGACGTGCAGGACCTGTACATAGAGCGCATCGACGCCGCCGGCCAGGTGCTTTCGCCGCAAGGCTGGCAGAAACTCGCCGCGCGCAACGAAGTCATCAAGGTCAAGCGCCAGGCGGACGTGACACTGACGGTACGCGAGTCGCGCCACGGGCCGCTGATTTCCGATGTATTCAAACCGGCGGCGGATCCGCTGCCCCAGGGCTATGCGCTGGCGCTCGCCTGGACCGCGCTGCGCGAGGACGACCTGTCGGCCGAGGCTGCAGGCAAATTCGCAACTGCCGGCAACTGGAACGAATTTCTGGCTGCGGCGCGCGATTTTCATTCGCCGCAGCAGAACATGGTATACGCGGACATCGACGGCAACGTCGGCTTCGTCGCGCCCGGCCGCGTCCCCGTGCGCAAGTCCGCGAACGATCTCAAGGGCCAGGCGCCCGCGCCCGGGTGGGATGCGAAATACGACTGGGACGGCTTCATTGCGTTCGAGGACCTGCCGCAAAGCTACAACCCCGCCTCGGGCGAGTTCATCAGCGCCAATCACAAAATCGTGCCCGATGACTACCCGCACTACCTCACCAGCGAATGGGTGCTGCCCTACCGCGCCCAGCGCATCGCGCAGCTGCTCGGCGCGACGGCGAAGCATACGCCGCAAAGCTTCGCCAGAATCCAGGGCGATACGGTGTCGCTGCAGGTGCGCGAAATTCTGCCGCTGCTGCTCAAGACCAAAGCCTCGGGCCCAGACGCGCAACAGATCCTGCAACAACTCGGCAAATGGAATGCAGACATGGCGATCGAAGGCGCGGAGCCGCTGATCGTCAGCGCCTGGTTGCGGGAACTGGGCCGGCTGATCTACGCCGACGAACTCGGCGACCTGTTCGAAGGCGCATGGGAACATCGCGCCAACTTCATGTACGACGTGCTGGCGGACAAGGCCGGACAAGGGCGCTGGTGCGACGACGTGAACACGCCGGCAAAGGAAACCTGCGCCGATCTGCTGCCCCGCGCGCTCGATCTGGCGCTCGCGGACCTGAAGCGGCGCTATGGCGAGGACCGCAGGCAATGGCACTGGGGCGAGGCGCATTTCGCCCTGTCGGAACACCGGCCGTTCGGCCGCCAGGCGCAACTGGCCAAGATTTTCGATGTTCGCGTGCCCTCGCCCGGCGACACCTACACCGTCGACGTGGGCCGCAATACCCTGGGCAACGAATCCGCGCCTTTCGCCAGCCGCCATTCGGCATCGCTGCGCGCGATTTACGATCTGGCCGAGCCCGACAAATCGATGTACATCCACTCAACCGGCCAGTCGGGCAACCTGCTCTCGCCGCTGTACAAGAATTTTGCCGAGCGCTGGGCGCGGACCGAATACATCCCCATGTCGATGCAGCGCAGCGACGCGCTCGCCGGGTCGCTGGGCACGCTCAAGCTGCAGCCGCGGTAATCCTGCCCCGCAAATAAAGATTGTTGGCGATAAGCGCCGCGACCACCAGGCCTGCGCCCGCCAGTTCGATCGCCTCGAAGCGGTGTCCCTGCAGGATGCGGATGGCGAAAGTCACGACCGGCACCAGGTTGCCGAGCAGCATGGTGTTGAGCGCGCCGAGGTAGCCGATCGCCATGTTCCAGAACAGCACCGCCAACACCACCGTAAGCAGCGCCAGGTAGGCGAGTTCCCAGCCGATGGACACCAAGGTCGATGCCTCGGGGACGCTCACGTGGCCGGTCATGGTCGCGATTGCGGTGATGACGAATATCCCCGCCGTCCCGGGCAGAGCGGTGAGCGTGGTAAAGCGCAGCGCCGACCAGCCGGGAAAGCTGACCGCGCCTATGGTGTAGACGATCCAGCTCATGGCGCCGAGAAGAATCAGCAAATCGCCTGCGAGCGCGCCGCCCGCGAAAGTATTGGCGGGATCGCCCTTGGTGATGACCATGAATACGCCGGCGATCGCGGCCGCGATGCAACACAAGGTAAAACCCGCCGGCCGGGTGCCTTTCAGCACCCAATGCAAGAATGCGGCGATCGGCGTCTGCAGCGCCATGATGATGGCCGCATGCTCAGGACGCGACCAACCCAGGCCGACGAATACCAGGATGGAGAAGCCGCTGAACCCTATAACGCCGAAAAACGCGGCCCGCAGAAACTTGCCATGATAGTCGAGCGCAGCGCTGCCCTCGCGCCAGCAAAGAATGGCGACGAACAGGGGCGCCGCCGCGCCGTAGCGCAGGCTCGAAATCCAGAACGCGTCCAGGGCCTGCAACGCACCTTTGGCCACCGGAAACATCCCGCCCCAGATGAGCACCGTGATCAGCATGATCAGCACGCCCTTGAGCTGGTTGGTCTGCAAGTAATCTCCATATGAAACAGGCCGCCGGGTCGCGTGGACCCGGCGGCCTGTTGGTTCCGTAGCCAATCTTACACGACGCCCCGCGGCCATGGATGCCACGCGGCCGGATCAGCCACGTTCGCGCAGTATGCTATTGATCTCCCGCTCGATCGGGCGCACCATAGCCTATTGAGAATTGTCAACAATGTGCTCAGCGATTTCCGCTAGAATCATTTTTCGATCGACGAGTACGCCGGAAGACTAAGCGGCACATGCCAGACGATAAAAAAACCCGCATCCTCATCATTGACGATGACGTCGGCTTTCGCGACCTGCTACGAATTCATCTGTCGGCGGCGGGCTATCAGGTGCAGGTTGCCGAGGACGGTGTCACCGGCGGCCGCGCGCTGCTCGAGCAAGCGCCCGATCTGATCGTCTCCGATGTCAACATGCCGTTTCTCGACGGCTTCGAATTGCTGTCGCTGATGCGCTCGGACGCGGGCACCGCCTCGATTCCCGTGATACTGCTCTCCGGCCGCAGCGACGGCGACACCATGGCCAAGGCGGTGGAACTGGGTGCTGCGGATTTCCTTACCAAACCGGTGACGCGCGACCAGCTGCTCGAATCGGTTCAAGCATGCCTCGAAAGAAGCAAGGGCCGAACCACTCCCCCGGATTACGGCTCGACCCCGCCGGTCTAGGAACCAGCAGCCAAAGTCATTTGGCTGCTGTCCGGTTTTGTAGCCGACCTTAGGCCGGCTCCTCTAGACGGCTTTTTCGTCGCGCAGCGCCCGCCGCAGGATCTTGCCGACGTTGGTCTTGGGCAACTCGGCCCTGAACTCGATGTACTTGGGACACTTGTAGCCGGTCAGGTTTTGGTGGCAGTGCTCGCGCACGTCCTTCTCGGTCAGATCCGGATCCTTCCTTACGACGAACAGCTTCACCGTCTCGCTGGAATGCTGGTCGGCCACCCCGACGGCGGCGCACTCGAGCACGCCGGGATGCATCATGACCACGCCCTCGACCTCGTTCGGGTAGACGTTGAAACCGGACACCAGGATCATGTCCTTCTTGCGGTCGACGATGCGCGTGTGTCCCTTTTCGTCCATGATGCCGATGTCGCCGCTGCGAAAGAATCCGTCCGCCGTCATCACCTTGGCGGTCTCTTCTGGCCTCTGCCAGTAGCCTGCCATGACCTGCGGCCCGCGAATGCAGATCTCGCCCGGCTGGCCCAATGGCAGCTCGTTGCCGGCGTCGTCGCGGATCGAGATTTCGGTCGAAGGCACGGGCAGGCCGATCGAGCCGGAGAACTCCTTCGCGTCCGGCGGATTGGTCGTGGCGACGGGCGAGGTCTCGGTGAGCCCGTAGCCTTCGGTCAGGGTCACGCCGGTTATCTTTTTCCACCTTTCCGCCACGGCCTGTTGCACCGCCATGCCGCCGCCGTTGGATATGCGCAGCGCGCCGAAGTCGAGCTTGTCGAAATTCGGATCGTTCATCAGGCCGTTGAACAGGGTGTTGACCCCGGTGATGGTGGTGTACTTGTGCCTGGCAAGCTCCTTGACGAATCCCGGCATGTCGCGCGGATTCACGATCAGCACGTTCTTGCCGCCGATCTTGAGCATCATCAGGCAGTTCACCGTCAGCGAAAAAATATGATACAGCGGCAGCGCGGTGATGATGATGTACTTGCGGCGGTCCTCGTCGGTCAGGAACGGGTCGAGCCAGGCTTCGACCTGGGTGAGGTTGGCGGTAATGTTGCGGTTCAGCAGCATCGCCCCCTTGGACACGCCCGTGGTGCCGCCGGTGTACTGCAGGAAAGCGATATCCTCGGGCCTGATCTCCACCCGCGCCAGCGTCATCCTCGAAGCTGCGCCGAGCACGTCGTTAAAGCGCGTGGCGTTGTCGAGTTCGAACGCCGGCACCATTTTCTTCAGGTTGCGCACGACGAAATTGACCAGCGCACCCTTCACCCCGCCCAGCAGGTCACCCATCGCCGCGACCACGACGTGCTTCACCGGCGTTTTCGCCACCACCTGCTCCAGGGTATGGGCGAAGTTTTCCAGAATGACGATCGCCTTCGCCCCCGAGTCGACGAGCTGGTGTTCGAGTTCGCGCGGCGTGTATAGGGGATTGACGTTGACCACCACCATGCCGGCGCGCAGGACGCCGAACAGAGCAACCGGATATTGCAGCACGTTGGGCATCATCAGCGCGACGCGATCGCCCTTTTGCAGGCCACGGCCCTGCAGCCACGCACCGAACGTCTTCGACATCAGATCGAGGTCGCTGAAGCTGATCTCCTTGCCCATGCAATAGTAGGCCGGGCGGTCGCGAAAGCTCGCGATGCTCTCGTCGAAAAGATCGCGGATCGACTGGTACTTGTTCGGATCGATTTCGGCGGGCACGCCGGCGGGATAGTGCTTCAGCCAGATTTTTTCCATTTGAGTGTTCTCCTCGGGAGCGTTCCGGTATGCGTCGTTGATTCCGGACAGGCGCCATCATAAACCGCGCGGGGCGAAATGCCGATAGCGCAGCGCCGCCAGCCATGAATCAGCCCGGGGCGGTGCGGATTCGGCGCGCGAGATAGATACTCGCGAGGGTGGCGGCGACGGCAAGAATTCCCACCGTGCCGTAATGGGTGAGTTCGCCGGCGGCGTTCCTGCTGATGAGCAGGCTCGCGCCGAACGATGCCGTGCCAGAAGCGAGCTGCTGGATCGAGGAATTGAAACTCATGAAGCTGCCGCGCAGCCGCGGCACCACGCTCGAAGTGATCAACGCCATCGCCGGAACGAAACGCCCCGACATCATGGACATGAGAAACGCCGATGCCAGGATCGCGGCATAGAGGGGCAACCGCGGCAGGTGCGTCAAGGCAAGGATCCCGAGAGCGGAAAGGCCCGCGACCAGCGTGAACGTGCGCAGCTTGCCGTGCAGGTCGGTGAGACGGCCCACCAGCCGCACCACCGTCAGGGTGAGGATGCCGCCGATCAGGTAAAGCAGCGGCAGTTCTTTTTCCGCGACGCCGACGTTGGCCACCATGTAAGGGCTGATGAAGGGGATGACGGCAAACCCGGAGAAGAACAGCATCGCCGAAAACAGGAACACCTTATGGTGATTGGGCTCGCGGAACACCGCCACAGCCTGGGCCAGCGGATGGCGCTCGCGCGCGGCGCGCAGGTGACCGCGCATGCGCGGCAGCAGCCAGAACACGCCTCCCCAGATCGCCAGGCACAGCCCGGCGAGAAAGAAATACGGCGCGCGCCAGGTGAAATGGTTGGCCAGATACAGACTGATCGGCACCCCGACGGTCGCGGCGATCGAGAACGCAGACATCACCACGCCCAGTGCCGAGCCGCGGCGGCTCTCCGGAATCAAGTCGCTGACGATGGCAAACACAATCGCCGACAGCACGCCGCCGAAGGCTCCGGCCATCGCCCGCGCCGCGAGCAGCATGAGATAGCTGTCGGAGGAGGCGGCGACCAGCGTGGTCGCGCCGAAGCAGGCGTACAGTATCAGCAGCGCCTTCTTGCGGTCGAAACGGTCGATGAAGAACGCCGCGGCAAAGCCGACCGCGGCGGCGCTGAACGTATAGATCGAAACGAGGAAGCCGAACTGCGTCGGGCCGATGGCGAACATGCGCATGAACTGCGGCCCGAGCGGCATCAGGATCATGAAATCGAGGATGTGGCTGATCTGCACGCCGGCGAGCACGAGCAGAATCGCCCACTCGCGCGCGATGGGTTTGTCGGCCGGGATCATGAAGGTCGGGTCCAGGCCGCCCGCCAGGGCGGCGC
>Ga0182021_10006016_pt1 | contig 14406 bp, 9 predicted proteins | sample 612E3MmetaG_FD_120493 | JGI IMG/M metagenome (GOLD analysis project Ga0182021, IMG submission 120493) | Permafrost microbial communities from Stordalen Mire, Sweden - 612E3M metaG (Illumina Assembly) | ecosystem: Environmental > Terrestrial > Soil > Wetlands > Permafrost | place: Sweden... | reverse complement strand
GTTCGGCCCCCATGTTTGCCAGGAGGATATTCAGCTGCTTGCCGATATTGACGTCGATCGGGCTCTGGGCCACGAGCGTGTGTCCGTAGGCCATTGCAGCGCCCGCGATCGTCCGGTAGTTGTCCTGTTCCACCCAGTTCAGGAGAAGGTTCTCTCCCGGAAATGCCTGGGCCACGGCCTTCATGACTTCGTTATTCCTGTCGAAGTGGCTGTGGCCTGTGATCATGAGCGGAACATCAACGGCCCGGAGCACCTCCTGAACCACACTCACGGCATTGGCCGGCGAACGATTCCCTTTTTCCGGATGTGTTCCTTCAAGCCGGACGCTGATCATGTCGGCACCGTATATTTCCACGCAAACCTCAGCCATGCGGGCAGGATCGCCAAGGAGATCCCCGTAGATCTCCCTCAGGACCGCCGGATACTTTTCACCGACGGCGTCGAAGACCTCCATCGCCACCAGGGGCCGGTTGGGCATCTCGCCTTCCCACAGGTGAAACGGCATGCACGTTTCTCCCCCTATCACGTAGGTTTTTCCCCGCGTACCCCCCTCTTCCTTCGTGGCACCCAGTTTGACCGTCCAGACCGGGACTTCGCACTTCTCCCTGTGGACGGGAAGAGCAGTGACTTGCCCGATGCGCTCTGCAGCGGTCGAGGCGCTCCGTCGCACTTCACCACTTCCTGGATGTGTCTCATACTGACCGTGCCGTTCGCCCTCAGCATTCGAAGGAGCGCTCACTTCGGCCTGAGGCATCCCTGATTGCGCCTGGCCCGGTTGCCCGGGAACGATGACCTCTCCTTTCCCTCCGTTCCTGTTATTGAGCGCGCGCAGTATCTGTTCGGCGATCTCGGCGGAAAGTCCGGATTTCAGCTCCCGGACGACCTCTTTCAGAACCTCTTCCTTGATCTGTTGAACAATCTCAGGCTGTATCAACCTCTTCCCCGGGGTTGGTTCGGGGACATGGGAAGAGACATCCGTCCCCAACCAGGGACCCTGCGGGGCCCCTGGTCCGGAGCGGCGACCTCCAAGTGCACCCAGCAAACTCTCCACCTGGCCTTCAGGCAGCTCGCCCTGAGTTGACTTCCTTCCCGGCTGTGGAGTGTGAGGAGCGTTCGACCCGGCAAGGGCGGCCCGGGGAACGCTTGGCTCCTGCTGGGCGGCCGGAGGGGCGAGCGGCGAGGAACGTGCATCCTGTCCCCGCGGCTCTCCCCTATCCTGTCCATTCCCTTTCTTGCCGGGCTGGGATGCAGAGTCGACCATGGCGCTCATGTCGGGCATATCCAGGGCCGGATGTCCCACACCCTCCATAAACGTGCGGACCGCAGTCGCCTCAGTTGCAACATCCTCGTCGGCAATACTGTCCAGGAGGTCCGGGACGCCCTGCTCCGAGAACCTTTTTACAAGGTCATCCTTCAACGCCTCTTTCAATCCTTTAGGCATCCAGACCAGCCTTCTGTGCCCCCCTTCGGCCAGCAGGAATTTCTTCGAAGAGACGAAGATCTTCCCGCAGCCCATGAAGCCCGGAGTCTGCTGACCTCCTCCCACGCTTCCCGCAAGGCTGGAGAAGGTCATGCCGACAGGGGTCTCTCCCTGGTATTCCCTGGACACCGCCATGACGCCGTTGCACTCCGGAACGTATGCGCAGATCACTTCGAAGCAGCCGCAGCTCGTCATGGGATGATCCATGATCGAATAGGCGCTGAAGCTCGTAATGGTCTTATGACTGCTGATGTAGACGAAGTCGTCGATCCCCTTCCACACCCCCCGGACGGGATCGAGGCATTCCCCCTTTTTCACGGGCTGGTTGGGGCCGGTCTCGTCGATTTCGAAGGCGGCTTTGCCGTCGAGCCAGTTGTACGCTCCGCACAGGCCAAGCCGCTCGGGCGAGATCATACAGACGTGGTTCGGCGCAAACGACTGGCACAGTGAGCAGGAGTAAAATGTGTCGACGGATTCATCCGTCATGGTCTCCAGACGCCGGTTGCGTTCATCGTAGACGCCTCGCGCAAAAGCCAGCCTGTTCGCCACCTCCTGCCGGTCGGTGATCAGGGTGACCCTCACCTTGTCGACAATGGCGGGATAGTTGGCCAGGAGCTTCGCATGCAGGATTTCGCCATAATGCCTCAGGCGCAGTCCCCTGGCATAGCCGGTCTTCGAGACGCGCGTCCATATGATGTCACGCTGCCCCATGTGCCAGATGCCTTCCGCGCCGTTCACCAGGTGATGAATCTGGCGCTCCAGAATCGGCTCGAAATCCGGCTGCATCTTCCGTCCTGCCACCTCGACCCATATGCCCAGCGGCAGAGCCTTCCCCGGCTCGACGCTGTCGATATCCGGACCAATGATGCGGATCTCTCCGTCATTGATCTGGTTGAGATCCGTCATCGTGGCAAACTCGAACGCAGGGGTGACGTTGCCGCCGAATTCTACATGCATATCGGCCTTGCGAATGCGCTCCCCCTCGAACGCCGGACCGTACGGGACGGGGATAGGGACCTTCGTGATCTTGACCTTGCATCCCCTGACCTCCAGCGCCTTGTCCACCATGACGTCGTACGACACGGGCGAAACGACGTGCTCGTACATGCAGATGCCGGACGGCAGGATCTGGTCGATGTCCGTCTCGGAAATGGTGGGAAACCCGAAGTTGATTGCGCCGGCCGCCTGCGCGTGTTTTTCATCGTCGACGGGGCCCAGGGCGAGAACAAAAGCAAAAACGCGGTTCTTGTTGTAGTTCAGAATCTTCCGGTAATCTCCCGGCTTGCCACCGCCGAACGAGAGGGCGGCCCTCGTGGCGAAACCGAGAGCGTGCACGCAGGCGGTCACGTCGTCGCCGAACGGGACGAGCCTGGTCTCCCACCCCAGTTGCACTCCCTCCTCGTGAAGCTGCTGTGCCATGGATTTCCCGTCCGTACCCGCGGCCATGAAGACGTAGAGGTTCTTCTCCTGCAGCTCGCGCGCGATCCTGACGGCAATCTCGTTGGTGGGGCAATGGCCGACACAGGCGGCGAAACCGGGTGCGGTACCGTCCACGAACTCGATGCCTCGCTCCCTCATGATCACATCGTTCGCGGCTCCAAGCCAGATCGATCCGTTCTGAGCACTGGACCCGGTGAGATACGGAAGGGGGTCCCGGGTATACTTGATGCCTTCAATGATCTCATCCGCGAAAAGCGCCGCCATGCCCGCATCGAGCGCGTGACCGAGATAGGGAAGCCAGAGCCGTTCGTCAGGCACGGGTGGGAGAAGCCGTTTCGCATGGTCCAGGAGCTCCGTCAGACCGCCGAGTGTGTCGATCCTGAGCCCGAGCATTCCGTGAGAGACCGGAAGGAAGTATGCGGTATTCGGAAATTCCACCTTTGTGCCGGCGCTCTTCTCTTCAAGCGCCTGCCGGAGTTCTTTCTCCGCACGGGCTACCAGCCGGTGCGCCCCTCGAATGGCTCTCGTAACGATGAGCTTGGACATTCCCAAGACCTTTCCGCCGTGAGGCTCTCGAATTTCGTTTGCTGGACGAACCTTATCGACTCCACTCCCCAAATCTCAGGCCCGGGGGGAGCCGGGGTCCGGCTGAGCGCGGGAGGCACGCCATGCCACTTGAGATCATTCCAGGCGCCCTGATACGGTTCACCTTATGAAACCGGTTCCCAGCAGGCAGCGCCCTCTCTGGCGGGCCCTCGTGCAGGCAGCCCACTCTCGAGTCTCCATGTCGAAGGGAACACGCCCCTTGGGCCGGTTGAGCTCATTCCCGGCACGGACACTATCGCCGGCCTTGTCCAGTCCGGTTCCCTTCCGGAGCCCCTTACGCGGCGGGTTCCTTTGCGGCCAGTTCCCGCCTCATCTCCATGTCGAACAGGACCCGCTCCCTGCCCTGATCGATTCCCAGCGCCTTCCGCTTCTTGTTGATATGGTCGATCATCAGCCCCGCCATCCGGTGGGCATCGGGCTCGACGGCCCACTTGCCGCCCAGCATCGATTCATGCTCCACGCAGAGATGGCGCAGGAAGAGTTCGCTCCCCATCACCGGAAGCCCGACACCGAACACCGTAAAGACTCCAGAGGCCACGAAATACTGCCCGATGGCCACAGCCTTCTCGCTCATCCATTCCGGAGCCGCGCCGGCAACGGGCAGATCCGAGATGTCGTTGCCCAGTCCCCCCGCCTTGACCATTTCTGATAGAGCGATGAGAATCCGGCTGTTGTCCACGCAGGAGCCCGAGTGGAGGACCGGCGGCATGCCAACCGTCCTGCACACCTCCGCCAGCCCCTTGCCCGCATACCGCTCCGCTGACTCCGGCACCATCAGGCCCGCCTTGGCGCACGCAATAGCAGAACATCCTGTCTGGACCACAAGCACGTCATTGGCAATCAATTCCTTCACAAGGTCCACGTGGCTCCGGTCGTGAGGGACCTTGGGGTTGCAGCAACCCACGACCCCGGCCACCCCTCTGATCCGGCCGCTGATGATGTTGTCGTTCAGGGGATGATACGATCCCCGGAAGGTCCCGCCCAGCATGTAGGTGATTGCTTCGTGGCTGAAGCCTGCAACCAGGTCCATGCTCTCGCCGGGGATGTCGACGGCCCCCCGGTTGGGGAAGTTCATGACGGCGTCCTGGACAATCTCCCTTGCCGTCTGGTACGCGTTCTCTTCCGAAAACTCGTGATGGAACGCACCTTCTATCCTCCCCTTTGAGGATGTGGTCATCAGACGTGTATGAAAACACTTGCAGAGCTCCGGCAGCGAGGGCATGATGCACTGGACATCCACGACCATTGCCTCGACTGCCCCCGTAATGACAGCCAGCTCCTGCTGGAGGACATTGCCCGCGATGGGAAGTCCGTGCCGGAGCAGGATCTCGTTTGCGGTGCAGCAGATGCCGACCAGATTGATGCCCTTCGCCCCCTTCTCCTTCGCGAGCGCCAGGAGCTCGCCGTCGCGCGCCGCCACAACAAGCATCTCGGAGAGCGCAGGCTCGTGTCCGTGGACCACGACATTGACCTCGTCCCTCGAGAGGACCCCCAGGTTCACGCGCCCCCTGACGGGTGAAGGCGTACCGAAAAGGATGTCCTGCAGCTCGGTGGCGATCATCGATCCGCCCCAGCCGTCGGACAGCGCAACCCTCGATCCCTGGAGCATGATGTTGCGATGATCGTGGTCCACCCCCATGGTGGTGCGATGCATCATCTCCACGACCTCCCGGTCAATGCCCCGCGGCACGATGTTCAGCCGGCGCCATTGAGCCTGCCTCGTCTCCGGGGCCAGACGGACGAAGGGAATTTCCCCTTCCTGCTGCCCGAAGATCGCCAGTGCCGCCTGCGCCACGTCGGCTGCCACGTCGGCCGTCGTCCTGTTCTCAAAGGCAACCCCGAGCGTCTTTGCGACCTTCCTCAGTTTGCCGGCGTCCTTGACTGCATAGCCGCTCTCCGGATGCCTGGCGGCCTGCATCAGCGCATGAGCAACGTCCCGTCCGTGATCAGAATGGGCGGCGGCTCCGGCAGCGATCATCCTCCCGAAATTCCTGGCGACGATGATTTCCGCCGTTGCACCGCACACTCCTCTCTGAGCCCCCTCCCCGAACGGATCGATGCGGCAGGGGCCCATGTTGCAGTTGCGACAGCAGACTCCCAGCTCTCCGAAACCGCAACGCGGCGTCTGCAGCTCGGAGCGGTCCCACACTGTTTCAACACCTGCCTGCCTGAACTGCGCGGTAATGTTCACAGGCTTCTCTCCGGGCATATCCCCTTGCGTTCCCTGCCTACCCTCAATGTCTACCTGGTTGCCGCTGCCATATTCATCGACGCTCTGTCCGGTCATGCTGACTCCCTGTCATTGAGCCGATTATGGAAAGACGATTTCGATACACTGTGGGGTCCGGGACCCCCGCGTGGATGCCCGGTGCAGAGCCACAGGGTATGGGACCGATTCCCCCTTCAGAACCACCCCTAACCTGTCCGGGCAGTGACGGCAGGGCAAGTGCAGAGGTCGTCGTCACGGGTTATGATACCGCGCAAGGTCCGGCGCGCCGACGGAGCCGACCAGCGTTCCGTACCCGAACTGATCGCTCACGAGCCGGTCTTCAAACGAGGAGACGTCTTCCCGCCTCTGGATGAGGGAGAGGAGAACACCGGCATTGTCGATCCTCCCCAGAAGGATGATCCCCCTGATCCGATGTTCTTTCAGGACGATCTTCTTGTAGACACCGGCCCGCCCCTGTTCACGCGTGATCACCTGATATCCTTCGCCCTCCGGGGGATTCGTGACGCCGTAGGATATGAGGGGGATGCCGCCGATGCTCAGGGAATTCATCAACACCGCCCCGTCATAGGCTTTCCCCCTGCCGATCATGTTCAAGCCCGCAAGGTGCCCCTGCTGCACGGCGCACGTCCAGAGGGCGCTGACGGCGTGCCGCCCGGTGGTGATATCAAACGTCTCGGCAACGTCCCCCGCGGCATAGATGTTTTCCCGGCTGGTCTGCATGTGCGCGTTCGTTTCGATCCCCCATCGCTTCCTGATGTCCGTATCGGCAATGAGATCCGTGTTCGGCTGAACGCCTTTGGCCACGACGAGGAGCTCGCAGGGAATCCTCTGTCCGCTGTCGGTCCTGACAGCCTCCAGCGTGTTCCCCCGGCTCTCCACCTCTGTGATATCCGTCTTGAAGAAGACCTCGATGCTGCTTGCACCCAGGCGTTCCGTGACGAAGTGTGACGCCTCCTGGTCGATCATCTGCGAGAGAACGCGGCTGGAACGGACCACCACGCTCGTCACCAGTCCGCATTCGTTCAGAGCAACGGCGGCCTTCATGCCGATGAGCCCGCCTCCAAGAACAACGGCCCTTCTGGCCCGCCTCACGTTCGTCCTGATCATCTCGACGTCATCGAGGGTGCGGAGGACATTGACCCCTTCCATCCCCTGGGGGATGTACGCGGGGAACTTTGCCAACGAGCCCGTGGCAATCAGCAGCTTGTCGAACTCATGAACGCTCCCATCGTCGCATGTCACGCACTGGCGGTCTGTGTCGAGATGAACGGCACGTGTCCCTTCGTGCAGCTCCACTCTCATTTGACTGTGGAAACCAGGATCCCTGTATTGGAGTCCTTCCCTCGGGATTGAGTCCGAGAGGTAGTACGAGAGAAGACAGCGGGAGTAGAGCTGATGGCGTTCGTCGGAGAGCTGGACGATGGAGCTCTCCTGGTCGTACCGGCGTATCGACTCTATAGCGGCCGTGCCTGCGGCACTGGCGCCGATGATGAGGATCTTCATAAAGCCTGGTCACCCCCGGACTTTCGGTGAATTTGATCAGACTGATCGGGACTGATCGGTCTGTCCGTTCTGTCAGACAATCCGGTCTGACCGTTCTGCCTGACTATGCGGTCGCTGTTCTGTCAGACCATGTGGTGTGACCGCGGTGAACTCGACAAAGACCAGCGCGCCGGTGGGGCACGCCTCTACGCAGGCGGGGATATCCCTGCCGGGACAATGATCGCACTTCACCGCCCGATGGAGGCCTTCGTGCCTCATGATCGCCCCGAAGGGACAGACCATAATGCATGACCAGCAAGCGACGCAGCGTCCGGGATCCATCACCACATCCCCCGTCCGTTCGTCCCTGCGAATCCCTCCCGAAATGCAGGCTTGCGCACAGACGGGCTCCTCGCACTGCCTGCACTGAAGAGCGAGGGTCCTGTGCAGCCCGCCGTCGACCGCCTCGACGCGGATCCGGGCCCGGGGCTTCACTGCCTCCCTCACCGCCGTGACCAGCGTCCTGGATTCGGAATGCTCGACGGCGCACGCGAGCTCGCATGCCCTGCATCCGAGGCATCGATCCATGCGGCAGATGACGCGCTTCATTGGGGCACCTCCATAATCCGTCCGGAGATTCCGGCAGCAGAAAGAAGTCCGTCCAACCGCTCACCGACGGGGTTCTTTGCAGAGAGGGGCCAGAGGCCTTTTCCCGCCCTCCCCAGCGCGGCGATTTCATCGTCTTCCGGGAGACCCACCACCCAGTCGGCCCTGGTGGCCTCCTTCAGCGCATCGAACGGTGTCCCGTCGACCCCAGATGGAATACGGTTGACGATAACGGCAAGATTGCGGTACTGAACCCCCATTTCCCGGGCCAATTCATACAGCCGCAGGACCGTCTTTACTCCCTGAGAGGAAGGATCGGCGACGAAGATCATCAGATCGACCTTCTGAACGATCCTGCGGGAGAGGTTTTCCAACCCGGCCTCGTTATCAAGTACCACACTGGGGTACTGTGACGATATCCCGGCAAGGACTTCCTTGAGAATATTATTGGCATAGCAGTAACACCCCGGTCCCTCGGGGCGGCCCATGGCAATCAGGTCAAAATTGTCGGCCTCCACGAGGCAGCCTGCGATCTTCAATTCCAGCAGCTCCTGCTTGGCCATGCCCGCGGCTAACCCCTTCGAAGCAAGGTCCCTGGTTTCCTCGCGGGCCCGGCCCAGAGTGTGGGCGGCCGAAACGCCAAGAGCGGCATCCAGACAGGTGTTCGGATCCGCATCGACGGCCAGGACCGGCCCGCAGCCGCGGCCGATCAATTGCCGCACCAGCAATGACGCGATGGTGGTCTTGCCTGTGCCGCCTTTTCCCGTGATTGCGATGAACGTACTCATCCATCCCCCGGCGCATTCAATCCGATTCACTGTCTCAGTCCGTCAAGAATCCGCTCGAACTTCATCGTCATCTCTTCCCCAAGTCCGTCAAGCACGGACCTCCCGGTCCTGTCGGCGGACCGGAGCTCATCGCACCAGGGGATGCTGCCCAACAGCCTGCAGCCGGGGAGGGCGCCGCGCACGAACGCCTCGTCGTCGTCACAGGTCACCTTGTTGGCGACAACCCGTATATTCCTCAGGCCTATTTCCGAGCACATCCGAATGACGCGCTGCGCTGTTTCGATGGACCGCTGCCCGGGTTCCACTACCACGATCATGGTGTCCACACCTCTCGCGGTCCCGCGGCCGAGATGCTCCACCCCCGCTTCCATGTCCATGACCAGAGCGTCGCCCCTGGAAAGGACCAGGTCGGTCACCAGAGCCCCGATCAGGACGCTTTCCGGGCAGGCGCACCCGGCACCCCCTTTCTGGACTGCGCCCAGCACCAGAAGTGCAACACCTTCATGCAGCAGGGCCAGCCGATCCGCAATGTCCGACACATCCGGGTTGAGCTTGAATATCTGCCCGTACTGCTTCACCTTTGCGCCGGTCCGTTCCTCGATGAGAGCCGCCTGCCTGGAGACGGGAACGATCGACGCGCGTCGGTCCTTCGATATCCCGAGACATGCGGCCAGATTGGCGTCGGGGTCCGCATCGACAGCCAGCACCTTCAGGCCGCGCCTGGCCATGAGGAGCGCAAGCCCTGCCGCAAGCGTGGACTTTCCCACGCCGCCTTTTCCTGAAATCGCAATCTTCATCTCAGAAACCGTACCTCCTCTTCATCTCCCTCGACAGCGATCCGGTCAACGAGAACACCCTCTCGGCATCCCCGGTCTCCATCGACCCGGTCCCGCAGGAGGGGGTGATCATGGATTGACCGGCGATCAGCGTTCTTTCAATGCGATGCGACGCCAGATGATCGATCACGGCGTCAAGGCGCACCGCGAGGTTTTCCACTGACTGTTCGCGTACCGCCGTCGATGTCGGCACGATACCCCAGGCGATCGCTCCTCCCCTCATAAGGAGTTCGCGGACCGCATCCGGATACATGGCAATGGTCTCGCCGTAGCCAAATGCGTCAAGATTGATGATGTCGACTCCGGCATCGATGGGGATGCTCCACTCGGTATTGCCGCAGCAATGTATCCCGGCGATCCCGCCGTCCGCATGAACGGCTTCGACCACCTCGCTCAGCATGGAGACCACCTCTTCACGCCTCACGGAAACGTACGTCGAGCTTCCGAAGGCGGAAAGAATGGGCTCATCGATAAAACAGATTACCCTGCCGGCGAAGGGCCGGAACTTCTGGATCTGCCACCGGCATTTCATTGCCAGCGCCTTGACCACCACATCCCGGAATTCCTCGTTGTAGTACACGGCGCGCTTGTTCTCGTCGACGATGGTGAGTGCAAAGCTGCAGGGCCCGGTCGTCTGGACCTTCACGAATGCCGGCTTCGGAGATCTTCCCCGGAGCCTGGTCTCCAGGGCGCAGATCCCCCTGGAGAAACCGGGGCCGATGGCCATTGACGAGCAATTTCCATCTCCCTCCGGGCCCATGGCGCTCATGTATCTCTCGTAGAATTCGGCAAAGGGCTCGGAATAATCGGCCGATGTATCGAAATACATTCGCCCCTTCTCACGGTCGATCCTGATGCACGGCATACCTTCGGAGTACTGGATCTCCATCTGCTCGTTCATGTCGATCTTCGGCAGCTGGGGCCAGAACGGCGCGTCGGGAAACGTCGACAGGGAGAGCTCAAGAGCGCGCTCCTGGTCTGTAAACGGCATGCTGCCAATGCCGGTCGCAAGAAACTTCGGCTTGAATTCCATGAGAGTGAAGATCGGGTGAAGTTATGTGCTGCTCGCCAGCATGGCAAGACGGAATTCCCGGAGACTCCAAGGTGACCGTCGGTTACACCTGGCCCTCGCGGCGTTTCGGCGGACTATAGAGGCTGGAGCAGTCCGGGCGCCACAGAGGTCGCGAGGCGAGCAGAAGAACTGTGCAGGGGGACAGGGTGTCTCAAAGATCAGTTCCCCTTCTCCGGGCTTCGACAAGATGCCGGGAGAGAAGGGGTGGGGAGAGTTGGCAAACCAGCATCTCAACAGTTGAAGCTATTGAAAATCCTGAGAAAAAGCTACTGCCGGGAGTGTCTTGGGCAAAAGCCAGCTTCATCCATAGCCGAGGTTGAGGCAACTTCCAGATCGTCAGATCCGTTTGTTGGACAGGAACTGACTGCGGCCGATCAGGCCTCGCAATCCGGTATCCGCGATCTTCCGCCGGCCGCCGCTCTCCAAAAACCGCAGAAAAGCGCCCCAGACTCTCCGTGGGGCGTTTTCTGTTTTGATTCTCTGCCCCTTTTTGCTTCATTGATGCATCTCATTGATGCATCTTCATGCATCAAGCGGTGAAGAGAAAGGAACTCCCGATGCCCAATTATGACTATCAATGCACGGAATGTGGAAACACGTACGATGTTTTTCACAAGGTCCGCGAAATTGAGGAAGACGTGGTCTGCCCGGCATGCCAATCCCAGGAGCATGTGCGGCTCATCTCAGCCCCCAGCATTGCCGTGAAGGGGAGCGAGAAAGCTCCCAGTGGTTTCGTGCCTCCGTGTGGAGATGCCTCATGCTGCGGCGGCTCTTGCGCCATGGAATGAACGGCGATGTTGCGGCTTCACTCTCTTCACAAAGGGACGAAGCTTCCTGTGGAGATATTGACTGCGGCGGTGTTCACCGGCTGCCGCCGCCTTGCCTGTGCAGCTCCCCCCTTTACCCCAAATGACTTTGTGCTCCGGCTTCGCATGGCCAGCCGCACACCCCCCATCGTGTGAGGGCGCTGTCGAGCGGCATCTCCTGTTCGCCTGCAGGCCGACCGCCATCGCCAGCCTTACCTCATCTTCACGGCAGCCGTTCACGCTCACGGCCTGATCCTCACTTGCATTCGAGAGCCTCTTTCGCAAAATTGGTAGGGCAACGCCTCTCCGCCCTGGCGTTTCCGCAGTTAACCATGTAAAGGCTGCAATGTCCCGTCGAGAGTACTCCCCGCTGGAGTTCACACATCATGGCGCTCATCCCCTCAGGAAGCTCGTCCGCATCTATGAGGGGCAGTACCTGAAGATCATCCTCTCGATCGCCCTCTTCGCGGTGAAGCACTCCCCGGTATGGATCTTGCCCGTTGTCCTTGCACGGATGATCACGATCGTCAGCGACACCTCCAGGTACACCATCAATGATGTCTGGCTGGTCGGCGGGGTGTTTTTCGTCATCATCATTCAGAACATCCCCACCCATACGCTGTTCGTGCGAGTCTTCAGCGGCGCACTGAACACCATGCAGCTCCAGCTGAGGTCTGCCATTGTGCGGCGCCTTCAGGAGCTGTCGATTGCATTTCACGACAACTATCAGTCAGGAAGGCTCCAGACGAAGGTGCTCCGAGACGTCGAGACTCTCGAAATCCTCTCCCGTAATCTGATGAACTCCGTCTTCCCTGCCGCCCTGACCATCATCGTAGCGTTCTCGATGACGGTGCTCCGGGAACCGCTTGTGGCGGTGTTCTATCTGGTTTCTGTCCCGGTGTCGTCCAGCCTGGTCTTCCTCTTTTCGAGGAAGATGACCGCGCGGAACAGAGAGTACAGGGAGGAGATCGAGTCGCTCTCGGCGAGCGTGGTGGAGATGATTCAGATGATTCCCATCACGCGTGCCCACGGGGTCGAGAATGTCGAAGTGTCCAAGATGAACTCCCGGCTCGAACACGTCAGGCAGAAGGGGATCCGTCTGGAAGTCGTCGGAGCTCTGTTCGGGGCAAGCTCATGGACCTCGTTCCAGGTCGTCATGCTTGTGTGCATCATGTTCACTTCCATCCTTGCCTTCAGAAAGCAGATGAGCGTCGGGGACGTGGTGCTGTACCAGAGCTTCTTCGCGATGATTGTCGGGGCTGTGAACCTGATCCTCAACTCCTACCCGGAGCTCTCCCGTGGCTTCGAATCGATCAGATCGATCGGTGAGATCCTCGAGTCCCCGGATAGCGAGCAGAACGAAGGAAAGAGGGAGGTCTCTTCGGTCAGGGGGGCTTTCCAGTTCGAGGGCGTCAGCTACACGTACGAGAAGGGAAAGCAGCCTGCCCTGAAGGATGTCTCCCTGGAGATCCAGGAGGGGGAATCGATTGCCTTTGTCGGCGAATCGGGATCCGGCAAGTCCACCCTGATGAATCTCGTGATCGGGTTCAGGAGGCCGACTGCAGGAAGGATCATCCTTGACGGGGCGGATATGCAGGAACTGGATCTGCGGCAGTACCGGAGGTTCCTTGCCGTCGTGCCCCAGACCACCCTGCTGTTCAGCGGCTCTGTCCGGGAGAACATCGTGTACGGTCTGCGGAACATCGACGACAGGAGGATCTGGGAGATCCTGGGGATCTCGAACGCGGCGGATTTCGTCTCCGATCTCCCCGAGGGACTTGAGACCCCGCTGGGCGAGCGGGGAGCCCGGCTCTCGGGCGGCCAGCGCCAGCGGATTGCGATCGCCAGGGCGCTGATCCGCGATCCCAGAGTCATCGTTCTGGATGAAGCCACCTCGGCGCTCGACGTGGTTTCCGAATCTCTGATCCAGGCCGCGATACAGCGGCTTGTCAGAGGAAGGACCACGTTCATTGTCGCTCACCGCCTGTCAACGATCCGGAACGCTGACAGGATCGTGGTGATGAAACAGGGCAGGTGCGTGGAATCGGGCACTCATGAGCAGCTCATGAATGCAAAGGGGGAGTTCTTCAGGTTCAAGGCGCTGCAGCAGTAGATGCAGAAGACCGGGAACGCCCGCTCCCGGGGAAGCGTGCGGGCGAGAAAGAATGGAGCCAGCCTGTGGATTCCCCTTCCCCCCTGCGCGTGCTTCTCGACCCGGAACACGGAGCTGAATTCCCGCTCCCACCCGACATCTCAGCGCTGTACGGTCCTCTCGGATTTCCCTCCCCTCCCGGGCGGCCGTATATCCTCAGCAATTTCGTAACCTCCCTCGACGGCGTCGTCTCCCTGGGAATGCCCGGCAGGACGGATGGTGACGCCATCAGCGGGGCGAACGAGCACGACAGCATGGTGATGGGCCTGCTGCGCGCCGTTTCCGATGCCATCATTGTCGGTGCGGGCACTCTGCGAAAATCCCCGGGCCACATATGGACGCCCGGGCATGTTTTCCCGCCTATGGCGGGTGCCTTTGCTCTTCTTCGCCGTCGTATCGGCAAGGAGGAGGCCCCGTTGAATGTGTTCGTCACCGGAGGGGGCAAGCTCGACCCGGGCCTTCCAGTTTTTCATGCAAAGGGGGTGCCGGTCGCAATCATCACGACCAGGCAGGGTGCCGCGCATCTCAAGGCCGCGGGGATGCCCGCGAGGGTGGAGATCGTTTCTGTTTCAGAAGACATGCTGCCGACCGCACGCGGGATCATCGATGCCGTCTCCACCCTGCTTCCTGGCGGGAGGATCTTCATGATGGAGGGAGGACCCCATCTCCTGGCCCAGTTCATAGCCGAGGGATGTCTGGATGAACTCTTCCTCACTCTTGCTCCACAGATGGCGGGGCGGGATGGTCATCTCGATCGGATGGGGCTAACGGCAGGGATAATCTTCTCCCCCGACAACCCCGTTTGGGGAGAGCTCGTGAGCCTGAGAGTCGGCGGAAGCCACCTCTTCCTGCGCTATGCATTCCATGCCGGAGAGCCTCTCCCTCTTGGGGAGAGGGATTGATCCTCT
>Ga0182021_10006015_pt1 | contig 14408 bp, 13 predicted proteins | sample 612E3MmetaG_FD_120493 | JGI IMG/M metagenome (GOLD analysis project Ga0182021, IMG submission 120493) | Permafrost microbial communities from Stordalen Mire, Sweden - 612E3M metaG (Illumina Assembly) | ecosystem: Environmental > Terrestrial > Soil > Wetlands > Permafrost | place: Sweden... | reverse complement strand
TTTGTTCGCTTAACAGGTTTCATTTTTATCCTTTCGTTGGAGATGTTACAAATATAATACACAATGAAAGGTTTGATACTCAAGAAATTGTATGTTTATTAATTTTTCAGAAGTCTCTAATAAATAATAACAATCAGTATTCTGCGTCTTTGGAACATGTTATCAGTCTAAGGAATTCAATGCTACTTCAATGAATGAATCTATATATACTTTCCTCAGAAAGAACATTAACACAATGGACGCAAAGGATACGCTAAGTTCGTAAAAAAAATGTTTCTACGATATTCTTCTGTCGAAGGTTTGGATTCTCATTGTATAAGAAAATCACCTATGAATAAGCCGACAGCAGTTACAATCAAATCTTATCAATTACCGTTTTTCGAATTCCTTCATGATGCGATCAATATCAGTCTCAGAAATTCCTGTACCGTATTTTGGTTTTATTTCAACTGGCTTCACCGAATCGACTTGTGAGACAGAAGGTTTAACTATTTCTTCTATCTTCTGTTTTCTGGATTCTGTTTTCGGTTTTTCTATTACATTTCCTGCCTTCAATCTAATCCGTTCATCAATTTCATCCATCCATGATTTACCTGCGTGTTCCGGGGAAGTAACGTTTTGATGCGCTTTTGCAGTTGACTGATCTTTGTGCGTTTCTGCCGCCGGTTGTCCGCCAAATTTTTCCGGGGGATTGATTGGGCGAGTTTCAAATGTCAGACGTTTGATATTTATTAAATGTTTTGCAGATACGTTTTCGGAAACGATAGATCCGCCCCACGTACCTGGACCGAGCGTAAGAGACGGCATTAATTCATTTGTATATCCGATCGCACCGAGTGAAGAAGTAGTGTTCACAAGAATTCTAAATGCCGGTTTTTCTAATCCGAATTTTAAAATAATTTCTGAATCGCTGGAGTGGATCACTATCGAATGACCCAAGCCTCCGAATTCCAGCATTTCGATGCAGCGATGACATCCTTCTAACCACCCATCCACAGTGAACATCGAGAGTACCGGTGAAAGCTTCTCGCGGGACAAAGGATATTCTTTGCCAATCGCCGGTAGTTCTGCGATGATACATGTCGTATCGTGGGGAATATCGAATCCGGCTTTTTGCGCGATGAACGCTGGCGACTTGCCGACGACCTCCGCATTCAACGCACCGCGCGAATCAAACATCAATCGTGATAATCGTTCTTTTTCTTCCGGAGAAGCAAAGTAAGCGCCCCGCCGTTTGAATTCTTCAACCGCTAATTTCTTAATAGGTGCATCGAGAATAACTCCGGATTCTGAAGAACAAAGCACGCCCCAATCGAATGATTTTCCAAAGACAATATCCGCAACGGCTTTCTTAACATTTGCTGTCCGCTCTATGAATGATGGTACATTTCCGGGTCCGACACCGTATGCCGGTTTACCCGATCCGTACGCAGCTTTTACCATTGCGCTTGAACCTGTGGCTAGAATAACTGCAGTAAGTTTGTGTTTCATTAATTCGCTTGTGCCTTCGTTTGTCGGAATTGACATGCACTGTATCAATCCTTTTGGGGCACCTGCTGCTTCCGCTGCCTGCGTGAGGATGCGTACAGTTTCGAGCGTACAATTCACTGATTTGGGGTGCGGACTTGCAACAAGAGCATTGCGCCCTTTGATTGCAATGAGTGACTTGAACATCATCGTGGATGTTGGATTAGTGGAAGGAACGAGCGTCGCAACAACGCCCATCGGTTCTCCGATTTCAATTATGCGTTTCTCTCTATCGTCGTCAATAACGCCGACGGTCTTTAGGTCTTTGATCGATTCCCAAACGCGTCTTGTAGCAAATTCATTTTTTAATTTTTTATCTGCCGCTTTCCCAAAGCCGGTTTCCTCTGCCGCCATCTTTGCGAGTTTCTCGGCTGCACTGAAACCTGCATCAGCCATCGCTTTGACAACTTTGTCAACTTTATCCTGTGTGAAACTCTTAAACGCGAGCTGTGCTTCTTTGGCACGGCCAAGAAGATCGCGTGCTTCCTGAATTGATTGGAGGTCTTTATCCAAAATTCTATTCCTACTCTTTCCCAACAATTATTGAAACGAATGTAAATCTATTTCTTTTGACAATCAAATTGCTCAGCCGCTTGTTTCTCAACAAACGCGGTTTTACATTGAAAATAAATCCTTATGCGATGGAAGCTGGAAAATATTCTCAGGGAGAACGGCGGTGGTATCCTGCGGGAAGATGATGCCATTATTGTTATCAACAAACCGAGCGGAATATTGGTGCTGCCAGACCGATTCGACAGAACATTGGTTAATCTCTACGAGTTACTCAAGGAAACATTCGGAGCTATTTTTATTGTGCACCGAATTGATCGGGAAACCAGCGGTGTAGTGCTCTTTGCTAAAACTGCCGAAATGCACGCAGTGTTCAACACGGCATTTGAACATCGGCAGGTGGAAAAGACATATCGGGCAATTGTTGTCGGATCGCCGAATGCTGAAAGCGGTCGCATCGATTTACCCATAGCTGAGAATGAGCACGGTGTAAAAAAGATGAGGATCGATCGAAAAAACGGAAAGGCCGCAATTACAGATTATAAGATAATTGAAAAATTTAATGGTTACGCCTTCGTCGAAGCAAAGCCGCAGACAGGGCGCACACATCAAATTCGCATCCACCTGAGCGCAATCGGAATGCCGATTCTCGCTGATCCATTGTATGGAAACAGCAGCTGTTTTTTTCTTTCGAGCGTCAAAAGAAATTACAAATCGAATGGAGAAGAGAAGCCGCTGTTAGCGCGGACAGCGCTTCACGCTTTTTCTCTTTTGTTCATGAATCCAGCGACAGGCGAGAAGATGTTCATGGAGGCACCGGTACCAAAAGATATGGAAACAGTGATCAAGGTTCTAAAAAAATATTAAAAAAGATAAAGTGTGTGCAGCACTTTGATTTCAATTGATTGTCAAATCAAAGAGCGATAACGGGAAATCCGTGTCCACCTTTATCCAGCTGGTTCCGCCATTTGTCGTTCTCAGAATTGTTCCTCCAGCTCCAACAATGATACCACGTTTTTCATCGAAGAATTGAATCGCTCGTAAGTCGTAAGTAGATTGACTTCTCACCTCAGACCAGTTTGCTCCGCTGTCCTGAGTGTGCAAAATTAATCCATCTGCTCCAACAACAAAGATATTTGACGTATCGATACCGACAACATGAAACAATTCCTTGGTAGTGCTGCTTGCTTGTGATACCCATGTTTTTCCTTTATTCGTAGACCGAAGGATTATCCCGTCTGCGCCGACAACCATAAAAGTGGATTGAGAGAGAATCGCAGTAGCATTGAGCCAGCTTGATGTCCCGCTTTCCTGCGGTGCCCATGTCATTCCGCCATCACTTGTACTTAAAATAGTTCCCATTGCTCCGACAACAAAACCAGTTTTATTATCGATGAATGCAATATCGCGCAAATGGTTGATCGTACCCGCCGACAGTTTCATCCACGTCGCGCCGCCGTTCGTTGTTTTCAGGATAATGCCGTAATCACCGATGACTATTCCGGTATCGATGCTTACGAAGCATGACCGGAATAACGGTCTCGTAGTTGAACTCAGTTGAGTGATCCAGGATGCGCCAGCGTCACTTGTACGGAGAATAACACCCCCATTTCCCACAGCAGCAGCATTTGTTTGGTCTATAGCTGTGATTGCCATGAGTGTGTTTTCACTTGCACTGATGATTTTTGTCCATGTCACACCGAAATCTTTAGATTGGAGAATCAACCCATTCGCTCCTACGCCTGTTGCAATATTCTTCTTAGGAAATTCTCCCGGTAATGTTGTGATCCCTGCCGGTGCGGCCGGTTTTTCCAATACCGGCGTCACTGCATTCCAAGTGACTGCACCATCCGTGGTATGAATAATAACTTGTTGGACTCCGACTGCAACGCCAACCTTCGCATTAGCGAATGCCGTTGCAAGAATTGTATTGTGTGTACCACTTGTTTGTTTCAGCCAATTGATTCCTCTTAAATTGGAAGTAAGGATTGTAGCAGAAGCACCTACAGCGACAGAGAAATTTGACGAGGGGAAGGCAGCGCAAAAAAGTGTCTGTGTGATGCCGCTTGGTTCTAACGTCCAACTGATACCGCCATTCGTTGTATGAAGAATGGTTCCGTTCTCACCAACTATTATTCCGTTGTTTAATCCGTTAAAAGAAACAGAATAAAAATTATAAGTAATGAATGAAGAAGAAATGTTTATCCATGAAGTTCCATCATCTGTTGTGCGGAGAATCGTTCCGTGATCACCGACGGCAATTCCTGTTTTGCTGTCCATAAAGACAACACTGTTGAGAGTGAGACTAACACCGCTCGATTGCGTGTACCAATTATTCCCGCCATCGAGAGAATGATATATAACGCCATTTTCTCCCACAATCGTACCTGTTAATACATTGCTGAAGGAAATTGAGAGCAATGCCGTTGGTGAGTTGATGAGCTTATTGGTCCAAGATGTTCCGCCATTCACCGTCATGAAAAGAACACCATTTGCACCTACGGCAAATCCATGAGTTGCATTTACAAAAGCAACACCATGTAAAGGTGTTGTGACGTGGTTGACATTGCGCCACATCGACCACGTGCTTCCCATATCTGTCGATCGCGCAATAGTTCCGCTGTCGCCAACTGCAATGACTGTGTTGGCATCCGCAAATGTTATTGCTTGGAATGAAACCCCATCCGATGGTGCGGTTTGTGAATAGACGAATTTCCACCCAAATAAACTCATCATGCAACAAATAATGGGCAGCAGCCATGGTATATGTCGCTTATGCTTTTGCATGTTGTTATTCCTCAGGATCCGACCTTAGCTGCCAAACTCAATTTGTGATTGCTGTGTCGATTCTCGTTTTACTGCTGCACCAAAATATGTAAAGGCAAGGGCTGTTGCCTCGCGGCCGCGGGAAGTGCGCTTTAAAAATCCTTCTTGAATAAGATACGGTTCATATACTTCTTCTAGTGTTCCAGGTTCTTCGCCAACAGCAACGGCAAGTGTGCCGACCCCGACCGGTCCGCCATTATATTTTTTGATGATAGTATGCAGAATACGTTTATCCATCTCGTCAAACCCGTGCTCGTCTACCTCCAGCGCCGTGAGTGCAAACTCAGCAACCTCTTTGGTAATGATGCCGCCGAAATGTGCCAGCCTTGTATCTGCTTGTGCAAAATCTCGGCATCGTTTTAATAGGCGGTTGGCGATACGCGGTGTGCCACGTGATCGTTTGGCAATTTCCATTGTCGCTTCTGATTCTGCTTTGATTGATAAAATACCTGCCGAGCGCCGAATGATACTTTCTAATTGGCTATAAGAATAATAATCCAAGCGATTTGAAATGCCGAATCGCGACCGCAGTGGAGAACTCAACAATCCGGCGCGCGTTGTCGCTCCAACCAGAGTAAATGGTTGAAGACCAAGTTGAATTGTTTTTGCACCCGGTCCGCTGTCTATAACTATATCAACTCGAAAATCTTCCATCGCGGAATATAAATATTCTTCTATCCTTGCCGGTACACGATGGATTTCGTCGATGAAGAGCACTTCCGATTCATCGAGCGAAGTAAGAATGCCCGCGAGATCGCCCGGTTTTTCCAAGGCCGGGCCCGACGTCATCTTGATACCCGAACCCATTTCGTGCGCAACAATGTGGGCAAGGGTTGTTTTCCCAAGTCCTGGAGGGCCGGTCAATAATACATGATCAAGCGGTTCGCCACGCTGGCGCGCAGCCGCAATGAACACTATTAAATTTTCTACAATTTTATCCTGTCCGACAAAATCTGTAAGCGCAGACGGGCGTAATGTTTGATCGAGATCAATTTCTTGATCCAGTCGTTCGGGCTTTGTCAAATTGGACTGTCTCACGTATGCAAAAGTACCAAGAACCGCAGAGAATTGCAATACGACGCTTGAAAAACCTTTAGGATCGTGTTGCAGCTGATTTATCGGGCGACCGTATGGCGGAGCGCACGTTTGATGAGTTCTTCAAGAGAAATGATTGAGCCTTCGGTTTCTTTCAAAACAAGGCGAATGGACTTCTCAGCTATTTGCAGATTGTATCCCAACGATGTGAGTGCTTGAAGCGCTTCCGCGCGCATAGAAGCTGATGCCATGTCGAGAGCAGAGACAGGTTCGGTATCTGCAATTGTTTTGCCGACTTTATCACGCAATTCTAAAATCAATCGTTCGGCGGTTTTTTTACCAACACCGGGAATTGCAGTGAGAGCAATGATGTTACCACTCATAAGATGCGATTTGAGTTCTTCAACGTTCATTCCAGAAAGAATACTCTGTGCAATCTTTGGCCCAATGCCCGACACAGAAATGAGAAGTTTGAAGAGCCGTCGTTCTTCATTTGAAAAAAATCCAAATAATTGCATTGCATCTTCGCGCACGTGGAAATGCGTCAAGAGGGAAATGGACGTGCCAACGTCTCCAAGCTTTTCATAGGTAGAGAGCGGAATACTCACAGTGTAGCCGACACCATGAACATCGATAAGAATTTCTGTAGGACTTTTATATTTGAGGGTTCCTGTAAGAGATGCGATCATTTTTTCCTCACAACGCGTTCTGGATGAGAATGGATGAAATCCGACCAGCTGCGATGATCTTTTGCCCCTGTTCTCCGCGTGCGCCGTGTTGTGGCTTTGCCGTTTATTATATGAAATGAATGGCATAATGCTACTGCGAGCGCGTCCGAGGCATCGAAATATTTCGGCGCCTCGTGAAGCTTCAATTGTGTTTGCACCATGAACTGCACTTGGTGTTTAGACGCCGCGCCATTTCCGGTGACTCCTTTTTTGATTTCACGTGGAGAATATTCCGTGGTCGGAATTTCATAATTCACCGCTGCCAAAATTGATACGCCGCGCGCGTGGCCAATTTTCAACGCTGATTGAGCATTCTTTCCATAGAAGGCAGTTTCGATGGCAAACTCATCTGGGTGATAACGGTCGATGATTTCGCACAGTCGGCTGTAAATACGCTTCAACCGGATCGGCATGGTATCATCACCTGAATTCTTAACAACATCATACGTGAGAACGGAAAACCTTCCTCGTTCCACGTCTATAATGCCGAAGCCGGTAATAAGAGTGCCAGGATCAACACCGAGAATTATCATAATATGAGTTGACCGCTTGATTTGAAAAACGTACTACGTGTAACATAAGAATTATGAATCGTCAATTCATTAACCAGCCACTGAACTGACACCAGCTCCAATGCGCGCAAGTTCCTTATCGTCAATGTCGAAGTTGGCATGTACTTTTTGCACGTCTTCGTAGTCCTCAAGTATTTCCATAAGCTTCAGGAGGTTCTCCGCATCTTTCCCTTCCACTTTCACCGTATTATCGGCGATAAGAAGAATTTCTGCGGATTCGATCTTAATACTTTTTGCAGCAATGGCGTGTTTTACTTTCTCAAAATTTTCAGGCAAACAAATAATACTGTACTCATCGCCCTCAATTTTCATATCATCGGCACCGGCATCGAGTATGATCGCAAGCAAATCGTCTTCCGGCACAACGGACTTCGGAACGAGAATAATACCTTTCTTGTGAAATTGGAAAGCGACAGATCCAGCCATCGCAATTTTTCCATGATTACGTTCAAGGATATGACGAATGTCCGAGATGGTACGGTTTTTATTGTCCGTTACTGTCTCGACAATAATAGCTACACCGCCGGGTCCGTACACTTCGTACACGACGTCTTCATAATTAACACCTGGTAATTCGCCTGTCCCTTTTTGTATAGCGCGCTTAATGTTTTCGGCAGGCATATTGGAAGCTTTCGCTTTATCAATCGCGAACCGCAATCGCGCGTTGCTGTTTGGATCGCCGCCGCCAAGCTTTGCAGCGACAGTTATTTCTTTTATAACTTGCGTAAAGATTTTGCCGCGTCGAGCATCGGTAACGGCTTTCTTACGTTTTATTGTCGACCACTTGCTATGTCCGGACATTTTTCCTCTCCTTCATTGTTGAGAGTTATGAAGTCTCTAAGCCTTTGAGCGTATGATAAGATGATGATCAAGTTTTTCATTATTCATGAACTCATAGAACTATTTGCACACTGGCTCGTCGGCTTTTTTATTTCACATCTCGAATTTTGAGTTGCGGGACAGTCTCGCCGGCGAATTCACCTTCATCCAGCGAGAACGCAACATCAACTTTACTGCCGCTCCTTACACGGCTGAGCAAATGGCCCAGATTAAATCCGATCGCATCCACAACATGTGTGTTGCTTCGTACTTTGAAACGGAGATGATTTTTCCCGACAATTCTGGGTTGTCCAAGAACTTCCACATTGCGTGCTGCAAATACCGGCCGCATATTTTCTGGACCAAATGGTGCGAATTGGTTCAACACTCGAATAAATTTTGGTGTCAGATCGGAGAGCTGTACTTCTCCGTCAATTTTTATTTCCGGTGTAAGCAAATCTTCCGTCAATAGTTCGGCTGCAACTTGCTTAAATGCATCGCGAAATTCATCGACCCGGTCTAATTCCACTGTTAAGCCGGCGGCATATTTGTGTCCGCCAAATTGTATAAGCTTGTTTTCGCACCGCTTCAATGCCTCGTGAATGTTGAAGCCGGAAATACTCCGTGCAGAACCTTTCGCAACGCCGTCCACCGTTGTCATCATAATGGTTGGACGATAATAGCGCTCCACTAATCGTGATGCAACAATACCAATAACTCCTGGATGCCACGCTTCCTGATGTAAAACGATTGCGCTGTCATTATCTGCCTCAAGGAATTTTTCAACTATTTCCTGTGCTTGAAGAAAGGTCTCTTCGTCGATTTTTCGCCGTTGAAAGTTTTCATCTTCCATGATGCGAGCAATTTGGACAGCACGGTCGAACGAATCACTCGCAAGCATTTCAACTGCTCGGTTGGCATCTCCTATTCTCCCCACTGCATTGATACGCGGCGCAAGCACGAACACAATTTGTCCGGATGAAATTCTGCCAAGTGATAAACCGGAGGTTTCGATGAGTGCCCGAATTCCAGGGACGGGAATGGAATTAATAAGTTCCAATCCTAATTTCACCATCACGCGGTTTTCATTGACAAGAGGAACAATGTCCGCAGTGGTTGCCAGTGTTACGTATTGTAAATAGTCAAGCAGGCGTTTCGGTGCATCTTCACCAAGCTTGCTTCGGATTGGCTCGGATCCTGCGAGCGCTTGAATTAATTTGAACGCTACCCCGCATCCGCAAAGATATTTAAATGGATAAGGACATAACGGCTGCAGTGCGTCGAGCACAGCGTTGGCATGTGGGATTTCCTTTCCTGGTTCATGGTGATCGCAGATAATAACATCAATGCCGTATGAGCGAGCCTGTTCCACTTGCAGAACTGCTGTAATACCGCAATCAACTGCAATGAGAAGTGTAGCACCCACATCACGCACGTGATCGATGCCTGCTTTCGAAATACCATAACCATCTTTGACTCTATCTGGAATGAAGTAGTTAACATTCGCACCCGCGTCTTTCAGAAATTTCCACAGCATTGCAGTGCTATCGGTTCCATCAACGTCATAGTCGCCAAAGACAACTGTTTGCTCGTTATTCAAGATTGCCAGCGAAATGCGCTTTACAGCGGCATCCATATCATTCATTATAAATGGATCGTGGAGGTCTTCCATGCTGGGCCGAAAGTAGGTCCGTGCCTTCTCAAATGTATCAATCCCTCGGTGCACAAGTATCTCGGTCAGGATAGGAGAGATGGAAAGTTCCTGCGATAACGCAAGTGCTGTCTGTTTCATTTCCGGCGTGACATTCGTTTCTGTGCGAAACGTCCAGCGATATTCCCTAATAGGTGACAATGATATCCTTTAGTTCGATGATGAATGAATGCGTGAGAAGTATGAACGCTTGGTAAGATACGAGCGATTCAAAAATCCAGAAGCAAGAAGTGGTTGATCGATAAGCCGAATTCTGTCTATTCTTGTTGAATGCCAAGGCATCCAACGAAATGAGGCAGCCATTTCTCTGGGCGACCTACCCATCCCGTCTCCACATGTGTGAACTTGCGCGGGCAACTCTATCCCGGTTTAGTTTTCACTAAACCGAAAACGGGATCTACATGGTCTTGCACCAGGCGGGGTTTCTCGTGTGGCGCTGTGAAGCGCCATCGCTTACGCGACCATCGCCATTACTGACGATGCGGTGGTCTCTTACACCACCTTTTCACCTTTCTCTCGATTTCCTCTTGCGAAGAAATCGGGATGTATCTTTTCTGTGATACTTTCCGTTTCTGCAGGATATTGCCTGCAGAACCCTCGCTTTCTCAGTCAGATGCGGATTGAACCGCTGCTGACAAACACACGAGGCACCTTGCCCTATGGTGTTCGGACTTTCCTCCCCATTTCATCTGAAATGAAATAGAGCGGCTGCCTGATGCACCAGCTTCTGCTTCTGGACCTTACGTCCAGCTTTCTCAACATAACTTTCACTACTGCATGAAACGCAATGACAACACCATACTCACATGAGTAAGATTTTTTTTGTATCTATACCGCGGTTTGCTAATTCATCTGCCTCCAGATTATTTTCACGCGGTATATGCCTAATCCTGAATTGAAATGGAGATGCACCGAGAATATTTTGAATATCCCGAAAATGTTTTTTCAGTCCTGCATCTTTCACTTTGTATTGACCATTCAACTGACGAACCATCAACTCACTGTCTGAATGGACGAGGAGTCGGCTGCATTCAGTTGCTTGTGCCAGTTTCAGACAAGCGGCAAGAGCTGTATATTCGGCGATGTTGTTTGTCGCCTTTCCGATATAACCATACTGAGATGCAATGATGTTGCCTAATTCATCCTTTAATATTATACCAATACCACTTTCACCAGGGTTGCCGCGCGAAGCGCCATCTGTATAGGCAAGGATGGTCATAAAGGTTCTTTTGCGCTCAAGACGATTTCATCTGATACAAGAATGCGGCCACACCGTTCACAAGCAATAAGAGCAGCATTCTTCCGCAATTCCAGTACCCGCTGCGGTGTTACCCGGTTAAAGCACCCTCCGCAAGAATTTCGCTGCACCGCTACAATTGCACGTCCATCTTCTGCCTTGCGGATTCTGCTGTACATCTGGTAATCCGCTTTTGAGATTTTGTTGACTAATTTCTCGCGTTGGTGCTGAAATTTTAGCTCTTCATCTTCATGTTCTTTATTTACTGCAGCAAGTTCTTTCTTCCGGCTTGCCAGATCTGCTTGAAGTGTTTCAAACTCGGGAATAAGTTTTTCTGCATCTTCTTTGGCAAGCATTGCTTTGCCTTCTAATGATTCCATGTCTTTTTGGAGCTTTGTGATCTTTTCTTGTGAGAGGTCGATCTCTCTTGCCAGCATATCATATTGCTTGTTGGTCTTCACCTGAAATTGTTGAGTTTTATACTTCTCAATTTTCGCTTTGAGAGATAATATATCGACATCTGTTTTATCTCGCATGACAATAGTTTTTTTCAAAATGTCTTCGAGTTCTTTCTTGGTTGCGAGTTTATTCTTTACAGTTTCAGATAATTCAGCTACAATCTGCGGCAGGTCACCTTTCATTTCTTGCAGCTCGTCGAGGTTTGAATCAACTAACTGCAACAAGTACAACGAGCGTAATCTATTTTCCAACGGTTGCTCCTCTCTGTTATCCAACAGCTTACAGTATCTTAATCGGGTTCGTTTTATGTTTTGTAATAAAGACAGTTAATGGCTCATGCGCCGCACGAGCAGCTGATCTGAGCCGGGCTGCAATAGGTTTTAAAATTACATGTTCCGTTTCCCAATGACCGGCATCGATAAGAGCGATTGAATTGTTTGCTTTCTGAAATGCATGATACCGCACATCTGCAGTAATAAGAGCATCTGCTTTTGCTGTGATAGCTTCGGGGAGAAGATCACTTCCAGCTCCTCCGCACACAGCAATATTCTGAATTTTGTGTGTCAAACTACCTGTAAATCGCAGCGCTTCAACGCTCAATATTCGCTTTAAAGATCTTAAAAAGTATCCAAGTTGTTGGGGCTTCGGCAATCTCCCGAGAGCACCCATGCCGAAGTTTGGATTTGTGTTTTCAGTAAAATAAATATCGTATGCTGGTTCTTCGTATGGATGAACAGCTTTTATTGCCGCAATCACATCCGATACAACGTCCCGCGGTGCAATCATCTCAAGCCGCGTTTCATCAACGAACTCAAGTTTTCTCCTCTTTCCTAAAAAAGGATTTGATACTGGCGAACCATAAAAACTTCCAGTTCCTTTTGATCCGAATGAACAGGATGAATACTTCCCCAGTACTCCTGCACCTGCATGCGTCATTGCAGAGAGCATGCGTTCCACATGCCCAACCGGAACGAACACAACAATTTTTGATAGAGAATTATTCAACGGTGTGAGAAATCGAATGTCTTTTAATCCGAGTTTTTCGGCAAGCGCAAAGTTAACACCGCCTTGCGCATAATCTAAATTCGTGTGTGCCGAAAAAAGAGCGATCTTCTGTTCAGCAAGTTGTAAGACCACTTTACCGATAGGATCGCTCGCGACCATTGCAGACGGCGGCCGGAAAAGCAATGGATGATGCGAGACAATGAGTTCCGCCTTTTGCGCTATTGCCTCATAAACGATTTGTTCGGTGACGTCAAGTGTTACTAAAATTCTTGTGACCTTATTGTGCTCGTCGCCAACTTGCAAACCGACATTGTCTTTTTCCCAAGCAACCCACTGCGGCGCCCATTCTTCAAATATCTGAACAATATTTGTAACACGAAGGCTCATATAAAAAAAGTGTCCCGCTGGTTGGGCGGGACACTTTGCAAAATTCTCTAAGTTTTTTGAATTCTAATTTTGTCGATTATTAATTTCTTTTTCACCGGCATTTTAATTCGCATTACAGCCATTTGTAATAATGTATTGAACTCCATAAACCTATAAAATAATAACAAAAAAATGAGAGAGATGCAAGAAGCACAGTCCGTCAAATAGAGTCAGGATGATCGCTGTGGAATTCTATTTTTTCAAAATTTAAATCACGTAACCGTTTAATCTCGGAATCAATTGTGTTAAAATGGTTTTCAAATGATTTCATCACCTCTGGCTGTGTGATTTCCAAAGTTTGACGTTGCAGGAGATCGAAACTAATTTTAACTGCAGCAAGCGGATTGTTGAATTCATGACACACTGTAACGACTAACTCACGGATGGCTTGGGCGCGACTTTCAGCCATCGCTAATCTTTTTTCGATTGCTTGTTTGTGCTTCCGCAAGCGAACCCGGTCAAGAATACTGAGTATTGTTCGCGGCAAGTATACTTCGTTTAAATCCTCTTTGAGCAGAAAGTCTTCGACGCCAAGTTTCATCGCTTCCACCGCAAGCTTGAAATCGCGAAAGCCAGTCAAAAAGATGATAGGAATAAAACGTCCCATCTGATCCAATTGCAGACAAAACTCCAAACCGTTCGATGTTGGGAAGTAGTAATCCATGAGAATCACATCTATCTCTTGGTTTTGAGCGATTTCATCAAGCGCACCTTCAACAGAATTTTTCCAAATAGTTTCAAAGGTACGTTTTTGAAAACGTTTGAGAATGACTTGAACTAATTTTGCAAATGTGACATCATCATCCACAAGAAGAACGTGCACGGATTTTGATTTATCGTGAATGAGTGTTTCCATGGATTAATAGTACCACAAGTTACTATAATATTCAACGATAGATTTATTGGCTGATGTTTGCGGATAATATGTGCGCTTTCTTGTAGAATTGGTTGCTTTTCAAATGTATTCTTCATATAATCACATTATACATACGATTTGTTATTTTTAAAATATCCGGTTTCCAAGACGACGAAAGACATTGTGTGAGGAGATGTCCTATGCCAGCAAAAAATAAAATTTTGGTTGTTGATGATGAAGAAGCGCTTCGTATCGTGCTGAGTTCTGAATTGGAAGGTGAAGGGTATCAAGTATCCAGTGCTGTTGACGGACAAGCAGCGATTAATATTTTAATGACGAATGAATTTGATCTTATATTATTAGACATAAAAATGCCCAACGTAGATGGATTTGAAGTACTAAAGTTTGTTAAAGATCGCTGGCCCAAGACCAAAGTGGTCATGTTAACAGGTTTTGCCGATCTTAAAAATGCTATCGAATCAAAGAAGCTCGGTGCGGAAGATTTCGTAAGTAAGCCATATGACCTCGTCGATCTGCTCACCACAGTCGAAAGAGTTCTTACAAGCGCATAAACACGGCAAGGGAGACCTGCCGATATGTCCAAAAAACATCGGGTTCTTGTCGTCGACGACGAAGAATCCATAACCTATCTCGTTAAAACCGAACTTGAAGATTTACCGGAATTTGAAGTTGATAC
>Ga0182021_10006014_pt1 | contig 14409 bp, 11 predicted proteins | sample 612E3MmetaG_FD_120493 | JGI IMG/M metagenome (GOLD analysis project Ga0182021, IMG submission 120493) | Permafrost microbial communities from Stordalen Mire, Sweden - 612E3M metaG (Illumina Assembly) | ecosystem: Environmental > Terrestrial > Soil > Wetlands > Permafrost | place: Sweden... | reverse complement strand
GCCCGACCGAGCGAGAGTCGGACGCTTGGGGCCGACAGGGACCAACCACAGTTCGAGCGGTCCGGAGAGCGCAGTCCTAGGCGGATGGGAGCACCGGAGCGAGCACACCTGAAGGTGTGTGAGCGAGGAGCGCAGCATCCAACAACGGAATGCGCCGCCCGACCGAGCGAGAGTCGGACGAAGAAGGTGGCCCGGGTCAATTACCCCGGCGGCTGCCTCGCATCGCCGCCAACCGCTTGGCGCGCCGATTGTCTTCCCAGAGCTGCCAGACCACGAGCAGCGGACTGGCGTTGAAGATCGACGAGTACGTGCCCGAGATGATGCCGATCAGCAGGGCCAGCACGAAGTAGTGGATCGACGCGCCGGCGAACAGGAGCAGCGCCGTCAGAGTGAGGACGACGGTGAGGCTCGTGTTGATCGACCGGCCGAAGGTCTGCAGGACCGAGTGGTTCACGATCTGGTCGAACGGCTCGCCGGCATGGCGGGTCTTGTTCTCGCGGATCCGGTCGTATACGACGATCGTGTCGTGGACGCTGAATCCGATGACCGTGAGCATCGCTGTCACGAAGAGCGCGTCTATCTGTACCCCGAACAACGTCCCCAGGATCGCGAAGATACCGACCACGACGATCACGTCATGCAGCAGAGCAACGAGGGCCGTTGCACCGAACTTGATGCTTCCAAACCGAATGCCGACCCAGATCAGGATGCCCAAAGAGCCCAGAAGAATCAGTTCGACGGTCTGCTGGATCAGCTGCTCGCTGATGATCGGCCCGACGGTCGTGTACTGGCGGGTGCAAGAAATCGGGCCAAGCTTCGGATCGTCCTGCATGGCCGCCGCGATGACGGCGAGCTGGCCCTGGGTTGGGAGCTGCAGCTGGCAGGACTTGCCGTTCTGGTCCTTGCCACTCGGCACGGGCGTCGGCGTCGGAGAGGGGCTTGGGGTTGGCGACGGGCTAGCGCTCGCCGACGGCGCGGCGCTTGCCGACGCGCTCGAAGACGGCCCCGGACTGGCGCTCGTCGAGGGCGACGCACTCGGCCCTACCGACGCACTCGCCGATGCCCCGGCAGTCGGCGTGGCTGTGGGCGTGGGGGTCGGCGGGACCACAGTCGGCTGCGGGAACAGAGTCGTCAGCTTGGTCCGGACCTCGAAATAGTGGCTCGAGTCTTCCGAGACCACGGCATCGTTGACGCCATTCTGAACGAAGATCGCCCGAACCTCGTCAGCCGTGGCACTCGTGTTCTTGAACTGAACATCCCACACGGTCCCGCCCGTGTAGTCGACAGAGAACTGGAGCCCGGCTTTGCCGTTGGTGAGGGGCGTCAGAATGATGAAGATCAGGCCGGGAACGACGATCAGGCCCGAGAAGAGAAAGAACCAGTTGCGCTTGCCGATGACGTCAAACACGACCGCGGGCCTCCCGGCGACCCATTCGGACCGCTCGCGCCTTGAACTCCTCGTCGGACACGCCGTACAACCAGGCGCGTTGGGCGAATTCCTGGTGGACCACCAGCCGCAGCATCCGCCGCGAGACTGTCACCGCGGTGAACATCGACGTCAGAACGCCGATGCCCAGGACCAGGGCAAAGCCCTTGACCGTCGCCGAGCCGCCGAAGTACAGGATCGTGGCGGTGATCAGTGTCGAGACGTTCGAGTCGATGATGGAGTTGAGAGCCCGGTTGAAGCCGGCCTCCATGGCGGAGACGAGAGTCTTGCCGCTCCGTAACTCTTCCTTGGTACGCTCGAAGATCAGGATGTTGGCGTCGACCGCCATGCCTACCGAGAGCACGAAGCCTGCGATTCCGGCCAGGGTCAGGGTGACGGGGACTATCCGGAAGAGCGCCAGTACGGCGACGCCGTAGTAGGTCAGCGCCAGACAGGCGACCACGCCCGGCAACCGGTAGTAGATCAGCATGAAGAGCAGGACGAGGCAGATGCCTATGGCACCGCCGAACAGCGTCTGGTCCATGAAGGTCTGGCCGAGGGTGGCGGGGATGTTGGAGTCGGTCGCGAACTGAAGCTGGAAGGGCAGCGCACCGTACTCGAGAACGGTCGCCAATTGTTTCGCACTCGCGGACGTGAAGCCGCCGCTGATGACCGCCTTGCCGTTCGTGATGGCTTCTTGAATGAACGGCGTCTCTTGCACCTTGCCGTCGAGCACGATCATGAAGTAGCTGCCGACGTTGGCCTGGCTCCAGGTCGCGAAAGCGGCGGACGCCGTGCTCTTGAGGGCGAGATCGACGACCCACTCGGCCGGCGTCTTGTTCGTGTCAAGGCGGGCATCGACCTGACTGCCGTCCACCTGGTCGCCGCCGAAGAGAGGAGTGCCGTAGTTGCCGCCGGTGATGTCGGTTCCGAAAGTGGGAATTGTCGAGGTGCCGGGGACCTGTGTGGGATTCGTCGGATCCTTCGTCGTGTCCATGTACCCGTAGGTGGTGCGGTCCAGCGGAATGAACGTCAGCTGTCCAGTCGCACCAACGAGATTCCGGATCTGCTCGGGGTTGCTCGCACCGGGTACCTGCACGACGATCTGATCCTGGCCCTGCGTCTCGACCACGGTCTCGCCCGTGCCGGTGCTGTTCACCCGGTTCTCGACGATCGACTGGATGGTCTGCATGTCACCCGAACCCGGGTCAACTACGGTTCCGTCCGCGTTGGTCCTGGGCAGAGCTCGATACGTGACCGAGTAACCGCCCCGCAGATCGAGGCCCAGGTTCGTCTGCAGCGGCGAGTTCACACCCGCGTCGATGTTGCTGAGAACGGCGAAGCGCGCCCCAGGCCAGAAGTCGATATAGAGCGCCAGCGCGCAGACAACCAGAATCAGGATCGGCACAAGTCTTCGCACGAGGCGGGATGATAGCAGGGTTCGACCCGGCGGCGCGCGACGGCGCTACCGGCCCCCACCTGGCCGCTTCGGGTAGGCCCCTCTCTACCCCTCCAGGCCGGCCTTGATCTTCGCCGCAAGCGCCTGCCCGATGCCCGGAACGGCGGCGACCTGCTCCAGCGGCGCCTCGCGAACCCGTTTCGCCGAACCGAAGACGCGCAGCAACGCGGCCCGCCTCTTGGGACCAACCCCAGGCAGGTCGTCGAAGGCTGAGTGCGTTGCCGCTTTCGCTCGCAGCGACCGGTGATAGGTGATGGCGAAGCGGTGTGCTTCGTCCCGAAGCCGCTGCATCAGGTAGAGCGCCGGTGAAGTGGTCGGCAGCAGAACCGGCTCTTCGCGTTCCGGCAGGAAGATTTCCTCGCGCTCCTTGGCCAGGCCGACGACCGCGAGATCGTGCAGGCCCAGCTCGTCGAGTACCTCCTTGGCCGCCGACAGTTGCCCCTTGCCGCCGTCGATCACAACCAGGTCGGGCAGCTGCCAGCGCAGTTCTTCCTCGTTCCCCTCTTCGCCGGTCCGGGCACGTTTGAAGCGGCGACGCAACACTTCCTGGTGGCTGGCGAAGTCGTTGGCCCCCACGACATCTTTGATCCGGAAACGACGGTACTCGCCCGTCCGCGGCCGTCCCTCTTCGAAGACGACCATGCTCCCAACCGACTGTGCTCCCTGGAAGTTGCTGATGTCGTAGCATTCGATGCGCGTCGGGATCCCAACCAGACCCAGTGCGACGGTCAGCTCCTCGAGAGCGGCGAGGGTCTTACCGTGGTCGGCCAGCCAGCGAGCGTGCTCGCGGGCCAGCGTCTCGGTGGCGTTGCGAGCCGCCAGATCGAGCAGCTCGCGCTTGTCGCCGCGCTGGGGGACGCGGAAGCGAACCGCCGCCCGACGCCGGCCGGTCAGGTACTCCTCCAGCTCCGGGGCATCGTTCGGAAGGCACGGTACGAGCAGCTCGGGCGGGATGCTGGTGGCACGCTCGTAGTACTGCTGCACGAAGCCGCTCAAGACGGTGGCATCGTCGGTCTCGCGCGGAGCGTCCAGCAGGAACACGTCCCGCCCCACCATCTTCCCGCCACGCACCGCGAAAAGCTGCACGGCCGCCTGCGTATCCTGGCGAGCCAGGCCGAGGACGTCCTCCTCGGTCGTGGCGTGGGCGGCCATCTTCTGCGACTCCATCGTGCGTTCGATGGCTCGCACCTTGTCGCGCAGAGCCGCCGCTCGCTCGTAGTCGGTCGTCTCGGAGGCCGCCTGCATCTGCCGGGTCAGCTCGCGGGCGACGATCTCCTGGCGGCCCTCCAGGAACCGCTCGATCTGCCCTATGTCGGCCCGGTAGTCGGCCTTGCTTATGTAGCCGACGCACGGCGCCTGGCAGCGCTTGATGTGGTACAGCAGGCAGGGCCGCTCGATAGCCTTGCGGCCCTCGTGGATGTCGAGCGTGCACGTCCGGAACGGGAAAAGCCGCCGGATGAGGTTCATCGCCTCGTCGACGCTGCTGGCCGACGCGTACGGCCCGAAGTAGCGGCTGCCATCGGCCGGCAGCTTGCGCGTCCGCTCGACCCGGGGGAAGTCCTCGGCCGTGATCTTGATGAACGGGTAGCTCTTGTCGTCCTTGAGCCGGACGTTGTAGCGCGGCCGGTAGCGCTTGACCAGGTTGATCTCGAGCAGCAGCGCCTCGCTGACCGAGTCGGTCATCGTGTACTCGAGATCGGCGATCCTGTCGATGACGCCGCGGATCAGGTGGAAATCGGCCCCACCGGCCTGCTTCTGCCAGTAGCTTCGGACGCGGCTGCGCAGGCTCTGGGCCTTGCCGACGTAGATGACCGTGCCGCGGGCGTCCTTCATCAGGTACACGCCCGGCCTGTCGGGCAGTCTCTTGAGCGTGGCTTCCAGCTCGGGGGTCACCGGGCGATTCTATCTAGGCGCCGGATTGCCGACCCCGGGAAGGCCGCGCCGGCCCAGCCGCCGGCCGGAATCAGTGTGGCGGCGGGCACTGCTTGGCAGCCTCGCAGGCGTCCAGGTAGCCCTTGAAGCGGTCCGCGTATCTGGTGAAATAGGCGTCACCGGTGATCGTCGCTAGGTACCGGAGCTGGCCGATGACCAGATCGTGGTAGGAGACCGTTTCCCATACGCCGTGCTGATCCGTCCCCGGCGCCGTTATGTAGTAGTGCGTCCAGGTGCCGGTATCGTAATAGGGCAAGAGCGCCTTGACCGCGGCGAAGCCCCGATCGGGACCCCACACGTCGGCCGAGGCCCTGGAGTCGTGCAGGTACGTGGCCGTCTCATACAAGCCCACCAGCGAGAAGATCCAGCCGTTGAGGACATTTGGCGCGCCGTAGCTCCGCAGGTACTCCTGGTAGACGACGTACGTCTTCGATCCGACCGCGACCGACCTAGCCACCCCCTGGCTCTTGGCCTGGCTGCGCTCGAAGACTGTTCGGGCCCGTTCCACCGCGTCGATGCACGCCTGGTTCCCAGTCATGGAGTAGGCCCGAAGGAGAGCGCTCATCGCCAGGCCGTCGGTCATCGCCGACCACCAGGGGGCCGGCATATGACCCCACTTGAAGGTGAACAGCCAGCGTCCGTCCGAAGTCTGGTTCGCGAGGAGCCAGCTGATCTGGACCAGGAACGCGGCCTTGTCCGACGCTTTGAGTTTGGGGTCCGTGTCCACCAGCCAGCGGTCGTAGTAGCCGAGAGCGGCCTGGGAAATCCCAGTCGGGCTGTACTGCCGACCAAGGGGCGCCTTGTAGGTCTGCAGCACGACGCCGTTGGCGTCCTTCGGCGCGGAGGAATGGGGCATCCAGTTGCGGAAGTACGCCGGCATCAACTGGGGAATCAACCGGGGAGTCGCCGTCGCGGATGGTGAGGGAACAGGCGATGGCGTCGCGGACGGAGTTGCCGAAGGCGTCGGGCTGGGAGTTGCGCCGGCGGTCGGCGTTGGACCCGGACCTTCTGTGGTGGTCGCGCCCGGCGTTGGCGAGGAGCCCGGTGTTGTCGAGGCGCCCGGTGTGGCCGAGGCCGACCCGCACGAGGCCACCAATCCGACCGTAAGGACGACCGTCACCAGATACGCGACGGATCTCGCCGCCCGACGGCGAACACACCAACCCGCGCTCATCTGCTTACCTGGGACACAGCACTACCTCCTGGCTGTCCGGTCATTGTGGAGGCGGGCATTTCTTGATGGCCATACAGGCGTCCAGATAGCCCTGGAAACGATCCGCGTACTGGGTGAAGAAAGGGTCACCCGAGATCGTGGCCAGGTACCTCAGCTGGCCGATGACCAGGGAGTGGTACTTGACTCTGTCGATGCCCCGGGTCGAAGACGTGCCCGGGCTCTTCACGTAGTAACGCGTCCAGTCCCCCGTGTCGTAGTAGGGAAGGAGAGCCTTCACGGCAGCGAGGCCACGGTCAGGGTGCAGGAGGTCAGCCGATGCGGCTGGGTCGCGAAGGTATGTAGACGTTTCGTAGAGTCCCACCAGGGAGAATATCCAGCCGTTCAAAACGTTCGGCGCATACGCGCCCATGTACTCCTCGTAGACCACGTATGTCTGGGATGCGACAACCACCTTCTTCGCAACTCCAAGGTGACGGGCATTTCGCTCGAACGTTTTCCGAGCCCGGGATATCGCGGTCAGGCAAGCAGAGTTGCCTGTCATCGCATAGGCGCGCAGTAGTGCGCTCATGGCCAGCCCCTCGGTCATGGCCGACCACCATGGGATTGGCTCATTGCCCCATTTGAACTTGAACAGCCACCGTCCGTCGGAAGTCTGGTTTGAGAGCAGCCAGCGGGTCTGGGTCAGGAATGCGGCCTTGTCCGAAGCCTTGAGTTTGGGGTCGGTGTCCACAAGCCAGCGGTCGTAATACTGGAGGGCAGCCTGCGCTATTCCCGTCGGGCTGTACTGAAGCCCGAGTCCTCTGGTGTAGAACACCATGGCCACGCCTCTGCGGTCCATCGGCGCCTTGTCATCGGGCATCCAGTTGCGGAAGTAGGCCGGCAGCAGGACGAGCGCCGGGGTCCCGCTCGGCGAGGGCGTTGCGGTCGGCGTCGGCGAGGGCGTCGCGGTCGGCGTCGCCGTGGGAGTCGGCGAAGCGCTGGGAGTCGGCGACGGGGCTGCCGTCAGTTCGCTCGTCGCGGTGGGCGTGGATGTGGCTCCCGAACTCGCGGAAGACCCCGGTGTGATCGAGGCCGTACCACACGCGGCCACTATCGCCGCCACAGCCAGAGCGCACGCCAGAGGCCTCGCGATTCTCCGCGGCTCGAACCGGCCGACACGAGTCCGGTTTGCCCGCATGGACTCAGCTTCCGGCGACAAGTGACTCCTCCGAACTTACGGCCGAAGCAGTCAACACGTTCGAGCGGGCGTCTAGCCGGCCGACTGCGGTAGGACCGAGCTGATTATCCGCTATTGGCCGGACAGAAACGGCAGGGTCCAGTTTCCCGAGCCCTGCCGTCTTGTAGTCAAAGGTTACGAGCCGACCGACTCGATGGGGATCGAGGTCGGCGCCGGCTCACTCGGAGCCGCCGTCGCCGATGGGATCGCGGTCGGCAGCGACGTTGCCCCAGAGGGTGGAGTGGTCGCCGGCGCCGGTGACAGGATCGGCATGGCCGAGTCTGTCGGCGTCCCGACCCACGTAATCGTCCACGAAGTCGTGGCCATGTCGGGCGTGCACACTGCCAGGCTATCGCTCAAAGACTGGACCAGGCCCTGCATCTGATGACCCGTGGTCGGGTCCACGACCGGTTGCCAGGTACGACCCCAGTCGGTCGACTGCCAGACCGCGAACGCGTTCTCGGCGAACGCCGAGGCGTCCGGGTACACGCTCGAGTTCAGGTTACCCGCCGAGACATCGGCGATGAGCCGATCTCCCACGACTACGACCGCGACCGGCACGCCCTGCAAGTCGCCTTGATCCGCCGTCCAGGTCTGCCCGTCGACCGAGCGAACGATGTTGTCCCCCACGGCAATCGTGTTGAATCCGATGCCAACGAAGCCACCACCCGGGATCGCGTAGCTGCGCACGCCCGTCATACCGACAGGTGTCTCGGCAAGAGCCCAGGTCGATCCGTCGAGGGTGCGCCATTGCTTCGTCGGATCGATAGCAGAGCCTACGAATAGACCGGCGCTGCCCACCGTAGAGAAGTTGGGGGCAACTGGAAGGCGGCTGGCCTTCTTCCAGCTCAGACCGTCGGTGGAAGTTAGGGCCCAGCCCGTCTCGTCGGACTGTCCCGGGATGGCCGTGGCAACGAAGCCGCCCGGCAGGACGCCGATGAGTCCGGAGAATCCCGTCGACGCCACCTGGCTCCAGTGAACGCCGTCGGTCGAGCGCCACAGCGGTATGTCTTGCGGGTTGGCCACATCGGTCGATAGCACGGCCGCGACGTAGTTGCCGTTGTACTCGGCCAAGGACTGCGGACGGAACTGGCCACTGCCCTCGACCGAGACGATCCTGGGATCCGCGGGCGTGGTCCAGTGGAGCCCGTCCGGCGAACTGCACAGGGTCCGATCCGGGTTGCCGCATTCGCCCATGTAGCCGTTGGGCACCTTGAAGGCCCGCTCGACGAATGACCCGTCCGCGCGCTGCCACGACCATCCCGGGACTGAGGGCGACGACGCGACGTTTGACGTGGGACCGACACGGCCGTTCCTGACCGAAACGAATGCGGCGGCCGCGACGATCGCGACGATCACGGCGGCAACCGTCGCCATAGCCACGAAGCTGCGCCGGACCCGCAGTCCAACGTGGATCAGCTCGGGCCGGCGAGCGGCCCTGGCAAACACCGGCACCGTGTCGATGAACCGCAGCAATGAATCCGGAGCATCCGGCGCGTGACCCGCGACCGATCGCCGGAGCCTCGACTCCAGCCCTGCCAGTTCGGTGTCGTCGATTCGAGTCTTCATCGTTCCATCCCCTTCAACTCCGTCCGAAGTGCCGCAAGGGCGTAGTGCAGGCGCGACTTCACCGTGCCGACCGGCAAGTCGAGCGTCTCGGCGACCTGTTCCAGGCTGAGGTCGCGCCAGAAGCGCAGGGCGATCACGATTCGATGGTCCGGCCCGAGCCGGGCCACCGCGCCGGCCACCTCGTCGCCGAGTTGCATCGACGCGAAGGTGTCGGCCGACTCGACCTCCCCGGCGGTGTCGAGCTCAACCATTCGGAGGGTTCGATGCCGCCTCATCCGATCGCGGCAGACGTTGACGACGATCCGGTCGAACCAGGGCCCGAAGGCTTCCGGGTCGCGCAGGCTCGGCCAGCGCTGCCAGGCTTTGACGAGCGCGTCCTGGACTGCGTCCTGGGCCTCAGTTGCGTCACCCAGCAGATAGCCGGCCAGACGGTAGGCGTCGCTCGCCTTCGCCCGGGCAGCCCGAACGTAGTCGTAGGAGGCGCGGTCCAGCGCATCCTGCTGTGTCACGATCAGGTGCCCCTCCACGGCGTCGTCCTCTCTCGGTCCGATCGAATCGATCGGTTCGAGGTTCCAGACGAGGTCAGAGCACCAGAAGGTTCAATCGCCGACACCCTCATCCTGCGTTCGGCCGTCAGCTCATGCAGATGCGACGCCCTTGTCGACCGCCTACGGGTAGTTCGGCGCGGAGCGGGCCAGCTCGATGTCGTGCGGGTGGCTCTCGATCTGGCCCGAGTGGGTCAGCTGGACGAAGCGAGCCTTGACGCGCAGATCGGCGATCGACTCCGCGCCGCAGTAGGTCATGCCGGCGCGCGTTCCGCCGATGAGCTGGTAGAGGATGCCCGACAGCGGCCCGGCGACGGCGACGAGCGCCTCGACGCCCTCCGGAACCAGCTTGCGCCGATCCACCTGTGGGTAGCGGTCGCTGCCGGCCGACATGGCGGCGAGCGAACCCATGCCGCGGAACTGCTTGACCACGCGGCCGCCGACCCGCTCGGCCTCGCCGGGGCTTTCCTCGGCAACCGCGAGCAGCCGGCCCAGCATGACCGAGTCGGCTCCGGCGGCGAGCGCTTTGACGATGTCGCCCGAGTACCGGATTCCGCCGTCCGCGATGATCGGTACGCCACGTCCTCGAGCGACCGACACGGCGAGCATGATCGCCGTCAGCTGCGGGACGCCGACGCCCGCGACGACGCGCGTGGTGCAGATCGCGCCGGGGCCGATGCCCACCTTCACGCCGTCCGCGCCCGCATCGATGAGAGCGGCCGTTCCCTCGGCAGTGGCTACGTTGCCCGCCACGAGGTCGATGGCGTCGCCGTAAGAGTCGCGGTAGCGGCGCAACGCCTCGATGACGTTGCGAGTGTGGCCGTGGGCCGTGTCCACGACCAGCGCGTCTACGCCGGCCTTCACGAGAGCCTCGGCGCGGGCTACCGAGTCGGGCCCGACGCCGACCGCGGCGACTGCGCGCAGCCGGCCCTTGCCATCGACATTGGCCAGCGTGGCATCGGACGGCACCGCTGCCGCCTTGACGGCCGCGACTTGCTCCGCCTGGCGCTCGGGTGCCTGGTTCCGGTGGATGACGCCGATGCCGCCCTCGAGTGCAATGGCGATGGCCATGCGGTCCTCGGTCACGGTATCCATGGCCGCGCTGACTACCGGCGTGTTCAAGCCGATGTTGCGTGAGAAACGGCTGCGCACGTCCGTGTCGCCCGGCAGAATCTCGGAGTATTGCGGGACCAGCAGGACGTCATCGAAGGTGAAGCCCACCATCGGCTCGATGAGGCCCTCGCCCGCGACCTCGTTCGTGCCGGCCCGTCCAGTCTGCGTCGTCATCTCGCCTCCGTCCTCTCTCGCTCGCCCGATCGTCCCGCCGGCCGATCCGCGCCTGGAGGGCCGGCGCCTGATTGCCGGACATTCTACGGATCTCGGACCCTCCCCGTTCGATCGAGCCGCCCGGAGGCGTGGACGGCCGGCCAGGCACGGGCGGGTCGGGCTCGGCCGGTCGCTCGCGGATTGCATGCGCCCCGCCGCGCATCCGCGTAGGCTAGGAGTCCAAGGAGGCGCGCACGTGGAGCAGCGGCGACTGGGCAATTCGGGGTTGGTGGTCCCGGCCGTCGGGCTGGGCACGAACAACTTCGCCGGGCGGCTCCACGAAGAGGCGGCGCGGCTTGTCCTCAACGAAGCCCTGGAGCAGGGCATCACCTTCATCGATACCGCCGACGTTTACGGTCGCGGTTCCGAAGAGGGCCTCGGCGCGTCGGAGAGCCAGCTCGGCCGACTGCTGGCCGGGCGGCGGACTCGATTCGTCGTCGCCACGAAGGTCGGCCTCCCGATGGGCGAGTCGGCGTCCGAGCGCGGCGCTTCGCGCCGCTGGATCGTGACCGAGGTCGAGAACAGCCTGCGCCGCCTTCGGACCGATTACATCGACCTCTACCAGGTCCACTTCCCGGATCCCGAGACGCCGATCGAGGAGACGCTCCGGGCGCTGGACGACCTCGTGCGCTCGGGCAAGGTCCGATACATCGGCCACAGCAACTTCGCCGCCTGGCAGATCGCCGATGCCGACTGGGCGGCCCGGACCGTGCATCTCGCCCGGCCGATCTCGGCCCAGATGCACTACAACCTGCTGACACGCGAAATCCAGCGCGAAGTCATGCCAGCCTGCGCGGCTCACGGCCTGAGCATCATCCCCTACTTCCCGCTCGAGTCCGGCTTCCTGACCGGCAAATACAAGCCCGGGGGCGAGGGCCACGGCCGGCTGTCGGAGAGCGCGCGTGCCGGCGAGGTCCTGACGCCGGCCAACTTCGAGCGGATCCGGGGGTTCGAGGTCTTCGCCGAGGGACGGGGCCACTCGCTGCTCGATCTGGCCTTCGGATGGCTGCTCAGTCAGCCGATCGTGGCTTCCGTCATCGCCAGTGCCAGCACCCCGGAGCAGGTCCGCGCCAACGTGGCTGCGTCCGAGTGGCGCCTGACCGACGAGGAAATGGCAGCCGTCGCCGCCCTCTGAGCCCCGAACATGGGTCCGGGCGCCGCCCCGGGTTCCCGCACCCCGCCGGCCTCCAGCACCGCGGCCCGCGCCGGCTGCCCCGACCGCACCGCGGCCCGCCGCGGCCCCCCGCGACCCGGGCCGGCCTCAAGCCTTCGGCGTGGGCCGTCGCGCCGCCAGCCCCTGGCGCAGAGCGCGCTGCGGAGCGCTGATCTCCTCGAGCGGATCGGCGTCGTGAGCCCACGTCTCGAATACGCCGGTGCAGCTTGGGCACTCGTAGACGACCCGGCTGCCGACGTCTGGATAGCGGCGCCAGGGCGGCGCCACGTACAGCACCTCGGTCAGGATCAGCCACGCTCCGCACGAGGGGCAGAGGTCGCGGGTGAGGCTCGTCATGGCCGCATCGTAGCCGCGATCCGGTCCAGCTCGCGTCGGGGGTCGCCCGTATTCCGCGCACAAGGTGGTGCGGCCAGGCCTGCGGCGAGGCCCACGGCAATGCCCAAACGGCGCGGCAGCGGCCCAGACCGCCGCGTCGGGCGGCTGTGGGATGATTTGTCGGTGAGGGATCTCGACGACTATTCCAGCACCGATTCCGGGCCGGAGCCTCCGGTCCGTCCTTCCGGATTCGCCGGGGGCCTGGTCGGCCGCAACGTCGATATCGCGGCCCTGAGCCTCGTGCTGCTCTTCGGAATCTGGCTCCTGGTCGCCGGACTCCAGGTCGTGAGCGCCTCGCCGCTGTGGGGCTTCACCTACGACGGGGCCTTCAACGGCGTTCTCTCACAGCTCGCCGTTACCGGGCCGGCGGCGGTTCTGATGGCCGCCGCCACGACCGCGAATGTCCTGGCCGGCGCGGTGGTTCTTCGACTGCTCGGGGCACCGGCCTTCCACCGGCTTTCGGACCTGGCGCTGGCGGGATTCGCCGGAGCCGTCGTGCTGGACGCGGCGACGCTCTTCCTGCTGGGCAGCGTCGGCCTCTTCGGCTGGCCGGAGCTGCTGATCCTGCACACGGCCCTGGCCGCGGCCTACGCGGCCACGCGCCGGAAGCGGCCGCTCCTGGCGGTGCCGGTTCACGTGCGCATCTCGCGGCCGGCCGCGTGGTGGCTGCTCGTCCTGGCCATCTGGGCCGGCCCGGTCATCCTGCAGCTGGCTTCGCCGACGGTGCCCTTCATGGACGTGCTGCCGAACCATGTCGCCCCGGTCGAGCACATCCGAGTCTTCGGCAGCTTCAGCACCTTGACGACTTCTCCGTCGCCCATCTATGGGCCGTCGCGGCTGATGCTCGGCTATGTGGCGTTCCTGGGACAGCTGACCACGATCACGAACCTGGACGCCGTCCTTGCCGAGGCGGCGTTCGCGCTGCCTCTCACCGTCCTCATCGCGCTCGCAATCCGCCGCCTGGCCGGCGAGCTGTTCGGCGGCAGCGCCAGCTACTGGGTGCTCCTGACCTTCCCGCTCACGTTCACGTTCATGCGCATCCCGGACAGCCGCGGCACCGTGCTAGTCTTCCCGCTCGGGGCATGGGTGTTGTGCACGGTGGCGGCAGAGCTGCGCAGCCGAGCCAGGCGCGTGGACCCAGACGGGCGCCGCGACGGCGCGCCTGCGGGCGGCGTGCCCGCCGACGGGAACGGAGGTGTCGCGGGCGGGAACAGAGGGGCCGCAATCGGGAACGGAGGCGCAACGGGTCAAACCGCCCCGGCCCATCCCCGACTCCCCGACCTCGCCCTCGCGTTCGCCCTCGGGGCCGCGATCCTCGTTCATCCGGTGGTCGGACTGGTTGCGTTCGCGGCCGCCGGCGGGGCGCTGATCCTCTACCCCACCGCCCTTGCCCGCCGACTCATACCGGCGCTCGTCGGCGGCCTGGTCCTGGCCGTCCCGCAGGCTCTCACGATGGGCGACATCGCCGCCCCGGCCTGGGTCGGAGCGATCTTCGTCGTCGCCGGCGTCGGAACGGCCTTCGGCCTTGCGTTCGCCTTCGATTACCTCGCTGCTCGCGTCTCAAAGCGCCCCGCGGCCCTGATGGCCGCCGCCGGCAGGTACATCGACGCCGACGCGGCGCGTGCGGCATTCCTGGCAGCGGCGATCGTCCTTCTGCTCATCTGGGCCCACCACATCGTCCCGCCCTCAGTCGAACCCCACAACCCGACCGACCCGACTGTCGAGCTGATGCTCGATTTCCCCCACCTCATCTGGCTGTCCCTCGCCGGAGCGGCGCTGTCGATCATGCGGCTCGGACGCGGCTGGATCGTGCTGGGTTGCGGCATCGTTGCCGGACTGGCGGAATTGGCGGGCTCGGGTCTGATCGGCTCCGCCAACCTGACCGAGCTGGCCGTCCACTACGAGGTCCCCAAGTCGGTCGAGTACTGGCTTCCGGTCATGCTCGCGATCGGTGCGGCCGGAGCGATCGCGGCGATGTGCCGGCTGCGCTGGCTCAGGACGGTCCGCCCGGCCGCGATCGCCCTCATGTTGATGGTCGCCGTCTACCCGACCACGCAACCGCTCGCGACCGACCTCCAGATCGGGGAGCATCGCGCCTCCGAATCCGTCGGACTCGCGCTACGTGAAGCCGAGCTCGGGTACTGGACCTTCAACGGCTACCCCGACACGCGCAACATCATCGACGCCCCTCGCCAGCAAGTCGTCGACGAGCT
>Ga0182021_10006013_pt1 | contig 14409 bp, 13 predicted proteins | sample 612E3MmetaG_FD_120493 | JGI IMG/M metagenome (GOLD analysis project Ga0182021, IMG submission 120493) | Permafrost microbial communities from Stordalen Mire, Sweden - 612E3M metaG (Illumina Assembly) | ecosystem: Environmental > Terrestrial > Soil > Wetlands > Permafrost | place: Sweden... | reverse complement strand
GTCCACATGGTCCCAACGCGCGCCCGCGAGCGGATCCTCGACATTGCCGCCACCCAGCTGCCGAGCGGTGGTGCCTATCACCAGTACCAGCCGCTCACCAAACGCGGGAACAACGATGTCGGCAGCGGCTTCAACGACGACCCGGCCTGGCTGGTCCTCGGCGTGGCGGCCTATCTCAAGGAGACCGGCGACGCGTCGATCCTGGACGTACCGGTCCCGTACGACAACGCGGCGGGCACCGACACGCCGCTGTACGAGCATCTCCAGCGCTGCTTGGGCTACACCCTCGATCGGCTCGGACCCCACGGGTTGCCGCTCATCGGCAGGGCCGACTGGAACGATTGCCTGAATCTCAACTGCTTCTCCGAGACGCCCGGCGAGTCGTTCCAGACCACAGAGAACAAGGCGGGCGGCGTCGCCGAGTCCGTCTTCATCGGCGGGCTCTTCGTCCTGGCCGCCAAGGAAATGGCTCAGATCGCCGGGTTGCGAGGCGATTCGGTCGAGGTTGCTCGGTCGATCGGGACGGCGGCCACCATGACAAAGGTCGTCGAGACGGCCGGCTGGGATGGCGACTGGTTCCGGCGCGCGTACGACTACTTCGGCAGGGCCGTGGGCTCGGCCCAGAACGCCGAGGGCCGGATATTCATCGAGCCGCAGGGGATTTGTATCCTGGCCGGGATCGGCCTCGAGAATGGGTTCGCCGCGAGGGCCCTGGCTTCGGTCCGCGAGCAACTGGCCACTCCCCACGGCATCGTCCTGAACCAGCCCGCCTATACCTACTATCACCTCGAACTGGGCGAGATCTCGACCTATCCCGAGGGCTACAAGGAGAACGCCGGCATCTTCTGCCACACCAACCCGTGGCTGATGATCGCCGAGGCGATGGCCGGCAACGCCGAGGGCGCGCTGGACTACTACATGCGGATCAACCCCTCGGCGCGAGAGGAGATCTCGGAGATCCATCGCTGCGAGCCATACGTCTACGCCCAGATGATCGCGGGCAAAGACGCGCCGACCCACGGCGAAGCCAAGAACTCGTGGCTGAGTGGCACGGCCGCATGGAACTTCGTGGCCATCAGTCAGTGGATTCTCGGCATCCGAGCCGAGCACGACGGCCTGCGCATCGACCCTTGCGTGCCGGCCGACTGGGGCGATTTCACGGCCACGCGCGGGTTCCGCGGAGCCACCTACCAGATCACCGTTCACAAGCCGAAGGGGGCTTCCGGGCGCGTCACCCGCCTCGAAGTCGACGGACGCCCCATAGCCGGCAACCTCGTGCCGTTGCCTGCCGCCGTTGGTCAGGCGATCGAGGTTCAGGCCTTCGTCGAGTGAAGCCGGACGAGGGACGCGTTGGCGCCAACGCCTACGGCTACTTCGATGAGACGGCTCGCGAGTACGTGATCACCCGACCGGACACGCCGGCGCCGTGGATCAACTACATCGGCGAAGGCCGCTATGGCGGCATCGTCTCCAACACCGGGGGCGGCTACTCGTTCGACCGCGACCCGCGCAACCGCCGCGTCACTCGCTACCGCTACAACGCCGTCCCCGCCGACCAGCCTGGTCGCTACGTCTATCTCCGCGACCAGGAGACGGGCGAGTACTGGAGCCCCACGTGGCAGCCGGTCCGGTGCGACCTCGAGAGTTACGAATGTCGTCACGGCGCGGCCTATACAACTATCCGCAGCACGTGTCACGGCATCGCCGCCGAGATCACTTACTTCGTCCCGCCGAGCCCTGCCGACGAGCCGGTCCCATGCGAGCTGTGGGTGCTCCGTCTCCGGAACACCGGCACTTCTCGGCGTCGACTGCGCAGCTTCAGCTACGCCGAGTTCAGCTTCTTCGACGCCAACCAGGACACGGTCAACCTCGACTGGGCCCAGCACATCGTCTTCAGCTCGTGCGAGGGAGGCGTCATTCGGGTTCGGACGAAGTTCAACCCGCTCGTCTACTTCTTCGGTTCGAGCGAGGAGCCGGCCGGCTACACCTGCGATCGGGAGGATTTCGTCGGCCGCTGCCGCGACCTGGCCGACCCGGTGGTCGTCGAGACGGGCGAGCCTTCCAACGCCGCTTCTCCACGGGGCAACAGCGTGGGGTCGCTGACCCACGACATCGAGCTGGGTCCCGGCGAGGAGCGCCAGATCGTCTACGTCATGGGCGCGACGGAGCGACCGGCCGAGATCGCCCGCACCGTCGCCCGGTTTGCGGACCCGGCCGAGGTCGATGCCGCGTTCGCCGCTCTGCGTGACGATTGGGACGCCTACCTCTCGCGTTTCACGGTCGCAACGCCGGATGCGGACACGAACGCGATGCTCAATTTCTGGAACCAGGTGCAGTGCCGGACGACCCTCTACTGGTCCCGCTTCGTCTCCGGGTACGAAACCGGCATGGGTCGCGGCATGGGCACTCGCGACAGCGGCCAGGACACTCTCGGGACGATGCACACCGCCCCGGATCATGCCCGCCGGATGCTGACCCAGATCTGGGGAGTGCAGTTCGCCGACGGCCACACTTGGCACCAGTTCTATCCGCTCACCGGCGAGGGTGGGCCGGGGCTGGCCGCCGAATTCCCGGACTGGCCGCAGTGGTTCTCCGACGATCACCTCTGGCTGATCATCGCCGTATGCGCCTACCTCCGGGAGACGGGCGATTTCGCGTATCTCGACCAGCGCGTGCCCTTTGCCGATAGTGGAACGGACACGGTCTGGGTGCACATGCTCCGGGCGGTCGAATTCACCCTGGCGCACCGCGGCCCGCACGGTTTGCCGCGCTCCGGCTTCTCGGACTGGAACGACACCCTCAACATCGATCACGGATCGGGTAAGGCGGAGAGCGTCTGGACCGGCATGCAGTTCTGCCGGGCGATGCTCGATCTGGCCGACCTGTGCCGGCACGCCGGCTGCGGGCCCGAGGGCGCCGAAGCCGGGCGATTCGAGAAGCTGCACGCCGAGATGGCCGCGATCATCAACTCGTGTGCCTGGGACGGGGCCTGGTACGCCCGCTCCTTCGATGACGACGGCCTGCCGATCGGCATCTCGGGCGCACCGCACCACGCCATCGACCTTATTCCGCAGAGCTGGTCCGTGATCGGAGAAGTCGCGCCGCCCGAGCGGGCCGAGAAGGCGATGAGCTCGGCCGACGATAAGCTCGACACGAAGTTCGGGCTGGCGCTGATGTGGCCGCCCTACGACGGCGCGGATCCACGCGTCTGCGGCATGGCGACGTTCGTGCCTGGAGCCAAGGAGAACGGCGGCATCTTCTGCCACTCCAACCCGTGGTCCATGGTGGCCGCCACGATGCTCGGCCATGGCGACGATGCGTACCGTTATTACCGCCAGGTCCTGCCGATGGCCCGGACCGACTCGGACGTCTACAAAGTCGAGCCGTACGTCTACCCGCAGAACATCTGCGGGCCGGCCCACCCGTCGTTCGGGATGGCCCGCAACGCGTGGCTGACCGGGGCGGCGGCGTGGACCTTCGTCGCGGCGACGCAGTGGATTCTCGGGATCCGGCCGACCTTCGAGGGCTTGCGCGTGGCGCCGGTGCTGCCGGCGGCATGGTCCGGCTTCACGGCCCACCGCGAGTTCCGCGGCGCGGCGCACGAGATCTCGGTTCGCCGCGATGGTCCCGGGAACGCGGTTTCGCTGGTCGTCGATGGGGTGCCCGTGGAGGGCGATGTCGTTCCGCTGCCGGCGCCCGGCACGGCGTCTGTCAAGGTCGAGGTGATCTTGCGCTAGAGCCTGTACCCGACACGGCTCCGTGGCGACGGGCGGCCCGGGCAGGTCGCGGTCGGCGCATCTGCCGCCGTCGTCATAGGATTCGAGCGTGATCAAGTTTGGGTTGGCGTTGCGGAACACTGGACCAGGGTCGAGCGCGGAGGCGATCGAGGCGGGTGCGGAGACCGCCGAGCGCCTTGGCTGGGAGACCGTCTGGACGACGGACCACGTCCTCGTCCCTCGATCTGCCGGGGCCGAATACGGCCGAGCCTTCGAGGCGATCGTGACGCTCGCCTGGGTCGGGGCGCGCCATCCGGGCTTGAGGCTCGCAACCAGCGTCATCGTCGTTCCTCAGCGCAATGCCGTCCTGCTGGCCAAGGAGCTCGCAACCCTGGATGCGCTCAGCGAGGGACGCCTCATCGTCGGCGTGGGTGTTGGATGGAACGAGACCGAGTTCGCCAACGTGGGGGCGGCGGACCGTTTCCACCGTCGCGGCGCCTATCTCGACGAGACGATACGGCTGTGGCGGCATCTGTGGTCGGGCGCTTCGGAGCCGTTCGCGGGCGATTTCCACAGCTTCAGCGATTTCGTCTTCGGACCGCTGCCAGCACAGCGCGGGCTCGTCCCTATCGTCGTGGGTGGATCGTCTCCGGCGGCGCTGCGGCGTGCCGGGGCACTCGGCGACGGCTATCACCCCACCCGGACCGGGCCCGAACTCATGGCCCAGCGGATCCCGGCGATCCGCGCCGCCGCCGAAGCGGCGGGTCGACCTATGCCGCGGCTTTCGGCCCGGGTTGCCGTGAAGGCCGAGCGCGTCGAGGGAGGCGGGTACTCGCTCTCGGGAGATCCTCAGGCGATGGCCCGCGACATTCGAGCCTTCGAAGGCCTCGGCGTCGACCACCTGGCCCTGGTCTTCGACGCGACCGAACCGGCGCAGCTCGTGGCGGCCATAGAGCGGTTCGACAGCGAAGTCGTCAGAGCCGTCGGCGGCTGACCGCTCTCGTCCGGGGACTTGGGCGGTGCCGACCGTCGACCTTCCTCCCGGCAGGACCGCGTGGGAGGACCGAAACGAGCTCGGAATCTGAAGCGAGGCTCCTGTCGCTGCGTGCGTGAAACAGAAAAACAAGCGGCCCGGGGAGGGAGACCCGGACCGCTTGATCTGGCGAAGACACCCCGTCACTGGCGTCCTCGGAGTTAGGTTCTAGCGGAGAATAGGCGCCTGAGCCTGAAGAGACCCTGAAACACTTTCCGCGACTCTGGAGCCGGTATCCCGGCCGCGACTCGCAGTTCGCGCCGGGCGCCGGTCCGATCGGACACCGCGCGACCCGGACCGGGCGCGGAAGAAATCAGATGAGGAAGGAGAGGAACCCGAAGAACAGGCCAAGGTCGGTCCAGTCGATCTTGTCGGTCGTGACGATCCCGGTCCCGGTGAGCACGGCGATCGCGAAGCAGATACACGCCACAAGGAGCAGGAGCGATCTGTTGCTACTGAACATTCCGTTGCGAGCCATCAGAGTCTCCTTCGTTGGGCCGGCCCGCTCCGCAAGGCGCGGTCAGAGCTGGCGCCCGCCCCGTTGAGTTTGTGCGGAATCTCGCACAGGCCGCGAGGATGAATACCCTCCCATGCCGGAGTCGGCGCTCGTGCGGAGGACCGGTCAGCGGGTCGCCGATTGCGTTCGAACCTGCGGAAGCGCATGCTTGTAACCTGTCCGACCCCCGTGCCGATGCCTCGGGCCCCGAGACTGCGTCAGGCCGGCAGCCGGAAGGAATCAATGCATCCCCTGATGTTGTTTCTGTGTGCGCTGGCCGGGGCGGTGCTGATTCAGGCTTCCATGCGGATGCTCACGGTGCGGGCAGAGCAGCCCGTCGCGTCGACACCCGCGGCGAGCGTGCGACGGCCGGTCCCGGGTCAAGCGATAGGGGACTGGGAGAATGGGTGTGGCTCGCTTGCGGCCCGCTCTCGGCACCATTCCAAAGGAGCGACGCGATGACGACCCCACGAACCACCGGCGTCTGGATTTCCTCCGAATCGGCGACTGTCTTGCGTTGGGGCCCCGAGGGGGTCACTGTCCGCGAACAGATCGACTCTCTGGTTCCCAGCCGCCACCGCTCCACCGGGCGTCCGCCGACGGAAGACCACCCGGCCGGCGAAGGTCACCGCGACGAGCACATGCGTGCCTTCTTCGCCCGGGTCAGGGCCGCCGTCCACCTTGACGACGACCTTCTCCTCTTGGGCGACGGCGAAGTCGTGGATCATTTCGCGCGCCAGATTCAGGAAGACGACCACGGCCACACGACGGGCCGGCGCGTCGAGGTCGAGAAGAGCGGCCCGATGACCGAACCCCAGTTACTTGCCAGAATACGAACATTCGCTGGCCTGCCGGCCAGACGCACCCTGCCGAGTTGACAAGGAAAGACCAGCGATGACTCTCACCGCGAGCCAGTCCACGAATCTCCGCCGCAGCGATGCCGACCTTCTGAACGACGATCTTCTCAATGACGAGTTTCATGCTCTCCTGCGAGATGCCGCCGAGAAGCGGGAAGGGCGAGCACTCGTCCAGTCGGCGGAGGACACCGCCGCGGCCCGGCAGGAGTCGGCCGAACTCCTGGCCCTCGCCCGTGGCCGACGGATCGGGCGGCCGCCAGCCGAGCGTTGAGTCGCCACTCCGGCGGCATCGCGTTGCGGGGTGGCGCCGTGGCCGCCGTCCCGGCCGCTGATCAGCCGGCGAGTGCAGTGGGCTGCTGACGGGCGCAGCACCCATGCCGAGCGATGACATGCACGGAACGGCACGGGCCGGTCTGATCGGCAGGCCTCCTCCTCCGTCGTGCCCTTCGTGATAACCTACCGCCAACCTTTCCAGCCGGCCGTGAGACCGGCTCCCGGTCCTGTGAGTCCGGCGTACCGGTCCAGAGAGACCGGGAAGGAGGTCCATGGTCGCCTGCAATGAGAACCACCGCGCCAGTTCGGCCGGTGGCTTTTTTCCGAGCGCCGCCCGCCACTGCGCCGCCGGTCGAGCCGGCGCGTGATGGAAGCTCCGCGACCGTTGAAGCAGCCACCGTTCCCGCGATCCAGCGCCGTCGTCGACCCGCGGGTCGGCGACTACGGTCCGGCGCTCCTGGCCCTCGAGGATGGGCGGCTGTTCCCCGGCGTCGCCTTCGGCTCGCAGCGCTCAGGCCAGGGCGACCTCGTCGTAAACACCAGCCAGACCGGCTACCAGGAGATCGCCACCGATCCCAGCTACGCCGGCCAGCTCGTTGTCATGACCTACCCGCTGATCGGCAACTACGGCCGCGTCCGCTACGACGACCAGTCGGAGCGGCCGTGGCTACGCGGCCTGATCGTGGCCAACGCCACCGCCGCCGTGCTCGACGATGCCCGCCAGCTCGCGACGATGCTGCGCGAGGCCAGCATTCCGGCGATCGCCGGCGTCGACACGCGAGCCCTCGCCCGACACCTCCGATCGAGCGGCTGCCTGCGAGCCATCGTTACCGCGCCGGGACAGACGGATCCGGAGGAAGCTCGCGCGCTCGCTCGAGCCGTGCCGCGTTGGGAGGACCAGGATTTCGTGGCCGAGGTCTCTCCCGCGGCGGCGCGCGACGAAGGCGATCCGTCTGAAGGCGGCCCATTGGTGGTGATCCTGGACTTTGGGCTCAAGACGAACATCGTTCGGAGCCTCCGGCGGCGGGGAGCGCGGATACGGATCCTTCCTCATACAGCCACTGCCGACCAGGCGCTGGCGCCCGAAGTGGACGGGGTCGTCTTCTCGCCCGGACCCGGCGATCCGGCTCGACTGGACGGACCAGTGGCGCTGGCTGCCGCCGCTATCGAGGACGGACGGCCGCTTCTCGGCATTTGCCTGGGCCACCAGATCATCGGCCGCGCGGCCGGGGCGAACACGCGGCGCCTCCCCTTCGGTCACCACGCCGCGAACCATCCGGTCAAGGACCTGGAGACCGGCCTGGTTCAGGTCACCGCCCAGAACCACGAAGTGACCGTCATCGGCGAGACGCTTCCGCAGGCGAGCGGCTTCGTCGTCAGCCAGATCGACCTCAACGATGGCTCCGTAGAGGGTCTGCGCCACCGCACGCTGCCGATCGAGACAGTGCAATACCACCCGGAGGGCGGCCCGGGGCCGCTCGACGCACTGGCGGTCTTCGACAGGTTCGTCTCGGCCGCCCGCGCGCGGCACGGCGGCACGGAGCCCGAAGCTACGATCGGCAAGGTCGAACCCGTCCACCTCGAGGCGGCCGAGCTGGCGAAGCGACTTCGGGGGATGGTCTAGAGGCCGGCGGCTGTTCCAGGTTCGCCGGCTACCTGAAGCCCACATCGCCGTCCTGCGCCAGGGCTCCGAACTGGACTGTTCGGTAACCGGGTCGCGGCCGATGGCGACGGCCCGGGTGGGGCCGATCGGCTCCATCTGTGAATCTGCGGGGCGTTGGACTAGCATGGCCGCGTCATTTGCCGCGGTCCGACGAATCCCGTCCCATTCGGCCCTCCGCGGAGCGCGGACTCACCCGGCCCGGCTCGAGCGGTGTCCCCATCGCGGCCCGTCGGCGGTCGTGGGCGTACCGGATAGGTAGGAGTGAGGCGATCGACGGCCGCCGGCACCCGGCGGCCCATGGAGGGTATCGTGGTTACACTCGGGTTATCCCGGGACCGCAGGCGGGGCCGTCTTTCGCTCCTGCCCGCCGTCGCCGTCGCCTGTGCAGCTTTCGCCGTCCCGTACCTGGCCGCGGCTCCCAGCGTCCAGGCGGACTCCGCCAGCCAGCTCGAGATCGCCACATTCAGTGACACGGGCGTGCCGACCGACGGCGTTCCGTTGCAACTGGCGGTGATCCCGGCCGATGCGAACGGCAATACGGACACTTGCTTCGACGACAAGATCCATTACAGCGATCCGTTCGCGATCGTCCCGCCCGACTACACGTTCAATCCCATCAACTGGGGCATCTTCTGCACGGGCGACGACACATTCTTCCATGGCTTTCAGATGACGCCGTTACGCCCGGGCCCCCAAACGCTGACCATAGGCGACCTGAACCACACGTCAATAAAGGGGACGTTCACGATCGACGTGTTGCCGGGTCCCGCGAGCAGCTTCGTCTTTTCCGCGCTGCGTCCGAGCGCGACGCTCGGCAGTGAGGCCGACTTCAGTCTCACGATCAAGGACCTCTTCGGCTACACCGCCACCAACTACACGGGGACGGTCCATTTCACGAGCACGGATCCCGCGGCGACGCTCCCGTCGAGCTACACGTTCAACGCTTCCGACGCGGGTACCCACATCTTCCCCGTCACGTTCAACGACACCGGCAGCCGATCGGTCACGGTGACGGACACGGCCAATCCGTCGGTGCATGCGACGGCGACGACGACCGTCTCCGCCGCACCACATTTCGAGATCTGGACGGGCGGCACCGCAGAGGCGGGGTACATGACTCAGTGGGACATCGACGCGACGAAGGCCGACGGGACGCCGGACACCTCATACACCGGGACTGTCCACCTGACCAGCACCGACCCGAAAGCCGACCTCGGCGGGGCAGACATCAAGTTCGCCGGAGGTGGATCGCAGATGGTCGAGCCCACGTTCTTCGCCGCGGGCACCCAGACGCTCACTGCGACCGACACGCTCAACCCGGCCATCAGCGGGACCGCGACCATCGAGGTGCTGGGTGGCGACGCGGTCTCTGCCGCGATCTCCGGGTTGTCTGCAGCGATGATCGCCGGGCCAGTCGCGGTCACGGTGACGGAGAAAGACGCGTATGGCAACAACGCCTCTTCGGGCGCGATCAGCTTCACGAGTTCCGATCCGAAGGCGATCCTTCCGGTCGGGCTCATCTACTTCCACCCGACCAACTACGGCACGCGCCAGTTCTCGATCACGATGGAGACCGAAGGCTCGCAAACGGTCACCATCACCGGCGCTTCGGGCGGCTCCCAGTTCCAAGACACGCAGCCAGTTACGGTGCTTCGCGGCCAGACCACCCATTTGTCGGTTAGCACCGCCAGCTCCTATGTCGCCGGCGTCGCCCATAGCGTTACGGTGAAGGCCCTCGACGCCTACGGCAACACGGATTCCAGCTACCAGGGGGCAGTTCACTTCACGAGCACGGACACGAAGGCGGCGCTGCCCGCCGATTACACCTTCCTGGGGTCAGATGCAGGCTCCCACGTCTTCGCCGTCACTCTCAAGACTGCCGGCACGCGGTCGGTGACCGCTACAGATACGGTCACAGCCTCGATCAAAGGCAGCCAGAGCGGGATCGTCGTCACGCCGGCCGCGGCAAAGACGCTCGTCGTCGCGGGCATGACGACGCCACGGACCGCCGGAACTACGGGCAGCATCCGAGTCACGGCTGCTGACCTGTACGGCAACCGCGTTACGGGCTATCGGGGCACGGTTCGCTTCACGAGCACAGACAAGCGGGCCAGCCTGCCCGCCGACTACGCCTTTGTGGCGGCGGACAACGGTACCCACGTCTTCGTTGCGACCGTGATCCTCAAGACAGTCGGCACCTGGTCCGTGACCGCGACCGATAAAGTCACGGCCTCGATCAAAGGCACGCAGGCGGGGATTGTCGTGAACGCCGCGGCCCTCTCCATGCTGGTCGTTTCGGGCATGACGACGCCACGGACCGCGGGTTCCACCGGCAGCATACGGGTGACCGCGACCGACACGTACGGCAACCGCATTCATGGCTACCTTGGCACCGTCCACTTCACTTCGACAGATCCAGCCGCGAGCCTGCCGGCGAACTACACCTTCACGGCCGCGGACGCCGGCACGCACGTCTTCGTGGCAAACGTGATCCTCAAGACAGCCGGCACCTGGTCTGTGACCGCGACCGATACCGTGACCGTCTCGATCAAGGGTTCGCAGACCGGGATCGTCGTCAACTGAGCGGGTCGGAGGCCGCCGCCGCGTGTCGAAAGCGGTCACGGCCGGCGCCAGATCAGCTGTGCCCACGGTAAGCCTTCGGCAGAATGGACGGCCGGCATCCGTTGGCAGACGGCGGACGCGCCCTCCCTCCGTCGCCGGCTTCCGCTCGGAGTCGTCGCGCCGGGACAATGGGGATTGCCGTCTCACGGCCGCGGGCCAGCTTCATCGACCCGACGGCAGGCCGGCCGCGAGTGAGACCGCTGCACGAAGGTCCGCCATCAACAGGAGCAGGTGGAGTGGATCGGTCGGGGACTGCTCGAAGCCGGGGTCAATGTGGCGATAGAAGTCGGAGGCTCGCGGCGACTCACAGTGGATCAGCAAGGCTCGGACCCCGACCCGATCAGAAACGGCGACCGCCTGCCGAAAAGCATCCTGGACGAGCGCAGACCCGAGGCCGTGGCCCTGCTCCGCCAGATCGACTCCCAATCGGGTCAGCAGAATCACCGGCACCGGATACCGGCCGACGCCCTTGAGCACGCGCGGTGGAGCCGCTTCGTGGCTGACAGCCCCGGCGGCCAGCGCGTAGTAACCCACAACCGCAGGTTCGTTTCGCCGGCAGACCACGTAGACCTTGCACGTATCCGATCGATGGGCTTGCAGGGCGTGCCGACGCAACCACGTGGATTGGACCTCCGAGCCGCAATCGAAGGCGTCGGTCTGGTACTTTGGCGCGAGCGGCTCGATCTGGCCGTAGCGGCCCACTACTCGTCGAGAACGCTTCGTCGGGCCAGGAATGCGGCCAGCCCCGGCATGGGCCGAGGATCGCGATCGAGCATCGTGACGAACGTGTTCCAGCGCTCCGGCGGCAAGACGAAGCTGGTGCGATCTGCGAGCAAGTCGCGAGCAGCGTCGGTTGCGTGACTGAGCACAAAGGCGCTCACGCTCATGCCACTGGTGGCCGCAGCCTCGTCCAGGATGCGACGCTCTTCCTGGCTGATCCGGAGTTCCAGGCGGTCGTTCTTGCGCTTGTTGGTTGGAGCGTGCGAGGCGGTTTCCATGGCCATATCAGTGTACGTGCAATGTCCGTACATACAAGATGGCGGCGGCGATGGACCCATGCTACGAGAGGCCGCTTACGTGCGGCTTACCTCGAAGGGCATCGCGATCAGGGGTGTCGTATACGCTTCGACCGGTATCGCGTCTGCTTTCGCTGGACTGCTGCCGGCGCTGAAGGCGTCGAGATCGTGGATTACCACTAGGACGAATGAAGACGACGACGACATTGCCACCCGTGACTCCGGGTGAACTGCTTCTGGAGGAGTTCCTGCGCCCGATGGGCATCTCGCAGTACCGGCTGGCCAAGGAGATCGGCGTTCCGGCTCAGCGAATTGGCGAGATCGTTGCCGGCAGGCGGTCCGTCACCGCAGACACCGACCTTCGGCTGTGCCGGTTCTTCGGTCTGTCCGATGGCTACTGGCTTCGTGCCCAGGTCGCCCACGACACCGAGGTCGCGCAGAGCCGGTTGGCAGTCGAACTCATGAAGATCCGGCCGTGGACTGGTTCGGCGGCGTGAGGGCTCGCATGTGGATCGCCGAGCGCCTCGAGCGCAAGGCGTCGCAGGAGCCCTTCGATTGAGATCGTCCGAAGGTTCGGTGATGAGAAAGGACCCATTCGGTGCCTTCTACCGCGACCTGAACTGGGACGCCCCACGAGGACCGCGCCGCTGCCACGAGTGCACTCTCGGCTCGCCTGTCGCCGGCGCCTACCCGAGCGCCCTCTGCCATTTCGAGGAAGCGCTCGGCGAACTGGACGCACCGCGGAGCCGAGCGAGGGTCCTCTTCCTTCTGCTGGAACCCCGAAACGGCGAGACCAACTTCGGACTGGCTCCGCCCGAACTGGCGGCGTCGGATCGTTCGGTTGAGGAACATCGCTACTTCTGCCTCACGCCGGTGGCCTGGCACTCGCTGTCCCTCGATAGGAGCACGGGTTCCGCGACGCCGCGCTGGCCCGATGCGGACACCGCCCATCACTATCTGCGCCGGTACCTTTCGTCCGGCGGCTCATGGTCGTATGACGGTTTCCTCGCCTACTTCATCTGGCTCTTGCGACCCGAGCAGGCGGCGGTCACAGATCTGGCGATGTGCCACTTCGGCGATTTGCAGGGACCGGGTGTCTACGCCCGCTGCGCCGAGACCAGACTCAGCCGACAGATTGAGCTCATCGCTCCCAACATGGTCGTATCGTTCACATCCGCCCTGAACGATCGGTTCATCTCGGACCACCTGTCGTCGCTCGTTGGGCTGCCCCGCCTGACATTGCTCCATCCAGCGGCGCACGGCGGCCGAGAACCCCATTCGCGCCGCTTCCTCGAGCAGCTCGCATGGAATCGAAGCGAGCTCGAAACCCTCTCTCTGGAGGTCGATAGGATCGCCGACCGATGGAGACTGGACGTCTCGAGGTAGCCGAAATCAGCAGGCCCGGAGCAGCCGCTCGGGCCTGCCGTCTCCTACCGCGAGTAGTCGTCCCGCTCGCTACCGTCGAAGTCGCCCGAGCGCATGCAGCAGCTCTTGAAAGCGCTTCCCGGAGCCGCAAGGGCAGAGATCGTTCCGGCCGAGCTTCTCAGCCAGCTCCTTGTCGCCGTGGACGACCCGGAGTCCGCGCCGAACCCTTGTCTCGGACGGGTATCCCTCTCCTCCGCTTACCTATCGGCTCGAAAGGAGGGGAGGTTCTCGAATTCGCCGTGGCGCACCATGTCGGACCTCCTCTCAACTGCCTGACCACTCGGTCAGGGGAGGGTAGTGTGGCAGCTGCCGGCGATTCCCTACGCGCACGGTTTTCGGCGGATGGTTGGCCTTCCGCCCAAATGGACGACCTGCAGCCGTTGAAACGGACCGCGGACGCGCCATCGGTCGCCTCGGCGGTCCACTTGGAGCCGACGCGCCGGGGCTTCATGGATGGGCGGCTCAACGCGCATGGCCAGCTTCACCGATTCGCAGCCGTAGCGGCCTAACATACTCGGGGCGCCGGATTAGGGGCAAAGCCAGACTGGAGACTCTGGCCTCCGAGCCGACGCCTCGAACGCCAGACCGAGAGAAGGGACCGGAAATGGGCGAGATGAACCATCCTGTGCCGAGCGGTCTGCTCGCCGAAATCGGGGACATCACCGTCTCATTTGCTCTCCTTGAGAGCATCATCCAGACGCTCGCGGGCACCTTGGTAGGTGGGAATCAGCGGATGGGGCAGGTCGTCACAGCCGAGCTGCCTTTCAGGAATCTGCGCGCCCTGACCTTCAGTCTGTACAAGGAGCGGCATGGTGAAGGCGCGGGCCTCGCAACCCTACGCGACCTGATGAATCGAGCAGCGGTGCTTGAGGAGAAGCGGAACCAGATCGTCCATTCCGTCTGGGGCGCGGGCGACGCAGCCGACACCGTCACGAGAATTAAGATGACCGCCAAGGAGAAGTACGGAATGCGCTTCCAGTTCAATCAGGTGGCCGGGCGGGATCTTGCGGACGTTGCGACTGACATCAAGCGACTCGCAGCCGACGTTCAGCAGTTCTGGATCGATCTCCACCTGCCGGCAGAGTAGTCAACGACCCTGCCAATAATGCAGGGTAGGTACCGCGTCGCCTGGCGCCCCGCCGGCGGGACCCGGCCCGGTCGCCCTCCTTCCTGGTATCCTTCGCACAACCTTTGCGGCCGGTCCTGTGAGGCCGGCGTACCGGTCCAGAGAGGCCGGGGAGGAGTCAAGATGGTCGCCTGCAAGATGAACCACCGCGCCTTCGAGGCCGGTGGCTTTTTTGTGTGAAG
>Ga0182021_10006012_pt1 | contig 14410 bp, 12 predicted proteins | sample 612E3MmetaG_FD_120493 | JGI IMG/M metagenome (GOLD analysis project Ga0182021, IMG submission 120493) | Permafrost microbial communities from Stordalen Mire, Sweden - 612E3M metaG (Illumina Assembly) | ecosystem: Environmental > Terrestrial > Soil > Wetlands > Permafrost | place: Sweden... | reverse complement strand
TTCTTGGTTTTTCCACCACATAATTCACATTTAAAACTCATGTACTAAGCTTCCTGTTTGCGTTCTTAAACTATAGCCACTATAACCCAAGAGCTACTCTTACAGCTTTCTAGATCCTCCCCTATCTCAAAAGACGCGCGCATTGACGGCGAATTGAAAAGCTTAACTGCGGTTTATCCATTAGCTGTTAATAGGTATGGGTTACCGTGCAATATGAAAATGTAATATTTCCAGATTCCGTAGCCTTTCGATGTAAGAATTGTGGAGTTTGTTGCAGAGACGAGCCATCAGAGGTCAATATGAAGGAGCAACAAAAGATAGAAGCTAAAGGATTTGTGAATTTTTTAGAAGACCCCACCGATCCTCATAACAGGAGCATTCGCAGAAAGAAAGATGGAAGCTGTTTCTTCTTAACCGAAGAAAATACGTGTAAGATTCACGATGTTAAACCAGCAATATGCATTTTGGAACCATTTATTATTACAGACTATGATCCTGAAACAAATAGGATTTTTCTCGACTTAAATCCGCTTGCAGTCATAAACTGCAAAGGTATTTTCACCGGAGAAATGATCGCTCCAGAAGAAATAGGAAAAGCTGCCCAAACGATCGTTAGAGAATTTTTAGGAATGGTCGCAAAGAAAACAGGGCTTCCGGTTACAGACAAGAAAGTTGCTTCATTAACAAGGAAGCTACTAAGTTTATAGTTCATTTACTTGTGGAATGTATAAATACGATGCAAAACTAGTCTGGAGCTAAACTGGTGAATGCTTTGAGGATCGGCTTTTTTGTTTATGAGTATCCGCCGGCGATTGTTGGCGGGTTGGGCACGTATGCTGAAAATGTAACGCAGCAATATCTTGACTTAGGACATGACGTTTCAGTTTTCACGCTAAATGGGGGCAATTTGAAAACTAGAGAAATTCTGGGAGGCGTAGAGGTTCATCGCCCCCTGATTGCTGATGCGAGCAACGTTTTTCCATTTTTCGTGGTTGACGATTTAAAGAAATGGGGCACCAATATCAAATTCTTCAATGACATTTTTATTTACAATATTCTCAGCGCAACAAAATTCATAAACGGCCTGATAAAGAAGGAGAAGTACCATTTTGACGTTGTGTGCGTGCATGATTGGCTGAGCAGTATTTCTGGTCTTGTAGTAAAGAATGAAACTAGAATTCCAGTGGTTTTTCATACGCATAGTACTGAATGGGGACGAAGCGAGGGCCAAGGATCCGAAGTAGTGTCGCACTTTGAAGACGCTATGGCGCAAAACTCAGACAGAATAATAACTGTCAGTTATGCAATGCAGCAAGATCTGATAAAGCATGGTTGGCCGCCATCAAAAGTTAGCGTGGTTTGGAACGGCGTGGACCCTGAACGTTACAACATGGCAAAATGCAAGCCTGAAGACATAGCTGCAATTCGAGAAAAATATGGCGTCCCCAAGGACTGGAACATGCTTCTGTTCGTGGGAAGGCTTTCTTGGGTGAAGGGCGCTAGAAACCTTGTGTTGGCAATGCCTTCTGTCTTGAAGGAATACCCTAACACTAAACTCGTAATTCTGGGCAAAGGGGAGGAACAAATAATAGTTGAAGCAGCGGACAGGTTAAACATTAAGAACAACGTGGCGTGCCGCTTTGATTTTGTAACTGAACCCGAAAGAATAATGCATTACGCCGCTTCTGAAGTGTGCGTATTCCCATCAGTTTACGAGCCCTTTGGAATTGTTTGTCTTGAGGCTATGGCGATGGAAAAGCCAGTCGTCGTGGGTGCTCGTGGGGTTGTTGGGTTTAGAGAACAAGTGCTTAGCTCAGGTCCGGATCAGAACGGGGTGCATGTTAACGGTGAAGATCCCCTCGACATAGCTTGGGGGATAATGGAGACTCTTCGAAACCCAGAAAAAGCTAGGAAATGGGGTGAGAATGGACGTAGAAGAGTGCTGGAGTATTTCACATGGCGCAAAGTTGCTGACGAGACGCTAAGAATCTACGAATCACTAATCTGAGATGCCCTGATTCTTTTCCCCTTCAGGGTTTACCTTGATGCCAGAAAACTGTACTTGAGGTATTGACCGACTTTTGAAGCCCTAATATCGTTAGGGGATATATTTGGTGACAAGCTCTTCTGGTTGTTCCGCAGACAGATAATCTGAAAGATACATTTGAATGAGTTCTCTCAAAGCGTTTCTTCGTTTTTCCTTGTTGTATTGGTTATTTGATGAGTTGTTAAGGTCGCTATTCATGTTATTGATATAGCTGTTTGGGTTGTTGATGTCGTAGTTGGGATTGTATGGTCGCTTTTTGGATTATTTAGGTAGCTATTTGGATCCTCATCTTTGGTCTGCAACTCTTTAGTAATTCGTTTAAATAGCGAACCAATTGTCTCAGGCATACAATCATTCCCTTGTGACCCTTTGTTCTCCAGTGAAGCTTAACTCGGTCCTGCAGTTTATTTTGCCATATAGTACAATGTTCCTTTTACGATGTTCGTTTTGATTTTTCCTTTTGCCACCAAGTTGCTAAGAATAGTTGGCATCCCAAAAATGATAATTCCAGACTCAATTGCTTTCCACAAATCCCCAAAATCTGTTTCAAGGTCTACGCCATCCATTATTTCCAACATCGTAAAAGCCTTGTCTTTGTTATTCTCCAAGAATGAGACAGCGGATTTTTCAAGTTCGCTTAAGACAACCCCTGAATCAAATTCAGATTTTTCTATTGGCATTCTATCAACTCACTGATGTTTTGGTTTAATTCTGTTTAAGTCTTTTTGATTACGTTTATCTCCCTACCAAAGGTTTTAGTGCGTTCACATTTCAGCGTGTAGTTTGAGCGTTCCTTTTCACCGTGAAAGCGTGTTGAATAATTACATTTTGGACATTTGAAAGCCATTACCTCACCATCACTAATTCTAGTTTACGCACCTAAATCTTTTCCAAAACAACAGCCACTTCTTGTATGTCCAATGCCAAACCCTGAAATTTTCCTTCGTGTAATTATTTACTTTTACGCCTACTTTCCTTATACTTCCCCATGCCACAATCAAGGCACTTAACGATATCTTCATCTTCTTCAAGGCGAGTGCTGCCACAATGAGAACATCTTGGACATAACACGTCATTCAAGTTTTTTCACAGGCTGTTATTCACCTTACCTTATTTTAGTGTTTGGCTATTTCTCCTTCCTATTTTTTGGCAAGTGCCATACGATAGTTTTCGTTTATTTCTGCTTGGGTGAGCCCGTAAAACTCTGCGTATGCATGCGCGTGTGCTTTCTTGTTTTCAAGGCATTCAGTATTAATGCAGACGTACTCACCGCATACACACTCTATTCTCTTAAGCATTTGACCGCAAGCAGGACATTTCATAGTCAATCAATTCTCCTTCTACGCTATGCAGATTTACGATTTTGGACCATGGGACGAATTGGTTAAAAAGTTGGCATTAAACACTTTAACTAAAGGCTATTTTTCTGAGCCGTTCCATTTCTTTCCCATTTTTATCCTTAAATTCATCGAGAGGTTTTAGATTTTCAAACCCATTTTTGCTTGCTTCATGCCATAATTTTTGATTTTCATCAGCCAATTCCATATATTTCTTAAACGCTTCAAACTGTTCTTTTTTTGAAAAAATCATACTTTTCCCCTCAATGCAACTATTCTACGCTATGAAGATTTAAGATTTTCAGAAAAAGAAAGTAACATTCACTTTCTCCTAAAAAGTGGCTTTACTTAATGTCCAAAATGCGGCAACCACACTTAGGGCACTCATCATAAAGGAATTTCTTTTAACTGTTATATTTGGCAGCCATTTCTACGTAGCATGAAGGACAAAGAGGCGGATTTTTCTTGGATTTCAAGTTTGTTCGCCTTATGGCTATTTCTACGCTATTCAATTACCTGCGATTTTCATGATGATTTCTCGGTATTTCACATCATTAAAGTCTTTTTCACAGGCTACCAAAACAAGTCTGCTCTCAGTCCCCTTACAGCGATATATCGTAAAATATTTGCCGTCTTTGATTTCGTCTCCACACAAGCCACACTTCTTCAATTCTTTCCCCTCAAACCTCTATTCTATGCTATGCAGATTTAAGGCTTTAGAAAACTTGGATAACCATTAAAAAAATCTGTTTATGTCCTTAGTACTGCATACAGTATTTCACTTTTTCTCAACTCAGTAGACAAAAACCTTTAGGATAGCGGAGGTTGTGTATAGCGGCGTAGCAAAAAGGAATGTCTAAATCTTGGCATCTCACTTCCAAATCTACATTATTCGCAGCTTTCCAACAAAGGGCATATTTGGTTGCACCAACTAAGCTCGGTGAACTAAGTGATTAAACCAGCCAGAAAAACAAATACTCAGCTCGTACGACAGGTAAAATTAGATATTTAGTTCTATTGAGAATTTGAATTCCTATTCTTTCACGTTTAGCATAGAGCTTAACTATAGAATTCACGTGCATCAGGCTTATCTGATTGTTTCGTACATTAGAGGACTGGGAGAAGGGAAACCTTGGATAAGTCTCAGGCATTGGTTGCGATGCACGAGATTTTGGAAGCACTTAACGAATTGGTTGTGATAAGTGGTGTCTCTTTGGACCCTTCATTCACGAAGGTTTCCAAGGTTCCTGAAGGCTTTAAGATAAAGGTGATGTGTGATTTAGATGTTAATTCAAGGGACAGCCTTAAACCCGTTTTAGAAAAATATAAGTTAGACTTGGAAGAATCCAACGGCTACATTGCTATTTTTGCACTTTAAAACGCTTAAGAAAGACAGTCAAGAAGTAGCTACGCAAGCCAAAGACAATCGCCAAAGGCATATCTGGGGGCACCGGCTAACTTTAGTCTGGTGAACTAAATGAAAAAAGAAAAGTACGGGGGAATACCCCAACTTTATGCAGCGGATTTTGGCGAGAAATACCCCAACTTAATAGTCAAGGTACTTCATTATTTCCCAGGGCGAAACGTAGAGGCAGTACTGGTTCCAGTCGTTGGTTTTCAGCTCGATGAATGCGTCGAATATGTGGCTACCAAGCGTTTCTTTGATGACTGAGTCGCTTTCCATCTCATCCAATGCGCCTTTAAGTGTTGTTGGCAGTTCTTTAATGCCGAGTTCTTTGCGTTTGGCTTTGCTGAGTTTGTAAACGTCTTCGTCAACTGGGTTTCCGGGTTCAATCTTCTTCTTGATGCCGTCTAAGCCAGCCATCATGATGCAGCTGAAGGCCAGATACGGGTTGCATGAGGGGTCTACGCCGCGGTACTCGACGCGTTTCTGGGCTGCGAATCCTGCGCCTTTGTAGTAGAGCGGAATTCTTGCGAGCGCGGACCTGTTGCGTCTGCTCCACATGACGTAGATAGGTGCTTCGAATCCCGGAACGAGTCGTTTGTAGCTGCTCACAGTGGGGCAGCAAACGGCGGTCAGGGCTTTAGCGTGGGCTAAGATGCCTCCAACATAATACCTGCCGATTTGGCTGAGTTCCGCGTAGTCATCTTTGCCGTCGTACATGACGTTTTCTTTGCCTTTCCATAGGCTGCTGTGGACGTGCATGCCGCTTGCGTTGTCCAGATAAATGGGTTTAGGCATGAAAGTAGCGATTAAGCCGTGTTTTTTGGCAATGTTTTTGGCTACAAACTTAAAGAATAGGGCGCGGTCTGCGGTTTCGAGGAGTTCGCCGTATTTATAGTCGATTTCGACTTGTCCTACGGTTGCGACTTCGTGGTGGTGTTTCTCGATAGTTAAACCGAAGTTGTCTTCCAGAACTTGACTGACTTCGTTCCGGTATTCGACGGTCGTGTCTTCGGGTGGAGTGCGGTAGTATGCTTCTTTGGGTCGCATAACGAATCCGCCGGGTTTAATTTCTGGCGATTCGGGAACGACTCGTGGGGCTCCCCATGCGTCTCCTTCGCCGCTTTTTGGAGCAGCCCAAAGGTCCCAGGTCATTTTGGTGGGGTCGATGCTTGTGAAAACGAAATGTTCTAGTTCAGGAGCGAAGATGCCTGTATATCCCATATCTTTGGCTGCTTTCACGGCGCGTTTGGCAACGTAGCCTCTTGGACAGGTGACGGATGGTTCTTTTCCGCCGAATGCTTCCAAAGCATCGCCAAGGATGATTGCACTTTTTTGTTTTTCATCAGTGACCCAGGGCATTATAGCCAGAGTTTTCGCATCTGGCATGAATATCATGTCGGATTCTTCGATGGATTTGAAGCCCCTCACGGAGGAGCCGTCGAAGCCTATGCCTTCAGTGAAAGCTGCGCCGCTCAAGTATTCCCTTGCTGGCAAAACCATGTCTTGGAGGATGCCGCGGACATCGACGAATGCGGAATGGACCCATCGAATATTGTTTGATTTTAAGGTTTCAATCGCTTTTCTGGTAGGTTCGTCCATTACATTCACATCTCTTTCCATGTGTTTTGGAATTGACATTAAACGTAAACATATATAAGCATATCTACAAATTTACTGGATATGTGTTCAGAAAAAGCCTAAATCTATGAAAGGACGCAAAGGTAACTTAATCAAGTGTAAGAACAAACAAAACAACTGTAACAAAGAAAATCTCGACCCAAACTCAGAATTCTCGACGTAGAAAATCCCCCACATCCAACACGTTTCTTATCGCGACTTTTCCATCTTCCTCCAAGTTCCCCGTGACCACACCAAACCCGAGACACTCGCCAAACTCATTCATAACCAACGTATAGTCGCCTCTCTGTTGGGAACCCATCAACCTCACAATGCCTTTCCTGAAAATGTCTCTTCCACAAATGAAGAGCCAAGCAGCCTTCCGGTCTAGAATCACCTTGTTGACTGCAATTGGCGCCAATATGTTTAGGAAGTTGAAACTTGGGAAGAAAATGCCGTTCTTAACTTTGCCAAGGTACAAGCCTGCATAGTAGAAGTCGCCGCGTGTGACCTTTTGTAATGCGGGATTTAGGAGGTAATAACGCTGAGCCCTGTCCAACACAAACTCAGGGTTCAATGCAATTTTGCCCCCGAACCGGGAACCGAAAGCAGTCAACGCCTTCATTTTGGCTCCGCCTTCTTTTTGAGTTTGCAGGCGAAGAAACCCTGCGTTTCATCCGGCCAAATGCGTTTGCAACGAGCAATGGAAGCGTCGAGTTTCCTTCCAAAAACCTCAGTCAACCCATCTTCGCCGTAGCAATCTGCTGGTTGAATTTGAAGACCCAAGTTTTTGACTGCCCACTCTATGTTCAACTCGTCTTCCTCCGGCTCCAGCGAACATGTAGAGTAAACGATTTCCCCATTGGGTGAAAGGCATTTGACTGCTTCCGCGAGGATTTCTCTTTGGACCTTTGCGTTTCGTTCTATGTCATCCAGAGTGCGGCGGCTAAGCCATTGAGGGTCAGCGGCATAGTTGCCTGAGCAGGGTACATCGAGAAGGATTCGGTCAAACTTCAAATTCAATCCTGAAGCCCGACGCGCATCCAACCCGTAAACGATACAGCAGCGAACGTGGCACCGCTCCACATGGTTAGCGAGGGCTGCCAAACGGTCTTTGTTAACATCTAACGCGACTATTGCGCCGCTGTTGTTCATCAAGTCAGCAAGCTGGTTGGTTTTTCCACCTGGCGCAGCGCATGCGTCAAGCACCGTTTTGCCCTTTAACGGAGCGAATAGAGTAGCAGGAATTTGAGCTGCAGTTTCCTGAATCGAATATAACCCCAAAAGGTACTCTGCGGTGGCTCCCACGGAAACCCGGGTTTTGCCAACCCAGTAACCTGAATCTAGAAACGGCACCTTTTCCAGCTCGACGCCTAAACTTCGGAGGCGCTCGGGAAGGTTTTTGCCTTTCGCGTTATTTTGATTTATTCGGATCGCCTGTCTGGGTTCCACTTCACGAAATTGCCAACCGAGTTTACGATAACGGCTAACGAAAAATTCTTTGCCAGACATCAACCCGTACATTGGGTGGCTGCTAATAAAAACCTTTCAAACCCAGAAAAAGACAGTTACACTTATCAGTTAACGCGCTAAACTATCTTTAGGTGCTCTTTTGTGATAACAATCATCGGCGCTGGTAGAGTAGGCAGCGAATCAGCTTACAACATTTTGGAAGATCGAATCGGCGATGTCGTTCTCATTGATTTGAAGGCTGATTTGGCACGGGGCGAGGCGTTGGATATGGTGCAGGCGGCGCCTGCTATCGAGTTTGACGGGAAAATCCGCGGAAGCGGCGACTTCAAGGACATGGAAGGAAGTGAACTTGTCATCGTGATGGCTGGTCAAGCCCGCAAGCCCGACATGACCCGCATAGACCTCATGAACATCAACGCCAAAATCGTCCGCAGCATAGTCAAAGAAGTCGCTCGCTACGCTCCTGATTGCAAACTGATGATAGTCACTAATCCGGTGGACATCATGACTTACATTGCGCGGAAAGAGTCGGGGTTGCCTAAGAACCGCGTGTTTGGAATGGGAAACATCCTTGACACTATGCGCTTCAGGAGTTATATCGCTCAGGAACTAGGCGTTTCCAGAGAAGACACTCACGCTCTCGTCATCGGCGAACACGGCGACTCCATGGTTCCCCTCGCGGAATACGCCTGCGTTTCAGGGATCCCAATTACCAGCTTTCTGAGCAAAGATCAAATTGACAAAATTATTCAACAAACAGTAACCAGCGGGGCAGACGTCATAAAACTAAAAGGCGCCACAATCTACGCCCCCGCAGCAGTTATTGCATTAACAGCCGAGGCCATCGTCAAAGACCGGAAACGCGTGATGAGCGTCTCCACATGCCCAAGCGGAGAATACGGATGCAGCGACTACTCCATAGGCGTACCCGCCGTGTTAGGAAAGGATGGAGTGGAGAGAATTTTAGAGCTCAAATTGTCCGAGGACTCGCAGCAGCGGTTTGACAAGTCTATGGATGCAATAAAGCAGGCAATTTCGCAACTCAAACCTTGACAAAAGAATCAAGCTTTGCTACAACCCAAAACGGTTTGTTTGAAAAGATACAGTTAGGCAGAAAATAGCAGCTTTGCCGAAAAATAAAACTAAACTGACAAAAAACTGAAAAAGGAAAAGAGAAGAGCTGACTATTCGCTCTCAAAGTATTCTTCTGGCTTTGGAGGAATCGGTGACAAGCCTCTGCGTTCGCGAATTGACTGGATTGTGCTATCCTGCATTTGCTCTGGAACTGGAGCCCAACGGCTGAACTGTGTAGCCCAGAAAGCTCTGCCCTGTGTGCTGCTGCGCAAGATGTCTGCGATTCCGAAGCTTTCGGAAACTGGCATTTCTGCTTTGACCGTTATCATGTCTTCTTCTGAAGGCATGTCTAAGATCTTGCCTCTGCGCTTGTTCAGCAATGTGATTACGGAGCTGACGAATTCGCTTGGAACTTTGCATTCGAAGCTCATCAGTGGCTCAAGCAGTTTGGGGTCGCTCAGCAAGATGGCGCAGTAGATTGGTCTCCAAGTCATTGGGATGGCTTGTGCTGGACCTCTGTGAACTGGATCTTCGTGCACGGTAACGTCTTCGAGGTTAATCTTTAAGCCGTAAGCCGGTTCTTTTGCGAGTGGTGATGTGTGAACTGCTTCGCGGAAACCAGTTTTTATGTGGTCAATGATTTCGTCTACGTATTGCCTGCCTCTTATGCGGTTAACCAAGATGCAGTTTTCCTCAACTGCTACGGCACCTTTTGCGTTGTCTGCATCCCAACCCATGCTCCTTAGAGTTTTGGTACGTTCGTCTTTGCTTTGCATGTCGCTAATTTTATCTGATTTGATTGCTTCAATGACTTCGTCTGATAGCTTCTCGATGGTTATCCAGAGTTTGTTGTGTTTGTTGGGGCTTTTACCCATGATTGCTGGACCCTGATAATCGTGGCCGATGGTTTCTCTGTAAATGACGATGGGCTTGCTCAGTTTCACTTTCAAGCCTGCTTCCTGCAATCGGTATGCTGTGATTTCCAAGTGGAGTTCACCCATCCCTGAGAGGAGGAATTCGCCGCTTTCTTTGTTCATGATGAAGTGCAAGTTGGGGTCTTCGGTAGTGAGTTTGTGCATGACTTTGTCGAATAGTGGTAGGTCTTTCACATCTTCTGGTTCAACTGCGACTGTGACTACGGGGTCGGAGACGTATCGCAAGCCTTCGAAAGAGTGTACTTCTATGCCGTCTTCTGCGATGGTTTCGCCCACGTGGATGGATGGTAAGCCTGAGATTGCGCCGATGTTGCCTGCTGGTACGCGGTCAATGATAACTCGGTCAGTTGCCATACTCATGAAAACCTGTTGAATTTGACCCTTGTTGTGGCTGCTGACAAGCTGTACGGTTTTGCCTTTTATGATTTCGCCGCTGAAGATTCTGCCGATGGCGACGGTTCCACTGTGTGGGTCAACTTCGATTGTGGAGATACACATGAGTAACGGAGCTTTTGGATCAACTTTTGCCATGCCGACGCCTGTTGGACTATCGACGTCGCCTGGCCAAATCTGAGGCTGCCTGTATGGTTGAGCTTCATACGGGTTGGGCAAGTGTTTGCAGAACATGTCCAGAATAGGCTCGGGCAACGGCGCTTTCTTGCTTAGTTCATCAACTTTCCTGCCGACTTCAATGTTATCCCCAGTGTATGCGTCAATGATTTCTTGGAAGGTAACTTTCTTCATCTTCATATGGTCAAGGTTTAAGCCCCATTTGTGCAGGGCTGAACCGAATGCTACACGGCTGTCTTCGATTGTTACTTGCCAGTCTTTTTTGTGGTCGGCAGGGGCATATTTCTCGATGAGTGTGTTGACTCGGAGCAGAATTTTGGCGAATTTGCGTTGAATTTCTGCTGGAGTAAGTTTGATTTCTTTGATGAGGCGGTCAACCTTGTTAATGAATAGGATTGGTTTGACGCGTTCGCGCAGAGCTTGCATGAGGACGGTTTCGGTTTGGGTCATGGGACCTTCAACTGCGTCGACAACGACGAGTGCGCCGTCGACTGCTCGGAGGCTGCGGGTAACTGCACCGGAGAAGTCGATGTGTCCGGGGGTGTCGATGAGGTTGATGAGGTAGTCTTGATTGTTGTAGGTGTGGACCAGGCTTACGTTTGAGGCGAAAACGGTCATTTGACGCTTCTGTTCCAGATCCCACGAGTCCAAGAACAGCTTCTGCCCAGCGGTTTGGGTGCTGATTATGCCTGCGGCTGCCAAAAGGCTGTCTGATAGGGTAGTTTTTCCGTGGTCAACGTGCGCGATGATGCTGGTGTTGCGGATGAAGATTGGGGTGTTCATCAATTTGACGATTTCGTCTGTTTGTCGATAACGAGCCATAACTATGCATTCTCCATTTTTAATGAATCATTATTAACCTGAAAGGTTTCTATTGTTACTTGTTGAACCATTTTCTGATTCTCTCTTAATGAGATAAGCTACATGGAAATTGAGTCTGTAGCCTATTAACTTTATGGCACAGGTTTAGGGAAACACTTGAACATGAAAAACAACGCTAATTTGCCAAAAACACCTGTCAAGAATGAAGCAAAAACGATTAACAAAGAAAAAACCGTCGAGCTTGACCCCTTTTCAAGTTAAACGGCTTGCCCTATACAGATTTTCAGAAACTTGACATCAAAGCAAATTTCTTTGCCGATTGGTTTAAATGCCCCGCCAAATTTTAGGTAGAAACAAACCTTAAAAGGTAAAACCCGCTGTAATACGAGGATTAATCGCTGAGGATAAGAATGCTCACCAAAACAGGTTCCCTGCAAAACAACAACTCATCCAAAGTTTTCTCACCCACATCTAGACATTTTCTTCATTGGACATGGAGCTCCTAAAGGATCTTCGTGAGGTTTTGGCGGAATATATTTGGAAAAAGCGGCGTCTTTGCCAATTGAGGAGGTCTTCGCGGAACTTGGCACATCATCTAACGGGCTTAGCAGTGAAGAAGCTAAGCTGCAACTGAAAAAATACGGTTACAACAAACTCACTGAAAAGCGTCAAATTCCGTTCATCCACAAATTTTTGAGCCACCTCAAAGACCTGTTCGGCATTCTTTTGTTGTTCGCGGCTCTTCTCTCTTACATAAGTGACCCGGCTAACCCAGAATTGGCACTTATCATTTTAGGAGTTGTGTTCCTTAACATCTTTGTCAGCATGTTCCAGGAATCACGCGCAGAGAAAGCCATGGAAACACTGAAGAGCTGGATGCCTGAGTATGCCAAAGTTGTTCGAGATGGGGAACTAAAACGGATTCTCGTTAGCGAAATTGTTCGCGGAGACATAATTCACTTAGAAGAAGGCGATCGTGTTCCCGCAGACGCACGTTTGATCGAAGCTTTTGATTTGTGGACGAACAATGTTCCCTTGACTGGGGAATCGGAGCCACAACCTCGCTCGGCGGAGCCCGTGAAAACCGTGGAGAAAGCTTACATGTATTCTCCTAACCTTGTTTTCATGAGCACAAGCGTCGCGAAAGGTCAAGGCAAAGCAGTCGTTTACGCAACTGGCATGGAAACCCAGTTTGGGAAAATCGCAGGTCTAACTCAGACCATTCAGGATGATGACAGTCCCCTTCAAAAAGAAATTGCCTTAACCGCAAAGTACGATTTTATAATAGCTGTAGTTGTAGGCGCTGCCTTCTTTTTGGCAAGTTTCCTCTGGCTACACGTAGGCATCGGCACCAGCATATTGTTCATGATCGGTGTAATGGTTGCTTGCGTCCCTGAAGGCTTGCAGGTTACCGTTTCCAGCGCCCTAGCAATTAACGTACTCAAAATGGTGAGACAAAACGTCCTCGTCAAGCGGCTATCCGCCGTGCAGACTCTTGGCAGCGTCACCGTAATATGTACCGACAAGACCGGCACAATTACGAGAGGCGAAATGACCGTCAACAAACTCTGGGTTCAAGATTACGTCGTGGAAGTCTCAGGCATTGGATACACTCCGGAAGGCGAATTCACCTCAAACGGCGAACCGCTCCAAGAGGGACAAACAAGTTCACTGGAAAAACTTCTCGAAATAGCAGCGCTATGCAATGGAGCCAAGCTTGATCCTCCTTCAGACCGAAACCGGAATTGGAGTGTAATAGGCGACCCAACTGACGGCGCCTTGCTGGTTGCCGCGTTGAAATCAAACGTGATAGTTCAAGACGCATTAACACAGAAACCCATCATTGATGTTTTGCCTTTCAGTTTTGAGCGGAAACGGATGAGCACCTTCCACAAGCTCAACGGCGACGTTTACATTTATACTAAGGGTGCTCCACGAACCATCCTTGACTTGTGCACCAAACTTCTTGCGGACAACAAGGAAGAAGCGCTAACTCAAGAAAAATTGGCTTGGATTGAATCCCGAATACACGAGTTCGCCAACGAAGGCTTACGTATCATAGCCGTTGCATACAGGAAACTGCCGACCTACACCAAAGGCGAAAATGTCGAGAAAGATCTGGTTTTCGTCGGGTTAGCCGGGATGCGTGACCCACCAAGGATGGAAGTAAAAGACGCTGTTTTGAAGGCAAAACAAGCAGGCGTAAAAACAGTCATAATCACTGGAGATTACGGCCCAACCGCCGAAGCAATCGCCAAAGAGGTTGGCATTGTTGATCGCGATTGCTGCCACGTCATTCGAGGCGTCGACTTAGAGGAAATCAACAACCAAGCCGTCGTTGACGAAGTTAAGAAAGGAAATGTTATCTTTGCACGAGTTTCGCCCGAACAGAAACTTCGAATTGTCACCGTTCTAAAGAAAAGCGGAGAAGTTGTGGCGGTTACTGGTGACGGCGCAAACGATGCCCCTTCGCTTAAAGAAGCCGACATCGGGGTTGCCATGGGCGCGTCAGGAACGGATGTAGCTCGGGAAGCGGCAGACATTGTTCTGCTTGACGACAGTTTCGCTTCCATCGTGAAAGCAGTGGAGTCTGGCAGAGCAATCTACGAGAACATCCGCAAATTCATCGTCTATGTGTTCAGCCACAACTGGGCAGAACTTATTCCGTTCGTGATTTATTCAGTTTTTGCTAATCAGGGCTTTCCATTACCGTTGCTTGTGGTGCAAGTCTTAGCCATAGACTTGGTCATCGACGTAATTCCCTCTTTAGCTTTAAGTCGCGAGCCACCTGAAGCAGGCATCATGGAGGAACCGCCAAGGAGCATTAAAGAACGGTTGTTTACACGCAAGGTGCTGTTGCGTTCAGTCTTCATCGGCGTAATCATCGCTGCTGGAGCAATGATTGGGTGCATTAACGCTTGGACTGCCGGCGGATGGCACTTTGGTCAAGCGTTAACAAGCACGAGTTCATTCTACACTAGTGGCGTTTACGCCAAGGGTGTGACAATGATGTTTGCAGGCATCGTTGTTGCTCAAGCCGGAAACGTTTTGGCGTGCAGAACCAGCAAACAATCCATCTTCAAAACAAGCCTCAAAAACAACAAATGGATAATCGTGGGAATCGTCG
>Ga0182021_10006010_pt1 | contig 14411 bp, 6 predicted proteins | sample 612E3MmetaG_FD_120493 | JGI IMG/M metagenome (GOLD analysis project Ga0182021, IMG submission 120493) | Permafrost microbial communities from Stordalen Mire, Sweden - 612E3M metaG (Illumina Assembly) | ecosystem: Environmental > Terrestrial > Soil > Wetlands > Permafrost | place: Sweden... | reverse complement strand
CGTTTCGCATCGAAAAATAAAGAATCTGCTCTTGGATACATTTCATAACGCTCTGAACGAAAAGGAGGCAAATCTCTTATGTTACTTACAAGGTCACTGATAATAACGGGTACATGCGCTTCCTTCAACTTTCCCAACACTTGAGTCATATTGTCTGAGAATTGCGTCAATCCTTCTGAATACATTTTTGAATTATACGGGATCAAATTTTTACCAACCATTCTTTCCATCATTGTTTCTTTGGCTTCATCTTTCGTGATTGGATGGATAAGTTTGTGGATGCCTCCAATACCTTTTTGAAGTAATTGATATGTCCTTATATGAATTAACTTCAAATGCAGTTTCTTAAGCCATGAAGGAATTGACCCATTTTCCATAGAGCCGACACCCAAAGCACCATAGTATTCATTGTGCCCAGCATATATTAAAACTACATCTGGCTTTTGCTGCAATAGTTCATCTTCAAAATCTAAGAGAGTATAACTATTGATTGCTGTCATGCCGAGATTAACAACTTCGATGATACGGTCTGGAAAAATATCTTGAAGGCGCCGCTGTAATATTCTCGTAAATGCAACATTGGCATCATAAGGAAAACCTTCTACAGTTGATTCCCCTAAAACAAAAATTCTATACCCGTTTGCCGGCTTCTCTTTTAAAAATATTTCAGAAAGTGGTGTCGTATTCTCATTTTTGCTAAAAAATCTTTTCCCGACAAGTCGATTGATTTCATAGTACTTTGAATCAGAACTAGAGAGAAAGAGGCTCAAATTATCGCCAACTGAGAATAGCCTTAGTGCAAGTTCTAACAATGCAAAGGCGAGGTAAGGCAAAATTACCATGAACACATAGAAAAAAACTTTTTTCCGATTTTTGATTTTAAGCATATAACTTTCTCGGTGATAGTAATTCTTTTATCCGTACTTGCCTGCAATATATTGTAAAGTTTCAATCCATTCCATACTGAAGTGATTGAAAACTATTCCTGACGATATTCTGATTCGCTAAGGAATGGGAAAAAGGACCATGGGGAAAATATTGTTTCTTTATGAAGGATCAGGAGATGCTCTCTGTAAGAAGCGGGTGCTTGCTGACAGAAGTTTGAGATAAAATTACCCCGGCGTTTAAAAACCGGGGTATCTTTCTTCACGATCGTACTTCTACCGTTGTATCCTTTTTCTGTTATTTATTTTCTGCTATCAGAGTCCCATTCTCCGATACGGGAAATATGAATTTAGTTTTTTGTTCACCGTACGAGGATTCAAGTTTATCCCACCAATTGAACTTTAATATAAGTGAGGTCAGTGCCAACACACCAAGACAGATCATGAGCGAATTAAAATCTCGAAGCACTAAAAATACCGGAGTAGCCATGAGTGTTATCTGCCATATAATTCCAACGAAGATATTTGACATATCACGTTTGAAATTTTTATTCGCTACAAACTCCGGATCAATTTTCACAACTTTTTCATAGACCGGTTTCCAGAAACCCCAAGGGCGAACATTGTGGTAGAACTTCATAAGCACTTCATCACTTTCGGGTTTCGTCAGGAAGGTAGCGACAAGACATCCGATGATAGAATTGAGAAAGATAAAAGGGAAAGAATTCATACTTGGATTATCGGACAAAGGCCAATGATTTAAGAATGGAATGACACCCAAGTTATTCAGTAAAAGCAGAATTAACGAAGTCGCGATACCTGAAACCATTCCCCAAAAATATCCATATCCATTAAAACGCCACCAGTACCATTTTAAGACGTTCGCTGCTGTATACCCGCCCCATAATGATGCAACAATCCAAAGTGCGGCCTGATTAATTGATTCAACAAAGAATCCGGTTGTAATTCCGACAACGACCACAGCAACAGACGCAATGTAACTCATCCTGACATATTTTTTGGGATCTGCATGAGGATTGATATAACGCTTATATATATCATTCACAATATAAGCAGGTGCAGCATTTACTGTCGCTGCAAAATTACTCATAAATGCTGCTATAAAACCAGCCATGAGCAGACCCAGCAAGCCAACAGGTACATAATTGACGAGAACTTCAGATAGAATTCTTTCAAAATCGGGAGTAGTTATGGAACTTTTATAAAGTGTATCAAAATTTGTCAGAGCAAGCACGGTTATACCAGCAACCATAAAATAACGAGTTGGATTAAGGACAACACTGACCATGGAATTCATTTTTGCTGCTTCTTTCGGACTTCGGGTAGAAAGAATTCGCTGCATATCATAATTAGGAGCAGGACCCGCTGCGGCAACAAAAAACCCCTTAAAGAGCATCATTCCAAAAAATAATCCAAAAACAGAATAACCATCTGTTTTAATCCACTGATTAAATGCGACTACTTTTGTGGCAAGGCTTGAATTCACTGTCGACCAGTCCAGATTCAAGTTCATACCAAAAGCCATGCTTTTCCAGCCTTCCGGTACAACACTATTGATCATTCCCGGGGATACATGAACCATTGCAATAATACCAATTGCAATCGCAGAAATTGAAAGAATGCAATATTGAACAACTTCCGTTGCAACGACGCTCATCATCCCCCCTTTAACAACATACAATGTTGTGATACCCATGAGTATAAGAGCATAAAGATTTGCATTTATTTGAGGATAGTGTGCCAGTGTTTCCGGATTCGTTACCAAGGCAGGAAGAAATGCAACAGCAAATTTTCCAATTCCTTTAAATCCATAGGAAAGAAATCCAATAACACTAATAAGAGCAAATATCACCACTACGATATGGGAAAGTGTGGCGCCCCTCCCCGTCCCAAAACGGGTTTTCATCCATTCTGCACCCGTCATGACATTTGACCTTCGCAGCCAGGGAGATAAATAGACCATTAAAAATATTTGATTAAACACCGGCCATATCCAAGGTATCCATATGCTTTTCATTCCATACACTGAGAGCCAATAGACTAAAAGCATCGTTCCGGAAATATCAAACATACCAGAAGCATCAGAAATGCCAAGAACCCACCAGGGGATGCGGTTGCCTCCGAGGAAGTAACTATTCATATCCTTGGTCGCTTTTTTAGAAATATAAAATCCAATAAATATTGTGGATGTTAAATATAAAAGGATAATTCCGATATCAACGAAATGTAGATTCATTTTGTATAACTCCAAGGGCTACAAAGTGTTTCAAATTGACAAAAAAAAGCGCCTGTGCAAGGTCTGCCACAGACGCTTTCCTTGATCTTACTTTGATGTTATTTAAGCAACATCATCTTCTTTGCTAACACTGTGCTTCCAGCTTCTAATTTATAGAAATAAACACCGCTCGAGAGGTTCTTTGCATCAAAAGTAACGGTCTGAGGTCCAGCATTCCTCGTTCCATTGACTAATACTGCAACTTGCTCTCCTAATAAATTATATACTGCAAGCTTTACTTTTTCACTCTTTGCAAGTTCAAAAGTAATTTTTGTGGATGGGTTGAACGGATTCGGATAGTTCTGTCCCAATTTGTAACTCTTGACCACAGACGGAGACGTTTGCTTCACGGCAGTAGGCCCGCCCAGTACGGCAGTGCCCCACAGGTTGGCATTTGTCCACGAGTTATTTGAATTACTCCACCATTTTTGCATTCCTTGGCGTCCTGCAGTTGCATCAGCAGAATTATCCTGTTGGAATTCGTATCCAATGAGTGTTCCTTCTGTTGGGTCGATAGTAAGAGCTGCAAGAGGAATCTTCACTTCTATATTATAACCAGCTCCTTCTTCAGTGATCATACCAGAATTACCTCTTACATCGCGATCTTTGATTTTGAATTCAATACCTGTTGTATCCAACGTAGTCGAGAACGCTGCGCCTAAACGTCCAGCTTCTGTTCCAATCATCCAATGAGGGATGGTAAACTGCCAATCGCCAGGTGCTAATCCGCCGCCTGGATCAGGAGAAACACCATCTGGAACCTTGCTATTGTCTCCGTCAAAGTAGAGTTCAACAGCATCCTGGTTCCAAGAAGCGTTTGTCGGAACATCTATGATAATATTATCAACGACATCGCAAAATACATAAAAATTATTAGCATCCCAAAGTTGATACGTCGTAATGAATCCACCGAACATGGGATCTGTATTTGCAGGGTCTGCACCTGGAGGATCTCCAACTCTAAACAAGTTCGATGTTGTAGGATTCGCTAATTTATATGCCGCATCCATGGTTCCATCAATAGTGATTGCAGCGGATGTTTTCTTTATTTCAAGTACAGTATCTATAGGATGATTTCTTTGGGTAAGAATAGCAGTGCCCCAAAGAGCGGCATTTGTCCAAGAGTTGTTTGAATTACACCACCATTTCGACATACTTGTACGTCCAAGTGTCGCGTCATCAGATTCATCTTGTTGTAATTCCCAGCCAATTAATTGATCAGCGGCTGATGCACCATCAATACCTAAAGCTGTCAGAGGAATCTTTACTTCAAGCATCCAACCCGGGAAACCTTCAGTATCTGGCACGTCTCTAATTTTGAATTCAACACCAGTTGAGTCCAAAGTAGTCCCGAATGCTTGTCCTAAACGTCCAACCTCTGTTCCAATCATCCAGTGAGGGATTGTAAACTGGTAATCACCAGGTGCTAATCCACCGCCTGGATCAGGAGCAACACCATCTGGAATTTTGGAATTATCACCGTCAATATAGATTTCGATAGCATCTTGGTTCCAACTCGCATTCGTCGGAACATCAATAAGAATATCATCTACACTGTAGAACAAAAGGTAAAGGTTATTCGCATCCCACATTGCTTTGCTCATACCGGTAAGGCCAACACCGCTATCAGCAGCGGTTGTTGCAGTCGGAGGATCGCCGACGTTGTAAATTCTCTGCATATTCCAATCGAGAGTTTTCCATACAGCGTCTTGTTGACCATCTATCAGTGGTACTACAGCTGTTTTTGGAATTTCATACAGACTGTCTTTCACTATCTTTGCTTCAACTACACTGGCGACAAGAACCAGAGAAAGAAGAAATAATAGTACTTTTTTCATGTTGTTTTCTCCAAAATTGGTTTTTTTGAATCATTTGATCTAGCAGGTATCGAGAGATATCTTTTAGATTTTTCCCCCCTAATTTAAAAAACCCCTCCTTTCTTACTTAGTGACCGGTTTTTCCTTTTGGGACCTCCTTTCCTTTATATTTGATATGGATAAATGCCTTAGCTGTACGATAGCTATTCATTATATAGAAATCAAGTGTTTTTTTGGGTTATATGTCTTTACAACATCTTCAAAAAGCGAACGAAATCCTTTATCATTTTATAAATGTCCTGCCCTGGTATGGCGCGCCATTTCGATCTAAAGTCAGTCTATAGATTCTGCCAGGTGCGTATGTACCGGGTGAAGACTGTAATGAGCTACTAATTAAATAAAGATATTTACTATTACCCCATGTCAACTTTTCAACAGTTTTCGGCAAAATATTTGGATCACTATAGAATGGAGTAATAGACCCATCGATTTCTTTTATAAATAAGGAATAATTCGGATTGTTTTTTAAGCATAGGAAAATAGAGCTATGTTCATCAAGTTCAAATGAAGTTATCACACAAGCTGACAACGCAGTACCATTTAAATTGACTACTTGAGTACAATTGACCAAAGAACTGCCTACTATTTGACTTCTCCAAACACCTAAAGAATCAGCAACATAAAGATATTGATTACCTGATTCTTTGACTACGCGAATTTTTTTTATGTTTGGGCCACCCGTATAACCCGTCATGAGAGTAAAAACTGGAGCAGCACTTGTGCCAACCGATGAATCAGCAACATAAATATTTCCAACACCACCAAGGTACAAATTGCCATTTTCATCAAAGTCTAATTGGCTCACTACCGCAGGAACTGTCAGTGTTACGGGTTTATTATTTTTATCTAAAGTATCAACAACATAGAGGCGTGCAATATAGTTTTTGCCAACCGCAATAAAGAGATTTCTTCCATGAGCTCCCGGACCAAAGGACATAGCTGTAATTGAAGCATAAGCACTTGATAATAAGTTGACTGGATTTAATACTATAGTTTGTGTTACACCTGCAAAATCGACTTTATACAAATTCTTCCCGGCAGTTGTATAAAGATTTTCTCCTGGATTATTTTTATCAAAATCAACTGCCAACAAAGTTGAAACGCCGGTATAATCTCCTACAATAACGCCCGGTGTTTCTACCATGTATGCCTTGTTTGAAGATTCTACCTTCATTTTTGTGTCCGTAACACTCACATAAATAGATTTATCATATTTATCATTTGATAATTGCGGCCTATATATCGTAATAGAGGAATTCTGTATATCTTTAATCATCGGACGCACGCCACCGATAAAAACCCAACTTGTATCTGTACCATTTTTTATTCCCAAATTTGAACCGACGATTGTTATTTCTCTAACTCCTGCAACAGCTTCGGTTGCCGGTAAGATGCCTGTAATAGTCGGCCTGCCAGTAGTATCGTTCGCCACTGTAGGATCATATATCATTTCGGGTTTGTTATTGTATTCACAGGCGGTAAAAAGTACCGGTAGAATCAGTATACAACACGCAACAAAGATCGCCCAAGGTGAGATACAGCCCTTCGTAAAAGTCCTTTTCGAGAAAATATTCTGTCTTAATTTTTCATTTTTCATAATTTACCCTTACACTTTTTACAGTGAAACACGTGCTGTGAATTGCTGAACATTATTAAATATACCAAATGGGATATATGAATAATCAACTTCAAGTCCGAAGGAAGAAACGCCTACGCCATACGTAAAGCTGTTTTCATCGTTGCCACTCACGTATCCAACTCTCAAAGAAAGTATTTTGTTGAATATATATTCCGCTCCAATTTTTAATTGTTCAGGATGTGATCTTGGATGAGTCCAATCGACAGCTATCAAGAGCTCTTGATTAGATTGCGGGCGGTTGATGAGTTCAAAAAGATTCGCTGAAATACCAATTGTAAAAAGTAAAGGAAGCTGAAAACCTTCACTTTCAAATTTTATTTCCTTTGAAAAATTCGTCACAGACATTCCAAATACTATGCTTTTGATACCCGTCTTGTAAATCGTGCCAAAATCAAACGCAATTGCATCGACTTTGTTTTTCTTCGTCGTAACATCCCCTGATATATTATCAAAAAACGTACTTTCACCAAGCGATTGATATGCATATTTGATTCGTGCGCCAACTCCAAATTGTTTACTAATCATTTTAGAATAACCAAGTCCTACCGCCAAAGCAGTAGGATTTATAGTACCAGTCTCATCATATCCATTCGGATTATTCCTATTAACCATTGTCCCTTCAAGATTTCCATAATCAACAGACTGCACGCTGAGGCCAATCGTCCCATAGTCTCCCAAAGAAGGTGATAAAATGACGCTCGCCGACAAGTAATTGATATCAGCTATCCACCTATTCATATCAAAAGTAGCGCTAAGAAACGTTGGCATTTCAGCCATAGAAGCCGGATTAGATGACATCGCACCTGAAAACCCTGACAGGGAATTTACAGCGCCGCCCATCCCACTTGATCTTGCATCAGACGATAGGCTCAAAAAATTTAACCCTGTCTGAGCCAATTTTGTTTGACTAAAGGTCATGGATGTGCATAACCCGATTAGTATTAAAGTCAACCATATATTTTGTATTCGCTTCACGTTTTAATCTCCTATTCGATATACATTCCCGTAGAGATGGATAAAATCATCTAATGATAATAAATTTCTTAAATATACTATCACCTTTTCTATAATGCCCAGCAGAATCATTCTCGGTAACTTCAAAATAAGCTATGTATAATCCGCTCGCAACAACTTGTCTTGAAGATGTAAGTGATTGCCAATAGTCGTCGCCGCTGCCATTGGTATGATCTATTGTTGCAACTAAGTCACCCAATTCTGTATAGATTTTTATTTTACAGATAGGAGGTAAGTTATAAAATCCTAGTCTGTCCAATGTGGTGGGATCAGTCGTCCCAAATTGAATATTCCTCGCTTTTATATTGTAAGGATTCGGGACTACTCTTATATCCGAAAGTTTATAGCTTCTCTCGCCGGTCGGAGATATATAACTTACTTCAATAGTTCCAAGAGGAGCCTTAACAAATCTTAATGTATCAGGTCTTAAAATACCAGAAGTAGGAGTAGTTGTAAGCCTTGCTGTGTTAACTATTATTGTATATGACGCAGAAATTTGTCTAACACCATTTATATTGACGGATAATCCTTTGACTACGGTGCCTGTAGAATCTGCAATAGATACCGGCAATAGAAAATTTCTGGTAGTATCATCACCTTGGAAGGTAGCAGTATTGGATATAGTTGTTAGTGCAATTCCAGCCGGACGTGTTAAAAATGCAGGGTTATTTGTCATCGTATAATATCTGCTGCTTACCAGTGGTTCACCTGCAGGTATATTTAAAGCAGCATCACCGGGATTGGCTGAACCGTCATCTTTCGTCTGAATATAATAGTAATAATTAAATCCACGTTTTGCACTTTGATCATCGTATGAATTTGCAAGGTTACCAGTACTCTTGCCGCACTCAAAAAGGAGGTCATACGTTGTGTCTGTTTTACCCTCACTCCGATAGAGCCTGTATCCGTCAAAATGTGGACTCCCTTCAGCACTCGCAGACCAAGAAATTTTTATTCGATCACCGCCCGAATTGACTATAAACTTATCCGGCGGCGGGGGCGGCTGCGCTACGGCATAGTTACTATTATAATTTGCTAATGCTCTTCTAAATGTCTGGAATAGAGAATCTTTACCTGAAAACACCCAAGCATTTTTATATTCGTTCGCGTCCGCTGTTGTCGCTCCATTCTTATATCCTTTGGGCAAAACAAATGCAGAAGTATTATTGGTATACCAATTTTTCGCAACTTCACATGCTTTTGCCCAGCTTATACCTGCAACAGCTTCTGCTATCACAATACGTACGCTATCTCCGGGAGCAAGTGTATATGGTCCAAAACCTTGTGCCGCCTGATACCCGCCCGCATCTGTTCCAAAAGTACTTCCAAATCCTGTTGGCCAACCATTCGCATCTTTTCCTATTTGATCTGCCTGAGTTTGACCAGCATGGCCGGCATTCATATATAATGTATATTTTTGTGCCATCAAATTTACGTTATACTGAGTTGGCAGTCCATTTCGATCTATGGGATTGTCAACCGCTGCATACATCGTTGTTGTTGGCTGTGTTATATCATCCGTAGGATCACCGGGCGCTTTATCAGCATGTAATACGACAGTTCCTGCAAACTGATATCCTGCCAAAACCGTTACACTTGATGAATTCGGTCCGGGGAGCCCTATATCTCCTGCTGCGCCTCCACCTATGCCTGAGGTATAAGGAGTCGTGGCCATTGGCCCCCAATACGAAATATTAGCTCTGAAGTCATTTGGTGCAGGCAACGTATGTGCAGCATCTTGTCCAAAGACATCAATTATTGTATTTCTCCCCCAAGAAGATGTAGCCGGAGCCCAACCGCCAGCGCCTGTTAATCCAAGTCCATTATACGACACACCATCGAAGGAGAACCGGCCTTGCATATATAATATAACTCCCGTAAGAGTATTATTTATTTTTTTCTGTCCGCTTTCATCTATAATGCCCGTATTTTTCAACGTATATTCATAAATATAATAGTTATTATGATACTGTTGAGAAAAAGACAATATTTTCCTTGTTACAGACACTCCAATCGTTGTATGAAATCTGTTCACCATTACTCTGTCGGCAACCTGAGTATTATCTTCTTTATCAATAGCATCATCAAAATCGCGGACGGAAGCACTTGTATTATCTACATAGACACTTGGATGTTGAAATTTGCCTAATAAAGATAATTCATCTGCAAAAATCTCCGTTCCTGGATATGCGTTGTCTTTTCCAATGCAAATCACCTTGTATGGATATGGAAATGCAGGCTTTGAAACCGGATCAGCAAAATTTGTCGTGCCAATCCACAGCGATTTTGCTGCTTTTACACCCTTCATTCTTACATTGAATTCGTTTGGCCAGCATAACCCATCAATCTGATCTACACTAATATAGGTTGTACGATCTCTTCTAAAATATTCACCTTCCGCTCCCATATTCGAGAACCAAGAACGTAATGCACTTGTCGACAACCATTTTATGACCTGTGGTTCCGTCCCTGTAATTTGTGCATTGAGCTGCTGAAAATTTACAATTGTAAACACAAAGCAAAGACTTATAACAATTGTAATTTTTCCCACATAATATCTTACTCTATCATTATCACATCTCATTATCGTCATTCCTTATTTAGAAATTAAATGATAAATTTATTCCAAAGAAAATCTGTCTCGGATCCAAAAAATTGATTGAGTTGTCATTTGGCATGTCAATATATGCTTTATCATCCAAAATCTTTTGCATTTCGTTCTTGCCGACTTCCGACCAATTACCATTAACCACTTCATAGTATTTCTTGGACGCTCTATCATAGTATTTAGCCTGAGGTCTTGCACCTGCCGGAGTCAGACTGGATATACTTCCGACCTGTTCGATTGGTTGGAATGCAACCCCATCCTTACGGTAATCACCCATACGGTCATCACCTGGAATATTATCATAGGCACTGCTCTCGGGTAAATGCAGCGACTGCTGATAAAATTGCTGATCGAAACCATCATAGAAACCTACCCCCGACAACCTTTTAATATTAAATAAATTCCTTATCTCCATGAAAACCATCACACTAAACTTTTGAAAATTGAATGATTTATTTAACCGAAGGTCGGCATTAAAATAATCTGAAGTTTGAATATTGGGAATATTTTGGAATTCCTGTGCTCCAAGCGGATTATAATTTATCCACGCACCAGCACGCCAATCTGCCAAAATATTAATAGACCAACCATCTAAAGGCTTAAGCCCTGAGAAATTTGGCCCAAAATCTTTCGGTGTTAAAAATGTTACACTTGCTCGTGCATGTGGTTGAGGAACCGGTTTTTGCTGATATAAGGTTTGAGTAGTCTGGTCTATTTGCCTTTGCACAGCCGGATCATCGTTGATAGCGGTTTCTCCAAATGCACCATTCGTAACGACCTGATACGTATATGTCATCAAGCCCCGCACCCAATCACCATCGGATTTTCTGAGTGTTACCTCAAAACCCCGGATATCCTGATAATTGTTATTCGTAGCTATAGTATAACCAATACCTTTGGGACCGCTTGTGTAATTAGTATATCCTTGTACATCTGAAATATCTCTATAATAAGCCTGAATTTGTAATAAGTAATTATTAAAAAGAATATGATCATAACCTAATTCATAGGCAATTGTTTTTGCCTGAACTAAGTTAGGATCACCCACATTTGAAATACTGCCAGCAGGTGATCGGCCAATCCTGAATATTTCTTGGTACGAAGGTAATTGTTTAAAGTGTCCGTAATTAAAATATAATTTTGAATTTTCTGTAATAGGATGCGATATACCTAAACGCGGGCTGAAGTCAACTGCAACTTTGGCTTTCTGTTGAGTATAGTCACCACTCGGATTACTAGTATAATAAGACGAAAAATGAGATGGATCCAACGGATCGCCAGTAGCCCCAACCCATTCTGTATTCGGATTGCTGACATCCATTCTCAAGCCAATATTAGCTATAAATCCATACATTTCTATTTTATCCTGCAAATAGGAAGCAAACTGATAAGGTTTCCATTCTTCATTAACAGTAGTAAAACCACCATAACCAGGAGCACCTACCTTATAATTTAATTTCAGATCGTAGGTATTAAATTCAACTCCAAATTTAACCATATTTGAATTGTTCACTTGACTCGTTAAGTCAAATTTTGCTTTATAAGAATTGACAACACTGGAATCTTGTATTTCACCCGAATGACCTCCCAAGAACATACCTGAAATTGGAGAATTAGCTGAAGTGCTGCTATACCCATATGGCGCTTCATCTACAAAATAACCAGGAACTACTTCATAGATTTTTGCAGTATCTCGACCGGTTATTGGGGCTACCTGATATTTCCTGTTAACGTGTTCCACGCTGACTTCATAAAATGTTGTAGGGGTAACAACATGAGTAAATTTTCCGGATAATGTGAGATGATTTACTGCAGCGTCGCTGTACCATCCATCAGAATAAATTTTGCTATCTCTTCCGTCGGAAAGCATTTGTGCAATTGATATTGGTGAATGGAAATATTCAGTGGGATTATATGGCAAATTACCATCCTGAATACCAAAATTAGAAGGGTTGTTTAAATAATTCTCTTCAAAATTCATAGCAGAGGTATAATATTTACCAGTCGTAGCGGTGAGCATCAATTTCATATCTTTACTAATATCTGAATTGACCTTCGTCGACCAGTTATACTCTTTATAATCATCACGGGTAAGTGGAATAAGAAACATTTCTCTTTGCAATATGTAACTTGTAAAAAATCGTAAATTACCCAGTGATGAGCTCACAAACGGTACTGGACCACCAAAACTTGCATCAACAGTATAATCGGGTTGATCTGTACTAGGCCTTCTTCTATGCTCCCATTCCCATACACGCTGACATGCGGCAGGAGAAAGATCATTCGTTGGATCGTTATCTGCTAAAAGCCTTTTGGAAACAGCATTCCATCCTTCAAATGTAGGATATTGTCGCTGCGTATAATAATCCCAACTGCCATTATTTGTTCCTGTCCAACAAACCGCAGGATCTAAATAGGGTTTGTTCCACATAGAATTAGGATCGTACACAGATAGCCCAAAATTCTTAGGAGCAGCGGGGCTAACTTTAACCTGTACTGCACCAGAATACTTAGCAACGCCTCCCTCCTTTGCGACAATATTTATAACACCTGATTGCACCTGTCCATATTCGGCACTAAATCCTCCTTTTTCAATTGCAACTTCCTCAATGGAAGTTAAGGCAACTGTAGACATAGGACTATTGTTTCTCGGATCACGTTGAGTAACACCATCAATTTGCAAAAGTAATTGGTCTGCGCTACCGCCTCTAATCACCATACCATTCTCAACTCCCGCTTGCAAGCCCACAACCTGATCAATGGAGGAAACAGGAAGGGATTGAATTTCTTCCGGCTGCACTGAAGACACGCTGGTAGAAACATCTTTTTTTATGGCGCTTCTCTCTGCAACTACCTCTACAATTCCTGCTTCAATTGCTTGAGACACCATTGAAAAGTTAACAGTTGCAGTCTGATCTATAAGAACATGTATTTCATTCACGGTGACGGAAGAATAACCAACCATGCTCGCTACGACACTGTGCACACCAGGCGATACATACAGGATTGCATAGTACCCATCAATGTCTGTGGCTGAGCCCAGAGATGTTCCCTTAACAACGACATTAATGCCGATGAGCGGTTCACCAGTTTCTTTGTCCACAACTCTGCCGGCTATTTTTCCTGTAGTCCCCGCTAAAACAATATTTACCGTCAGTGCAAATACTAAGACAAAATAAATAAGAATTCGGTATCTATCCGATGACATAGACTTACTCCTTATAAAAAATTCTTTTTTGTTCTCAATCAGATTGCAATAATGCCCATCAGACAACACATATTACGTTGGATGGAAGTATAAAAAACTGTTATACGAAAGTCAAGCCTTTTTCCACTTAATTAAAGATATTTTATTGCTTCGTTCCCTTTTTACCATCTATACAAAATTTTCCAAATTCAATTATTGCCCACTTACAAAAATATTTCATTATTGGGCTGATTCTTTCCATTGTCACTTCGTGCAGCAGGTATTGCTCTTAACTTTTAAGCCTTGTTAAAAATTTTGCACAGCCCTCTTCCCCAAAAACACTCTCTAAATATTAGAGCAACATCTGTACCAGACAAAAATCAGGTATTTTCTGCCAGAGTCAATATTTAATTTTAAAAGAATTATTATGTTAATAATGGCGGTGTTATCAACTATGATAATTACCATTTAAAAAGGAACCTTAAGAGAAAACTCACTCTTGGAGAACGAAATACCTCTGAGTAAAAAAACATGTGCATCAACTTTTCAATCCAAGTTCTTTACACATCCTATGAAAATTCGGGGGAGCGAGACCGAGTTTTCGGGCTGCTTCTGCATCAGACGAAGAATGTTTACGGACAAATGTGAAGTATTTTTTTCTGAAAATGCCCTCCATCTCTCGCAACGAAGGAGCGTTTTCAGAATCCTGAAAGAATACTGCATTACTATCGGTATATTGATGAGATGATGGATAAAGAGACAATACTTCTTTAATAATTTCCGGAGTAATAATGTTTTCTTCTCGAAGGAGAAGTCTTTGTACGACATTTTTAATCTCTCTGACATTACCCGGCCAGTCATATCTCTTCAGGACATCAAAAGCAGTTTCTTCCGTGGTAGGAGTCG